>Ga0233425_10003078_pt1 | contig 31234 bp, 18 predicted proteins | sample Watercolumn_Towu_2_FD_181712 | JGI IMG/M metagenome (GOLD analysis project Ga0233425, IMG submission 181712) | Freshwater microbial communities from Lake Towuti, South Sulawesi, Indonesia - Watercolumn_Towuti2014_140_MG | ecosystem: Environmental > Aquatic > Freshwater > Lake | place... | reverse complement strand
TGCAGCTCTCCGCCGACGATTGGTTTCCGTACCATGTGTATGCCATGCCTATAAGATGCGCAATGTAGGGGCATGGCGCAATACCAGTTTTGGAATAAGTTCAAGTAGCGGAATATGGGACTAGAGTGGCGGTCTCTCTGCAAACAGCCACACTGAGGAACGCCGTCTATGATAGCTCCGTTTGCCCGATGCGCCCGCACGCTGCGGACTCGACTTCCACATTTCACAGTGATTGTTTCCTTCGGTTTGCTCTCCCATTGTTCTGGGATGGCGGCGGCCGAGATTTCTCTGACCGATGGTCGTACGACAATATCCTCTTCCTCGGCGGAGGTGGCGTGGGACTGCGGCCCTGGCGACGCCCAAGTGTCGATTGCAGTCGCGAACGGATCGGCGCATCCGTTGACGACACCGGAGTCGATCGAGCGAACTGGGACTACGCTGCGGATGACCTACCGCGTCAAAGCGGCCGCCGGTGAGATCGTCGTGCGGCGCGACTTGTCGCTGGTGGAGCGTGACAATCAAACGGACTGGACGGAGCAGTTCGACCTGGCATTCGCCAGGCCGCTTGCGGTCGACGTCGAGATCCGCCGGCCTTTTGTCATCCGACCGCGCATACGTACCTCGCTGACTTCCGTCATCTGGCCGCTCCGCAACGGCTGGGCCCGCACGGCCGCCTTGACCGATCAGCCACAGTCGGCCGAGTTTCGTCTGGCGGATACGCTCACCGGCCGCGAGACGATGGAGTTGGCGCTGCCGACGGTCGACATCTGCCTGCCCGATGGCGCTCGTGCAGCGGTCTGCGCCGATCCGCGTTTCAGCACACTCTTCACTGTGCGACAAGCGGCCGATGGGGCGGTCGAGGGCGAGATGCGCTATCGCTACCGCGGCGGGAAGGTGCCGCTGGCGGGGACGGAGAGCCGGCGCTTCGGCCTGTGGCTCGCCCCGTCACCGGCGGGTGAGGCGGCCTTCGGCAAGTCGGTCGACGCCTTCTTCCGGCTCATGTTGCCTGACGTCCCGCCTGGTCCGACCTGGCTGCACGAGATTGCCATGGTTGGCTACGACTATCTCAGCGACGGCGGACAGGGCTGGTCGCGCGACGTGGCGAAGCTGGCCGAGTGGCTCACACCCGCCGAGCGTCGCCGCGTAGCGCTGTGCTTCCACGGCTGGTACGACGGGATCGGCACGTACGCCCTGGACGAATCGACCGGGCGTATGAAAGACCAGTGGGTGGCCATGCCCCGTACCCGCAAAGTCGCCTTTACCAAGAAACAGGTGCAGGATCAGCTTCGCAAGACCCGGGAGTTGGGCTTCCGCGTGCTGTGGTACTTCGGTGACGGGTTGGTCCAGGACAGCGGCGCGCCCGGCTATCGGGAGGATTGGAATCTGCTGAACGAGGCCGGCAAGTCGCCGCGGCCCTCCTGGACCGGGCCCGACACGTTCGGCAACACGTTCATCCGGGACCCGGCCATTCCCGCTGTGTCGGAATGGTACAAGAAGTACCTGGCGGCCCTCCTGGCCGATTACGGGCCGGTGGTCGACGGCTTCGTTTGGGACGAGACCTACTACATCCGCCGCGGCGACCTTGGCCGCGCCCCCGCCCCGGGCTACAGCGATCGCGCCATGTTCAACCTGGTCGGCGACCTGCGCAAGATGGTCAAGGCCGCCGACACCGAGAAGGTATTCCTCTCCTCCGACGACATTGGCATCTTCGGCATGGACGACGCGGTGGGCTACGCCATGGTCGCCGATGGCAACTACCAGGATTCCTGGTGCGTGCCCGAGGGGTGGTCATATGCCCTGTTTCCGAACTGGCGCAACACGAGTTGGAGCTGCAATTGGTGGCCGCACACCCACTTCGCCCGCACGCAATGGGGCGTGGAGAACTTCGGCGTGCCGGTAGCCATTTCGAACGGCTGGGAAGACGACCGCGGCCCCTCCGAGTGGACGCCCGCGGAGCGCGGCCGTTTTCTCGCGCTGTTCCGCAAGCGGTTGGCGATGGGCGACCGTGTGCGCTACTTGACCGCCGATCCGGCCAACCTCTTGGCAACCGCGCCGGGCGCATTGCCGCCGGGCGACACGCTGCCCGAGTCGCCCGCCGATGGCGTGAACTGGGCCCTGGCCTCTCGCGGCGCCGTGGCACGAGCGTCGAGCGAGCAGGTCACCTCCGCGGGCAAGTGGCCCGCCACAGGCGCCATCGACGGCATTCGCGACGAAACCAATTGGAGCCAGGGCCACGGCTGGGCCAGCCTCTCCGCAGTGCCGCAGTGGATCGAGGTACAACTGGCAAAGCCCCGCGACATCACCGCATTCGCCGTGGTCACCTACCAGGCGAAGACCGGCAACGACACCGCGGCCGTGTGGGGCGTGAAGAACTACGCGATCGACGCGTGGGACGCCGTCGCACAGAAGTGGCAGACGATCGTCGAGGAGAACAAGGACCGCACAATGAAGAACCGCGTCCACCGTCTTGAGAAGACAGTGCGCCTGGAGAAGTTTCGTGTGGTCGTTTCGAAAACGGCCTCGGCCGACAACATCGCCCGGTTGCTCCAAGTCGAAGCCTGGGGCCCGGCGGAATAAATGGACGCCGCGGGCGCGGTGATTCTCGGTTAGCATCGCTCACTGCGTCGTGGTCACGAACGTGCCGACCAGTGCGTCCGGCAACGAAGTGGTCGCAGCTCACTACGACAGCGGGAATCAGTCGGAGGGGTGCCGCCACGTAGGGATAGACCGATTCAAAGACGTTGAGATAGGCAATGCCCAACGCTTGATCTGCTCCCAGACTCGATTCGAGCTTGGTCCCGGCCAAGCGCGTGAAAGTGTCTGCTGATCGCAGTTCGTTTGGATTGAGGTTCCATCGGCTCACCACCGCATCACGCCTGCGTGCTCATCGGTTCGGCGAAAGACGCCGCCCGCCGCGCCGTGTTCGACCTCAGGCCAAACACACCCGGTTTCAACGACGAGAACCGGACGAAGATCGTCGTTCACATTCTTGAGCGGTCGTCGGACAGAGGTCTTGGCAACTTCGATGCCAACGAAAGCTACAGCCAGACTGTTCGTAACATGGGCATCCGGATCGTCGAAGGCGACCGCGGGGCTATCGCAACGCGATTCTCCGGCAGATCGCCAACAAGTACGGTAACACGCGCACCAGGAAGAAAGCAGCGTAGCCACCGTTCGGTTGCCGGACAGCACGTCTCGCCCCAGGCGGTAGGCCGACAGCAACGTCGCAACCATCGTGAGGGATGCCCCAAAAGAGTTGCACATCGCAAGCGCCCTGTCGCCGAATCCAATGAACCGCGCGGCCGCCGTCCTGGACCCCGTCGGCAGCCCGTATATGCACGCCGGAACGCGACTGTCACGCGCCGGCGCGCGCGTTTGGCGCCGCCAAGAACGTGTTGACCGCCCACGACTGCTGCGTCATCAATGGGGGCGGCGAGTGTTGCCGCCAGAGAATCCCGTCGTTTTTGTGCCCGCTTGCGAAGGGTTTCGTCCCCTCGCGCAAATATACTCATGAAGACGCACAAGCCCACGAGGTAGCGGGTGTGGCTGACGACGAAGAGTCCAGAATGATCAGCGCCCTGAAGCAAGGCAATCGCTCCACCTGGAGCGCGGCTGTCGATCGCCATTTTGCCGAGGTCTACGGTTTTGTCTTTCACCTTGTCGGGGACGATCGGGCCGTGGCGGAGGACTTGAATCAGGAGGTTTGGCTGCACGCAATCGACGGCATCAGCCAATGCGACGCACTCCGGGGTAGCTTTCGGAACTGGTTGTTCGGCATTGCCCGCAGGCGAGTCGCTTTGTACTACCGCCGCCGCGCCGTGGCGGGAAACCCAACGTCGCTCAGTAGTGATCCCTTAGGGGAAACGGCCGAATCGCGAGACGTGTCCGTTTTGCCCAAGGACGTACTGGAACAGGTAGAACGTGCCGGCGTGGTGCGTGCGGCCGTGCTGTTGCTTCCAGACGACCGCCGCGAAGCGCTGCTGGGGAAGTACGTGGAAGGACTTTCCGTCGAGACCATTGCCATTCGCATGGGAAGAACCGCCAAGGCCGTCGAGTCGCTGCTTTCCCGAGCACGGGAGCAACTGCGGGGTTTGCTCGGTGGACACGTGATGCCCGATGGCGACGGGCGACGGGCGATGAGCAAACGGGGAGTCGTCCCATGAGCGATCAACTCAACCGTGATGACGAACGGCTGGCACGGCTGGTCCGCGAAGCGGGAGACCCGAGTGTGTTACCCGACCCGCAGTATGCCCAGAGGCTCCGGACGATGATCTTGGCCCGTGTGGGACCCAGCGAGACAGTTGCCTCTGCGACAGAGGACATTCGGAAAGCGGACGTGCCTGCAGCCTGGGAAAGGACCCGACAGATGAAACGCATCGCCAAGTTTGCTGTGGCCGCAACCATCCTCGTGGCCTCGGGCATCCTCGCTGGTTGGCTGACGATTGGCGGCGGGTCGACCAACATCGCCTTTGCCGAAGTCGTGAAGGCCTTGGACGCCGTCCGAACCGCCACATACGAATGCACGATGGAAATGACAAATGCCATGGATGGAAACACGCACACAATCAACATCAATATGAAGTGTTTCTTCTTGGCGCCGTCGTGCGAGCGCAACGAGATGTGGACGTCCATGGGAACTGGCACAGACAAGGCCAACTCCATTCTCATTTTGGATCATAAAGCCATGAGAGGTCTGACACTGGCCCCCGAACAGAAACTGGCCACCGTGGTCGACCTCACGAAGATAAAACGACCCGCCGGACCGTCAAGTCCGTTCGAGATGGTACGCCAACTGGTTCGGGAAGGGAGAAGCAACCTGCATGAGAAGGTCGAGTCGCTGGGCAAGAAGGAGATCGACGGTCGTGTGGCCGTCGGTTTTCGGACCCACAGCAACATGGCGGACCAGATTTTCTGGGCCGATCCGCAGACGGCCCGGCTCGTCCAAGTCGAAGTTGACTTCGGGGGCGACAGCGGCCACGGCGTCATGAGCAACTTCCGCTATGACATGGCGTTGGACCCGTCTTTGTTCAGCCTCGCCCCCCCCGCGGGCTATACCATCAATACGATCGAAGCAACGATGCCCGGGGAGGATGATCTGATCAATACCCTACGTCTCATCGCCGAACACAACGACGGCACTTTCCCTTCCGCACTTGGCATGGGCAACAGGGAATTCCTGCAAGCCACGCAAGCAGCTTCCATTTCGGCAACTCAAGAATTTCTCAAAGAACCGGAGACCGCCAAACTTCTTAAGGACCTGCAGGCCCAGTATGGCAAGGACAAGGACGGGTTCATGAAGGCATGGATGAAGGCGCAGATGCCATTCACTCAGAAGTTAACACAGAAGCATATGCAGGGCATGATGTTCTACAATATGCTGGGCTCGCAGAACGACTCGCACTACGCCGGCATGGGGGTGAAGTTGGGCACACCTAATCGGCCCATCTTCTGGTACAAGCCTACGGGGGCCGACAATTACCGCGTCATGTACGCTGATCTCAGCGTCAAGGAAATGACACCCGGCGATCTCGAGAAGTTGCCGGCCGCGAAGAGCGAATAGTGTGATCGCCGAGGTTCAGGATCGCATGCGCCAGCGGCAGCGAACGCTGCAGATGGACATGGTGCCGCCGCCGAGCTTTCTGCGAAAGAAGCTCCGCCTGCGCGTGCACGCGGACACACGCTTGACGACGGTTGCGCTCGAAATCACTGTCAACGGGCGAAAGCTGCTGGCGAGCTCCGACGTCAGTGCCTTTTTCAACAATCCCTATGACGGCATGATCAGCGCGAGCAACGGCCGGCTGAGTCCCTTCTCCCGGCGGTGAGGTGCTGGCTTTGCGCTCAGCAGATAGCCCTTCCCACGTCGGCTGTGTTAGGATGACGCCATCCGGGAAGCCGGGGTTTCGCACTGCACCCATCGTCGGGGAGGGACACCGACATGAGTTTCACGTCGTGGGTCGCGAGCTGTTTCTCGCATCGAGGTAAGTCTCTTTCGCTGTATAGAAGCGGAATGGTGAAGGCCAACACGCAGAACTACGATGGCGCCATTGCGGATTACTCGGCTGCAATTCAACTGCCGACGATCCCCGCTGATGTGAAGGCGATGGCTCTCTACAATCGGGCACTCGCTTATTCCGCAGTTCAAGACGATGTCAGAGCGGCTGAGGACCTGGCAGCTGTCCTGGGGATGCCCGGGTTGCCCGATAACATCAGGACAGCGGCCGAACAGCGCCGGGAACGGATTCGGCGGCGCAGCGAGAAGACGGACCGCCCGTGACGCCTCGGCTCGCACGGCGGCGACGCCCGATCAGCGGACCAAAGCCTGATGCGCCGACAATCGCCTGACACATCGGAAGCCGACCTGCCCGTGGATATCTTTCGCGAAACAGATGTCCGTGAAAGCCGGCATCTCGCAGTTCCGGTAGGCCGAACGGCAGTCTCCGGGCCTTGAGTTCCAGCAACCGCCGCGGACCACGCGGTTGTCGCCGATCGCCGGGCCCGTGGGGTCGCGCTCACTGAACGCGCGAGGTACTCGCGCCGCGACAACGGCGAAGGTTCCACAACATGACAGTGTGATCCTCGACAGAGCGGTCGCGAAATCGCCAATTCGCCTACCAGCGCGCATACCAGAAGTGCGATGATTCGACAAACGACGGCGTCTACGCCGCTCGGCGGACCCGGATCACGGGTAGATGGCGACGGCCTTCGAAGCAGTCAATGGCGCAAACAATCGGGTCACCGGGGTCACCATCGATTGCGACCCAAACGGGTCCGAAGCTGAACGGCCTGGAGGCCGAAGGTCTTCTTGGCGTAAACGCTGCGGGGTGAATGCGTTGGAATTCAGTTCCTCGGAAGGCGCGTCTGAGCCGGTTACCACTGAGGGGCTGACCCCGCAGTGGCCGAAGCTGTGAACGTTGCAGCGGTAGGCGAACGTCTCGTTGCCAATCGCAGGCGGGAGCGCCAAGCGAATTCCGCCATCGAAACCTGTGAAACGGCAAGAACCAAGCCATCAAGTTGTTCGTCTTGGTTGTTGTGTAACACGCTGAATCGCCACCATATCCCACCGGGAGAGCGCACATGATTCGGACGGCAGGATTCGTCACGGCGTTGTTGGTGCTGATTGCGTCGGCCCAAGCAGCCGACAACCCGCAGGATGCTGCGGTGGCTTTGGAGAGGAAGCTGCACGGGGCCTGGAAAGGTGGTCCCTGCGATGGTGAGTTCACGCTCCAGCCGGATGGGACCTTCGAGCGAAGGCACTTCTCGCCCGGGAACTACACCGTCACGGGGACGTGGAAAGTGCGGTGGGATGCGCTCCCGCCGACGCTGGTTTTGAGTTGCAGGACTTCGGACGACCCGGACGCTGTCGGCAAGACATCTGAAGTCAAGCTCATACAATTGGACGACAAGGTCCTCACCTACCAATACCCGGGCCAAAGACTCTCGCGTTACACTCGGACAATACAGTAAGGGCGCGCTCAGGAATACGTTGCCGCATCTAACATCGTCGCACGGCTCTCCGAGCCGTGATTGCTCGACTCGGAGAGTCGAGCGACGGACGGCAATTCGGTAACTTATTGTTGAACGCGCCGTGAACGTGCCGGGCGCATTCTGTGGCACTATTCGTCAGGACCTTTTTTTCGCACAAGTTCAGCGACCGACAGGAGCGGGCCATTCGCCCGGTGCGATAGCACCGATTTGGCTGGCCCGGATAATGCACGAAGCCAGAAGAGCAACCACAAAGCCACAGAGAACACCGAGGAAAACACACGAGGCGGAATCCACAGCTCGTCAGGTTTGGCCCAAGCGTCATCGTTGCGGGACTACTTGCCTTACGTGTCCTTTCTTCACCCTAAGTGCCTCTGTGGTGAATGATCCGGACTGGCGGCCTGCCGCCCCGTGCACAACGCCATCGCCGCCGGTAGACTCGTTTGGTGCGATGCCTGCAATTGCCGCCGGCCCATCTGCTTCCCCGACCGCGGGCGGGGCGCGAAACGTCTGCGTGTTCTGCCGTTTCTGATCGATGTTGCACAACGTCCAGCTGGTGGGAATGCCGAGGGGGTAGGCAATCAGCGCGGCCAGGATGACCGGTCGCCAGAGGCCGACCTGTCCTGGCGTCGCTCGGCGGACGGGCGTTGGGGTTCCGGCGTCGATCGTTGGCCTTCGCCGGAGCCAAGCCCACAGTCCCAGTCCGATGGCCGCCATGAGGAGGTTGAAGTACTGGCCCGTCCCCATGCCGAAAACGTAGGCTTCGTAATCCCGACACTGGTCAACTAGAAAGCGCAATGCCGCGTACCAGAATACAAAGGCCGCCAAAGCTCGCCCGCTGCCGGCCGGATGGCGACGTAACACGGCAACGAGCAATGGGATGAGCATCAGATTCTTAGCGCCGTCATAGAGCGCCACAGGGTGTCGAAAGCCATCCACGTCGGGAAACTTCACGCCCCAGGGCAGATCGGTCACGGTGCCGATCACGCCGCCTTCGATGAAATTACCGATACGTCCCAGTCCGAACATCAGCGCGCCGGGCAAGATGAGTTCATCAGCAATTCGCAGGAATGAGATGCCTTTCCAGCGACTGATTGCCAAGGCGGCAACGGTCGCACCCAGTAATAGCCCGTGTGAGGCCATGCCACCACGCCACCAATTGAGCGTTTCGGCCAGGTGCTCACGATAGTAGTCCCACTCATAGACGAGGATGTCGAACACACGCCCGAAGAACAGGATCGACGCGCAGAACACGATCACGGCGTCCAGGACATCCCGGAGTGTCCAGCCAAGACTCGTCCGTCGCCAGACCAGCCACGCCAGCATGCCCGCAAAGCCCGCCGTGTAGGCAAAGCCGTACCAGTAGGTCGGCACGCCGAACGGTCGGGCCATCACGAGATCGAAGTTGTGCACAAACCCTGGACCGAGCCGTTGCGAATCCCCTGCTCGTGCAACGGAGGCCGAGACCAACGCCATAACAACCGTGAGGGATGCCCCAAAAGATCTGTGCATCGCAAGCGTCCTGTCGAGGAGTCCAAAGAACCGCGAGGCCACAGTCCTTAGATCCCGTCGGCGGGCCAAATATGCGCCCCGGAACACTACCGTCGCACGAAAGAAGTGATCGAGGCGATTGCCTTCGGAAGCCGACTCTCGACGAAACGCCACGGGGCCAACGTCGGCAAACCAGGGCGACGCGTCCGGCATCGAGTGACGGTACGACGATAATGCAAGCTGAGGATTGGGTCCTCGCACCGAGAGTGGTCTTGTGGGTATGCTGGGCGTCGCAGTGCGGAACTGGCTAACTGGTTATCCTCGTGGAGTCACTCCATGCGAATTCCCATGCTGACGCGACGGAGGCACCCGCTGCCGATTCTGCTGATCGGAATGTTGATCCACATCACGGCCACTTCTGACAGCCTGGCTGAGGAGAGACGTGGGTTTGGCGGTCCCATCGAACTCCATCCGGACGACGTGCGGGCGTTCCCCGACCCGCCTGCCGGTTTCGATTCCCCACGAGAAGGGATCCCGCACGGCCAACTGGAAACGGTGACCTACGATTCCAGGTCCGTCGGGACCATCCGCAAGATGCAGGTCTATACGCCGCCGGGCTACACGAAGGACAAGCAGTATCCGGTGCTTTATCTCCTGCACGGCATCGGCGGCGACGAAACGGAGTGGCAGCGATACGCCACGCCGAACGTCCTCTCGGACAACCTGATCGCCGACGGTAAGGCCACGCCGATGATCATCGTCATGCCCAACGGCCGAGCCCAGAAGAACGACCGGGCCGAAGGCAACGTCTTTGCATCGGCCCCCGCTTTTGCCGCCTTCGAGGAGGACCTGCTGAAGGACGTTATCCCGGCGATCGAGTCGCGCTACTCCGCCGAGGCGGATCGAGAACACCGAGCGATTGCCGGGCTGTCGATGGGCGGCGGACAGTCGCTGAACTTTGGACTGGCGCACCTGGACACATTTGCCTGGATCGGTGGCTTCTCATCCGCGCCCAACACGAAGCCGGCCAACGAACTCGTGCCCGACCTCGCGGCCGCCAAGGCCAAGCTCAAACTACTCTGGCTCTCCTGCGGGAACAAGGACGGCTTGATACGGATCAGCCAGGGCATTCACGCCTACCTCCGGGACAACGACCTCCCGCACATCTGGCACGTCGACGACAACGCCCACAACCCTCCGCACTGGAAGAACAGTCTCTACTACTTCGCGCAACATATCTTCCGCTCGCAGCCCCTTCCTGAGACCGCCACAAACGCCGCGTCGGCCGATGCGGGTGTCACGGCTGCGCCGGATAGCCCCGGCCTTCCACCCGCTGCGACAAACCACTGGACAGCCGACAATGGCAACGGAACGTACTCCAATCCCCTTTTCTACGAAGAGTTCGAGGACCCCGACGTCATCCGTGTCGGCGACGATTACTACCTTGCCGGCACGACGATGCATATGAATCCCGCTGTGCAGTTGATGCACTCCAAAGACCTGGTGAACTGGGAACTCGCCGGCTACTGCATGGATCGCCTGGACCTCGGCCCGGCCTTCCGACTCGAAGGCGGCAATATCTACGGACGGGGCATTTGGGCGCCCTGCATCCGTTACCATCAAGGCATGTTCTATGTTTTTTCGAACGTCAACGGAGTGGGGCTTCAGGTCTTCCGCTCCAAGTCGATTGAGGGACCTTGGGAGCGGAACCAGTTACCTGGACGGCATGACCTGTCCGTGCTCTTCGACGACGACGGCCAGGTCTACATCATCTCCGGCAACCATAGTCCCTATCCGATCGAAGAACTCTCTCCGGACCTCAGGTCTTTCGTGTCCAGTGCCCCCCAGCGCTATTTGAGCGCGAGAATGGGCGAAGGCCATCACCTCTATAAGATCAACGGTAAATACATCGATGTCTCTGCGATCCCCGGCGGTGCGGTGGACCAGATGGTCGCGGTCGCCGACTCGATCGACGGCCCCTGGAAGGTCACACGCATGGTCGAAGGCGAATCGCTCGGCGTGACCGCCGCGACACCAGCGCGGGCCGGCGCGGACGACCGCGGTCTGTGGATTCATCAGGGCGGCATCGTCGATACGCCTTCCGGCGAGTGGTGGAGTATCATCATGTCGGACCACGGCAGCGCCGGTCGCATGGTCAACCTGGTTCCCGTCACCTGGCACGACGGTTTCCCGCTGATCGGCCTGCCGGGCAATCTGCGCAAGGCCCCCAATACCTGGATCAAACCCGACACGGGCTATGCACAAGCCCCGAAACCGACTTTCGTTCATGACGACGATTTCGACAGCGGCCGGCTGAATCCGCACTGGCAGTGGAACCATGTTCCCGACGACAGCAAGTGGTCGACGACCGAGAAACCGGGCGTGCTGCGTCTGCATTCACTGCCGGCTGCAGACTTCTACTCGGCCCGCAACAGCCTTTGCCAGCGGCCACCCGGCCCTGAATCGATCATGACCGTAGAGATGGACACGTCGGGCATGGCTGCCGGAGACACGGCGGGTCTTGCGCTTCTGAGTTCGCCCTATGCCTGGATCGGCGTGGTGAAGTCGGTTGAGGGCCCGACGCTGCAGATGTACAGCAGTCCCAGCCGCCGCCGATTGGGCCCCGGTCCTGCGCCGGCCAGCGAGCCTGCGGTTTGCCCAACCGCTCCGCCTGAGCACCTCTGGCTCCGCGTCCACTGCAACTTCGACAATGACCAGGCGGTCTTCAGTTGGAGCGCTGACGGCAAGGAGTTCACGCCCCTTGGCAATCCCTTCACGATGACGTTTCAGTTGACGACGTTCCAGGGCGTGCGTCCCGCACTATTTCATTTCAACACATCGGGCCGACCGGGCGGTCATGCCGACTTCGACAACTACACGGTGGACGAACCCCGGGCCAGAGGCATTGAACGTGAGATTCCCCAGGGCAAGACCATCGTGCTGACCAGTAGCGCCGACGGCAGCGTCCTGGCCGCCGACCTGGAGGCGTCGACGTTGGTCAACCTCCCGGCCGGCGATGACATGCCGGCTTGCGCGAAGTTTCAAGTCATTAGCCTGGGTCTGGGACGCGTGTCGCTGATGGCCAGCAATGGAGAGCTTCTCTCGGTTGCAGGCCCCGAAAGCGTCGCCCTCAAGCACCTCGGCGATGCGCAGCCCGGCAATGCAGAGTCCTTCCAATGGATTAACCTGATGCGCGGCGACACGATGTTCATGTCGCTGACGAATCACCGTTATCTCGCGACGAAGCCCAACTCCCCGGGCCCGGTGACCGCTACCGCCACTGGTCCCAACCCGGCGCGCAAGGGCGGCGCGTGTTTCCAATGGAAGGAAGTCGCGACAAGTGTGACCGACTACCATGGTGGCCCTGGCTGCGCAACTGCAGCTGGTGAATCACGGTGACGCACGTTGAGCAACTGGCCCATGAACCTCGGTAGACTATTGTTCGGTATTGGAGCTGTCTGGGCGTCCGTGTCCTTCGGGCCATCGCAGGCTTGGGGAGAACCGGCGTGCCGCGTGGTGCAGCAAGCGAACCACGTCGAACTTCGGTCGCCGTCCTTTGTATTCCGCCTCGACGTGGCGGCGGACCTCCGAGCCGAGTCTTGGGAGAACCGGCTCACGGGCCGGGAGCTTGCTTTGGGCAAGGGTCCGGAGTTGGAGTGCGAGATCGGCTTGCCGGACGGCCCGCTGCAAATGCCGTCGTTCCGGGTGACGAACGTCGAGGTCAAGAGCCAGGGCGACATGGCGGAACTGGCCGTGCACCTGCATGCCGAAGAGCCGGCCGGCTCCGCCCAGGTCGCCTATCGCTGGAACGCCAAAGAGCCGGTGCTGCGAAAACTCGTAACGATCAAGAACGACGGTACCCACCCGTGGGACCGTCTGCTCAACGTGCGGCTGGGACGGTACGACATGGCCGGCACGCCGCTGATCGACAAGCCGTCCGGCGGCACGTATTCCGTTCCCGCACCGCGAGACTTTCCGCTGAACGGAAGCACCCATGTGGAACGCGGCTTCCCGGTCTACGCCGCCGACGAGTACTTCTTCACACTGGCGCATCCGGCGGGCGCGGCGGAAGGCGCTGGCGGCCAGGTCTTGCTGCGGCAGTATCCGGGAGTTTCGTTGGCGCCGGGCGCGACGTTCTCATGCATGGAAGCGGTGTACGGCGTAGCCCAGGCTGGAACGGCGCGGCAGGCCTTCGTGAACCATGTCCGCAGCCGCATGCGACGCGTGGTTCGGGGACACGACAAGCCTTACGCCATCTTCGAGCCGTTTGGAGCCCGGCCCGACGGCGATTTCAACGAGACTGAAGATTTCGTGCTGGGCAATATCGCCAAGGTCGCGCAAGGGCAACGGGAAACCGACTGCCGTTTCGACCTGTATTCGGTGGACTTCTGGGTCGACTACCGCGGCACGCTCAAAGAGTGCGATCCCCTCCGGTTTCCCCGCGGCCTGCAGCCTATCCGTCAGGAACTCGACAAGCTCGGCACCGCGCTGGGACTGTGGATCGACGGTTCGATGGAGGGCTGGTCGATCGGGGGAAATCCGAGCCCCGATGTCCAGGCCTGCCTGAACTATGACCTGCAGCAGCCGGAAACGCTCCGACAGGTCCAAATGGGGCGTAAGGCGTTTTGCCGTGCCGCTGAGCCGATTCGGTCTATGTACGCTGAGGCGTTTCGGCACCACATTCGCGAGCACGGCGTTCGCCTGCTCAAGTTCGACAACACTGGCTGCGTTTGCGTCAGTCCGCGCCACGGACATCTGCCGGGCCTGTACTCGACGGAAGCCATCGAGGACGCACTGATCGACTTCTTCCGCGTTCTGGATACCGAGTGTCCGGACGTTCTTCTGATGCTGTACTGGGGATACAAGTCGCCGTGGTGGCTGGTGCATGCCGACACCCTGTTCGATTCGGGGATCGACATTGAGGCGGCCAGCCCGGGCGACCAGCCGACGCCGTACGTCCGGGACGGTGTCACGCAGAAACTGGATCAGGCCCAGTGGGTGGCCAACGAGAACCTGCCGCCGCTGGGCAAGGACTCGTTAGGAGTGTGGCTCTCGGACTGGCCGTGGAACAGCCAGGTGGGCAAGGAACGCTGGGAAAGCGGCTTCGTCATGGACCTCTGCCGGGGCAGCCTGCTGGCCCAGCCGTGGAGCGATTCGTCCTGGCTCTCGCCGCCCGAACGCCGGCAGATGGCGGAGTTCATCGCTTTGCTCAAGGCGCGGCCTGGGTGTTTTGGCAACTCGCGGTTCGTGCTCGGTGATCCCCACAAACAAGAGCCCTATGGTTACTGCTGCACCGATGGCAAGCGGGCGTTTCTCGCGTTATGCAACGGCTGCTGGAACGACAGCGTGTTGCGGCTGGAACTGAACGCCGCTTGGGGATTGCCCGCTGGTCACGCCTGGGATCTGTATCGCTGGTATCCGGACCCCGCCAGGCTTTCACACCCGCAGGGAGCTTTCGGCACCTCGGCGTCGATCGCGCTGCGACCTTTCGAGATCGTCCTGCTGGAGGTGGTGCCGCACGGACAGACTCCCACGCTGGACCGGCCATTCGAGACGCGGCCTATTCCCACCTCATTCGCCGAACCGAGCCGATCGCTGGACCTTGCGGTGGAGGAACTTCACCCGGAAGAGAAACGCGACGCGGACGCAATCTGGACGGTGCTCGATCTAACTGAATTCGCGTCAGCCGGCGGGGCGACGCTCCGCAAGCTGTCCGATGGGTCTGTCCTGGCCGCTGGCGACAACCCCGCGCCGGACACGTATACGATCACTGGATCAACCGAACTGAACGGGATCACCGGCTTCCGGCTCGAAGTGCTGCCCGATTCCAGCTTGCCGTGCGGCGGGCCGGGGCGCGCCATCAACGGCAATTTTGCCCTCAACGAGTGCAGCATCACGGCGTCCCCTCGCAACGGGCAAGCCGAGGAGGTCCACGTGAAGCTTCGCAATCCGGCTGCCAGTTTTTCGCAGGAAACGCATGGCGGCTGGCCGGTGAGTGCAGCCCTGGACGACGATCCCAAGACGGGTTGGTCCATTGATCCGCTGGAGGGCAAGATGCACGTAGCAGTGTTTGAAGCCGAGCGGGCCGTGGGCTTCCCCGGCGGCACGGTGCTGCGGATCGTCCTCCAGCAGGGCTCTCCGCCCGATCACAACCTCGGCCGGCTGCGTGTGTCGGCGACTACGGCCAAGCCCCCCTTGCCGGCGCCGGCGCCAAGCGGTCCGCGTTCGCTGGTGGTCAAAGCCCAGGTGCCGGCCTCAACGGCAGGCGGCCTGCTGGTGGTCTCGGTCCAAATGACACGCGGCTTGGAGCCCATCCGTGTTGGCGGTCCCGGCAAGTATCTCACGGCGCAGGGGACCTTGGACGGACATGCCGCGGCATGGAAGCCTGTCGTCGGCACAGCCACTTATCCGTCGTGCTGGCAAGCTTGGCGGCTGCCGGTCGCGCCGTCGGCCCAACCGCAGCCGTTCGAGTTGGCAATCACAGCCAATTTCGCGCCGGACGTGCAGTTGACTCCCACAGGCTATTTCGTTCCAGGCGAGGGCACAGCAACGAGCGGTTCAACAACTGTCCCCTGAGGCCGGCCGGGCCGTGCGTCGCCCGGAACAAACCGCGCGCGTCGCACAGGCGGTGCGCGGTACGTGCCGGACTTCGCGCGGTCGAGCAGGCGCTACAAGTTCCCCTCCGGAGGTAAATCCAATGACGTCGAGACGCATGGTGTATCGATTGACCTTGCTGGCGGTTGTGTTTCTTCCCCGGCTGACCCCTGCGGCCGAGGAACCCTTGCTGGTCGGCATGGCAATGGTGGACATCACGCCGCCGGTTGAACGTAGGGCTGGTCCGCTCAAGGCCCGGTGCGTGGTCTTCCGCCAGGGGACCGAGCAGGCGGCGGTGGTCGTCTGCGATGTCTGTACCTTCACGGCGGAGCGTTCTGGCGAGGCACGCCGGACGGCCAGCGCGAAGACGGGCATCCCGTTCGCCAACATCGTCGTGGTCGCGACACACACGCACAGCGGCCGCTGGCACGAGCAAGTGACGGAGAAGATCGTCCAGGCAATTTCGGAAGCGCAATCCGCCGCCTGCCCCGCCATGCTCGCCCAAGGCATCGCCCAACAAGAGGGCTTGGCGTTCAACCGCCGGTTCTTGATGAAGGACGGCACCGTCCGGTTCAATCCGGGCCGGACCACGGACGGCGTGTCCTTCGATGGCGGGCATCCGTTCCTCAATCCGGACATCGTGCGGCCCGTCGGTCCGACCGATCCGGCCGTAGGCGTTGTGCTGGTCCGTGGGGCGGGTACGAGTGGGCCGCAAGGCGTGCTGGTCAATTTCGCCATGCACGTCTGCACGGTCGGCTCCGGCATCAGCGGTGATTACCCGTACTTCCTGGATGAGGCCCTGCGGCGCGACCTGGGTGCGGGCTTCCATTCCATTTTCCTGGGCGGCTGCAGCGGCGACGTGAATCACTTCGACGTCTCCAAGCCTGGCCCGCAGATGGGCCACGAGGAACAAGCCCGGCCGACGGGCGAAAAGCTGGCGGCTACGGTCAAAGCGATCTTTCCCTCCTTGAAGGATGTCGTCCTGCCGTCGTTGGCCATGCGCAGTCGCACCATCACCGTGCCCTTGCAGGTCTACAGCGACAGCGATTTGGCCTGGGCGCGCGACGCGGTGGCCAACAAGTTTCAGGATTTCGGAGGTGCCGGCTACGGACAGCCGGGGTTCTTGGCAGGTATCCGCGCCCACAAGATTCTGATGCTGGAAGAGCTGCATCAGCGGGGGCCGACGATTTCGCTGGAAGTGCAGGCCTTGCGGTTGGACGGCGAAACGGCGATCGCCTTCCTGCCCAGCGAGGTCTTCGTCGAGCTGGGGTTGTCGTTGAAGAAGGCGTCACCGTTTCCCAATACGCTCGTCTGCGAACTGGCGAACGATCTGTGCTATTATGTGCCCGGCCAGAAGTCATTCATCGAAGGCGGGTACGAGGTCGTGAACTCCTGGCTCGCCCCGGGTGGAGGAGAGTTGCTGATCGACGCAGCCCTTGAGTTGCTCAAGGAGCTGAAGTCCTCCGCATAGGGGGAATAGCGTCAGACGTTGGTTTTTGTTTCTTGCGAACACTCTGCCGGCCCGAGAAGTGGCATACCCCGAAAAAACCAAAAACAACGTCTGACCACCGGCTTCCTGCGGAATTGTTTTGCGTCCAGGAAGGCACATCGAAGGCGACGTCTTGTCGCTTGATGAATCAACTGTAAGGAAGGCATCCCGGAGTCGATCAGCGCAGATGGGTCGTGGTGGTGGCGAAACGCGCGCCGCCCTTTGGCCGCAGCTACCAACTCTATCCCGGATTCATGGGATGGTAGGGTGGGACGAGCAAGCCGAAGCGGCGGTGGGCCGTCGGTCGCTCAGCCGGAGTTGTAGGCAGCGGGCCGATTCATCTCGGAGCAAGTCGGCTTGCAGCCGCCCACCAATCACTTGCGCGACTGGTACAACTATCTTGTGTACGCTGAATAATCCCGGCTAACGTGCCAGGCGAATCACAATATAAGGCGTTTCGCGTTCGAAGTCCGGGTAGATCTGCCCGTGCCCCTGCTCGTCCATGGTCTCGATGAAGTACATCAAGTCCCACTCGGGCGCGATGTCTTCGGCCGGGATCACCGCCTGGTAGCGGTTCTTCTCGCCAGCCATCGGCAACGTCTTGTAGTCCTGCTGCTGGTTGACCGCCCGGTAGCGAAGCCGTACCCATTGGACGCCTGCGGGAGCACGCACCTCGACGTCCACCGTCAGGGGCTTGCCCGGCGCGGCGACCGCGGGCGGCACGTGGACCACTTCGACCGATCGCTGCGCGGCGGCGCCTGGGCTGTAGCGCGGCGCGGGCCTGGCGTCGGCCGGTGGGCGGAAGTCGCGTCGCTTCTGTTCTAACCATGCCAGACCCGCTTCCAGCGCGGGAAGCTCGTCGCGCCAGTGCCCGCAGAGGCTCGCGCCGCGAACACCCATCATCAGGTCGTCGGCATAGAAATCACCCGCGGCCGTCACTAATTCTCGCCAAGCCTCCCCAGCGCGGCGCTCGTAGGCGATTGCTTCGTCGAGGGCAACAACGTCGCCCGAGCGCTCGAAGAGCCGGTAGCTCACCGCGGCCGGGATCCGCCGTGCGTGGAACAGAGCCAGGTTCGCCAGAATTCGCAGGTCGGTCACGGTCGAGTCGAATTCCTTGCTTCGACGATCTCCGACACTTTGCTCAGCAGCGGCCGTCTCAGCCAGGACCGCAGCGGCCGTCTCGGCGAACCAACGACTTGTTTCGGGAGGCCGCGTTTTGGCGGTGTCGTTCCCTTCGATGAGGTTACGCGCCTCCTCGTCGAAACTGGCGAACTGCTCGATGTCGCTCCCTTCGGCCTTGGCATAGGCGGGCAAATCGCCCAGCCGTTGCCGCTCGGCCCAGCCGCGAGTCATCGGGAAGCCGTTGTAGGGATAGCAGGCCGCGACGATCCGCGGCAGGATCCAGCTCGCCCGGTGCAGGGCCTTCTCGACGTGCGGCCCCGCTGCGCCAAACCGGCTTTGGAACTCGCGCTGCCAGACCTCCGCCGGCGTGTTCGGGTTATAGCCCAGGCGGCCGAAGACCTGGAAGAAATGCCAGTAGCGCTCGAACTCGTAGTCGTAGTAGCGGTGTTTCGCATCGAGCAGGGCGAATGGGGGCATGTCGTGCGGCTGGGCCTCCATTTTCGTGCAGAGCGGTTCGTTCACCTCGAAGCCTTCGCCGTCGTACAGGTGGGTGCTCGCAGCGAACCGCCGGGCGTACTCCGGATCGCCCCACAACAGCACCCTCGACGTGCCGCCGTTCCACAGCCGCCAGTGCATCTTGTAGCGCTGCGGGTAACGCAAGAGGTCGGCGTAGCTGTGCCGGCGGTCGAACTGGTTCTGACGGTTGATGTGCGTGGGATGGAACGGCATGCCCATCTGCTCCATCCAGTACTTGGTGGTGATCCGCAGATTCATGCCCGTCTCCAGCCCGGCGTCAATGACCGTGTCGGGCAGGCCCTTGGCGCGGGCGTCAAAGCGGACGTGCGGCGCGTGCTCACGCATGGTCTTGAACACCGCCTGCCAGAAGGCCACTTGCTCGTCCTTCTTCAGGCCCGATTCGTCGTGCATCCGGAACTGGATTGCGTCGACTTCCGGGACTAGCTGCAGGAATCTGGCCAAGGCGGTCGTGGTGTAGGCCGTCAGGTTCTTCTCGTTCACTCCCCAGACCAGGCCCGGCGTGGGCGCGGACAGGCTGCGGTCGGCGTCCGGGATGCCGCCTCCCTGCACGCCGCCGCGGTAGATGTGGTCCCAGATGCCAACCGTGAACCGCAGCCCACGATCATGAGCCATGCCGATAAGTCGCTTGAATGCGGCAAGATTGCGCTGCTGCTCGCTCCGCGTGACGCCGACCATGCGGACATCCGGGAACTGTTCCACATCGAAGAAGTACGGGTAGCAAGGCGCCAGGAAACCGCCGTTCTCGTAACCGAAGATGACCACCAGCGTGTTGAAGCGGTTCTCGGCCAGGATGTCGAGGTAGCGTGCCCAGTACGGCTCGTCGTAGAAGCGGCTTTCCCAGTACGCCCGGTGCATCGTGTACATCGAGACGGCCCGCTCGGGAGCGTCGGGCTTCTCCGCGCACGGCCGGATCTCGGAGAACGGCGAGCCGAGGTCCGTGCTCCAGCCGATGCGGTCGGCCACGTCGAGCTCGGCGTACATCAATCCACGGTCGTCGGAGCCGACGAGCAGCCAAGCCGGCTTGCCGCTCGCAGTGGCCTGCCGGATGACGAGCGCTTCCGGGCCCTCGGGAGCGGGCTGTTTCTCTTCGGCGAGCAGCCGGGCCGCCGGCCCATCCCCTCCGGCGACGCCGGCGAAGAGCAGCATCCGTCCTCGGGCTTCGCCGGGAGACGCGGCCTGTTGGCAGGCCACGCCCTTGGCGCGGAGGGCGTCGAGGATCTTGTTGAGCCCGTGCGATGCCGCCGGGCCGAGCTGGCGGTCCGTCACCACGGAAACGAGCGGGTCTTCCGCCCGAAGTTCGACCACGAGGGCGATAACAACCGCGAATACCACCGCCGCCAAGCGTGCGTGAGCGATTGCTGCAGGCTTCATGATGGTTCCCCTGTTTCCCCGAAGATCAATTTACAGTGAGCGCTCACGGGTCGGTGAAGAGACGGGGATCGGCCCATGTTTTCGGACAACGTTTGGTACTGGCGGCAAACCGTCAACGCCGAAAAAGTGCGCCAATCCCCCACCGACCCGTGAACGCTTACGATTTACGCTTCCCAGTGCAGCCCGTGCTTGTCGAAGAACTCGCGGCTCCAGGGGGCACCCAGACCGGGCGTCTGCGGCGCATGGACGTAGCCGTCCTTGTCGATCGGATACGGCGCGGTGAAGCCCACCTGGAAGCCTTCCGGGTTCCAGAAGCCGGGGTCGTACATGTACTCCAGGTAGCCGCTGTTGGGGGCGGCGCACTGCATGTGCAGATCGGCAAGCATGCCGACGCCGCTCTTGCCGTGGTGCGGTCCGAAGAGCACGCCGAAAGCCTCGGCCATCGCGGCGATCTTCCGGATCACGGAGACGCCGCCGCCGATCATCGGGTCGGGCTGGATGTAGCTCAGCGCGCCGGCCGAGAGGATGCGGCGAAAACGCTCCAGACCGATATCCCCCTCGGCGCCGGCGAGATGCATCCGCGTGAGCTGCCCGCGCAGCCGAGCGAGGTCTTCGACCGCGTCGCGGTGGAGCGGCTCTTCGAGCCAATAGACCGACAAGTCCTCCAGCTCCCGGGCCATCGCCAGTGCTCGGTCGTAGTCCCACACCGGGGGTGGCGAGCCGGTCTTCTTGCCGGCCTGGTTGGCATCGACCATGATCGCCAACCTTTCGCCCATTGCGTCGCGAACCGCCTTCACCAGCGCCAGGTCGTCGGCCATCTCGTCGTGGTGCATCCGCAGCTTGATCGCGCGGAAGCCCCGTTCGTAGAACCGCAGGGCATCCTCGGCCCGTTCGGCGGGCATGCGGTTGAAATGCACCGTGGCCGCGTAGGCGGGGACCTTGTCGGTGTAGGCTCCCCAGAGCTTGTAGAGCGGCTGGCCGCAGAGCTTGCCCGCGAGGTCCCACAGGCCCACTTCGAGAAAGAAGAGCCGCACCGGGGCCTTCTCTTTCTGGAAGAACTCGGCGTTGTGCCGCTCGATGTCCAGCGGGTCCTTGCCGATGAAGTAGGCCTCTGCCCGCTCCTGGACGATGCGGCCGATCCCCTCGGGAAGCTGGTAGTCGCCGTCCATCGTCGTGCCAATGAGCCCCTCGTCGGTCAGGAACTGGGTGACAACATAATCCCGCGTGTCGAGCGGCTTCTTCGCAGCGTCCCACGGCAGAACCAGTCCTTTCCCAGCCGGCACACCGCGAACCTCGACCGTGTGCACCTTGGTGATCCGGAGCTTCTTCACGCCAACGGGCTGCGCGACCCGAGCCGCCGCGGCGCCGGCGAAAGCCAGGGGCCCCAACAATGACCCGCCGAGCATCGCCCGGCGAGTAAACGCTGAATGGTGATCGCCTTGGGTTCGAGGTGGGTGATTCACATGGAGTCTCCAACGCGGGGAGTGATGTGCGCTCTTCCAGAACGACCAATTCATCATCCAGCGGATTTCCCTCCAGTTGCCGAAGAGGCTGATGCACAGGCCGCGGGCTGGGAAGTCTCTGGCCTCGGTATGATAGCCGGGGGCAATCGTGGAGTGAATCCGCGCCGGACAACAGGAAAACAAAAACGAGTTGGAGCGGCGGTTTGGGGTACTCCAATCTCGGCTGGCGTCTACTTCGCCTGAAGGTCGGCATAGCTGACAAGCTTGATTCCGCGCCGTTGAATGACCTCTTGGACTCGAGGGCTGGTGAATGCGGCAGTGACGGCCGCCCGGACAGCCGCCACGTCATTGTTACCGGGATGCTGGATGTTGCGCATTTCCGGCGTTTCAAGTCCGGGATGCTCCACGAGCAACCACCGACCTGGTTGCAGGTTCTCCAGCGCGTCAACCAGCGTGGATTCCCTCTCAGCGGCCGTTGCGCCGGCGTTCCAGCGCACCCGACCCGCGGCCTCGATTTCCAAGGGCAGGTTGTATTCAGTGGCCAGTCGCTGAACGAGGGACCTCAATGCGGGTGACGCCGTGGCGGTCCCCATGTGAGCGCTGAGGTGGCTAACCTGCGGAATGTGTTTCTTGGCCAGTGTGATTTGCGCTCGCAACTCCTGCTCGACGTCCTCTAGCCGTGGTTGAGCTCTGAGAAAGCCAGAGGTGGTGGGATGGAAGTGGCCGTTGTCGTCTACGAGGGTGGGAGCTGCCGTAAGCGGTCGCCACTTCACACCGTCCCACTCACAGGTCAAGGTCAGGTGGACGCCGACGTCCAGGCCTGGATTCTCCTTGAGCAATCGTACGGCATCCAAGAACCAGGGACCGGGCACCACAATCTCCACGGATCGTTCGATCCCTTCCCGATAACACTTGATGCACGCCTCATTGATGGCCTGTGCCATCCCAATGTCATCGCCACGAACGATCAACTGAATATCGTTGGCGGCAGAAACTTGCCGTGATTCGGCCGCCGGGAGAGTGGACAACAGAGATACCACAAGAATCGCAGATCCGAGTATGGCACCAAATCGGCACGGCGAACGTCGCTCTGGCATTTGTTGGATCTCCGGTAACTGCACTTTGAAGTCACGTCGATTATCGCAAGTCGCGTCGTAAATACCATCGCTGGGACACGTTTCCACGCCTCATGAACATCGAACAAAACTCACCAACAGCACGTGCGGCCGCGTGTGGCGGAGCGGTCACGAGAGTGCGGCTACCCGCAACAGACGCGAGGTGCGGGTGCGTGAAATGGAATCGCCGTCTACAATTCCACCTCGTGTTGTTTCTGTTTCGTTCCGAGTTAGGAGGTCGTGATGAAGTACGGGTGGTTTGTGATTGTGGTGGCGTGCTTGGCAGGAAATGCACTGGCGGCGGAGGACACTCCGGCGCAGAAACCAGCGGAATCCGTGCAGAAAGACTCTGCAGTACAAGAGACGGCTGGTGTTGAGTCGGTGCAGAAAGACTCCACGGTGCAAAAGACGGCTCGTGTTGTCCAGTCTTCCGGTTGCCTCGCCAAGGCACGTATACTCGCGGCTCGTGGTCGCGTGTTTCACCCAGGAGGAGGTATGGGCGGGTATCACTACGAGGGTGTCGGATCGGGTGCCACAGCATCTCAGGCGCTGGCGAACTGCTGCTACAGCGGCAAACGTCGCGTGGCGGCCCAAGCCGTCGTAAAAGGTGCCAACGGGCGGTACTATGCGGTCCGCTGGTTTCATTGAGTCTTGCCCGCAATCCGCCGCATGGAAGCGGCGGGTAGCTTTCTTGTGCTCCCAGGACGCCGGGATCGGGAACGCAATCCGTCTTCATCCGTGTGAATCCGTGGCCATTGTCTCGCCGGTCGGTCAGTGTGAGGGACGTGATGTCGTTGACGTGTAACAGACCGCGAACCTCTACCTGCCTTTGCATCCTGGCCTCTCGGCGTGAACCGTGGCAGGGATCGTGACTCAGGGACTCACGCAAAGACGCAAAGACGCCAAGAAATCCGTCACGTGCGACGCGCATCGTCTGTAGCAGCCAACCTCTACCTGCCTTTGCATCCTGGCCTCTCGGCGTGAACCGTGGCAGGGATCGTGACTCAGGAAGCTCACGCCCAGGCGCAAAGACGCTAAGAAAGCCGCAGGTGCGACGTGGATCGCCTACAGCGGCCGGTCTCCGTCGATCGCGACGCTGGTTCATGCCGGGGCCGAACAGCGTGTGCGTGCGTACCCGCTGTTTCCGAAAACCGGCAGGGATGATCGGGAACACAATCCGTGTTCATCTGTGTGAATCCGTGGCCATTGTCTCGCCGGTCGGTCAGTGTGAGGGACGTGATGTCGTTGACGTGTAACAGACCGCGAACCTCTACCTGCCTTTGCATCCTGGTCTCTCGGCGTGAACCGTGGCAGGGATCGTGACTCAGGGACTCACGCAAAGGCGCAAAGACGCCAAGAAATCCGTCACGTGCGACGCGGACCGTCTGCGGCAGCCGTCTCTTTCATCGCCACCGCCAAACACGACGCACGTTCACACGATAGCCAACCAGATTGTGTCCGCGTGCCAGCCACGGCCGAGAACAGGAGCCCAACGTCAGCCTGAAGGGCGCAAGGCCAGCCCGTACAGGACGCCGAGCGCCAGCATCTCTGCCAAGCCCGAGGCCAGCGAGTACCACAGCGTTCGAGCGGGGATCCGGAACATCATCCACTGCGACGCCGCCGACATGACGACCCGGAAGAACCACACCATCAGTGCGAAGCTCACGCCCTTGAGCAGTCCGCTGCTACCAGGAAGGCTCTCGTAGAGCAGCAGGAACACGCCAGCCATCACAAACCCGAATGCCAGGTCGATGGCGATGCCGGCAACCGGATTGAGCGATTCGCGAGCGATCGGCTTGTACGCCTGGAACAGCCGCACGGCCAACGGGTTGGCGTGGATGACGGCATCCAGGACCCCGAACAGGATTCCGCTGGCCAACGCAACGATCACGTAGGTTACCATCGCCCCCTCCTCGCAGGCGCGGCCTAATGAATGATTGTCCCGCCTTTGTCGAGTTGCTTGAGTCGCGATTGGGCAAGACGGTACGTGGTGAAGAGGCCATCCCCCGCTTCTACCTTGGCGTAGGCCCGGCGCGCGTCATCCGCGAGTCCGCAATGCTCGGCAATGCGCCCAATTACGTACCAATCGTGATCAACCATTCGGTCGTCGGCGCGAGCGTCTACGGACTGTACTAGGGACTGATGGGCTTCGATGAGCAGGCCAAGTTCGGCTTCGACGGCGGCTTGGGTATGCAGCACGCTGGAGTCGCCGGGGTTTGCGGCGACGGCACGTCGGGAATCCGCGAGCAGGTCAGCCGGGAGCGGAGAGGCAAAGAGGCCATCCCAAGCCACTGTGTTCAGTTCATCGGGCGTCCCACCGGGCGTGTCAACCAGCTTCCGCATCGCGGCATATCCCTCAGCGGCATTGCCGCGCACCATGGTCAGCTCTGCGCACGCGAATTGCGCCCACCGGGCTTTCGGATTTCGTGACCGCCACTGGCTGGCGAACTCTGCAGCTTCGTCAAGGCAATTCAGGTAAGCCAGGGACCAGAAGTGGAGCCATCCTACCTCGTCGGCGTTGGGGTTCGCGGTGAGCGCTGCCGCCGTCAGTTCCCGCCCCTTCTGCCACTGGCCGGTCCAACGGCACGCCCTCATCAGCGCGCGTTGCGTCTGGCGGTTCGGGTTGTTCGGGTCACCTTCCGCCAGGGATTTCTCCAGGATGGCGATTACCGTATCGCTCTGGCGGCACTCACTGAGCAGCACAGCCGCGGCGGTCCTCAACGCCTGTAAATCGTCCGACTTGGTGGTCAGCCACAGGCGGGCAAATGGATGTCCGCTGTAGATATCGAATAAGCTCCCGTAATGGAGCTGGTCGCGTGCCCAGCCGAGCCACTGCCGGGCAGCGTCCGCATCACCCGCGTCGAGGAGTTCGAGAGCCTGCCTGCCGAGTTCACAGCAGGATGGGCCTTGCAGTAGCACGCGCAGGCCTCGATTCTTGGCTGTCACGTAGAACTGGTCTCGGAATGGCAGCGCGTTGGAAACCGTCACACGATAGCCGGTCTCCGGTGTGCCCGCTACTTTGTAGTCAGCCAGCATCAAGATCCGATCCTTGATCGCCACGGACCGTGTGTTGTCGTTTCGATCATTGACCCGGGCGGCATGCAAAGCTCGCTCCCAATTGGTCAATTCCGGACTATCCCAGCAGTCGTTCGCTACCCAGGCGCGGAGACGATCGGGTTTGATACCGTGCGCAAAGACATCTGCCAGGAGCTGACGCACGGGATGCCGCGGGTCGTCTTCCGGAAGCGGAGCGTCCTCCATCCGCTTACGGGTGGCCAGTACATTGACTGAGCGTTCGTCGAGTCCCGTCCAGGACATCGTCTGCTCGCACAGGTCCTTGGCGGCGGGGTACTCACGGGCGTTTTCCAACAGGCCGATGGCGGCCAAAGTGCTCCTTCGACGCGTTTCGGGATCCGCGATGGATGCTAGCCGCGACTTGGCGGCGGCTGCCCCGTCCTGGATGGCCCACAGCGCGGACGGCACGCTTTGGGACGACGGCTTGCGCTGCTGCAGCAAATCGCGCAGTTCCTCGAACTTGCGGGTATAGAAGAGGCTGGCCGCGAAAGCCTCGATGAGTTCGGGGGCCTCGACACCTTCGTTGATGAGCTGCCGGTACTGCTTCTGGGCCTCATCCAGATTGGCCCCTTCCGCGCAGCGTTCTCCGTCAGCGTCATGCTCCAGCAGGATGGCATAGTTCCACCGCGTCGTTGCATCGGTCGCATCGAGTTCCAGGGACTTGCGGTACGCGGCGGCCGCTCCTTCCCCATCCATTCCCGAGCGGAAGTGGCGCCCGAGCAGGTCGTGCGTCAGCACGAAACCCAGTTTTGCATAAGCGGCTGCCGAATTGGGAAAGGTCTCCGTGGCCTGCCGGGCAACGCGCCGGGCACTCTCTCCCAGACCAGCCGCGAGCAGCACATGCGTGAAGCCGTCGTAATGGACCCATTCATTGCCGTCGCGGCGTATCAACTCGTCGTACAGCGAGATCGCGCGCTTCCGATCGCCGTCAGCAAAGGCTTCATAGGCTGTGTGAACCCAATGACACCTGACAAGCCACTGCGACAGGTCCTGATTGGAGGCGAGCCGAACCAAGGCGGACCGCAACTCATCCACTTCCGCCGGTGAGAACCTGCCGTGGCCAGTGTCAAATCGGAAGGTGGCGACGACCGCCTGGCCGTCGCGACGGAATTCCTGGGTGAGTGTCGCGGGCCCGAACTGCTGCGTGACGTCCGAAGGCACGTCGCGCAGTTCGTAGCCTTCCGGCGGCACGGCGTGAAAGACGATCTCTCGAACATGCGGCTCACGAAGCTGAAGACGCTCCTTCCGCGGCGGCGATTGCAGTCCCTGTTTCTCGCTGGCGTTTGTCTCCGGAGAAGGATGCAGATACCACGGCAAATCGTCGAAAATCTCACTCGGGCTGAAGCTCATCGACAGGCTCTCCACGCCGACGATTGCCTTGGCAGACTTATCACACTGGACCGTGATGGTGAAGGACTGGTCCAGGTTGCGCGGATCACTGAAATCGAGACTGGTCAAGGTGCCAGCGAATTCATCCTGAGCGAATGCGGTCCAGCTCTTCTGTAATTCATCGCGCGCATTTTCGGCGTAGGTCTGTCGAAATTGTGAAGCTCGCGATCCGGTCATTTCCATCCGGTAGTTGATTCTCGACCCGTTTGTCGAATCGATCTCAATCCGTTCGGTAGTTGACTGGCGATTCGCGGCGGAGTCGCTCTGCGGCGTTCTGACCAGCTCCTCCGTGGCGCGATCCACGATCAATGCCATCTTGCCCTGATCCGCCAGCGGCAACTGGCCTGCAGCCGTGTACGGGTCCGTGGGATCAATCCACAAAGCCGGGCTGCCGACTACGTGGACAATGGCATGATTGAAGACGCCCAGACCGGGAAGTTCCGGACACACTCGGTCCCCCGCACTGGCGCGGAGCAACGCGACGTTCGCCGGATGGCCCGCGGCCCGCAGCATCGAAACCAGCAGCAGTGCCTGGTCTTTGCAGTCGCCGAGGCGGCGCCGCAGAACCTCCTGACACTCGTAGGGAGTGATCACCGCTTTGCCGAATTCCAGACCTGTGTAGCGGACAAGTTCGTTCAGCTTGCGGGTCAATTTCGCGGCGGCCTCAGTGCGATCATCCCCGGGTGCGACCGTCTCGCCGACAATCGACTCGATACTGGCAGCGGCCATGCGCGGTTCAAGGATGTCCGCGTAGGCTGTCGCCACAGCGGACCAGGACTCACCTGTCGCGAACGCGACATAGGGCACGAGGGGCACGTCTGGCGGCAGGTAGAAGTCAAATTCCTTCAGGCCGGGGTGCGGTCCCGCTTCGTATACGATGCGCTGCAGTGTGTCGCTGCGCGATTCCTGAGGGGCCGCAGCGACGCCACGCGCCAGATGTCGTACGGTCACCTCGAGAGGTGCTTCAATGACGACGCGCGTCTTGCGTGTCGGTTCGGACCAGCCCAGCGAGTAACTCTGATACACACCCGCCGCGAAGAAAGGCCGCGATTCACGCCACACGATTTCGATTTCCACGATGGCGCCGGCCGCCATGCCCGGCAACGGGGCGCGCAGCATGCGCTCATCCGACAGAATCCGATCATCCGTTTGTTCGGCGGGCGCTTCGGCGATCGTCTTGGGGTCCAACTGGAAGACGCCTCCATCGGCGCGGATCACGCGTGCGCGGACCAAGGGGCGATCCTCATGCCAGGGAGCCCAGGCCGCTTCCACCACGCCCCAGTCCTGTACGGCCGATTCCGTTGCCACACGAAAGATCCGCCATATTCGTCGTTCGAGCTTCCGTTCGGCGTCCAGCCGGAAGGTCCCTTCATCGAACAAGACCTCGCAATCCGCTCCTGCCGGCAAAGGGGCGTCCGCGGCAAAGCGGGCAATGTCCGTGGGGGCCGCTTCCAGCGGCACACCGGTCCACGGCTCCGCGGCGGCTATCTGCGGCGATATCACCACCGACAGCACCATTGCGGCGATCGCTGGCCATCGGCTTCCCATCAATGAACCTCCTCGATGTGATCTGGGACAGGATTTGCGGCGGTTGCTGCTGCAAGATACCCGCAATCGACGGTCGCCGGCCTGCTCGCCGTGCATCCTCGAATTGTGTGCGGGCTCTGTCGATGCTCCGACGAGCGTCTGGTGATAGCGCAGGTCCCCTGGCGGCCAAACGTCACCCATTCGGTAAGCTCCGCTGCCCAACCCGACTTGGGAAAGATGCCTTTCGGCGGGATCTGATGTGTGCCGCGCGCTAATGCCTTGCGTTTAGATTCTATGGCCCGTTCCAGTCAGACTGCAACACACAGCGAGCGATCCAGAGAGGAAAGAGGGGCAGCCCCCCTTTGGCCGGAACGCGGCCAAATGAACGACTATTCGGAACCGGTTTCACCTGTCTTGAAGGTGTCTGAATTCCCCGTGCGGGTAACGCGCAGAGCGCGCCGAATTCGAGTTGCAGCGGCTACTTGAGCGGTGGTATCTCAAATGCCTGCTCGCGTTCGACAGCGAAACTCGCCGGATCAATGACCGCTGTCACGAACTTCCGATCGCGTTCGTAGAGAACTAGAACTTCGCCCGCAGGCCCGATCGAAGCCACATGCAACCGATTTACTTCATCGGCAACGAACTGCACGCGCTTGCCAACGGGATCGAAGATCAGCAACCGGCCGGTGGACGATCGCTCAGCATCAGCCTGCTTCACGAGCGAACAGGTAGCCAGCGGACGTCCGGGTTCCTGATCATCGGGCTTCTTGTGCAGCTGTACTGTCTCCGTCAGTTCATGGCGGCTGTCAGGCAACAGCCAGCGGCCGTTCTTCTCGGCGGGATCCAGGAACAGAACATTCCGCGTTTGGTAGTGGCCGCTGGAGAATCCCGCGCGAACCGCTACCAGATCCACTCGCATCACGGTAGTACCGGGCACAACCTCCGCCGGACCCCATCGAAGCGATTGGTCGGCAGTATCCGCGACTATCGGAGGTGTAGTTTCAGCCCGGTGTCGGCCTGAACATCCAGAGAAGCCTGAAACAATCGTCAGGAGCAATATGACCTCTGCGGACCGTACGGCATGATGAGTCTTCACGCAGTCACTCCTTCTGCCGGTAACCGAGTTGCCGCAACCGATTGCCCCTGGGAGAATGCGGGCGTCAGCGCGGTCCACTTCCGCTCGTCGCGCCGGTCAGATCTCCCAGCCCCGGCGGTACTCCCGGCGAATATATCGATCGGCCTCGGGGCAGTTCGTGGCCTTCATGGAATCGGCGTCCCACTCCACCTTGCGTCCCACGCGCAGCGCCAGGTTTCCCAACAACATCACTTCGGTGAGCGGTGCAGCGAGATCCGCGAAATTGCAGAGCGGCGGCGGTCCGCCCTTGCACGCCTCGATCCACTCCGCATGGTGCCCCGTGGTGCGGCGAATGGTGGGATCCGGCGGCTTGTAGTCGCGGAATTTCTCTTCCGGCAGCAGGTGCCAATCCGCACCCGTCCACTCGATCGAATACATCGTTCCCTTGTCGCCGACCACAATCGCGCCGTTGGCAGCCACCTCGCGCCCACCGATGAGTTCGCTGGACGGCTTCTTTCCGCCGTCATACCAGTGCATCGTGATGGGCGGCTGTCCGTTGCGCCCGGCAAACTCCAACCGCAGCAGCGACCACTCCGGATAGGAGTCATCCGTGATTCCGGAACTGCCAACGACCTCAATGGACTTGGGCAGCCCGAGCTGCAGACCGACGTAGACCATCGCCGCGTTGTGAATCCCCATGTCACCAATGGCCCCCGTGCCGAAATCAAGCCGGCCCCGCCACTGGAACGGAGCGTATTGCGGGTGGTAGGGTCGTTGCGGGGCAACACCCAGCCAAAGGTCCCAATCCAGACCCGGAGGGACCGGCGGAGTTTCTCGAGGTCGTGCCACGCCTTGCGGCCACCAACCTTTCGCACGATCGGTCCAGACGTGGATTTGACTGACAGGACCCAGTACCCCGTCGCGTAATACCTCGATCCCCGCCCGCGCGCCGGCCAGGGCCATGCCCTGTGTCCCCATTTGCGTGGCGACTTTCTGGCTCTTCGCCGTCTCGGCCATCAGCCGGGCTTCCGCAATACACCAGGTGAGCGGCTTCTCGCAGTAGACGTGTTTGCCCAAACGCATCGCTCGGATCGCAGCCGGCGCGTGCGTATGGTCCGGAGTGCAGACGACCACCGCATCGATCTGCCGATGCATGTCGTCGAGCATCTTGCGGTAGTCCGTATATCTCTTCGCCTGCGGATTACGACGAAACGCCTCCGCAGCCCGATTTTCGTCCACGTCGCACAGGGCCACGATGTTGTGATCGGCAAGATTCTCGAGGCTGAACTCAGCCTGGCCGCCGCTTCCGATGAAGGCCAGGCTGAGCTTCTCCGACGGCGGAAGATCCCGTGCCGCGGACGCAGCCTGGCGACCAAGCAACATTCCGCCTCCCGCGATAGCCAGCCCCTGCAACATTTGGCGGCGAGTTACATTGCTCGTCATGGTTCGTCCCTCCCCACTAGTAAGCGTTCATCGGCCGATCGGGGATTGGCCCGCCTCTTCG
>Ga0233425_10003077_pt1 | contig 31237 bp, 24 predicted proteins | sample Watercolumn_Towu_2_FD_181712 | JGI IMG/M metagenome (GOLD analysis project Ga0233425, IMG submission 181712) | Freshwater microbial communities from Lake Towuti, South Sulawesi, Indonesia - Watercolumn_Towuti2014_140_MG | ecosystem: Environmental > Aquatic > Freshwater > Lake | place... | reverse complement strand
GGGCTCTTCCGGGAATTCAGTGGGTATGGGGATAGAGGTTGAGGCCGCCGAGATGAAAAAGGATGGCGATTCTGAACCTGGCCTTATTCCGATATCCGCATGCCGCCTTCCACAAGGTTTCGATCCGGGAGTTGATCCCCTCGGCCATGGCGTTGGTGATCCGGTGCCTGAAAAAGTTCATGATCCCGTACAGATGATTCTTCAGCGTTTTCGCCGCCACCTTTATCGGCTCAAGACGGCTGTGCGTGGCCCAGAAATACCATTTTCTCCAGTGCTTTTCCGCCCAGGCCTGGCTCGTATAGCTCCACAGACGGCGGATGTTCTCCTTGATGGCCCACGCCCGGGCAGTCTTCAGATCGCTCGCCCGCAACCGCCAGAACTGATCCCAATACCGAGAAGGCAGATTCTCCCGCGAATACAGCCAAAGGTAGCGGGTGCCCTTCAGCACGGAAGCATCGGTTTGTTTCAAAAGCTGATGCTCCTCCCTCCGCACGGCATCCACGGCCTCGCCCACATGCTTCATCAGGTGAAAACGGTCAAAGACAATCTTCTCTCGACCATTCGAAAAAGTCTTTTCCACTGCCGAGATATACGGTTTGGCCATGTCCATCGAGACCGCATCCACCGCAGCAAGTTGCTCTGGCGTCATCCCCTTGAAATAGCCCTCCAGGCTGCCACTGCTTCTGCCTTCAATGACATCTTCCACCGTGCCCAACTCAAGGTCGCTGACCACCGTGACGTAGTTGTTTTGCCCGCGGCCAGCGGATTTCTCGTCAACCCCGAGACGGGCGATGTCCCGGGCCGTTTTTCGCTGTCCGCCACGCTTGACCGCCCGAGCCATCAGCAACCAAGCCTCATCCCAACTGATGCGCAGGATCATCCTCGCCGCCTGGACGCTTGTCCTCTTCAAAACGTCGATGGCGAACCGTTCAAAGAGCAGCGTGAACCGAGAGTTGGGTTCGGCCCATGGCAGGCTCGTCTGACGAACTCCATGATCAGGGCAATTGACCCGTGGCGGGCGGCCGTGAAGAAAGGTCTGAAATTGGCAACTGTCCAAGTGACGCCAGGTTCGCTCTTCTCCATGATCGTACAAGGAGTACTCCGAATGGCACATCGGGCACGGCCATTTCTTCCCCTTCGGGTGTTCAACCCAGAGATCAACCCGTTGCCCCGCCACGTCAAGTTCCACTCGGCCAACGGTCCATGGCTCCTTCAAGCCCAACAAATGATGGTACAGTTCAGTGTCGCGCATCGCTGCCCTCCTTGGTTGATGGAGGACACCGTATCATGAACACCTACCCACGCAAATCCCGGATGCACCAATTTAGTTCGTCCCATTCAAGGAGGCTGTTGTTTTTTGCGGTTCAGGCTGGCAGGTGTCAGGGCCTGGGCCCGAAATCCTGCATTGGGTTGCCGGGTGGGAGACGAGGTTTCCAAACTTGCCGGGTTGGAATCGGCCTTGCAGTCCGCAGATGCGGAGCCGGAGCGGCCTGCACCCCCTCCCCAAAAAGGGGGTGCAGGCGTTTCGCCCGGCGAGAGCAGGTGCGCGGACTGCAAGGCCGATGTCTTTGGGGAGTGAGATAGGGAGCAACGCTCAGTGATCACAGCCACTAATAGCCTTGGCCAAACGAAGCGGAAATCGGTGAGAACAGCCGGAACGGTTGCTCGGGTTCCGAGCGTTTTTTCTGGAGAACGAAATGGTACATCTCCGAAAAAAGGGTTGGGATTTCCTGCTCCAGCCGTTCCCAATTGTCGATGATCGCCATCCGTTTGTCGGTTGGATGTCTGGATAGATACAGCGAGGCCACTTTCGGTGAGGGAGAAAAGCCGACCAGTTCGCAGCCGGCTTCGGCGATCATCGTGCGGACCCGGGGCAGATCGTACCGCGTCTCCTGATGGTGAAAAATCAAATCTCGGCAGCCGCTCGCCGAATAAAAATCCGCTGAGGATGCGCAGGCCCTGGCAGGATGAAATTCTGGAAGCGCAAGGATGGTGCGCCGGCATCGGCGGATTGCTTCTATTTCGGTTGAAAAGCCATTCTCTAGAATGAGTTCCTTGGCCGCCACGACGCATTTTCTGGCCGCTTCGCTGTAAAGCCCCAGTTCGATAACCCCTCGATTGGAAAGAAGATCGAGCAGCCGCATCAGGCCGGCGTTCGGATCGCGCATGTGGTGGAGCACCCCGGCGCAGACGATATAGTCGAAAGGGCCGAGCCCCTTGTCGAGTTCCAGAATATCGGCTTGCGCATATTCGATATTGCCGATGCCGGCCTCTTTTGTCTTGCGCAGGGCATACCGAAGACTGGCGGCGCTGAAATCAATCGCGAGAATTTGAGATTTTGGGAATTGGCGGGCTAGGTAGAGCGATTGCTGGCCTGTGCCGCATCCGGCGATAAGGATCCGGGCGTTTTCAGGCAAGGAGATGGTGGCGCCTGGAAATCGCCGCGCCATTTCCGCAGGAACGGTTGTCTGGCGGATCGAAACAGGCAGGCGTTCCCATCGAGGGTAGGGATGTTCTTCGTAGTGCTCCTGGACTTTGCGAGAGACCTCATCTGAAATTGTGGTCAGGCGAGGAATATCAGCGCCCAGGGCGATTTCCATCCGAGGCTGCCTGATCTGAAATTCAAGGATGTCTTTGAAAAGAGAATCGCCGGACTCAGGGCTGTCAGGCAAGGGCCCATAACAGGCTGCGATGAGTAGGCGGTCAACTGACGGGCCGGTGAGCGACGAAAGGAGGGCAGCCTCATCCTCATCGACGTCATAAATGAATTCGTTCACGAAGCAGTGGCAGCCGAGACGGGCAAGAAACAGCCGGTCCGGGGCGGATAGGCTGCCGGAATGAGCGACAAGGTTGAGGTATCTTTTCCGAATTTCAGTCAGCAGCCACTCGATATCCCGGTCCGGGAGGACATAACCAAGTGCCGCAAGGGTCAGGGGGTCACCGATAAAACGAGCGAACAGGTCTACCCCTTGCTGGCCCATCTGAAAAAAAAGCTGTGCGTGATCCAGCTTCAAATAGGAAATCGCACCGCGGACCAGTTCGCGTTCCGGGGCCCAGGTTTCCTTCAGCGCATCGATGATGGCTGTTCGAACATTCGAATCGGGCTCGCTGAAAACCCCGTGAGCAATGCAGAACCCGATGTTGTTTTTGAAGGAAACCTGCTCAGGCATGGCGCGAAGCAGGCGCATGAGCAGGGAGATCGCCGGCGAGGTGTGTCCAGCCATGAATAGCTGCTGGGCAACCGCGTTGAATTCAGCCGCCAGTTGTTTGTCTTCCTGTTTCGGGACCGAAGCGCAGATATAGTTGTAGGCCTCCTCGGCGGTTTTCTTCCGCAACAGTGTTGCGATGGTTTCTTGGTTGGCTACGACCATATCGCGATCCTGTAGGCGGCTACTTCCTTCCAGTCCGGGCGCCAAGTTCAGAGATGATCGCTTTAATCTTGGTCATCGCCTTGGCCAAGGCCTGCTGGGTGAACGTGGTGGTCTCCTGGGTGATGAGCGGCGTTTTCGCTAGTAGCTTTTGGCCTGTCGGGGTTCGATAGAACGCGATCACCTCCCGGATTTCCTTTTCCGAGAAATTCTTCACGTAGGCTGCCGCGAATACCGGCTTCATCACTTCCCAGCTGAACTCTTCATCAAACACGGTCAGCATGTCGTTGAGCGATTTAGCCACCATGGGGCGCTGCTCCAACGGGAACGATTCCGGGTTGAACTGGCTTTTGATCTGATCGCGCACGAGTTCGAGCGTCGGCGCGATCATGGCCCTGGCCTGGGTCGCCTCCATCATTTCCTCAGCCGCCAAAAGATGGGCCGTCTGGTCCGCCTGGGCCGGTTGGGCCACCGCAAGGCATAGCGTAAACAAAAGTGCGCGCAGCATGTCTTTTCTCCTCCCGGGTCAGCCTGGGGCGCAAGAGGCCAGGCGTTAAATCTGAAAACCGAACAAAACGATCGGCTGCTTAAAGCGAAGCGTGAACCAGCGGCAGAAAAACGTCGGGACGAGGAGCAGGGCCGCGGCGATGGTGACCCCGCCAAAAGGGATCGAGCTGATCTGCTTCCCGTAGAAATTGTACGCGACAAGCCCAAAAGAAAAAAGGGTCGTCCAGAACATTTCGCCGCCGGTTCCGGTGATGAACGCGGGGACCACGATTTTCAGCTTGGCAAAACTGATCCCCATCGTGGTCAGGACGTCACCGGCCAGATGCAGAATAGGCCCGGCAAAAAGCAGGTGAGGGGAGAGAACGGCCAGTGAATGAAACAGGGGGGGCATAAAGGCGGTCCAGGCAGCGTAAGCCTGCGGGATGGTCAGGTAGCCGGGCCCAAGGAAAAGGGCGGCCAGGGCCGCTGGAATTCCCCAGGTGAGGAGATCGTGAGAGAGGCCTCGGTGCTGCAGGACGCGGATGAAGAATATCTTTTCAATGGTGTCCGGGAGCCCGGCCGTCGCGCCAGCAAGGATGATATCCCCCCAGGAGCCGCCTACGGTGTAGACGATGCCCATGGCAACGATGGTGTGGTTCGGACGGATCATCTAGGCGTTTAGGACGACTTTTGGCCGGATATATGCCTTGAGTTCGACGGAGTCGTGCCGGTCGTCGGGGATTTCGCCTGGGGTCATAAAAAAGAACTGGGTCCCGTTTACCATAATGAGCTCGGAATGCTTCATTTTCCATTTGCTCGGGTATTCGCAATACCGCCGGTGGACAAACGGGATGAGAAGGTTTTCAGATACGATTGGGAGCCGGATGGAGGTGGCGTTCTTAAACGAAAAATTCTTCGCCTCGAACATGATGGGCGAGTCCGTCTGGAAGATCGGGATGCGCATCGTGTTTTGGCGGTACACCATGAATGATTTAATGAAGGCATGCCGGATGAACAGCGGCTTTGCAGTCGGGAATTTTTCAGCGATAGAGTCGACGTTGGAGGAAAAAAAACGGGCCAGCTTGATGGGCTTCTGAAGGAAAGCGATGGCTGCGATCTCCGAACAGATTTCGTTGTACAAACGGAACCCGCGGACGATCCGGACATGCTGGGCCCGGTCGAGAGGCTGGAGCTCAAGTTTGGCGAGGATTTTCATCTGAAGGCCTTAAATGTATCGCGCAAGACTACCTCTGGATCGCGCTCGTAATTGTCGAGTAGAACTTCTCGGCCTTGTTTGTTTCGGCCTACAAAATGATCCGGGTCTTCGGGGATCATACGGACGAATTCGTAGTTGAAGGGATCGACATGGCCAGGGACTTTTTCAGAAGGAATTTTGCTCGCCACCGAAGATTTATTGTGAGGTGAACCAGCTAATTTTTTTCCCTTCTTGTCCGAAGTTGTTGCTGAAGAAAGTTCCTTGCATGTAGACCGTCTTTTCCGGTCAAACTCCCTAATAAAATTATAGATACGATCGTCTTTTTCCTCGGTGGTTTCGCAACCAGAAAAAAAGTCTTCAAGAAGACAGCTGACAAGAGTGTCTTTGATTGGATTGTCTGCCAAAATTGAATTGCCACCGGTCAAATCACATCTAAAGATTATGTTTCGTTTTCGTGGCATGAATGAACACCTAAAATCAGCTGAGATAGGAAAAGAGTTGTGCGGCTGCGAACTGGCCGATCGTCGCTCGTCTTCCCTGGATTTGTATGGTCAAACCGTCCGCCATTTTCTGCCCATTCGTATTCTTCCAGATCACAAAAACTTTTAGTCCGTTAACGTCAGCAGAAGGGACTTTGTTCACTCCGGACTCGATAAATCTGTGGAGTGAAACGAGCATTTTTTCTCGCTGCTCTTCACTCAAAGTGAACCGGCCAATATTGCCGGTGTCGAGCACAATCTGGTTGTCGTCCCGTGCGATTTTCACCCCATCAAAAATACGCATATCCCCGATAGTATCAATGCTCTTTTTGCAGGCAGAAAGGATGTTGTGGAGACCGACCTGTGTCACGGTGAAACGGTATCGCTCCGCGTTCTTTTTTGAGACCATCGCTCTCTCAATTTCGAATTCCATGGAGGGTGGGGTTTCTTCTGGAACCTCGGCATTCAGTTTCTTCCGAAGCCCCTTCAAATGGTTCATCAAGGAGTCGTCCAACTGAACCATTTTTTTCTCGCCGTTCACCGGAATTTTGATGAGTTCGTCGACCATCGATGAGACGATTCTTGCGTTGCCGTTTTTCCGCACAGCCGATGTTGGATTTTGTCGGCAATTAAGCACCCAGTTGCTCTGCTTGAGCGCGATATCTTCCGCAGACATTTCTTCTGAATTTTTCACGATGGCGTGCCCAGGGAAACATCCTCTCGGCAACTCGCTTGTTTTGGAAAGCGCGGTCATGGCCCGGCCGTAAAGTTCGAAAGGATCCAGGTCGAACCTGAAGCGGAGATCGATGTTTTTTCCTCGCACGATTGTTCCGTCCGCATGGTTCGAATTGAGTGCCGTGGAGGTGATATGCATCACCAACGAATCGTTCTCAAAAAAACACTCGCCAAGGAGCATCCGGTACCCTGCTTTCGGTGGAGGACCCGTTAAAATAAAGGTGGGGTTGGCAGGCTTTTTTCGGGGTGCCTGATGTGATTTTTGCACAGGGCTGTCCCTTACAATATTCATCTGGTTTGGGAGTGTGTTTTTTTTGCATGGCTCAATCTCCTATCAGAGTTTGATGTGAATTTCCGAGGGGCATAATTGGGAAATTGCAAAAGTACGAAAAGTACGTAATTTGGGAAAGTGCACGAAGTACGCAAGGGTACGAAAAGTACGTAATAGGAGGAAAGTGCGCAAAGTACGCAAAGTACCAAAATCGTCTTTTTTCATCTTTGGTGTCCGTATGCCCGAAAATCCCTATTTCTGTATTAAGGAGATCCCGCGTTAAATACTTAGATACTTATTAAATCGAATGCCGATTTTATCTTAAATACCGAAAACCCAAACTACCCTTTCGGAGTTGCGGCAAACTGCTGCCGGAAGACCGGGACCAATTTTTCGATCACGAGAGCGGCGATCGCAGGGGCTTCGACCTGGAGAACCTCCGCCATTCTCACCACCCTTTTGATCAGCATCACCAGCCGGTCGGATTCCGCAGGGGACAGCCGGAACTCGATCTGCTGCAACTCCTCGTCTTGATGGATTTTTGTCGGCCGGACAGCAAGTGATCTGGCGTGTTCGTGCCAGCGAACACGGAATTCGCACCGTCTCGGAACGTCTTCCTGGATGTCCTGGCGGTTCAATTTGAGGATGCGAAGGATTCCGTCCTGCCATGTGATGCCGTGCTTCGGATCGAGGCAATTTCCATTGCAGAGCATCGAGAGAAGAAACTCCATGTCCTGGCCGGCTGCGTCGATCTCATATATATGGTAGACCCTGCTTTTGTTTGTAGGTATGTAGCTGAAACGAAAGGTGATTTTTGGAACATCCGGGGAACCGGTCGCCTCAAAAATCACCGTCGGCTTGTCGGCTTTGCCGTGCTGGTAGCTGATCGAAAAAATGCTGTCTTGGGGAGTTTTCACAAGGATTTGATAGTCAAAAATTGATATAATATCAATCGGTTGCCAGCTATTTTTGAAGCGATATTCCTAAAAAGGCATCAAAATAATAATTGACGAAAGACCGTTTTGGCAATATAAAAATGAAAAACTCCTATTTTTTTTCGCTCGCGGGTGACAAGCAGGTACCCATCGCGGTCGAAATAATAATGATGAAAAATAGATTGTTAACTGCTTTTAAGGGGGGGTGTCAAAATGGAAATTGATCTTTCCTCTGGATGTCTTCCGAAGCAGGACAAAGGCCAAAATTGTATCATTTTTTTGATGCGAAATACGAACATCGTCGGTTTTCGACCCCTTAAAAAAAAATAACTGCGCAGAATCAACACGATAAAAAATGAAAGCCTTGAGCAATTTTTTGTTCAAGCGGTGGGGATGGGGGAGGGGGATTAATGAAATGATAATGAAGAAAAACAAGAGGGTGAATGGCTTTTAGGGGGGACGAAAAACGGAACTTCCCCTTCATCGTCGCGCACTTTGAAAAAATCGATTTTTTGCCGTTGCGGGCCTTCTACCAGAAAAACCAGCCGAAGAGCGGGCAAAACGGTCCGAGGTATGTCCCAGTCAACTACCCGCCACTAAACCTACGGTTTTAGTGGGGCTTGTAGGGAAGACGACAAGCCTGGTTGACTAGGGGGCCGGAAGTTTCGGCAGCAGTTATTGCAGTCATGACACCTTGGAATATTCCGCACGTTCCAAGCTCTGTCGCTGGTGATTAAACAATTCTCGTGGGAGGGAATAGTGTTGCCAGCAGGACAAGCTGCGATAACAACCCCGATGCGGCTCTTATCCCGGAAACGGGAGGCAGGCCTTGAGAGTGCCTGCCAATTTCAAAGGAATTTGCAGCAGATATGGTGTTTGTCGTTAATCAAAGAAAGCAGCCGTTGATGCCCTGCAGTCCAGGGAAGGCCGCCCGTCTATTACAGGCTGGCAGGGCTGAAGTGTATCGGCTGGCACCGTTCACGATCCGATTGTTGGTTGCGACAGGAGAGGCAAAACAAGCTGTAGTTGTCGGAATTGATCCTGGTTTTAAAAAAGTCGGAGTCTCAGCGATCACAAACAACAAGGAGGTTTACCGTGCTGAAGTAGCATTACGCACTGATCTGGTTGAACTGAATTCAGAACGGAGAATGTACCGGCGTTCTCGTAGAAACAGAAAGACATGGTATCGAAAACCACGTTTTCTCAACCGAAGAAAACAGGAAGGATGGCTGGCTCCTTCAGTACAACATAAGCTTGAAAGTCACGGGAAGATTGTTCAAAGGCTATTGGATGTTCTTCCTGTTACAAAAGTAAAGATTGAGACAGCATCTTTTGACCTGCAAAAGATCAAAGATCCGGCAATAGAAGGTGTTGGCTATCAGCAGGGAGAACAATCTGGTTTCTGGAATGTCCGAGAATACGTCCTTTATCGAGACAAGCATATTTGTCGTCAATGTAGCGGAAGGTCGAAAGACAAACGGCTGCAGGTTCATCACCTCAATTCCAGAATGACGGGTGGGGATCGTCCTGATAATCTGGTGACGGTATGTGTGTCCTGCCATGAACGGATTACTCAAGGCGAAATAACCTGTACGGCAAAACCAGGCAAGGGATTCAAGGCTGAGACGGTGATGAACTCCGTATGCAGTCGTTTACCCGGTTTGATCGAGATGTTTGGTGTTAAGGTCGGGACCACTTATGGTTATATAACAAAAATGCGTCGGGAAATGCTCCGTTTGCCTAAATCACATACCAACGATGCCTTTGTTATTGCCGGTGGACAAACCGAACTTCGATCAAATACTGTCTTGTACCAAAAACAGGTCCGAAAATGTAACCGGAAGCTGTATAAAGGAACGCGGAGCCATTTAAAAAATACGTCAGACCGATTCGTATGCGGATTTCAAAGATACGATCAGGTGCGCTGGGGTAATATTGTTGGCTTTATCTATGGCAGGCGGGCAACAGGTTATTTTGATATTCGAAAACTTGATGGGACCAAGATTCACTCATCAGCAAAAGCTAAAGAACTTCGACTGCTGGTATCTGCCAAGACAATTTTAACAGAAAAAGGAGATGCAAGGATAGCAGTATAACGACGCAATTCCTCCCGCAACCTCCGTTCCGGTAGGTTGGGGTTTCCTTGCTTTTTTTAAGATGAAAAGGTTTGTTCGCGATTTTCGCATCACCTCAGAGTATTCGCCGGCGGCCAAGGAAACACTGGTTGCCTGCCTCCTCGCCGGTGAAAAAAATGGGGGCGGAACGCTTCAGAGCGATCAGGTCAATTCGATCGTTTCTGCCCACAAAAACCGGGCATCGATTGCGGAGATTTTTGACGAATTGATGGACCTGGAAATCGTTTTTTCGACATCGGAGACCAAGGCCAGAACTCGACTTGTCGGTGACTATGAAATTCGTATCGGTGACGTTGGGCAGGCGGTGAATTTTAAGCTGTCGAATGCCGTTGCCCAACTGATCAATACATCTCACGACGCGTCGGTTCAGTTCCTCACCCATGTACTCCTTTGGAAGAAATCTCGATACGCCATCCCGCTGTATAATTACCTCCTCGACCTCCTCGATCCGCAAGAAAATTTCCAGATATTTTTTGTGAATTCGAGCGAGCTTGGAAATGCCATGGCAGGAGATCGAGTATTCGAAAAACTTCCTGCGTTCGACTGCGTGAAATTCTACTACAACGGACTCCGGAAAGCCTTTCACGCGATCAATCGTTTCGCGAATTTTTTTGTGGACTCGTTGCCTGTGTACGAACGTGCAAAATCGAAAAATGCAGAGTCGAAATTACTTGGTCTGCACTTTCTGATCCATCAAAAACCTTGGCTTGTTCCAAGCTACAAAGGACCAAAATTTTTCAGCCAAAAAGCGCTTTCATACGCAGTCCAACAATACCCAACCGACCTTCAATTTTTCGATCCGAAATTTGCGAACAGAAACGGATCTAAGACAGTGAGAATTTCAGCTTCTGGGAACGAGAAGATCCATCCGAAAAACGTCATGGAACAAATCGAAAAAATTGCCTTGCTCATGCTGAAAGAATTCGATTCAGATTCCGGAAATAATTTCCTCGTGAACTGCCATGTGATCGCCGCCAAAAGCGGTTTGAAATACGGTCAACTCCTACTTCGGAACCACCTCAAATGACCTCAAATTTCCGTCGATATTTTTTCCCGGTTCTCCTTTTGGTCGTGGTGGCAACTCCGTTTTTTGTCGATTTGAAATACTATGGCTATTTCTTTAACATTGTCCGATCAAACCTGACGGTGAGCCTTTCAATTCTAGCCTCAGCCTCAGCCGTGTTCTCTTACCTTTTTTTCTACTCGTATAAGATCGCTTTTTTTGCCTATCTCCTCATGATCGCCATCGTTTTTAACCACGATTTCGCCCGGATCGCGGATGATGTTTTTTCGATGGTTCGGATTACATTTTTTTGATGCCGACCATGGTTAGCCTCGCCTCGATTTTCAGAAAGAAACTGGGTCGTGAGACCGGAGATTTTTATTGTGGCAAAGGCATCAAGTTGAGTGATCTTCACTCGTCGAATGCCCCGATCCAAGACATCTATATCCCCCAGAAAATGAAATCGATGCACCAGGCAATTTTCGGTTCAACCGGCGCCGGGAAAAGCCGCCTTCTTTTCGCCATGCTTCGGGACTCGATCCGGGCAGGGAAGAACGTGTTTGTCCTTGATCCCAAACCTGATCCGGACCTCCTGCCGGTGATTCGTGAAACGGCTGCGGAAGTCGGGCGCGAGCAAGAAGTGATCGTTCTCGATGCCGCCAATCCACACCGGTCAACCCACAAGCTGAATCCCTTTTCGCACACGACGACTGTTGAGCAGGTCGCGGCCACGGTTGTCCGCGGGATCCCTCAAGGCGGGGAGCCTTTTTTCTATGAACAAGCCTATCGGGTTGCCCTGGTCGCAATCAAGATCGACCAGTACATGAACATGGCCCAGACAGGCTCTGTGCCGACATACAACATCCGCCGGCTGCTCGAAATCATGAGCTACTCGTGGATCAAAAACCATACTCAAATCATCCAGCACGAAGCGGCCTTTTCGAACGACTCCTCACTGAAAAATCTAGTCATCCTTGCGAACGCCTTGAGCGAACTTTCAGCCAGAAAGTTCGAGGAAGTGACCTCGTCCCTTTCCAACGTCCTTGTCCGGCTTGGCGGCGGATCCGTCTTCGAGATCATCGATACTGACGACAATATCATGCTCGACCGGCTACTGAACGGCCAGGGCACGATCTGCTACCTCTACACCGGTTCTCTGATCGATCCCGAAACCTCGTCTGTCTTGAGCAGGGTTTTCCTATCCATGTTCCAATCGTTTGTCGGCAAGGTGTACCTTGAGCAGGGACGGCTCGAAACCCCGTTTGAGATCTACGTTGATGAAGCCGCCGAGGCCATTTATCTCGGCCTTGAAACCGCCATCGCGACCTCCCGCGGCGCCAATGTCGCCTTCACCCTGCTCACCCAGTCCGTCGCCTCCATGGATGACCGGGTTGGCGACACGCTTCGCCAAGTCATCCTCGACAACTGCGCCGTCAAGCTGTTCATGGTTGGCTCCGACCCGGAGCTCACCGGCAATTTCGTCTCGCAGCTCGCCGGTGAAATTCCGGCCATGGACGTCATGATCCGGTCCGGTGCGTCCGGCGGCAGCGGGACCATGCTGAAAGACAAACGGATCCCGGTCCTCGATCCCTCGGCCGTCACCAAGCTGAAACCGCGCCAATACTATCTCTTTATGCGCGGGAACCTCAACTACGTGGGGACCCTCCCGCACATCCCCGGCCCGAGGTCCTAGCCGATGCATAACGCACATCGAAGCGAACCGAAGAAAAAAGCCGTTGTCTCGACGAACCATATCATTGAGGTCTATGCCGAGACCCAGAAATGGGCACTGAAAGACACGAATACCGATTTTTGGGAACTCGAGGCCCTGGATGCGGACAAGGCCGGCGGGTATCGGCGGAGCGGCTACGTTTGCGGCCTTTGGGAAGCCATGTTTCTCCTGATGGGCTGCCCGATGCTGGTCGCGGTCCAATCCGGAATTTTCACGCCGTTTGGCATGGAGCGGCTCGATTGGTGGATCTGGGGCCTTTTGCCGGTCATGTTTTTCATATTCCCCTTCGTCCATTTTTGCATCGGCCTGGCCGGGGTTCGCCTTATCCGTGGCCCTTTTTCATACGAGGTGTGGTCGACGTTCCTCAATATGCGGGCCCTCGTTTGCCTGTCCGTGGTCGCCGCCGGTGTCTTCTGCTACGGCTGGCTCGTCCCAGAGCACATGACCGACATCACTTTCCCCGCCAGAATCACAGGCGGCACCCTCGCGCTGCTCCGCGCCGGCATGCAGCGGTTTGTCTATTTGTGTGTGAAATCGATCTACTATTTGATCCCGGTTTCCCTCGCGTTTTCTTTGATTCCAGTCATCGCGCACCGGATCGGAGGGATCCGGAATATGAAAAAGGCCGAACTCGCCAACCAGCTCAAGAACAACTAAAACCATAGCGGGAAGCAGCAGCCTAAGGAGTCCTGAACATGTCCGGAACCAGCTATATCATCGCAGCGGCCTCAGTTGCGTACGCCCTGTGCGGGAACCCCATTGAAATAATCCTTGCGATGCTGACCGCCAATCTGCCGACTCGGATGACGCATTTGTTCGGGGTCAAGCGGGAACACGCCCATGAAGCGGCCTTGTGGTCTTTGCCGATGGCGGTTTTAAACTTTTTCTATGCCTCGGCGAATCTCGACATCCAGGTGCAGCTCCCGTTCCGCGAACACCACGATGAGGTGAGCCTGGCTTTCCTGTTTGTTGGCCCTGTGGTCCATCTGCTGCTCGATGCCGTCTCCGACTCCGGGATCCGTTTTGCAAGCCAACCCCTGGCCTGGGGGTTGGTCCGCAAGGGGACCGCGTCCGAGATCATACTCGCCTACGGGCTGGCCCTCATGGCGATGCTGACGGAACTGGTCTCCGCGGCTGGGATTCCGGCGGATACCTGGCCAACGCGGATGCTTTTGATGGCCGCCATGCTGGGCATCTTATACTTTACGGCCAGGCAGATGTCGGCCCCGGGTGCGGTGGCAACATCTGCCGCGCCAAACCCCGCTGCCGCCGTGCAGCCGTCTTCCCCGGCCGGAGGGGGGGCGCCGGCGCCAGGGGCAGCCGCCCCAGCGCTGGCCGCAGGTCCTGCGGTCGATCTGCCCCCGCCGGAAGCAGATCCGGCAGGCCAGGATCAGGAAGCGGAGCCGGCATTTGACGATCCGATCCTCGACAAGGCCTGGGCCGAGTTGGTCACCCCCTACAAGGGCCGGCTCAAAAAGACAGGCGCCTACGAGATTTGCCTTGATCTCTTCAAAGTGTTCAAAACGATTGGGCACAAGGTCTCTTCCATCTACGGCCAGGACAAAGACAGACCGGGCCTGACCTTGAATGATTTCGAGCTGCTCAAGGGCACCAGTTTGATCGAGCATTCCCTTCATGTGGCCCGGATCGTGCTGAAAACCGTGCAGGCGACCGGCGGCGCACACTGGATCTTCAAATACCCATCTCTCCTGGTTGCGGCGTTGGCCCACGATTTGGCGAAATCCGACTACGTCCGGAGCCTTGGGTTCCGCGCCAAAGACCATGCCGCGAACTCAAACGGGTATCTGAACCGCCTTATTATGGAACGGCATGACGCTCAATCGCAGAAGGATCTGCTGGAGAAAAAAGAGAGCCCGTCCACCTTTGCCATCCGAGCCAAGGAATCCATGCTGCACCTGGTCCGCCACCACCACTATACCCCGGCGCAGTTCAAGGCTGGGGCCGAAGACCCGACGCTCACCCCGGAGCTCCAGTTCTTCCAGGCCTGCGATCAGGAGGCCCGGACCATCGAAAAAGATATCGCACGGAACAAGGTGCTCAACGTCCAACGGCAGGCGATCTCGGAAAGCGAAGGGGCCGTCACCGGCGAGCCGGCGGTTGATCCGGCGCCCAACCCGGCAGAGCAGCCGAAGAAACAGCCGAAAAAAAAGCCAGGTCCCGCCGAAAGCGAAGACCGAACCAGCGGCAACCCCGACCACCCTGGCGCCTCCGCAGCCTCAACCCGCGCAGGAAGAACACCAGGCGCCAGACCTTGGCACTGACCCGCCGGTGATGGACGAACCCGGCGGCCAGATCATGGTAGGCGCCCCGAACCTGGTGATGGAGTCGAATGTCTTGGGCGATGTGGTCCGCAAGGTCCAATTTAACACCAAGGACACGGATGGCGGCAAAGAGGAGGTCCTGACCCGGGTCCTGCCCGACAAGCTCGTCTCCGGGGTGCTCAACATCATCCGGGACCAGTACTGCAACCGGCTCATCAACCAAAATCAGTTCCTCGCCTTCTCCCAGCCAGACGGGTTTGTCTACTGCATGACGAATTTCATCTACGACGAAATCCGGCATGAGGCCGAAGACCTGGGGCTTCAGAACCACTGGTACCACGAGGTCGAATACCGCAAGGCGGTTTTGCTGTCGTTTTACGACCGGATAAGAGAGTTGGGCTATGCGGCGCCTGAACGGCTCATCGGCCGCAATTATTTCGCGCAGGTTTTTCATTTCTGGAATTCAATCAAGGACACCGGCAAAAAAGGGGAGAATAAATTTTCCCACGGCTATTTCACGTTGATCGCCGCCGAGGCCTTTGGCAAAAAAACCGAGGAGCTTGAGCGCGAGCGCCGCAAGCTGCCTATCCTCTCCACCATCAACGCGAAAAAGGGCCCGCCGCCCGAGGAAAAAGGGTGATCTACCGCGTCCCGATTTTTTACCGGATTCTCCGCTGGTTTTGCCCCTCGGGGCTCAACTATCGGGCATTGACGATTGACCCGGATGGTCTGCGGTTGGATTGCGGCCGGTCAACGCTCTGGTATCCCTTCGAGGAGCTCGATCCGGTTGGGATCGAATCCCGGAAGCTTTGGGATAGCCTCACACTTGCTCCTGCCCCGGCGCAAACAAAACAGCCGGGGCACCTGTCGTTTATCACTCAAGCGAAATCGCGCGGCCTGTACGAGTTGGCCAACCAGCTCTGGGCCGAGCATTTTTTGCAGAAACGGCTTTCACTTATCTCGGCCGCGTTTACAGACCTGAGGGGGCTTTGCGATACCGAGCGCTATGTGGCCAACGGCCAGGTTCGTGATTTTCTCGCAGCGCACCTGCCCCTTTCGTTTTTAGCCAAGGACCTGCCGCCGGCAGCGCAAAAGGTCTTTCAGGCCTCGGAGCATAGCAAGCCCTTGGAGCTATTGGCTGCCGTTTTCCGGGAGCCGGCCGGATTTTTCGAGGCCCGCAACCGTTTGTGGGTGCCGGCGGAAATGAAGCGCTGGAAGGAATTTTTCGACACAATCGAGAAGACCCCGCTGACCGAACGCCAGCGGGAGGCCATCGTCATCGACGAGGACAACAACCTGATTGTGGCCGGGGCCGGAAGCGGCAAGACAAGCGTGATCGCCGGCAAGGTGCGGTACCTTTTGGAGAAAGGCCTGGCCAAGCCCGAGGAGATCCTTCTCTTGGCCTACGCCAGGGACGCGCGGGACGAGATGGCCGCCCGGGTCGGAGGCGACGCCGCGAACGCCCCGACGGTCCATACCTTTCATTCCCTGGGGCTTGCCATTCAGGCGAAGGCGCTTGGCAAGAAACAATCGGTTGATCCCCGGGTTGCGAACCGGGACGACATGGCGCAGCTCATTGAAGAGTTCATTGAAAAGCTGCTGAAGGATGACGAAGAGTTTGGCCGGAATTTTGTGGAGTGTTACGGGGAGCTGCCGCGGGACCGGAGCATGTTCGAGTTCGATCGGCAGGAGTCGCTTGAACATTACCTGCGGACCTACGAGATCAAACCCATCAAGGGCGAAAAAATGAGGTCGGCCGAGGAGGTCAAAGTCGCCAATTTTCTCACCATGCATGGCGTGCGGTATCAATACGAAAAGCGATACGAGATTGATACGGCGACTGAGGCCCACCCCCAGTACAAGCCGGATTTTTATCTTTTCGACCACAAGATCTATCTCGAGCATTTCGCCATCAGCCGGGACGGCAAGACGCCGCCGTTCATTCCTCAAGAAAAATATCTGGCCGGCATCAAGTGGAAACGGGCCCTGCATCAGAAGCACGGCACAAAGCTCATTGAAACGTATTCCTGGGAGAGCTCCGAGGGGGTGCTGGCGGACAACCTCAAGGCGAAACTCGAGGCGGCCGGGGTGCCGTGCCGGCTGCTTTCGCCGGAGAAGTTCCTGGAGCTGGTCAAGGGTGGAGCCAGGAGCGCCATGCTGATGACGCGGCTGATGGGGACGTTCCTGGACCATTTCAAGTGCGGCGGCGGCACCATGGAGGAGCTTCGGGCCCGGGCCGAGTCCCGGCGCGAGAAGTTGTTTGTCGAGCTGTTTGCCAAGGTCTACGAGCTGTACACCGCCTACCTGGCTGCAAACGGGTCCATCGATTTCCACGACATGATCCTGGAAGGGACAAGGCATATCAATTCCGGCGTGTTCCAGTCGCCCTACCGCTATATCCTGTGCGACGAGTATCAGGATATTTCGCGCGCCCGGGCCGAGCTTGTGAAAAGCCTGCTTGCCCAACGGAATGGGGCTCGACTCATGGCCGTCGGGGATGATTGGCAAAGCATTTATAAGTTTTCGGGAAGCGATTTGTCCGTGTTGACGGACTTCAAGAAAATGTATGGGGCCACGAGGCGCGTGGACCTCGACCAGACCTTCCGGTTCAACGATTATCTGGCGCGGGCGGCCACCCTGTTCATCACGAAAAACCCGGCGCAGCTCAAAAAGAAGATCCGGTCAGGCCGGGACGACTGGGATATTTCGGTGAGCATCCGGTATGCGCAGACAGAATCGATCCTCTACGGCCAGCAGGATGATTCTCCACGGGATCAACTGAAGGAAGAGGCCCTTGGCGGGGTGTTGGCCGAGATTGGTCGCATCGTCAAGCCGAAGGAGTCGGTTCTGCTCCTGGGCCGTTACCGGCACAACGAGCCGAGGGAACTGCCCCGGCTGAGGCGCGAGCACAAGCTCCCGAGTCTCAAATACAAAACCGTGCACGGGAGCAAGGGGCTGGGCGCGGAGTACGTGGTCGTGCTTGACGTGAAAGGTGGGCCGAGCGGGTTCCCCTCCCTGCGCGAGGACGACCCGCTGGTGAACCTTGTCATGACGAAGGGCGAGGAGTTCGAGCTTGCCGAGGAACGGCGGCTATTTTACGTCGCGATCACGCGCGCGAAGAAAAAAGTCTACCTGCTCGCGCCTGCGGGGAACCCCTCGCCGTTTTTAAGCGAGCTTACCGAGATCATGCATCAGATGAGGTCTTCACCGTCTTGTTCTTGACGATGCCGTACGCGACCAGATCTTCGACCATCTGGGCGACTTGGTCGAGGTCGGGCATGGATTTCGATTTGCAGTCGAAATTGACCGCCACGAACCGACCGAAATCGGCCAGGGCCTGGCCGGACAGCGTGCTCGCCTTGTCGTCGAGCTCCTTGCGGGCGGCTTGGAGTTTTTTGAGGCCGGAAAGGCTTTTGAGGGTTTCGGGTTCAGCGGCTTTTTGCTTGGACATGGGGCTACTCCTAGTTGGTATTGTTCAAGAGCGGGTTAATCCAGCCCATTTGTTGGTAGGTTGTTCTCCTGGCCTTGGCGGCGGCCTTCAGGACGCCCACCTCGATATCGACGTAGTCGTAGATGATGGGTTGGTCCCCGTCCGGAGAGGGGCGCAGGAGCCGGCCGCAGGTCTGGATGAGCAGGCCGGAGAAACGGATGGAGACAGTGATGAACAGACGCGAGAGCGCCGGCAGGTCGAATCCTTCGGACAGAAGCGAGGTGGTGGCCACCAGGACCTGCACCTCGCCGGCCCGGACCCGGTCGATAGCCTGCCGCCGTTTGGCCGAGCTCGATTTTCCGGTCACCATCTCGCAGGCGATGCCCTTGGCGGCGATCATCTGCCGGAGCGTGTCACAATGATCCGTTCGGTTGGAAATGACCAGGATGGGGGCGCGGGTCGCAGCAGTCTCCGCGGCCACGTCGGCGCTGATCTGGTGGTTGCGGTCGTCGTCCGCCGTCATCGCCGAGACGAGGTCTTGATAGTTGTCCGCGTAGGGGAAGGTGAACCGCGTGGTCCTGAATACGATTTCAGGGGTGAGAACCGCTCCGTTGTCCCGGAGCTCGCGGTCATCGACGGTATGAACGAGGTCGCCGAGATACACGTAGATCAGACCGTCGAGCCCGTCGTTGCGCCAGTTGGTGGCGGTCACGCCATACATATACCGGGCGGGGAAGGCCGAAAGGATCTGCCCGCCGTGGATGCCGGAGCCGCTTTTGTGGCATTCGTCGTAGACGAGCATGCCGAAACAGTACTCCAGCTCCTCAAGCCTGCGGACCACGGAATTGTAGATCCCGACCGTGACCGGCTGGATCTCAAAGCGGCCGTCGCCGATCAGGCCGACCTCTTTGATATCGGTGAAGGCCTTGAGCCGGTCGGCGAATTGGTACATGAGTTCCTTGTTCGGGACCAGGACAAGGGTTGGCTGCCGGATTTTACAGATCAGCGCGATTGCGATCACCGTCTTGCCGCTGCCGGTGCCTGATTTGAGGACCCCCATGGTCCGTGACAGCATGGCGTTGACGGCTTTCTCCTGATACGGCCGGAGCGACCCGGTGAACGTGATGTTGATGGGGACGAGTTCGTGTCGGTCGTCAACCAGCTCGGGTTCCAGGGCGGAGATGGACCGGCAGAGGTTCCAGGCGGCGCCTGCGAACCCTTTGGGGAAGGAGAGCCCGTCAGGTTCTTCCTGATAGAAGGAGATGGTCCGGGGGAGATGGTAGCAGTATTTATTCAGCTTGCGGGCGGCCTCAAATTCCGGGTTAGGAAAGGTGAGCCGTTCCTTGATCGCCTGGGTTACGGAAGGCGGCGCCCCTTGAATCTTTGCCGTACTGGATAGATAGAGACAGGCATTCATCATGATGAAATCATCATACAGTGTTTGTTGAAAAAAGCAAATAGTTTTGAATAAGGGAGATAATCTAATAAACAAATAGAAGGACGGATTTTGTGACTATGATAGAGATAAAAGAATTACACAACCGGCTTGTTCAATATGGTGTTGATAACGTCTTAAATATACTTGGTTTGAGTTGTACTGTGCAGGGCAAGTATTATTGCGCTGGTGATATCCATGGAGGTGCAGGGAAAAGCTTTATGGTCAACCGGGCAGGTCAATATGCCGGAATGTGGCGGGACTGGTCCGATGATTCCAATGGAGACCTGGTGGATCTATGGATGCAGAACCGCGGGGTGTCGATGCGGGAAGCCATTGAGCAAATTTGCGCCTTGCTGGGGATCGACCCGTCCGCTTCTGGCGAGATGGCTGTGTCCCTGCCGCGCATTGCACCTGTCAAGAAGGGTGAGGAACGGACCGACGACGGTGAGTTCGAGGAATGCTACGACGACGCAAACCCGAACGCCTTGGACGCCGCCATGAAGCAGTTGCGGGCCAACTCGAAGGCCATGGCCTGGCTTGCCGGCCGCAGGCTGAAGCCGTCCACGGCCAATTACTTCAGGATGGGGCTCACCCGCGAGTTCAAAAACAAAGACGGCACGGTCAGCGAAAACTGCCTGCGGGTGCCGCTCATCAATTCGCACGGCCACAGGGTGCAGCGGTCCGTTTTCTACAACATCCCCGGCGTCACCAAGAATCCCCGGAGCAGCAACGGCTGGTGCAGCGGGGCCCCGGGCCTGTTCTTCAACGCCGGGAAGGAGCCGTGCCACAAGGAGATTTTCATCTGCGAAGGTCCAAAGGATCTCTGGATTGTGCATCAGGAGTTGACAAAAATCGGCCTCCACAATCGACTCCTGTTCGCTACTTCGACTCATGGTTCGGGGGTCCCTGCCGGCATGAGCCATTTTCTGTCTGGCTTTGACAAGGTATACCTTGGCCACGACAACGATGCTCCTGGCCGGAAAACCGCGATGAAATGGGCCTCAACCCGGCCCAAGGCCCAGATGTTCCGGGTGTTTGTCCCGGAGGGGATGGGGAAGGATTGGACCGATTTTTTCAAGAATGGCGGCACAGGAAAGCAGTTCCAAGATCTGATTGAGTCTGCCAGGCCGATCTCGGAATTCGGCGATGACGGGTACCTGGAGGCCGGACAGATCCTGACCGATGGCGACGAGCTGGAACGCCATGATGAGGGGCTGGCCTGTGGGCCGCCTCCTGTTCCTACGGAGCTCCCGGGCCTACCGACCGGACCAGAAGAAAACCAGGGGGACGAAGATATGACTGAGGAAGCCTTAGAGGAAGATGAAACGGATGAGGCGGAGCTGGAAGGAGTTGATGAGGGGGCAGGAGAGCCGGAACCCGCTGCTTCTGATGAGGGCGAGGCGCCAGTCCGGTTGGACGCGCCGGGCAAAAACCAACACCAGGCCCTGCCTCGGCCGGACAAACCCCCAGGAGGAGGGCGTCGCGAGCAGCAACAGGCCCCGGCAAAGCCATTGGCGGAGAGCCTGGCGTTTCTGGAGTTTGGGTTCGACAACCGGAACCTGTATCACCCGATTGTTGTCTTAACGCAAGAGGCGGCACAGACCGGCATCCGCACCTGGATGCCCCCGACGTTGATTCGAGATAACATGAGGACCATCCGGCTGGAGCCATGCGATGGCGGCACCGGGGACCATGTGCTCCCCAATGGGGTGCGCATCCCCGGTGAGGTCCTTGCCCGAAAAAGAGGGTCAAGCTGGACACCCGAATCGATTGCGGCCTGGATGGCCGGTCGCCCGGCCCGGCCGCAGACGGAACTCGCTCGAGACCTCCGGACGATCTTGGAGAGTTATGGGCTGGGCGATCAGGCGTCCGAACTTGCCAACGAGATCATGCATGCCCATGTCCAGTATATTTTAGACGACAGCCCGGTCACTGTCCTGGTCTGCCCAGATGCCCGCGATCAAGCTCGACTGGCCCTGGTGCTGGAATCGCTCCTCCCGAACCCTTTGGTCCTCGGGCCAATTCCCCCGTTCCAAACCGCAAAGGCCGTTCATGAGCGGAAAGGGTCGGTTGTTTTTCTTGGATATAGCCAGGGCCACGGCCCAAACGCTCAGGGGGCCTACCTGCACGAATGTCTCATTCGTGCAGGCCAGAGGACCAGGACGAGCGCCTGGGCGGACCCGGAGACGGGGGTCATCTGGAATTTCAACCTATTCGGGGCGAAATATTTCTTGGTGGCTGAGCCTGCCGGGATCGAGGCAAAGACGATTCGGATCGACCGGCCGATTGCGCCGGTTTCAGACGGCCAGCCGGCGGTGCTTGCCCGGCTCAGGGACGACTTGCACACATGGTTTTTTTCATCGGCCCAAGCACTTCATAGGGTTTACAAGGGGCAGCAGGTGAAAGAAGAACGCGATAAGATGATGCTTGAGACCGGCCAGTGAGAGGAATACGGACGCAAGGAAAATTGGGGCAAACCTCCGTCAACCCATAATCTCGAAGCGCGTACAACGCCCGTTAATTCAGAGTTTTAATGAACCATTTTCAGTAAAAATAGAGTTTATATCGGTAGGGTAGGGTAAATCATGTATAGCCATTGGGTCAGGCGGGAAAGTCCACGAACAACGATCTTCATCAAGATCAATATTTAAATCATGTTTGGCGATAGAATTTAGCGAAGAAATTCGAATAATTTTGACATTTGTTGAATCTAGTTGTTGCGATGTTGTTGAACCATCGTTTTTCACAGAATTATGAAAATCGATATTTTTTTGCAATCTTTTTGAAATAAACAAATTTTCAACATCTGTTCTTTTCTTAGACAGGATAGTTGCAATTCTGAACAAAATTAAAAAAAACAAAACAATAATTGTTAATTTAGCGACAAATGTTAAAAATATTGACATCATCAGTAATCCCCCGACATTTCTGTGTCTTTTGCGGTAAGTGTCGATGTCTCTGGGAGCTTATGAGGGGTTAACGCCCCCATTTTTTCAGTTTCATCGTCGAAACGCCCCGTATTAAAAAAACTTTCGTTAAGCAGATTCAAATTAGCAAATGGAACCAGCCTTTCGATTGAGTCTGCGACAGCATTCATTGTCGCTTGAGCAGCTTGTTGTTCATTTTGAAGCCAAACTGATACAGGACCTAACGGCTCATCACCTAGCATGCCCGGTCGTTGGCGCGAATCTTCTCCCCATAATATAGAGGCAGCGGCAGTAGAACCTGGTCGGCCATGAACTATATCATCAAAATTTTTCCCTTTATCGTTCATGCTCGATATATACGCGTCAGCTCTCAACATTCTTTCATTAGGATCATTGGTGGAACCATAAATTGCCAATAAATGTTGCTTGGCCATATCGAAAGCTAGTTGATTAGCTGAGGTGGCCCGATTAGTTGTATCAACAGTTTTTCCACCACCAATACCAATTTGTTTTAATAAGTTTTTTGCATTTTCAAGCGAATTCCACTTTGACGAATCGGTTACAGTCCCTCCTGTATGGTTGGTAGTTATATTGTCTCCTCCGCTCGGATTATCACTTTTTGTAGCGTGTGTGGTGCTAGACCCCGATTTTGTACTTTCAAGTACCCGGGAACCACCACCGGCCTTTGTATTTTCACTTTCACCTACGCCTCCTTTGATATGGACATTTTCCTGAGAACCAGTACCTGAAGCATAAGAATTAGTTTGGAGTAATGTTACATTCAAATTTTTCGAATAACTATCGGCAAAATTTTGTGCTGCTCTTGTATCGTTCTTATCCCCCATCGCGGCACTACCCCGTACACTGTCGCGATAATTTCTTGCTGCATCTCCAGCGCTGGAGTTTTCATCAAGCAGCTTACGCAAAGGTTCACCATTTCCATGGTACGCTGCAATTACTGCGTTTCGCACCTCTTTATTTTGCAAAGCGGCATGGGCTACTTGCATTTGACCATCGCCAGTTAATGGAATCACGTCTCCTTGACCTTTGCCACGATTTGGGCCTATATGTGTATTACCTAAATCTTTTCTCTGGATTGAGCTAACAGGAATAGGGTTCTCCGTTGAATAGTCACCCATGGCAAGCCTGCTGGCGACGTCAGAATTCTTAAACGCTACGTCTGCCTTTGCCTGTATGCCGTTTTGATCAGTAAACAAGACCCCATTGGCCAAGCCGTTATTTACCGTGGCTCCGCCACCTAATGTCACCGTTCCTGATGCGTTTCTTCCTGTCGCCGGATCCTTATATGAAATCGGTATTTGCCGCCCTTGCCCAGTTGCGAAGGAAGATGATACCGGAGCTTGGTATTCAAGATTTTGAGCGACAGCATTGAGCGGCGTCTGCATTGCTGCCCCACTTGCGATAGTGGCCGCGAGATTTTCGTTTGCTGCCCCTGCAAAAGTAAAGCTCCCCTTGACTGCATCACCAAGGGAACCATCGCTTCTGATTGGCTGGAAGGTTCCAGACATTGTCTGCCCATCCATTTCTACTGCACCAGCAGTTCTAAATTGCTGAGTTTTACCATCCATTCCTGCGACTGCAAATTGGTAGCCCGCTCCTAATTGACCACTATTGCCCGAACTAAACCTGGACCCAGTTGTTTGGTCTTGGCGAGCACTGCTGGTCACATCCTGGGCCGTGAACTTTCCTTCCGTTGCATTCCAAGAGGAGGCTATTTGATTTTTTGAATCAGCCCTGGCCGCAGTCGCCCCCATGCTGTTCAAAACATTCGCCGCCTGTTTCTGGCCTTTGGACAACGTGAACGTTTGACTCGACAACAGACTGTTCATCGCTGCGGCGAATCCGGGTATCTTCCCCATGTTGCCCATAAATTGTTTCAGCTCAGGATCCGTGTTAGGGTTCTTACCCTCCAGGACATTTCCATCCAGCATCATGGCGGCCATGCCGGCTGCTTTTTGGCCAAAATCCATCATCCGCTGACCATAGGCCTCCCTCCCGGTAAAGCCGTTTTGGACTGCGGCTACCTCAGCAGCCTGGTAAGCGCCTGCTAACTCCGCGGTTGCCGCGTTAATGCGGCTGATCGCGGCAGAACTAATAGGCCCACCCATACCAGCCTGCTTCATCGTTTGTTCCCAGTTCTGCGCAGCCAGATCGACTTGCGCAAAACTTTGCATCTGGCTCACCTCTAATGGACTCATATTATGTCCATGACCCGCCAGGAGTTTGCCAAGAGCCTGCCCGGCTGCGGAACCCTTGTCGGCATTGGCGACCATCTGGAGGAACTGGGGCATGGTCGTCCCCGCAGGGATGGCGTTGGCCGTAACCGCCTGCTCGTAGGCGGCACCGATGGCCATCATCCCGGCAACTTGCTCCTGCGAGGTGTTTTGATACATTTCTTTCATGGCCTGGCCCGTGGAGATATCGTGTGTACGAGCATAGTTTTGGACGGCATTTGCCATGGCATTGCCTTTTTCAATCCGCTCTCGGGCGCTGAAGGCCCCAGCTTCCACAGCCTCGCCGAATGAAGCATTCCCCCCCATATAGGCCGCGCCGGCCCCATAGGTCGCGGCCTGGTTCAGTAATTGTCCTGCCGTCATCGCCTTGACCGCATTACCAAAAGACCCGGCGTGTTCAACCACACCTTGAGCAACGCCGGCGTTGGTGGCCAGGTTCAAATTGTCGGATACCCCATGTCCGCTGACAATCCCGGCCCGATTGTTCATGGCAAAGAACTGCCCGGCGGACGCGCCCTGAAGCTCCAGGTTCCTCTGCCGCATTATGCCCTCTCCGGTTGGGCCGAGGTATTCCGCCGCGGTGCCGGCCCCGATGGAGGTGTGGGAAAACATCCTCGAGGCCATCTGGCCCATGGCCGACCCGCCGAACCGGAAGACCCCGAAGGAGATTGAGGAGGCCAGAAGCATCGCAAAGGTCCGCATGGACCCGAGCATCGCGAGGCTTTTCGACCCGAGCTGCCAAAGCTCGTCGTAGGTCGATGTGCCGTTTTGCGATATTGAGGCCGCTTCGAACACGTCGTACATCTGCTTGATCCAGAAACACTCGATCATGCAGTCAACTGCCACCCAGATTCCCCAGAAGACAAACATGCCGATCAGGAATTTGAGCGATTCCATCCAGACGTCGGTCATCAGGAAGATGAGCAGGATCGGCGCCAGGGCGATGGTGAGCATGAGGTAGATGTTTTTGACAACCGGCATCCACTCTTGGGAGACGAGGGCGATGGAGGTGAGCTGGGTCTGTGTTTTGGCGTAGGCTGCAATTTTCCCCATCTGTGCCGAATCGTTCAGGTTGGAGACGTAGGCGTTCCACCGTTGGGAGAGGATCGCGTTCCGGGAGATGTCGTTTTCGCTGGCCATCGGGGTGGGCACGGTGATGAACTCGTTGAACATCCGAAGAGCAGTGTTCCGGCAGGCGGTTTCCGTGCCGGCCAGCGAGGCCGCCCCGATGCTCACCTGTTTGCAGAACTGCGTGATGCTGTCGCTGAACTCCGGGTTGCTGTTGTTTTGGAGCCAGTCCTTCGTTTTCTCCCAGGTGTCGTAGCAGGATTCAAACGTCGGGGTATTGCTGACCGTGTCCGCGTCCACAATGTAATTGTCCACAAACAGCGCGTTGTTCGCGCCGAGGTCCCAGGCGTCGAACTGGGAGGCGGTGCTTTTCAGCTGCCCCTCGACGCTTGAGTCATGCGCGGCGACCAGGGCCAGGCAGTCGTCCGTGTAGTTGTCGAGGGTCACCAGTACCCCCTGCGGGATCATGGATTTCAGGATCCCCATGAGAACCCCCTCGTGCCCGGATTCCCGGAGCAGGTTCACGCCAGTCCCGTAGGCAAGATCCTTGCGGGAGACGCCGGCTCCGATCATAGCTTCAATTTCCCCTTCGAGCCCCATCGAGACATTATTGATGGTTGAGGCGATTGCGACCAGGCCGTTTGGAATGTTCGGGATGTCCTGGACTTCGTTCGTCAGATTGTCGATCAGCCGGATCGTGCCTGAAGTCGATATGAGCGCATTATAGAGTAGCCCCCCGATGATGACGGTCTTGGCAACCCTGAAGGGGTCGAGCCGCCCCCCGGACAGCGGGCCAGCCATGCCGCTGAACCCCGAGAAGATGACCCCAAAGAGAAAAATCACCTGCAGGATGGGTTTTACGGACGGGTTGTTGAAGAATAAAGCGACAAACGTCCAGGCGTCGAAGATAAAATCAAACGTGCCGTTGATATAAAAATCGCCGGTCATGAGACCATCCTCTGAGCGTTTACTTCAGTTTCTTTTGCAGGCTGATGCGTTTGGTTTCTACCATGCTTTTTGCCATATTGATCGATCTTTCCATCTCAACCGATTTCTCAGCCCAGGACTTGGACAGCTTAACCCTGACCTCGTCGCCGTCCGCTTTCCAGCTATCAAGTTCTTGATGTGGTTCCGATTTAAGGCAGTATGTACAGGTCTTGGTGTCAGTTTCTCTAGTTCCGCATTGCCTGAGTTCCTTGACAAAGGCCGATCTAATCCTGCCGGTTTCGTCAAGAATCGAATCTAGCATTGAATAGGCAAAGCCATGCGCGAGATACAAGGAATACCCCGACGATTCGGCGCGTGGCGCGTTTGCCACATACAACTGGCGCAGAAAATTGTAGGTCGGGCCAGGGATATTGCGGAGGAGCGCGGTTTCAACAGGGCTTAACGCCACATTCCCGGCGTCCATTTTGTTATAGATGGCTTCAATTTTTGTTAAAATGTAAGTCATGATATCCGAGCCTCCTGCAAAATCGGTACAGGTCGGAGGCTGTAATGTTGCCGTATTAAAATCTTTATTCCGCAATCTCAGTCTGCCGGTGACCATGTTGTTGATGAGATCGCCATCAACAGATTCACAAGGCGGCACACGGGCGGTGAGGATTTCTTGTGTATCGCCGTTTTGATACACGATAATATCGCCAACCAACCCGCGCATAATGCGGATTAAGTCGTTGGTGCTCACAGCATTTCCAGCTCCATCGAGCGGGGAATATCCGTCGCGGTTCATGATATACTCAACGACACTGCCATTAATGTTCACATCGGTCAGGAGCGAATTCATCGCCGCGCTGATACTTCCGCAGTCAGCATTCTTCCTCTGGTTTCTTGCCTGTGTTTGGGCGGCTGAAGGATTGTCTACCGAATTGGTGTTTTTCGACTCTTCCCACGACGGGTAGACGGCCGACATGAAATCCTTTTTGATCGAGTTGGCCGCATCCGCATCGCCATCGGCAAGATGGTACAGATTAAGCGGCAGCGTCGCGACCGCCTTCGAGGCCCGGCACTCGTCAAGCTGGACGTTGTTAAGGAAGTTTTGCGCCTCCTTGAGCCATTTGACCTCTGCAGCAAAATTTTCAGAAAGCTCTTTCAGTGCAATATTGAAGGCCAGCGCTGGTGCGTTGGAAATGATGCGCTGCATGGAGTCGATTACGAAGCTGAAATCGAGCATGGCCGTACCGCCCCGGATATCGATCCCGCCGCATCCGGCCTTGACCGACGGGAAGGTCAGGGAGAACGGGTGGTGGGTCGGCTGGAAGAACTTCCGGGCCTGGAGGTTGCCTCCGGAGTAGTATTGCCTCCCCTGGGCCTCGTGCTGGGACGGGCCGGCATAGTTGGTGACCAGCGAGTCAACGTGGTCCTCAACCCAGCTGGCCTGGGATGGGACTGGTGCTTTGACAAGGAGAAGGCTTGCGCACAAGAGCCCTGCGACGATTTTTCTCATAACTCACCCGTTCAGTACACGATGCAGCAGCTGTTCTTCCGCCAGAGCAGGTAGCCGATCTGGAAATTTCCGGTGGCGGTGCCGGAGGAGACTTCGCTTTCCCAGAGGATAGCAGGAGTATTGAACCGGATCCGGACCCCTTTGACGGGCCGGGGCCGGAGCCGCTGCATCCAGAAATTCCCTGAATTGAGGATCAAGGAGCGGACCTCGCCGCAGGGGTTGACGTTATGGTCCCAGAGGACCCCGGTCCGGCCTTTCATGTAGAGATACCGGTTGATGAGGTTCACGCTGCCCTTGTTTGCCTGGCCGTAGGAGACTGAGCTCTCCCAGGGATAGTTGTCCGGGCACCAAAAAGTGCCTTGGGGTGGGACAGTGACGATGGCGGCGATCCGCGAGGGGATGCAGGCGGCCTGAGCGGCGAGGTTCCCGAAAACGGCATGCTCAGGGTGGGCCATGTAGGCCATGCCCGCGGTGTTCCACCAGGGGATGAGCTCGGTCATCGACCCGATGCCGGGGTTGGAGTCCGCCAGGCAGCCGAGGTCGGTGAAAAGGTTGAGGATCTGCAGGAGGGGCATCGGGATGTCGTGGACCTGGGCCGCGTAGACCGGGACCCCCTGCTTGCCGGACGACCCGTTGGTGTCTGAGGCGGTCCCTTTAAGTTCAACCAGGGCCCCGCTTGCCGCGGTTCCGGTCATATCCAGGCCCAGGGTGGGGAAGCACCAGGGGTCGGCGGCCTCCATGAAGGCGATGGGCTCCCCGAAGCTGAGATTGATCCCGAAGGATGTTTGCGCGCCCGACCCGCAGACGCAGGTGGGCTTGTTGCTGGCCGGCGGCGGATCGACGGCGCTGGTCGTCATCAGGGCGGTCGAGCCGAACCGGAAGTTCAGCAGGTTTTCCCAGTCCCAGTCGGCCGGGCCGGAGAAGGTGGAGACGCATTGTTCGGCCTGGCCGGTCCCTGGAAGGGCGAGCATGGCAAGAACAGCCAGGGCCAGGCCGGAACGCTGCAGGACTTGACGGCCAAGGGGTCTCGCACTCGGCGCCGGAGTTTTCCCTTTCGGATTATGATTGAAGGCCGAAATCATTTTTTTCGCAACAATTTTATAGATTTGTTTTGTGATTTGTGGTAATGTTTTCAAAACAGGTGAAAAAAATGACTAATGTCCTCAATACCGCCTTGAAGTGGTGAAGTCAACTGAAAACTGGTAAGAAAAAATGACAAAACAGGAATTTGGCCAAGAGCCGCGGGCCTTTAATCGCCCGCTGGAAAACTCAAAATTCGCGAAAGATCCTTCGCGTGATCCTACGGTTTGGCTGGCACTGTCCGGGATTTGAGGTTTTCAAGATCGACAATCGGCGGGCAGCTGGCCTAAATGCCAGCTCACGGGAGCACCTCGTAGGCGCGATCACGGCCAGGCCGCCCCCCCCCTGAGCCAAGAGACCCCGCGCGCCTATGCCTTTAGGCAGGGGGAGGTTCAGATATCATCAAAGATGATCGCCATCGCCCAGCAGAAAATTGCTACGGGCAATTATTTCATGGTGATTTGGTTGAAACCATTGAAAAGATCAACAATAAATATGCATTGGTTATCTCCGTAGACGTTTTGGTATATTTAGGTGTATTGATCAAATATTCAAAATGGTCCACTGTTTTTAAATGATAGCGGATATTTTGTCTTTAGTGTCGAACTGTGTGATGATTATTACAAATTGCAGAATAATTGCAGATACGCGCATAGTGAAAACTATGTTAAAGGGTTAGCGGCAAAGCATAAATATGATTTTATTGTTGACAATAATTGCAATTTAAGGAAAGAAGTCAGGTACCCCACGGATCAAACCGGGGGCTTGTGGAAGCAAGCCTGGACCTGATTTAAAGCCCGCGCTAGCCCCTGGCGTCAGCTAGGCATGGGTTGGTTCAGAAACCAAACAATACAGGAGAGCGAATATCATGAACAAGAGACAATTGACCGAGGCTATCGCAAAGGAATTGGAAGTGAGCAATATGCAGGCAGGCAGGGCACTGGAAGCCACCCTGAAGACGATCGCCAAAGTCCTCAAAAGCGGCGAGTCTGTCAACCTGATAGGGTTTGGTGCATTTTCGGTGGTCAAGCGAGCCGCCCGCATGGGCCGCAACCCGCAGACCGGGGCACAGATGAAACTTGCGGCCAAGAAGGTGGCCAAGTTCAAGGCAAGCGCAAAACTGATCGGCGGGAAATAGCCTACCATTCGTGATCCCGCCCCTGCGCCCATCGTCGGCAGGTGCGGGATCAAAATTCCTTATTCAGAGGAGGCGGCGCTGCCTGCCCAGGCGAGCACCGTGCATGATGGCAAACGAGAAGCAGATGGGCGCGGAACTTGCCCACGATATCCGGGATACCTTAAACACCATCACGCCAATTGCCCACAAGGTCAGGAAACTCCTGCCAGCAAGCGAGGCTGGTGTTTTGGCGGACAAGCTCCTTGATGCCGTCCGGAGGGCAACCGAAATCGCAGCCAAGGTGCAGCGGCAAGGGGATCCTGATGACGAACCCGGCCTGGTTGATCAAGAGCCCGTTGCTTTTGATGAGATGGATGACGAGGAGAGTGCTGCCATCCTCGAAAAGGCAACCATCCTGCTTGTCGACGATGAGCCGGTGGGCGCCGAGATCTGGACCGACATGCTACGGGACGAGCTCGATCTCAAGGTGGAATCATTTACCAACAGCGTCGAGGCGTACAATGCATTCCAGCGGGATCCAGAAAAATACGACATCATCATCACGGATTTTCTGATGCCGGAGATGGATGGTGTGGAGTTGACCCGCGAGATCCGGAAAATAAAAAAGCGGATTCCGGTGATCGCCATCACGGGCATGGACGACCACGGATGGCAGAAGCGGGGCCAGGAGGCCGGCGTCAATCATGTTGTCCGCAAGCCCTTCGACCCGATGATGTTCATCGATTTCATCCGGCGAGTGATCGTCTCCACCGTGCGCTAAAGATCGCGCCGCATTCTGGCCTTTTTCCTTCGACTCGCCATCGCGGACAGGAG
>Ga0233425_10003075_pt1 | contig 31246 bp, 26 predicted proteins | sample Watercolumn_Towu_2_FD_181712 | JGI IMG/M metagenome (GOLD analysis project Ga0233425, IMG submission 181712) | Freshwater microbial communities from Lake Towuti, South Sulawesi, Indonesia - Watercolumn_Towuti2014_140_MG | ecosystem: Environmental > Aquatic > Freshwater > Lake | place... | reverse complement strand
TTGTCTGGTTACATAAGCAACCTCTGTTCTTATGGCAGATAGCATTGAGTTTTAAACTATTCGGTGTTTCAGAGTTTACTCTGAGATTGCCGGATGTCGTCATGGGAACCATCCTTGTTTTTGCCGGGTACCGTACAGGCAAATTATTGGTAAATCAACGGGTAGGGTTTATAGCCGGTGCCATGATCATCTCTTCGGGATATCTCGTTGACCTGGTTGCAGGCAGGCAGGAATTGGACCACAATGATTTTTCGTTCCTTTTCTATGTTTCCATGAGCATCTGGGCGTGGACGGAATATATCTTTTCCCGAAAGAAGTACTGGATCGTGTTGATCGGTTGTTTTTCAGGATTTGCCATCCTGTGCAAGTGGCTTGCGGGATTGCTCATCTACCTGGGATGGCTGACCTGGAACCTGCAACAGACTAAATCCCGGGTGACCCGGTTCAGGGAACTTCTGGTTGCTTTACTGATCTCCATTGTTATCGCGTTGCCATGGCAGGTTTTCATGTTTTGCACGTATCCTTCCGAAGCCATCGAGACATATCGGCTTAATGCTACCCATTTTCTTTCCCCTGTCGACGGGCAAAACGGTTCGGTTTGGTACCATTTTGAGAAATTCGGTATTATCTACGGAGTAGTATCATCTTTCCTGATTATACCGGGTTTCTGTATTCTCCGAAAGACGATCACCGAAAAATCACTATTTATTCCGTTGGTCAGTATGGTGTTGGCTGTTTATCTTTTCTTTACGATAGCAGCAACAAAAATGGTTTCATATACAGCACTGGTCATCATGATCATGTTTCTGGCATTGGCATCACTTTATGAATTTATCTTTCGATGGTTGTCTGAATTATTCAATAATCCCGTATGGAAGAACTCCGCTTACTGTGCAGGTGTAATGGGGATGGTGATCATTCAATTTAACCTGGGATATCTGCAGGCACGGCATACGGAGAACGCGCAGGATCCTTATTTCCGTAACCTGTTGCACAACAGGGAGGTGTTCCGGTCTCTGGAACTACCTCCGAATTCCGTATTATTCAATGTAAAAGGACGGCATTATGTGGAAGCAATGTTTTATACCGGGCTTCCTGCATATCCATTCATACCCACTTGTGATCAGTGCCAGGAATTAAAAAGAAAAGGGAGGGTGATTGCTGTATTTAAAACACCATCCCTGAAGATCCCCACCTGCATGACCCTGGATCCTACATTGATCATCATTGACCAAAAGATCTCGGGAGAATGACCTGCACCGGCGTGAAGTGCATTGGAAGGCGTGGCAGGTTTTACTGTTTATTTTTTCCGTGCCAGGAGCCAGTGTGCCAGGTAAAGCAACCCGACAATTAATGCCGGAATAGCGAATATCGGAGGACCAGACAGGCCTTCGATGATCATAAAAAAGATGGATGCCGCTATGATGATTATTGAACCCCATAGCTGTTTCCACCAGGTAACGGCGTACCCGACCAGGTATGTGAAAAAGAAAGGTGCCGGATTGCTCCAGTCAGCATAGGACTGGATGATCTCTGCCAGAGGCGGAAATCCTTTTTCCATTATTTTTTCGATGATCTTCGGAGCCAGGATCAGGATAAATATTATGGTTATCAACAATCCAAAGGTTATTGCAAAAACCCTGAGAACTTTCCTGTTTTTCATTTTGAAGGTTTATGTAATGATTTGCACTTTCAGTGGTCACCGTATCAACTTGTAGTTCTTGAATCCGCCGATCAGCCATCCGGTTTTCAGATAAATGAAGTTCAATATCCTGATGCGCAAAGGATACCTGAGGGTTTTCGACGGATCGAAGGAGAATGTCCATTTGGCCGTTTCAATCCGTTTCCTCATCACTTCCGGGTGCGTTCCCAGGAAGGGGAGCAGGATGTCGATCTGGGAAAAATCAAATTCCTCGATGATCTTTTTATTTTGTTCGATCCATGTATCGTCATGCCAGTACTTATGAAACTCTTTCAGTTTGGTTTGCATGATTGCAGGATTCTTCACCCATCCGTAGTGAAAAATGCAGGCGTCAACGAATTTTACATGAAGTTTCTGTCCGTTTTTTCTGAAGCTCATGGCATCTTTCCAGGATGAGATCTCCCGGTCATTTCTGATCACCCGGATCTCCTTTTTCTGCCAGGTGCGGCTTCCGGCAATAAAGTCATAGGAACCCCAGAAGTTTGTGTGTCGGAATAAAAGTCCCTCCACGTTTGGATATTTCAACCATTGTTCCATGGCGGTCCGGATAACCGGAAGATCGTTTTCGTGAAACACTTCATCGCCCTGAATATAGAATGCCCAGTCGCTGTCGGGCGATATTGCCCGGAGAGCTTTGTTGGTTTCTTCGGCAAGCACCCGGCCACCCTCTCTTAGCGATTCATCCCATACTGTGTCGATGATCCGGATTTTCGGGGAGTTTATGCTACGGATATAGCCGGCTGTTCCATCATCGGAATTGCCAACTGCAATGACAAACTCATCGCAGATAGGGAGAATCGACAGGATGGCTTCCCGTACCGGATAATCGTATTTAACTGCATTCCTGATGAAGGAAAATCCGGAAACTTTCATCTGTTTATTTTTTGTTTTATGGTCAAATTTTCAGGTTTAACATATACAACAATGACTCCCATGGAGAAGCCGTAAAATAATGCCCGGAAGCCTTGAGTTTGAAACGGTAAAACCGGGTGTGGCTCTGGACTTCGATCCGTTTGATCTGCAGGGGATCGTCGGTGAACCTGCCGGGGCCTTCATCGGTAGAGACGCCAAACAGAAAGCCCGCCTCCCTGGTGACTCTCCTGACTTCCTCGTTAGCGGCACCGAAGGGATAGGAAAAACTTATAATTTTTCCCGTCAGGAGCTTCCGGAGATCTTGCATGCAGCCAGATACTTCCTCTTTGAGATTATCCTGCGATAACAGGGTAAGTGTGGCATGCGAACGGCTGTGCCCTCCGAATTCCACTCCGTATGCCTCCATTTCTTTGATCTGATGCTCCTCCAGCAGGGAAAGAGCGGGTTCCCCTTCCCTGATGCCCCATTCATTTTGCCGGAGACCGGTAACCAGGAAAATGACCGCAGTGAACTGGAACTCTTTGAGTAAAGGAAAAAGCAGGGTATAATTATCCGAATACCCGTCATCAAAAGTCAGGATAACTTTTTTCCTGAAGTCCCTGATCCTTTCTTCGTAAATATCGCGGAAAGTGATGGTTTCATATCCGTTCCGGCGGAGCCAGGAGAACTGCTGACGGAGCTTTTTTACAGTGAGGTAGATTTTATGGCGGCCGGCTTCCTTTCTGTAGTTTACGACACGGTGGTAAAGCAAGACGGGCAGGTAGTGTTCGCGTTTTTCCAGATTACCCATGCCGTTTAAGTTTCATCAGGAAACGTGATTGTTTTGCTTGAAGATGTCAACCATCTTTGTCACCCCTTCTTCCAGCGAAATCAGCTCTCTTTTAAGCACACTCTTCATTCGCGTAAGATCGGGCTTCCGGCGGGTCATATCTCCTTCGGGAAGAGCGGGAAGGTGAACGATTTTCGATCGGGAACCGGTAATCTCCCGGATAAGTTTGGCCAGGTCTGTTATGGTATGTTCATTATCATTCCCCACATTAACCACTTCGTTCTCGAAAAGTGATTTCCGCAGGATAATATCCGTAAAATCAATATTATCGTCAATGTAACAAAATGTACGGGTTTGTGTTCCTTTACCGCGGACCGGAATGTCACGGCCTTCGAGTGCAGCCTTGATGAACCGAGGAATGACAAAATCACAGGTTTGTGTAGGTCCGTATGTATTGAAGAACCGCATGATGGTGTAACTGAGCCCGAACTCTGCGTGATATGCTTTGAGAAAGGCTTCCCCTGCATTTTTCACCACGGCATAGGGGAGCCGGGAATTCAGTGGCGTGGTTTCTTCATGTTGCGGAAAGTGGAATGATTCACCGTAAACTTCCGATGAGGATGAAAAAAAAATCCTTTTGACCCGGTGGTTTTTAGCCAGGTCGATGATGTTTTTCAGGCCATCAATATCCCGTAATACTTTCAACGGGCGCGCCAGGGTTCGTTCCACGCCAACCATTGCTGCGTAATGGAAGATATAATCAAACTGATGCTGTGAAGCGATCTTCCGCAGGGGAAGTGATTGATTAACATCACACTTGTAAAATTTATAGTTGGCAGGGTGGTTCTGCGGTAAGTTTTTCACAAAACCAGTGGACAGATTGTCAACCGCAACGATGAAGAGATCTTTATTCCGGATCAGCTTGTGTACGAGTGAAGAACCAATATTACCTGCTGCACCGGTTATCAGGATATTGTTCATGATACTGAGCTCCCCCTGCTGGACTTGAACCAGCGACCCTCTGATTAACAGTCAGATGCTCTAACCAACTGAGCTAAGGAGGAGTGTCCCTGTAATTGGGAGTGCAAAGATAAAACTTTTTCCGGGAAATGCAGGGTTTCTATTGATTGCATTATCCTCGCTTCGGGAGCGATCGGAATAACAAACAAAATCTGTTATGCTTAAATGATCCGGACATGATACACGTCCGACTTATTCCTTTTGATGTTTTGGATAAAGAATCCACCAGTTTCAGGAATATCTTCCAGTAAATCAAAGAATTCACATGATTTTGGCAGGGGAGCAAAGATCAGGGTGAATCGGTATGTTTTTCCTTCTGGCACAAAGGTCCACTCCGGAGCAATGTTGATATCAAATTTGATAACTGGTTTTGCCGTGGATATATCCACATGCTCTTCGGTTTTGATATTGCATTCGGAGATGAAGGAGGCCATGCTGTAAATTTACCGAATCTTCCCTTATCCTTACCGAAAGGATGAATCCAGATAAAACGGTGATGGGCATAAGTGACTTGATGCAGGGTCTCAGTTGGAAGGTGTTGTTTCATTTGCATAACCGGATAAACATACCAGATTTTCCTTACTTTTGCAAGCTGTCCAAACCGGGACGTTAGCTCAGCCGGTTCAGAGCGCATGCTTCACACGCATGAGGTCACTGGTTCGAATCCAGTACGTCCCACGGGATGAAACTCAAACTTAAGGCCAGAACCATCCTCTGGTTCCTGGTTATTTCCATCGGCGTTTATACCATTCTGGTCCTCCTCTTTGCCTGGCTCTACTACGAAACCCGGAGCATCGGCTTCTATAAAGCAGCCGACCAGCAAGTGGAGGAGATCGATTTCCTCCAGTCGGTTTATTTCAGTGTCGTCTCTTTCCACACGATCGGTTATGGCGATATCTATCCCAACTCCGAAACGGGGCGGACGATCCTGATGGCCGAATCTTTCCTGTCGCTGTTCTATATGTCGGTTTTCTCCGGGATGCTGGTCTATTTCATCATCCGGCGTCACCCCGACATTTTCACCACGAAACATCTTTATATCCGGATCCGGAGAGACCATTGGTACCTGTGCATCCGGCTGGGGACTTCCGGTCGTCCGATCATTGACCTGAAAGGAAAATTCGAAGCCTGGCTCGTGGAAGATAACAGCCGTATCAGGATCTATTCCTTCCAGGAGGAGCTGGCCGATCTGGAATATATCCTCTATTTTGACGTGGATCTGGAAGCGCCCGGCAGTGAGCCGCTCCGGAAAGCACTGGTGGATTCCCTGAACAACGGACCGCGGCTGCACATGAAATTCAACTTCATCGGGAACGACATACGGAGCGGAGAACAGGTAGCCCACTCCGCCTATTACGACTCCGAACGGATCCGCTTCGGGAGACTATTCCTGTCGGTTTACGACTGGGATGCCGCAGGTCACCGAAGAAATTTCCAATGGAAACATTTCGAGCAGATCGAACCTCTTGAAGAATCCATCGAAGCCGCTTTCCGCAGGGGGATGTTGAAGTCCTGATGAGGAAGCCCTGGCTCTCAGGTGATCGTGAACTCCTGATCCCTTCCACGCAGGCGAGCCCGCACTTCGGCACAGGATCCCTCCCTGATGAATTCCACCATAAGCATACCGTCCAGCAGGATGGCAGGGCGGATCCCCAGGGTAAATACCTCTCTATAAATCTCTTTCGCCCTGATCCTGTCGTTTCCGCTGTGCCTGCGCAGGTTTTTCCGGTATGCGATGGCATTCGACAGTACGATCAAGGGGTAGAGGAAGGGGAAAAACACCAGTGACGAGAACTTCATGTGTGCAAAATGGACCTTCCGGATGCGGAAGCCGGCAAGTTTCGCCAGCAGGCGTAGTTTCTGGATGCCGGTGAGGAAGACATGGCCGAAATAGAGTTCTTCAGATCCCGGGGAGCCGGTCATCCAGATGCTGTCAAGTTCATTGGGAGGCATATGCCGGTTGTACCGTTCACTTTCCATGAGCAGGTAGCTGAGCCGCGACCGGATATGGGAGTAACTGGGCGTGGTGACCAGCAACATCCCGCCCGGTTTCAGCACACGGTTGAATTCCCTGAAAGCCCCGTACTGATCAGGGAAATGCTCCATCCCCTCCTGGCAGATGAGTGCATCGGCAAACTGGTCTTCCACAGGCAGCCCATGAGAGATGTCGGCCCGCAGACAGTTTACCCCATCCACCCTGAAAAGTTCCGGGAAGAGATCGAAAGGCAGAGGGATGGCTCCGTTTTCGCGCAGGATCCGTGAAGTAATCCCGTTCCCGGCAGGGAAGTCGATGACCGTCTTCCCGTGAAGTTCCTGTTTCCTGTTGAGGAGAAACTTTTTAACATGGTATTTGATGCTGGCCGGATCGTCGGTGAATTCCCTGTTGCCCATCCTGTCCCTGTTTTAGCCGGAGCGACATGATCCTGCTCCATGCTGTGGATCAATCCTAACACGTCAAAGTTAGTAATTGTCGGTAATTCCACGGATGAACTCCCCGGGAATTGGTTACTTTTGAATACGATTTTTAACGAAAGCCGTCATGACCCCAACCCGAAGAATCCTCCCGGCTTCCTGGCCGGTGTTGTTTTTGCTTCTAGTACCGGGCAGGTTCGTTTCTGCCCAGAACCTGGATCTGCGGGAGATCTGCACGCTGGATTACAAGACCGATTTTGCCTCCCTTCTTGAAAAGAATAAGGATTCACTGTTTCCAACCTCTTCCACTCTGGGCACGATCCATTTTTACCGGGGGCTCAGCTACCTGGAACAGAGTATGTATCCCGATGCAATTGCCGATTTCAAGATCGCCCGTACCGACACGATGGTGTCCCGCACCTTCTGCAATTTCTACATCGGAGTAGCCTATATGAAGCTCAACCAGGGCGACAGCGTGTTCGCCGTTTGCAGCGAAGCCCTTAAGGTCCCTGCGATCCAGTTGAAAAATCCCGGATTCTGGGAAAATGCCGAGGTCTCCCAGGATCATATTTTCTCCGCCTATCTTATCGGGACTAACCAGGTCCTTCATCCCCCGGTGGATTCAGCCCTCATCGAGAACTGCTTTGCCTTTGCCGTCAAGGATCCTGAATTCCTGGAGGCATTTATTAACAACGGGGTGTGGAAATTTCAGAACCGGCAGTACGGAAAGACCATAGATCTGTATGAACATGCCCTGGACCTGAAACCAAAATACGATTCCTCCATCATGCTTTGCATGGGGTATGTGTACCGTCTGGCAGGGGATCCCGATCATTCGGAGAAGGCCTATATCCTTCTCAGATCCAAATATCCGCGATTTGCCGATTGTTACAACAACCTGGGCTGCCTTATGGCCTATCTGGAGAAAAACAGCAAGGCCATTCGGATCCTCTCGAAGGCGGTTCACAAGGACAAGATGCCCCTTGACGCACTGTGCAACAGGGGGCTGGTATTCCTTAGAATGAAGCAATATAACAAGGCGTACCGGGATTTCAGCCGGGCAATCCAGTTGAGCTCCAGTTTTGCTGATGCATACTATTACCGGGGGTTCGCACGGAAATCTTTTGGAGATATCTCTGGTTCCATCCAGGACTATAGCCGGGCGATCCAACTCAAGAAATAACAATCGCCTGTTAATAAAGTTTTCCGGAGGCCCGATCCGGAGGGTTCTTTTCGAAATATCTTTATCCGGTAAATCCACCGGGTTTTGATTCGACGGCGCTGGTTTCTTTCCTTTGTCACGGGAGTGTTGCTTCTCCCGGCTGCCGGTTATTGTCAGGTCCAGGGGGTCCTGAGCAAGAAATGGTACGGGAACTGGTCGGCCGGGATCGGGGGCGGACCGAATATCTTTTTCGGGGATCTGAAGGTTAACCGCTACTGGCCGGCAAACTCCAATATGGATGAATGGCGCTATGCCGGGAGTTTCTACCTTATCCGCCAGCTCAGCCACGTGTTTGCCTTACGCGGTCAGGTGTTGTACGGTGAATTGTCGGGGACCAAACGAATTTACAAGGGAGGAGGAACCTGTAGTCAGTATTTCGATGCCACAGTGCTCGAATACAACCTGAACACTACGATCAACTTCAGCAACCTGCTGTTCCGTTACAAGCCGAAACGGATCTTTTTTATATATGGCACCGTCGGCGCTGGTTTCTCCAATTGGATCACTAAAAAGAAAGACTTGCAAACCCACCAGGAGATCGGGGGGAACGGTTCCTGGGAGAACTGGACGACCGAACTGGTGGTCCCGGCAGGGCTGGGCGCTTATTTCAACATCCATGACCGGGTGAACCTTGGATTGGAATGGACCTTACGGGGAGTCAACTCCGATCGGCTGGATGCCACGGTGGGGGGATTCCCGTACGACATGTATTCGTTTCTCTCCCTGAATCTGGTGGTGAACTTCAACCGCTACAATCCGGTGAAACTGGATGCGGTGGAATCCTCCATGCCTCCGGTGAAACTTCCCCGTCCCGAAAACCTGATCCAGAAACCACAGAAAGCCGCACCCAGGACAACGCCCCGCGACACGGGCAGTGTGGTGAAGCCGGCGCCAGAGCAAGTGAAGGAACTGCCCCAGGAACAGATCAGGATCATCCCTCCACCTGTGCTGAAAGACACCGCGCACAAGGAACCACCCAAAACCGGGACTGTCCAGGAAAAGCCGGCCGTGATCCCTGCGAAAGGAGCGGATGTGTTTTACCGCGTACAGGTTTTCGCCTCTTCCAACGGCCAGCGAACCCCGGAAAGCCTGAAAGCGTACTTCAAGCTGTCCCAGCCGGTCACCCGGGAACAGAGCGAGGGTTATTACCGGTATTATGTCGGGGAGTTCGAGTCGGAGCCGGAAGCCAACCAGTTCGCCGATGCCCTGCGTGCCAGGCCCGGTTTACAGGGAGCCTTCGTCGTAAAATATGTAAACGGTAGAAGGGAGTTGACGCACCCGAAATGAGGGTCGGGGATCCGGAGCCCGGTGTCTGGTAACCGGAACCTGCTATCCGCTGTCAGAGAGGGATCATATAACCAATATCCAGACCGAGGGAGCGGGTCTTACCAACCAGGTAATCGTCGCGGAGCACATCGGATAATCCCTGGTAATAGTTGATTTGCAGATTTATTTCACCGGGTCCGAGTTTCCATGAGCAGCCGGCTTCAACGGCAACAGAGAAATCCACTACACTGAACCGGGCAAAGGGGGTTATGAAATCAACCGCCGCCATGGGCGCCTGTTCTGCAGCATTCAGATAGCTGATCGCAAAATCCATTTTCGGGCCGGCAGAGGCAAAAATCCCAAACCGGCTGCCGGAAAACCGGTAATGGTACTTCACCAGCATCGACCATCCAAGGTACTGCTCGTGCGCTGAATAGGAGAAAAACCTGTTAATTGTATCGGTGTAGCTGATCTTCGAGATCCCCATCTGTTGGTAGTGCATACCCATGGAAAGATAAAACCGTTTTCCCAAACAGAGATCGGCTGTAACGGCGACATGCGGGGAGTGGCGGTTGGGATCCAGTGAGACATAATCCATGAGGAAGAACGCCCACCCCGGGCGTTGATACTCGGCAATGCTGGTGTGAGTGTTGAGGTATCCGGCCCGGATGCCGATGGAATTCTGTGTATAAGACAGGGATGCGGCGAATAGCATGACCGCCGGCAACAGGATCTTTTTCATTTGTGGAATCTTAAAGCGGGGCAAAGATAGAAAAGAATGGCAACGCCCGGTCATTCGTTCCGCAATGCCTGGGTCAGGTTTTGCTTCAGGAGGATCATTCCGGGAATGATAATCCAGCACAATCCGTTCAGGAATATCACCCCCAGCAGGATCAGGAGGAAGTTGCCCGGCAGGGAGTATGCAGTGGAGAGCAAAGAGGGCAGAACGCCTGCCAGCGCCGCCAGGATTCCGCAGGCCATCCCGGCAACCATTATGACCAGGTGTTCGGTCATCAGGATCCGAACGATCGCTTTTTTCCGAAAGCCCAGTGCCCGGTAGATTGCCAGTTCCGGCTGCCGATCCAGCAGGTTCCGGATGAATATGACTCCCAGGCCGATGGTTCCTATCAGCACCCCGAGAGCCCCCAGCATCATGAATACCGACAGATAGGTGTTCTCCACCGAGTTGAATTCCATTAACCGAAGGGAAGTCGGCGTAACTTCCATGCCGGAGTCGGTAAAAAGCTGTTCCAGCTTTTTTCCGACCTCTTCTTTATCTCCAGCAGGGACGTCCACCAGCATAACATTTGTTCCCGCCAGCGAAGGGAACAGGCGGCGCAGCTCCTGTGCCGATACCAGGAGGTGCCCCTGAAACACAGAGTTATCCAATCCTCCGGCAAGCAGGACTTTAAACGGATTTCCTGCTTCATCGCGGAAGGTCAGCGTATCACCTACTGCTTTCTGCAGCCCCCATGCGATGACCGTCTGGTCGGCAAATGCAGGGATGATCCCGGGAGAGGGTAAAGTTTCCAAAGCGCTCCAGGGGTGGCCGGGATCGATCCCGGCATTCAGCGCAGCAAACCGGAACGGATTCAGGGAATCCCAGCTTCTGACGGGAACGCCCAGCAAAAAGGGGTTGTTCACCCGGTTCAGGTTCAGACAACTGGCATCATTGCCGTCGACCCGGAGCAGCTGGTAAAAGTGCACACCGGTGAACACCGGCTCATCTTCCATCCCCGATTGTTTTTTCCCGAATGCGCTGTTCAGATCAACCAGCAGGGGCACTGTGGATTCGGCCCAGAACTGGAATCCCCCGGTTCCGGATTTCCGATCCAGTTCTGCACCATAGAATGTTTTGCGGTTGGCCCCGGTGATCAGGATACTGAAGGTTCCCACGGCCAGGAGGGAGATGGCTGCCATGGTCCGTGCACGCCGTCGCCCGGCATTCCGCCAGGCCAGCCTGAAAAGTCCGGGGGTGTGTGCGCTGTGGCCGGGTTTCCCGGGGATCAGGAAAGAATTGATAAGCAGAAGGGCCGCCGTGAGGATCATGGCCCCGGCTCCCAGGAACCAGCCCGCTTCAGTGGTGTGACTACCGGCTGCAAGCCAGCCGGTCGGAATACCGGACCCGGCCAGGAGCAGTATTCCCGTGAAGAAAAAAGCCCGTTTCCGGTTCTGTGCTCCGGATACTGCAGGCAATGGTTCTTCCCTGAGCCCTGACGTCAGGGGCTTTCGCAGATTCCTGACCAGTACCAGAAGCAGAATCCCCGCTGAGATGAACAATGTTACCAACGCCCCGGTGAAAAGGGTGGCGGTACGGATATGTACTTCAAGCAGAGTGGTTCTGACGGCTTCCTGCCATAAGGTATTCAACAGGGTCAGAATCAGTTTGTCGAATAGAACAGCAATCAGTGTACCCGGAAGAATCCCCACCAGGAGCACAAGGATGGCTTCCGTGAAAAAGATCCGGAGGATCCGGTTCTTCCTGAATCCTATCGCTGCCAGGATCGCAGCTTCCGGCAACCGGGCTCGGGTATGAATGGAGAAAAGCAGTGATGAAAGCAGCAGCGCGGAAAAGATCAGGAAAATACTGAGACTGAGAAACAAGGTTCCGAAATCGGTGGCACCGTCGGCGGCGGTCATCGCTTCCCGGTACACCGGGATGCATGTGATGCCTGCTTTTTCCGGATCAAGCCAGCGCATGATGGTTTTCCCGATCTCTTCCGTCTTCTCCTGTTCCCGCTCAAGCCGGAACTCCGTGACAGTCGCAAAGGAGATGTTCTCCCCGGGATCGTTCCAAAGCTCCTGGCCGTCTTCCAACGGGATGAACGCTTTAGGAGTGCCCCTGTGCCGTTTCCAGTAAGCCTCATCCTTATCACGGATGCGGCTCAAACTGATCGGGGCGCCGGTCTCCCAGTCACGGCAATTTCCCGCTCCGCTCATTCCCGGAAAATCAGGCATCATATCCCGGCCATTCGGGATCCCAACTAACGGGATCACGCCGCAGATGCGGAAGGAACTCCGCTGTTCCCGCAGGTTCCTCAGCGGACCAGTTACGTAATAACTACAGGTCAGCGTATCTCCGGTTGCAGCCCCAAGGTCGTCGGCCAGCCAGCTGTTTATGAGGGCTTCTCCATGCCGGAGTTTAATTCCGGCAAATCCGCTGTCCACCGCTGCAACAAATGAATAGGGAGTGTTCTTCCCCTGTGCCGAGAGGTTATTGGCCAGGTAAGCCAGGATCCCTTTTGCTCCAGGGTAAGCTTGCCTGACTGCACGTGCGGTGGCCTGGTCGAAAAAGATCCGCGTGGATGTGACCTGGAGTATATCCCTGCCCAGGGGCCGCATGCGGATGCCGGCATCCGCTGGCTGCCATTTCCGGGATAGCGCCCGGTATATCTCTTCCACGGTTAGATCCTCCCTTTCCGGTTTCGCGACAAGCAGCAGGTTCGCAAGTCCGTTGATCTCCAGCCGGCCGGCCATTTGAGGGAGAGAGACGAATATATTCATTGGGGCCTTCTGATCGTTGCGGAGACTGAAGCGTCCCATCCGGCGATCATCGGTAATGGCCGACACCGTAAGGCGCCAGGAGACCGTAGGGGCAGATTCCGACACGAAAGGGGCGTTCTGCGGCGCGCTCCCTGTGTTCGGGATCCGTACCAGCAACGGATCCCCTGTACGCAATGCCAGTTTTTCCGCCAGGTTCCGGCTGATCACTGCTTCGTCGGATCCGGGCAGGGGGACAATATCATCCCACAGGGTTGTGAAACCGGAGTCGATACCGATCACATTCAGGGAGCCCGTTCTCAGGCCGTTGATCACGTTCACTCCCACGCCGTCGCGGAGCAGGGCCGGGATCACGGGTGTTTTAATTTCAGAAGCCAGTTCTGCAGCCAGTGCAGCGCGAAGAAAATGGTTTCCCGGCCGGATCGCCCACCGGGTCTTGCCAAGTCTTAGCCGGGCCAGGTCAGCCAGGCTTCCCCTCACCGAATCCCCTACGATCAGGGCGCCGGTGAGTATGCCCGTACACAGGATGATACCGGCCATCAGGGAAATCCAAGCCTTCCTGTAGAACCAAAGGGTTCTCCCGATCAGTCTGGAATCGTTCATCCGGTTGTGATCCCGGTTAATTTCCCTTCCTGAAGCCGGTACGCCCGTTGCATTTTCGCAGCCAGTTCCATTGAATGGGTGACCACGGCCAGTGCGATCCCGTCCTGCCGGTTGATCTCAGCGAGCAGGGATCCCAGGGAGGAGGCATTCGCTGCATCGAGGGAGCCGGTGGGTTCATCGGCCAGGACCAGGCGGGGCTTGTTGACCAATGCCCTCACGACCGCAGCCCGCTGGCACTCGCCTAGCGATAGCTCTGCAGGACGCCGGAACACCTGATCACGCAGCCCGAAGCGATCCAGGAGCCAACGACCCCATGTTTCCGATTTCCTACGGGCCGTTCTATCTCTAACCGTATTCAGAGGAAGAAATACATTTTCCTCCAGCGTGAGCTGGGGCAGAAGATAATGGAGCTGGAAAACAAATCCCAGGGTGCGGCTGCGGATCTCCGCCATCTGGAAATCCTTCATCCCGCGAATATCCTGATCCCCGATCAGGACGGCTCCCGATGAAGGAGTGTCGAGGGTTCCCAGGATGTTCAGCAGGGTGCTTTTCCCGGCTCCCGAAGGCCCTACAATAGCCAGGGAATCGCCTTCTCCAATGGCCAGGGAGATCTCCCGGAGTACCTCGTTCCGGTTCACTTCGGGTCCGTAGTGTTTAGATATCTGTCTCAGCTCAGCAAGCATGGTTATTCGGTTTGGTAATCCCAATTTTTCTGTAGATGCCGGTCATTCCTCTGGCCAGGACAAGCCAGTTAAACTGCCTGGCGACGGCTTCCCTGCCGAGGCCGCCCAGAAGTTCCATCCGGCCGGGATCCTGGAGCAGATCCGACAATGCTGAAGCCAGGGCAACAGGTGTATTCGGAGAGTACAGCACTCCTCCGCCGGTTGCATCGATGATTTCAGGAAAGGCGCCTACGGCCGGCTGGACCAGGGGAATCCCGGAAGCTAACGCTTCGAGCTGGTAAAGTCCGAATGCCTCCCCCTGAAGCACAGGTACCGAAAGTGCGGTGATCCCGGCAAAAAAGTTTTTCAGTGCTTCCGGATGAAATTCGGGGAACCAGGCAACCTGATGGTTTAACCGGTTCTTTTTCAGTTTGTCAATCTGATGCCGGAAGAATGGCTTGTCGTCGCGGGTCATTCCGCCGGTGAAGTGAAGCCGAAGGGATTTGGAGAAGGATTGTTTTTTCAGTTCAATAAAGGCGTCGACAAGAATCCCGAAGCCGTTTTCTTCGTTGATCCGGGAGAGGTATCCGATAGCAGGTATCTTCGTTGATATTGAGTTTGCCTCATAGTTTTCCGGATCGATCCCAATATGAACTACATGGAGTTTTTGCCCGGGAATGTTGAGTTTTTCTCTCATAAATCCCGCAAAATAGCGGCTGACGGCTATGAAAGCGTCAGCATCGCGTGCTTTTTCCGCCATCAAGTCCCAGATCCTCGTTTTGTAAGGTTCTTCCATGGCACTGATCCACACATCCTCATCCTGGAGGGAATACACTACGGGCACTTTGACCTCTTCGCGGATCCGGGATGCCAACCCCAGGAGCAGGGCATTGGAAAGATGCACTACATCCGGCTTTTCGGTTTTCAGGAACCGGACCAGTTGCTCCAGTTCTTCCCGCTGGAACCCGTCCTTTCCCATGAGCATGGATTCGGTCATCTCTTCCAGTCCGTGAGCCCTGGTTGAACCGGCATTCCGGGAAGCCAGGTTCAGCAGGGGTGCCGAATTCAGGGTGCGTTCCATCCATCCCGGCATGTTCCGGAAAACCGGGAACCTCTGCCTGAAGTAAATGCCTACTGCTCCATAAAAAACCGGCAAATCTACCGGCCCGGAGTTCACTGATCTGGTCAGCGGAAGGTACATCGGGAGTGAAAGCGCTTCGTGACCTTCCCGGCGTAAAGCCCGAATCAGTGCACTGTCGCGCAGACAGTTCCCGCAGTAAAACGTTCCGCCGAAGCCCGGTACTATATAGATGATTTTCATTGTTGATCAGAATTGCCGAACAGATAGAGGTTCCCGTCAAATGCACCTGTGGCGATCATCCCGTTTGCCACAGCCGGAGTGGCTGTGATCTGGCTGCCGATCTCGTAAATCCAATGCTCGTTCCCCGTGTTGAGATCCAGCAGGTGCAGCCGGCCGTCGGCGGTAGCCACCACCACGGTGTTTCCTGATATGACGGGGGAGGCATCGATCTTCCCGAGGGCCTTGAACTTCCACAGGATCTCTCCGGTTTCCGGTTTTAAGCAGTAAAAAGTACGGTTCTGGGAACCAATCAATACCTTCCCCCCTCCGATGGCCGGCGAGGAGAGGAATGGCCCCCCGCCCCCGGTCTTCCACCGGATCGTTTTTCCGGCCAGGTCGACACAGTAAAATTCCCCGTCGTAATTCCCGAACCATGCAAAACTACCTTCTATCGCTGCCGAAGAGGCGACATAGGTGCCCGTGTTGATCGTATCCCGGGCAGTTCCTGTACGGGTGTTCACGAGGTGGAGAAATCCGTCACATCCCCCGAACACCGCGGTTTCACCGGTAACTGAAGCCGTACCGTTGATGAAGTTACCCGATTCGTATTTCCAGACTGGCTTTCCGGTGAGAGCATCGACGCAGTGAAGATAGTAATCATAGCTGCCCACCAACAGCCACCTTCGCTTCCGGTCAGGCGACCATATCCAGTTAGCTCCCCCGGAGATCTGGCCGCCGGTTATGTATTTCCATTTCAGGGCCCCGGTGCGGGAATCCAGGGCAAACAGGATTCCTTCCAATGAACCTGCGTAGACCGTATGGTCCAGGATTAGCGGAGGAGCTTCCACAGCGGTTCCGGTGGCATACTTCCACAACAGTTTCCCTGCCACGTTGACCGCGTAGATATATCCGTCGTCGCATCCGAAAAAGATTGTTCCGTCGCATAAAGCCGGAGAGGATTTGATAGCATCCCCTGCTTTGAATGTCCACAGGAGTTTCAGGGCTGACGGGATGGTTGTTCCCGAAGTTCCCGTCAGTTGTGGATCGCCCCGATAGGACGGCCAGCAGTCTGGTTTGGCATTCTGGGCCAGGACCTTATGAACGGAGAAATTGAAAAACAGGAACAGGAGTGGCATTCCGGTATAAAGGAACGCGGATACCTTCGGCAGCGCTGATTTTCGCCGATACCCTTTTACACTATAATTCTGCATTTTTTCACTATTTGGCTCCGTCGGACTCCGTTTCGCTATTTCTAAATGCCAACGCTCCTGTCGGGCAGGCTTGCACGCAGGCTGCAGCGGCTTTTTCCAGGCCTTCCCCCAGGGTTCCGTTGAAGGGAACCCGGATCCGGACATCAAATCCCCGGCCTGTAAACGCCAGCCCCAGTCTTTCCTGCTCCTTCTGTGTGATTTCCACACAAAGACCGCACCGGATACATTTTTCCGGTTCATACACAACGAACTCATGCTGCAGGTTCCGGGTCAGCAGATTTCGTTCCGGTGCGGCAAACCGTTTGCGGTTTGCTCCGTATTCAAAGGCGTATATCCTAAGTTTGCAGGTTCCCGGCTTCCGGCAGTCGCAGTGAAGACAACGGGCTGCCTCGGCAATGGCTTCAGCGCGTGTCAATCCCTCCAGGTATCCGTTGGCAGGTGGAATCCGGTTTTGCGGGTTGCTCTCTTTCATATATTCCCGGAGTTCCTGTTCCTGCATCGGTCCGATGGCGGAATTGAACCCGGTGGTTCTGCGGAAGTCTGTCACTCCCCTGATCCAGGCGTCGGCGGCGAGGGCGGCCTGTTTCCCCTGGGCTGCTGAACGCACCGATAATAATTGTTCGGCGATAACGCTGCCACAACCGAACACACCGGGGACAGAGGAGGCCAGTGTTTTTTTGTCGAACCGGATACTCTCCCCCGGGGGTGTCAGTCCGAAGTCCTGGATGGGATGGTCTTCGGTGAATCCGGTGGCCAGGATCACCGCGTCGAACCGGGGCAGGATCTCATCCGAAACAAGTTGCGCGGTTACAGGGGTTTGCAATCTGAAGGATCCGCCCAGTTTCCGGATGACGTCAATATCTTCATCGAGAAGGTTTTTCGGCAGCAGGTCATCGGGGATGGAGGTCCGAAGCGCGCCTCCCGGAAGCTCGTCCCGGTCAAACAGCACACAAGCGTGGCCCGCCCGAAGGAGATAGTACGCAGCCGACAGTCCGGCCGGGCCAGTTCCTATAACGGCTACCTGTTTCCCGGTGGGGGCATTCAGCGGATGGAGAGCTGCATCCGTAGGTCTGCTGTCAAGGGTGGTTGCCCGTTTCAGCAGGCACACGGATACCGGCTCATCAATCATTTTTCGCCGGCAGGCTTTTTCACAGGGAGCCGGGCAGATGGTCCCGAGCACGCGCGGGAGTGCGATCTCCGCATATACCACCTGCATTGCTTCTTCCATACGGCCGTCCCTGATCAGCCGGTTCATCCGGGGGATATCCATGAATGCCGGACAGGAGAGCCGGCAGGGTGCTTCACAGTCTCCCAGATGATCGCTCAGCAGGAGTTCCAGGGCTTCTTTCCTGGCCTGCCTGACCTCTTCACCGGAGGCATCGAGGCACATGCCTTCCTTTACAGGATGAGCACAGGAAGGGATCAGGTTCCCGGTGGCAAGATCCTTCACCAGACACACCATACAGGAGGGATGACTTCTGTGGCCCGGGAGGTAGCACATCGAGGGGATCGGGATCCCCGCCGAAAGTGCCGCTTCCAGGATGGTTGTGCCGGCTCCGGCTTCCACAGGTATTTGATCAATGGTCAGGCGCATGGCTTCAGGTTACATCAACGGCCTGTTCGGGGCATACCTGCCGGCAACTGTTACACTTGATGCATTTCTCCGGGTCGACCGAGTGCTTCTCATACGGCCGGAACGCGATTGCCCCCGAAGGACAATGCTGGGCGCAGAGGGTACAACCGATACAGGAATCGTTGATCGAATACCGGATGAGCGGAGTGCATTTTCCCGCAGGGCATCTCCCCGACAGGTGGGCTTCTACCTCTTCCCGGAAAAAAGTGAGGATCGATAACACCGGATTGGGGGCCGTTTTTCCCAGTCCGCACAGGCTTCCTCTTTTAACCGATCCCGACAGGTGTTCCAGCGTTTTCAGATCTTCCTGTGTCCCTTTTCCGAAGCGGATCTTTTCCAGCATTTCCAGCATCCGGCGGGTCCCAATCCGGCAGAACGTGCATTTTCCGCAGGACTGGTTCTGGGTGAAAGACAGGAAGTAGTGTGCGATATCCACCATGCAGTCGGTTTCGTCGAGAACGACCATGCCCCCCGATCCCATCATGGAGCCCACTTCGGTAAGGGCTTCAAAATCGATTGTCAGGTCTGCCAGGGAAGCCGGGATACAGCCTCCCGACGGTCCGCCGATTTGAACCGCTTTAAAGGCTTTTCCGTTGGGAATGCCGTGCCCGATTTCCTCTACGACCCTTCGGATACTCATCCCCATGGGTACTTCGATCAATCCACCGCGGTTAACCTTCCCGGCCAGGGCAAACACTTTTGTTCCGCGGCTTCCGTTGATACCGATACGGGCAAAGTTCCCGGCTCCGGAACGGATGATCCAGGGGATGAAAGCGAAGGTTTCGGTGTTGTTGACCAATGTGGGGGCTCCGTGGAGGCCGGATGTGGACGGATATGGAGGACGCACCCGCGGATGGCCGCGGTATCCTTCGACCGATGCGATCAGGGCGGTTTCCTCCCCGCATACAAACGCACCGGCCCCTTCAAACACCCGGGCATCAAAAGAAAATCCGCTGCCCAGGATATTGTTCCCGAGCAAACCATCCAGCCGGCATTTCTCCAATGCTTCGTTGATGCGGGCGACAGCCAGGGGATATTCCGCACGGATGTAGAAAAGCCCTTCAGAAGCCCCGGTGGCGTAAGCTGCAATGATCATCCCTTCCAGCACCCGGAATGGGTAAGACTCCAGGAGCATCCTGTCCATGAAAGCACCGGGATCTCCTTCATCGCCGTTGCAGATCACTGTTTTCCGGTTCGCCTTTTCCTGGCTTACGAGATTCCATTTCTCCCCGGTCGGGAACCCGGCTCCTCCCCTCCCCCGCAATCCGCTCCGTGTGATCTCCCCGGTCACCTCCTGCGGCGTCATCTGCAGAAGGCATTTGCGCAGCGCCTCAAAGCCGTTCCGCTGAAGGTATTCTGTCAGGTCGGTCGGACGCAACACGCCCCGGTTTTCGGTCGCGATGGGTTGCTGCGGGCTAAGGAATTCGGATACCGGCGTATCAGGATCTCCGGCAGAGTATGGCCTGGACGAACCGGGTGTTCCGTCGTGGAGAAAGCGCTCCACCAGATGGATGAAGCCCGCTTTGAACCGGGTGATACGGTTCCCGGGCCTGAAATGGCTCCAAACGATCCTTTTAACCTCTCCGGGCTTCACGCGGGTGTAAAACGTAGCTGTCTCCCCCGGCTTGATGATCTCGAGCGCGGGTACCTGGTGACATAATCCTACACAGCCCACCTGCTTGACATCCACGTTGATCCGTGTCTCTTCAAGGGCTTTTTTCAGTTCCGCCCTAACTTCCGCACTGCCGCTCGCCACACAGCATGAACCTAACCCGATACGTATCTCTCCTTGCCGGTTCCGCCTGGCATGACCGGCCGGAAGCCCGTCTTTTTTCCATCCGGTCCGTTGCGCAAGGAAATCATCCAGGATCTCCCTGACCTTATCCGGTGCTACGTTGCCGTAAGTCATCTCATCGATCCGGATAACAGGTGCAATGGTACAACAGCCCAGGCAGGCAACTTTTTCCACCGTGAACAATCCCTGGCTGTCAGTGTCCTGTGTTCCGGCCAGTTTCAGCTCCCTCCGGAAAGCTTCATATACCTGGGTTGCTCCTTTGACGTGACATGCGGTTCCGGTGCAGATCCTTAGCGTGTGGCGGCCGGCCGGCCGGTGACGAAACTGGGTGTAAAAGGTGGATACTCCTGCGATCCGGGAAGCGGAGATCCCGGTTGAAGCACAGACCTGCCGCAGGGCTTCTTCAGGGAGCCAGTGAAATGCCTTCTGGATATCCTGCAGGATCGGGATTACGGCATCCCCTCCGCTTCCCCGCCGGGCAACGATGGCATCAACCTGTTCTCCGACCTTATGATCGTCTGTCATGAATCTGCGTTCCCGGATGTTATGTTCATTTGATGCAAAACAGATGTTTCTCCCCGCGGATGTAAATTCTCCTGTTGGAAAAAGCCGGTGTGCACACCGAGCCTTCCCCGAGGGGTGATTCGGCAACAGGTGTCCCGAGGCTGTCGGCCGTAAAAATATGCATGATCCCTGATTTGTCCAGCTGGTAAATGTTCCCGTCTGCCAGCATGGGAGACGCATAGGTGGGCCGTTCCAGTTCTTTCACCCAGAGTTGGCGGCCTGTGTTTGCTTCGTAGCACACGAACGTACCATAGCTTGTCGGCAGAAAGAGATACTTCTCGTTCGCAACCGGGCTGGGGATATCCGAAAGGTAATCGGTCGATTCCCAGGCAACCTGCCTGGGTTCTCCGGGCCGGATGGCGGCCAGTTTGGAGTATTCGTTCACCGCAAAGACCATCCCGCCTGCAAAGGCCACCGACGGGCCCACTTCCCCGGAGATGCAATCTACCTGCCAGAGCTCAGCTCCAGTGGCCGGATCATACGATGCCACGATAGGATCAGCCACCAGGATCAATTCCGTTTGTTCTCCGGTATTGGCGAGGATGGGCGACGCCCACGACACGCGAACGTTCCGGTTCGTTTTCCAGACCTGCTTCCCCGTAGAGCCGTCGAAGGCAATGACGGCAGAGCCGGACTGCTGGTCAAGTTGCACGATCAGCAGGTCCCGGAACATGATCAGGGAGGAAGAATGCCCGTAATGGTTCGCCGGGAGGCCGAGGTTTTGGGCCCATGCCCGGCTTCCATCCATCCGGAGGGCTATAAGATCCCCGGTAGCGAAAATGGCATACACCCGTTGCCCGTCGGTGGTCATGGTGGAAGCGGCAAATCCGGTCTGCGGATCCACTTTTGGCACAGTCCCGGGAGTTCCCGGAACTTCCGATACATCTGTTTTCCAGAGCAGCTTCCCCGAACCGGCATCGAAACAAAAGATCTCGCGGGTGGTTGTATTCGCCCCGCTAAGAAATATGCGGTTGTTCCATACCACCGGGGAGTTGAATCCGGGCAGGGGGATCTCCGTTCTCCAAAGGATATGATCCCCGGTGATCCCGTTCCAGCGGACCGGGAAATTTGTCTGTGCAACGATCCCTGTCCCGTCGGGCCCGCGGAAGGTCGCCGAGTTGCGGAGAATTTCCTGCCGCGTCGGGAATTTCTGCTCAGGCAGCGCCGGGGCGGTGGCAACAACTGTATCCCGGGAACGGGGTGTATCCGCAAGAATGACCTGGCTGGCGGCCACTGCTTTTTCTTTTTTCACAGGTGTGACTGAATCCGCCTGGTTCGCAAGAGTTGTTTCCAGTGAATTCAACGACTTTCCGAGGTCACGGTATGTAAGGAAAGCCAGCAACAATCCCCCGGATACTATCAGCAGGGCCGTATATGTGATCCATTTCCGGCGGATCATCCGGTGGCTCCAAAAGGTGTCTTTTTCAGGGAAGGGTATGGGCGGTATATTTGGCCGGATCAGTTCGATCCACTTCAGGCAGATGACGATAATCAAGACCGATCCCAGCAGCAGGTATCCTCCCATACGCACCTGCCACTGGCTGGTGAAGAAGGCCTTGCGGGCCAGCAGGTCCAGTTCCCGGATCTCGGTCCGCAGGGAATCGTCTCCGGGATTTTGCTTCAGGCGTTCCTGAAGGGAGGCCATTACCGGCGTATTGAGAGGATCGATCCTTTTCAGTTGAATATAGTTGACAATGACAAGGATGCAGATGATGGCAGCGAACACTCCGCAAATCAGGGCGATTTTCCGGAGCAGGCTGATGAGGGGTATACGTGTTGACTGGGTATCCATTGGTAGATGGCCTGCTAGGATTGGACGGGGCAATAATCGATACACCGGGCACAACTGAAGCATGCGCCCCGGTTGGGTTCATAATCGGTACGGTGCCGGGAGAACAGCTTCCCGAGGAGGAAAGCCCCGATCGCCAATCCGATGAATCCTCCCAGGATCCATCCACCTGTATAGAACCGGTTCAGGATCTCCGTGGCTTCTACGTACAGTTCCTGAGCCGGCTTCCCGGAAGCCTTGAAAGCAATAAGTTCTTTCGTTTCGGGAGACTGCAATCTTTTCGCCGGATACAGCAGCTCCTCCGCCAGCCGTACCTTCCCATTCACCCTGGCGAGGGATTCGTGAAGCAGGGAGCCGGTCCATCCTCCCAGGAAGATAAACACCGGGATCAGCACAACGCCGGATAAGAACTTCCTGACCATGGTCCTGCGGGATTCGGGATTTTTCCAGGGGCCTGGTTTCACGATGGCTTCGTACGGACAGGAATCTTCGCATAACCGGCACTGGACGCAAACGGAGGGAGTAATGGTGAGATGCTTCCATGAAAACCGGCTGATCCAGTTCAGGATGACCCCGTACGGACAAAGAAACCGGCAGTAAGGCCGGGCAATGAAAATCCCTGACAGCAGCAATATTCCTGCAAATACAAACATTCCGACGGTTGCGTTGATCCGGAAGATTCCCACGAAGGGATCATACCGGCAGATGATGAAATCGGTCCCCGTGGCGGCATACAGGACCGCCAAACCGAGGTAAAGGTACGGAATAATATCCAGAGCGGCGTTAATCCGATAATCCAGTTTCAACGGCTTGAATGATACCAGGTCCTGGAGCGCTCCGAAAGGACATACTCCCGCGCAGAACGTTCGGCCGAAGGCAAGGGTGAATACCAGGGGTATCAGGAAAAAAGCGAGGACCGTCAAGGGAATGCGGTATCCGCCGGAAAAGATCGCCAGTGTCACATTCTGGATCGATCCGATGGAGCAGACACATCCCTCCCGGTAAAATCCGAAGTAGGCGAGGGAAAACATAGAGATCCAGAAGACCAGCAGGCGTGATCTCCGTTTGAGGACTGCCCAGGAGGTGACGGAGATGGCTGCTATAAGCACAAGCAGGTCCACCAGCTCAAGGAATCCCGCCCGCGCACCGGGTTGCAGGGTTTCGGGAGTGACATATCCCGATTCGAAATCCGGCCTGGGGAACCGCTGGATGACCTGGGCAGCCACGTGCCACCCCAGGAGGAGGAAGAAGACGATCAAACCGGTGATCTGGTGTTTCTTCATACTAAGCCGAAGTGATCTATGATGGTTCCTTGCCATATCCTTTCAGGAGATACGGTGTGTTTGCCGGGATCCGTGACCAGGCCTCCGAAGGGCAGTTCCGGGCAATGGAACATTGGTTGCAATTATCGCAGAGGTTCTGCCTGACCTGCAGTTGCAATGAACCATTCCCGAAAGCGCCGCACCCTTTCACACATTTTCCGCACCCGATGCAGAGGTTTTCATCGATGGTGTACTCGTAAAAAGGATCCTCAATAAACGTCCTTTTAATCGCTTTGGTGGGACAAAGCTGGTTTTCGGCCCCCGTGTTAAGGGTCTTTGTTTCGGGCCGGAAATATCCTCCGCACAGGTTGCAATATCCGCACATGGCATATACGTGCACCGACTTCACTGCCGACGGGTTTTTCACGCAATGGGTGGCACACCGGCCGCACTGGGTGCATTTTGCAGGATCCAGTTGCCAGACAAGCTTCTCCGTTCCCGACCGCCGGACCGCCAGCACTCCCATCCCGCCGATCCCGAGCGCTATGGACACCTGAACGCCGGCCCTCAGGAAAGCCCGGCGGTTCATTGGTTTGTGTTTTTCGGATGGTTTCATATACTTATTTTTTTGTTTTGTGCAGGGTCATTCCCTCACGAAGATCCGGACCTGTTTCTTCCATGGATCCAGCACCAGTACCCTTTCATGGGAATCCACAGCCAGGTCGAGACCCTTCGTCCCCGGTTCAAACTGCGACGGCACCGCTACCATGCAATCCAGTTCTCCGGAGGGGCGGATTACCTTAATCCGTTCGATGCCTTTTTCACTGGTCACAAAAGAGCCGTCAGGCAGGACGGCGAAATTGGAAGGGTTGCAGCATCCGCAGAAGCCGTCGTTGTGCATGGAGGATTTTCCCCACGAAGAGATCAGCTTTCCATCCGGGGTGTATGCCTCCAGGGAGTGTCGTCCCGGATTCACCACCCAAAGCTCATCGTCCCTCCCTATCCCCAGATCGAACCACGGAGAAGGGACCACGAAACCGGGGATCCCGCTGAGGGTATCCTTTTCCCCGATGCGGTTGATCAGCCGGCCGGTGGAATCGAACCGGTACACTGTTTTTTCCCCGGCATCGGCGACAAAAATGTTGCCCCTGTGAACGGCGATGGATGTCAGGATGGATTTTTCGCTGACCGGATTCCATCTCCCCACTATTTTCCCCGCGGGATCCATAATAACGATATAATTTTCGATCCCTAAATACATTTTCCCGCCGGGCGCTATGGCTATGCACCTGACGAACCCTTCCGCCGGGAGTTTCGAGATCAATATCCCTTCCGGTGTATAGACCTCCACGCCGCCCTGTCCTGATACAATGATCCTGTCCCCGTGATCAGTTGTTATTCCGGAGATCTGATCCAGTCCCGGAGTAAAATGATGGATCTCCCTGTATGCAGTTTCCAGGCTGTCGGATCGCCGGAGGTCTTCCAGTTTGTAATCGAACGGATTGGAACTGGTATCCTGTCCTGAAAAGAAGAAGTCGGCGGTGATGTATGCCAGCGCGGCCAGCAGGAGGATAAGTGCAATAAGGATAGTCAGTTTCGTCTTCATACCGATATTCCTTTTTCTGTATTCCATCTCCGGGGTTCTTTATTCCTCACTTCGCTTTGATATCCAGGCAAACCAGTTGTTTTGAATCCCGCATCAGCAGGTATCCCCCGGTGATGGCAATGGGTCCCCAGGAGTCCTGGCCTTCGATTATGCGTTTCCGGTCAAGGATCTTAAACCGGGTGGGGGAACATTCTGCGATCGTGAGCTCCCCGTCGTCGCTGAGGATAAAAAACTTCCCGTCGGCCAGGATATAGGGTCCCAGTCCGAACCGGTTGGTTTTTCCGCTGTGCATCGTTGCTTTTTTCAGGTCTCCCGGATGAAAACACACGAATTCATTTCGCAGCTCCCCGGCATCCTTGGGCATGATCCCATAAAGATTCCTGCCGGCATAGATCGGAGTCTGTTGTTCCGAGGCCAGTCCTTGTGAAGGTTTATAGTTTTGCAGAATTTTCACGATCCAGTCCGATCCGTTTTTCTGCACCCGGAATAAAGCTCCTCCGTATCCGTATCCCGCCGAAACAAAGAACCGTCCGCCGTCCAGGATAACCGGGGAAGGGGCCACCACGGAGGGGGCAAATTCCGTGGTTTTCCACAGGATCGATCCCTGGTCAGGGCCATCGGCAGAAATCCCGCAGATCCCGCCGATCGCACAGTACACAAAGAATTTCTTTCCGTCAACGCTCATGGGCATCACCGACGAATGAGACATTGTCCACCGGTCCGGATTCGGGGCTTCCCACACGACGGTCCCGGTATTGCAGTCCACACCGATCATCAGCACTTTACCGCCTACTGCAACGACCGCGGTATCATTAATGAGTAGAGGGCACTGACCTGTATACCAGAACGGCGCTTCGGTTCCATACTGCTTCTCCAGGTCGATTCCCCAGCGGAAATTCCCGGTGTTACGGTCCACGCACATCACATGGCAGCGCGGACCGATGGTCACCACCGTGTTCCTGCCGACAGCCGGAACGGTTCGCGACAACCCGTGATTCCGTTTCAGGTGGACAGGGTACCATCGTCTCCATAATTCCTGTCCGGTCTGCAGTGAGAAGCAACGGAGGGCATCTGCTTTCCGGATTTCATCGTAATCCATCAGATACACCTTTCCCTCCGACACCGCGGGGGCTGCATGCCCTTCTCCCACATCCACCTTCCACAGGATCACCGGGGCTTTTTCCCCCCATGAATCCAGCAGCTTCACCGGTTCCTTGCTGATATTGTCCCGGCCGGGGCCACGGAAAGAAGGCCAGTTGGTGCCGGGAACCGGTTCTGCTGTTCCCCTGAGCTCGAAGAATTCGCCAATGATCACCTGCTCTGCTCTCACGGAGGAACTCTCCGGACGATGATCCATTCCCGGAACGGCCGGTTGAATTGAGGAAGCCGGATCAACCAGCAGCCAGCCCGTGAGTGCGCCGGCTGCAAGCAGGATAAAGATTAAAGGAATATATTTCAGGATAGTCCCGGTATTCGTTGCCACCGGACAAAGATAACTGCTTTTACCTAGTTATTCCTCAGGTCAAATGCCATTAAAACCTCACCGTGCCGTATATAGAGAATACCCTCCCCGATCACCGGATGAGACCAATGGGGACCTCTGCCTTCAGAGATTCTGAACCGGCTGATCAGGTCAAATTTTTCCGGAGTGGCCCTGACTAATCCGATATTTCCGTTTTTTTCTTCGTAGCAGTATAACATCCCATCGGCTGTGATAATTGATCCCTTTGTGAACCATTTTTCCTCGTATCTGGTTTTCCCGGTTTCCCAATCGATGCAGCACCAGTTTCCGGATGCATTTGAAATCCAGTTCGATCCGTAAATATACCCATTTACCAGGACCACTCCGCCATGGTGACAATCGAGAGTAGAATCGATCCAGAGCAGATGGATGGCTGATCCGTTATCATCGAGTTTGAACATTGCTCCTACGTGTTCATACCCCCCTGTGATGTATATTTTTCCCTCATGGTACAACGGGGTGATGGTGTTGGTGAACGGGGCGCCCGGCCAGATCTCCAATCCTTTCTCCGGACGTAGCGACGCGTAGTCATATTTCCAGAGGATCTTTCCATCAGAGGCATCCACCCCAATCAGATGACGTGAAAGGAGGTTTACGATGATCTCTTTTCCACCTTGTTCGATCCTTATTGGGGATACATAGGCGCTGGTATCATTCAGGGATTCCGATTCCCAGACTAATTCGCCTGTTTGCTTATTAAGGGCGACCATGGTGGTCCGGGGCCCGGCCGGCGTATAGATCAGTTTATCACCGGTCAGTAGCAAGGATTCACAGATGCCCCAGTCCCCCCATCTTCCGTCAAATTTCTTTACTGCATCCAGGGTCCATAAAATTTTTCCCTTTTCGACATCGATGCAGGCCATGATGCCGCTTCCGCTGAGGATATATGCACGGCCAGCTTCTACAGTCGGCGTTCCCCGGGTTCCTTCCACGGATCCGGTCCAGGATTTTCCGAACGGGATTTCCCAGAGGATCTCACCCGATTTGGAAACCTTGAACAGGACATCGGTTGAATCCTTCATTCCTACGGTGAAAACGGCATCCCCGGTGACGACCATGGATGAAAAACTGGATCCCAGACCGCGGACTGCCCACCGCATGACAGGACCGCTTTCGGGCCAGCTCTTCATCAGGTTTGTGTCGGGATAAACCCCATTCCGCAACGGGCCCCGCCACTGGGCAGGATTCTGCGAAAACACAACAGACGACAGGATAAATAGCGTCAGTAGAAATATATTATCTTTCATGTCGTGGAATGTTTATACTTGTTTCAGAATCTGTAAAAATTGAATTCTATTTCGAATCTGAAAAACAGAATGCAGTGAATGGTTGTCCGGATGCAGGGAATCGCGTAACTATTTTTCCTGTATGTCGTATGTCATGAGTGAATTACCGTGGCGCACGTATAACCGGCCATTACTGATGACCAGATGAGCCCAGTGCTGGTCTTCCCCGTAGGGGACTGCGAAGGTGCTTACTGCCTGGAATCCGGCAGGGGTAGGCCTGACCAGGGAGATCTTGCCCGTATCACCGTAACAGTACAACATTCCATCGGCATAAATGATGTTTCCACGCCCGGAAATCTTGCCGGAAAACATGGTTTTTCCGGTTTTCCAGTCCACACAGTACCAGGTGTCGTTTGAATCATCAGCACCGTAAATGAATCCGTCAAGGATGATGAATCCTCCCATCCGGTAGTCGAGGTCGGTGTTCCTCCAGATCTCCTGTTTCACCGATCCATCCGCAGAGATCTTCATCAGGATGCCTCCCTGGCCGTAACCCGAAACACAGTAGAGATAGCCGTTCTGGAAACAGGGAGTGTTGGCATGGACCGAGTATTTATTTGGCTGCGGATGCCTCCAGAGGAGTTTCCCGTCCCTGGTGTCGATCCCCAGGATGGAACTGGCGGTGTGGGTGACCAGGATGGTGCGGGCAGGCAGCCGGATCAGGGCGGGAGAGCAATAGGCACTGGGTTCCCCGTTGCCGGGTGACGACCAGATGAGTTTTCCGGTATCCGGATCGAGCGCAATGATATTATGTTCGGTTCCCCCCGGTGTACAGAATAATTTATTCCCTTCCACCAGCAGGTTCTCCGTGATTCCCCACTGGATATTCCGCCCGTTATATTCTTTCAGCAGATCGGCTTTCCAATGCAGCTTCCCAGAAGCGGCATCAAGGCACACCAGGTTGCCGAAGCCGCTTACCAAATAGAGTTTCCCTTTGTAATACAAGGGTGTGCTCCGGCTGCCGGGCCAGCTTTCCACCCATTCGGGGCCGTAGGGAACTTTCCAGATCAGCTTCCCGTCGGCCGACAGGCAAAAAACATATCCGGTCCCATCGAGGATTCCAGCAGTATAGATACGGCTTCCGGTCACAGTTGCCGAGGCATGCCCTTCTCCCAGGCCTTCAAAATGCCAGAGAAGAGAGGGTCCGGTTTCAGGCCAGACTTTGAGAAGATCGGTTCCGGGATATTTCCCGTCACGGTTTGGGCCGCGCCATTGCACGAGGTCCTGCGAGAAAAGTAATTCTCCGCAAAGGAGCAGGGCAAGGATACAGGTGGTTCGTAGGTTCATCGGGAAGGATTTGTTGATTCGTCCGGCGTCAAAAATACTATTTCCCCGGAATAAAGAAATCCTGAAAAATCCTTACTTTTGTATACATTATATCCCCCTCCGATGGAGAAAAAGGCTTTGCTGCTCGGATCCACGGGCCTCATCGGGAAATCTTGCCTGGACCTGCTGGCACATGATAATATCTATTCGCAGGTGGAGGTTTGGATCAGGAAGCCCAGTCTTGTTACCGATAAGAACTTCACTGAAAAGGTCATCCAGTTTGAAGATATACCGGAGCTTCCCTGCGTTCGGTCCGATCATTTGTTCTGCTGCCTGGGTACCACCATGCGGAAAGCCGGTAGCCGGGATGCCTTCCGGTTGGTGGACGTGGAATATGTGGCTGCGTTGGCAAAGCTGGCCGAACGGTCGGGAACTCACACCTTTCTGGTTGTTTCTTCAGTTGGAGCAAATCCCGCTTCCACGAATTTCTACCTCCGCACGAAAGGCGAGATGGAAGAAGCTGTAAAGCAGTGCCGGGTCCCTTCCGTCTACATTTTCCGGCCTTCTGTTTTGCTCGGAAAACGAACCGAATCCCGTCCTGCGGAAAGCGTTGCGAAAGTGGCGATGCAGCTCTATTCCCCTTTCTTTCTCGGTTCCATCCGCAAATACCGTCCCATCCGCGCCGGCACGGTCGCACGCGCCATGATCGCCTGCGCAAAACGCTCCTTTCCAGGGATCCATGTGCTGGAGTCGGATGAGATAGAGGAAACAGGTCGACAAATGAATAATTAATACATTAGCACATCAGCATATCACTAAAGTCCAATCTCTTCTGCCAAAGGCAGCATTGCCTCTACTGCCAGCGCGGTGAATTCGTCGAGGGGAATCCCGATCTTTTCACACTCCATAATGTTTTCACGGCTTACTGATGCGGCGAACGCTTTTTCTTTCATCCGCTTGACGACCGATTTGGGCTTCACGCTGGCCAGCTTTTTATCGGGATATACAAAGGTGGTGGCAAAGATCAACCCGGTGATGGTCTCCCCCGCTGCCAGGGCATGCTGAAATACGGAATTCCGCTGTTTACCGGATGAAAACTCGTTGTGCATCCTGATGGCGTCGAGAATCCCTGAATCGACCTCATATTCCTTCAGCAAATTTTCGGTTTGCGTTCCGTGAACCGTTGGTTCGGCATGGGTGATCTCTACATCCAGGTCGTGGAGCAGGCCGGCCAGCGCCCATGTTTCCTCATCCTGTCCCAGTCTCCGGGCAAGTTGGCGCAACACGGCTTCGGAGGCAAGACAATGGGCGATCATCTTTTCGTTTTTGATGTAGGTATGCAGCAATCCGATTGCTTTTTCGCGGGTGAGTTTGATTTTTTCCACGGATGGGATGGGGTTCAATGTTGAGGCAAATGTAGGAAAGTTTGAACAGGGGGAGGGGATTGCAAAGTGTCCAAAATTTTGACACTACTGTCAAGATTATTGACGCTTTTTACATATGTTGACTATCAGCTCCAGTGAAGGTAAAGTAATTGAGGAATGGATTTTATTAAAATCCCTGGATCAGGTTTTGATAGATTGCCGTTTGTTTAAAACAGGGATGTATCTTTGTAAAATACAATGTGGAAAGAACCTGATCGGGACCAGCAAGTTCACGGTTATCAGGTAAGAAAACAAGGAAAACTGTTCCCCATGAGCAATCAGGGGGAACCTTAAACTAATCATAATGAAAATAACCTGTTGTTTCTTGTTACTGCTCCTGAATATCAGTCCACTCTTTTCCCAGGAATGGATCAGATATTATGGATTTGGTTCACATCCACATTCATCGTACTGTATTGAGCAGTATGACACAGGAACCAGTATGTTCCTATGCCCGAAACATTCTATTGGCCAACCAACTAATGGATTATTGTGAACCTATCCTGTTGCCCGATTCGGTCAATACTTCTCCATCCAAACCAATTCAGAAATTGGATT
>Ga0233425_10003074_pt1 | contig 31259 bp, 21 predicted proteins | sample Watercolumn_Towu_2_FD_181712 | JGI IMG/M metagenome (GOLD analysis project Ga0233425, IMG submission 181712) | Freshwater microbial communities from Lake Towuti, South Sulawesi, Indonesia - Watercolumn_Towuti2014_140_MG | ecosystem: Environmental > Aquatic > Freshwater > Lake | place... | reverse complement strand
CACCGGATCACCCTCCCGATCCACGGCTTGCACGAGGAGCCCCGACCTCGGGTCGACGTACCGCTCGCGGACCCGCCTGGACCACCTGTGCAGAAGGTCGCCGTGGTCCGCTCCAGTGGCCCGATCGTACATCCCGATGGCCGCGACCCCAGCCGAGTTGTCGATCGGGTAGGTCTCGTGCGGGTAGGTCTCGAAGAGCAAGGTGGGTGACGCGCCGATCCGTCGCGCCAGCGCCTCCACGAGCCGGTCGTTGAGCCGCGCGTGCGGCGAGTCCGGCCGCACCAGGCGGTCCATGCTCAACGCCAGAGCGGTGTAGCCCAGGTAAGCATGTCCCCTGCCGCCCTCCAGGTCCGCGAGCCCGTCGTCGCCCCACGCCGCGGTGCCGAAACGCCGGATCTCGGGGCGCAGGAGCTGGTCGATGCACACGTCGAGGGCCGGCAGGAGCTCGTCACGGAGATCAGGGTTGGCGAGCACGACCTGGCCGAGACCCAGGGCCGCCATCTGGTAGGTCCCCATGGCCCACTCGCCGTCGAAGCGGGCGCTCCCCGTCGAGAAGCTCGACGCGTCCACACCTTCGGTCGTGACCCATCGAGCGACCTCCCTGGCGAGCGCGACCTGCTCGGGCGAGGTGCGGGCGAGGAACGCACCGGCATCTCGGCCGCACCACCATCGTGGAACGATGGCCGTCACGCCCACCGTGACGGCGGCGACGACGAGCATCCGAACAAGACGCGAGAGGAACGACATCGGCTCACCAGCTCATGATGACCTACGCCTGGGACGTGCGGTCTGTTCCTTGTGCAGGAGGGACGCGGAACCTCGAGCGGGAGGAAAAGTGGTGCAACGGGGCGTTCCTTGGGTATCACAGGTGAGTCGTGAACGGTGGAGGTGGAACGTGTCAGACAGAGGCGTCACGCGGCGTGGTTTCCTGAACGCGGGGTCGGCGCTGCTCGGCGGGCTCGCGCTCGGACCGACGGCGCTCGGGCTCGGCGGGTGCCGGCGAGACGGCGACACCACCGGACCTTCTGTTCTGGGAAGCGACTCCGGCCCCGACTCCAGCGAACCTCGCGTGCCGGACGCCGGAGCAGTCTCGGACGCGGTCGTCGAAGCGCCACCCCCGCCACCCTTGACCGACCCGCGGATCGGATACGACGTGCGGCTCGACCTCTGCGACCACCTCCACCTCGCAGACGTCGAGCGCCACGGCCTGTACATCGGGTTCGGGACGCCGGCGCGTGCCAAGTACACCCTCGGAAACTGGCGCTCCGGATGGGGCGAGGACGACGAGGCGGACGGAGCGAGGTTCACCTGGGCCACAGAGAGCCCGGCGCGGATGTACGTCCACATGGACCGGCCAATGGAGCTCCGGCTCGGCTTGCGCGGCCGCGCGGGGAGTAGCGACAGGGTCTCGGTCTACTTCAACGATCATTCCATCGACCGGATGGACCTGACATCGGCCTGGTCCGAGCGGTGGGTGACCATCGACGCGAGCCACACCCACGCCGGCGAGAACGCGATCAAGCTCGTCCACACGTCGCGGTCCGGCGATCGGGCGTTCGCGGTCGAGTGGATGCGGCTGGTACCTGGCGACATCGCGACCGGGGAAGGCTTCACTCCACCGACGGCCGCCGCGCTGCGACGCACCCTGACCGCGGGCACACTCACGCTCCCCGGCCTGGTGCTGCGCGCGCCGACGCGACTGTCGTGGTTCCTCGAGCTGCCGCGCGAGGCGACGCTCGGCTTCGGGCTGGGGCTCGACTCGGGCGACGCCGCAGTCACGACGGTCCGCGTCACCGACGCGCGCACCGGCGAGACTCGGGACGCGTACCGAGCCGACCTCTCGGGGACCGGGACGTGGCGGAACGCGCTCGTGGACCTGTCGGCGCACGGGGGCCAGGTCGTGCGCCTCGATTTCGAGGTCACTGCTCAGGGCGAGGCCGAGGTGGGCGTGGTCACGCCCTCGATCATGAGCCGGCCGCCGAGGATCGCGCCAGCGCCGGCGGAGCCCGCGCGCCACGTCGTGATCGTGCTGATCGACACCCAGCGCGCCGACAAGCTCCCGGTCTACGGCCCCACGAGGGTCGAGGCGCCCTCGATCGAGCGCTTCGCGGCCGAGTCGACGCTCTTCGAGCGGTGCCAGACCCCGGCGAACTGGACGAAGCCGGCCTGCGCCTCGGTGCTCACCGGCCTCCATCCGCCGACCCACCGCGCCCTGAGCGAGAGCAACGTGCTGCCCCGGACGCACGCGATGTGCTCCGAGCTCTTCGAGCGCGCGGGCTTCCGGACCGCGGGGTTGATCGCCAACGGCTACCTGGCGGCTGACTTCGGGTTCAACCGCGGCTGGGGCCTGTACCGGAACTACATCCGGGAACGCCGGGCCACCGAGGCGGAGTACGTGTACGACGACGCGCTGGCCTGGATCGAACGGAATCGAGACGAACGGATGTTCCTCTACATCCAGACGATCGACCCCCACGTGCCGTACGACCCGCCCGATGCCGACCTGCGCCGGTACGACCCCGCGCCGTACTCGGGGCCCGTTCGCAACCGCTCGACGGGCAACCTGCTCGAGGACTTCAAACGCGGCCGGGTGACGCTCGACGCCCGCGACAGGGAGCACCTCGAGGCGCTGTACGACGGCGAGGTCACGTACCACGACCGGCACTTCGGCCGGTTCGTCGAGCGGCTCCGGGAGATGGGGCTGCTCGACTCGACCATGCTCGTGGTCACCGCGGACCACGGCGAGGAGTTCTTCGAGCACGATTCGGTGGGGCACGGCCACAGCCTCTATCAGGAGCTCCTCCATGTGCCGCTCCTGATGCGCTGGCACGGTGTCACCACGCCGGCCCAGCGGCTCGGCCAGGTGTGCAGCCTGGTGGACATCGCGCCGACCGTGCTCGAGGCCGCGGGCCTCGACGTCCCGGACCAGATGGAGGGACGCAGCCTCCTGCCCGACCTCCGCGGCGTGCCGGCGGCCGTGACGTCCGCCGCGTTCTCCTCGCAGTGGGACACGGGCAACTCGCGAGAGCTGGGCTGGGCCGCACGGATCGGCGACTGGAAGCTCAGGATGCACGGGCCGGGCATCACGTATTTCTACGATGTCGTGGCCGACCCGACCGAGCGGCGCGACCTCGACGAGACGTACCCGCTCGCACTGCGCGCGGCGCGCATCGCCCTCGGGACGTTCCTCGGCTCGTCGTCGCTCGGACGCTGGGCCGAGGCCGCGCCGGAGCGGGAGCGAGCCCGCCCGCGTGCGCCCGCGCGCGACGAGAACGCCGCGATGACGCCAGAGCTCTGCGAGCAGCTCCGCGCCCTCGGCTACCTCGACGCTTGCGAGTGATTCTCCGGGCACACCCCATTCCGCCACGGGGCCCCCCCCCATTCCTCAGCGAGGCATGACCCTTTCCCAGGAAGGCATGTCCCTTTTCCAGGAAGGCATGTCCTTTTTCCAGTGAGGCACCTCCCTTTTCCAGGAAGGCATGTCCTTTTTCCAGTGAGAGTTGTACTTTTTCCAGCACAATCCGGGGAAATTCCCTGGAGGCTTGGCCAGCTCCAACGAGTGTCGCCCCCAACCCAGGGAAGGGTCATCTCAATCCCAGCGTGGGGAAGGGTTTTCCAGGCACAGGTCCTCCCATTGCCAGCACAGGTGTTCCGATCCACCGGAGCGCTCCGGACTTTCCCAGAAAGGTGAGTCCTGCGAGCCGCTACATCCAACCGTCCGGATATTTTTTCCGGCCACCAACGGAGTAATCTCTGCTATCCTGTTACCGTGATCAGCAGGTGGTTTCTTGTACTCAGGAGGAGAACATGTATTGTCCTGGCAAGTCTTTTTCCTTGGCTTCTCCAGCTACCATGACATTCCTTTCCCTGTTTATCGGCGGATGTGCCGACGTCGGCGGCGATGTAGAGAACACGGGGGGGGGCATCGCACACGCTTCCCACCCACGTGTTGCGTGAGCCGATCAGCGGAGAGGGGGCGCGTACCCTTTCCATCGAGGAGTACCCCTCCGTGGTTGCCGTGTGCAACTCGACGTACGCCACCTACTGCACGGGGACTCTCATCACTCAGAGATGGGTCCTGACAGCTCACCATTGTGTGGACAGCACTTGGGATGTTGACAGGGTATATGTTCGCGTGGGTCCGGAAGGTACGGAGGACCCGGTCTTTGCGTTTGTTCGTGAACCGCATTTCTTCGATGGGGATGTGGATACATATGACACGGATCTCGCATTGCTTGAACTCGTAGAAGATCTCGATGAAATAGAACCGATGCGCATTCTTCCAGCTCGCGAGCCAGACCACCTCCAGAAAGGCACTCGGGTTCTGCAGATCGGTTACGGAGCTCCATACATACCCGATGTCGGGTTGTATCTCAAGGTAGGATTGCGACAGGTTGACTGCGTCGGTGAATTGGGGGCATGCTCCACGCCGGGGAGCGGGAACACATCACTGGGAACAACAGTAGCTTCATTCGGTCCTGTCGCGATTGTGAATCCTGCCGACTCTGGAGGTCCAATAGTTCAGTATCGCAGTGGTCGTCCGGTGGTTGTTGGCGTCGAGACCGCTGGCGGTGGAACCTTTGGAAAGGGGTACTGGATCGACGAGGAAGTCTACGATTGGATCCTGGCGACGACTCGACTCAACGATGATGAGAGCGACGATCTCCCCGAGGACTACGACGGAGATGCGGTATTGAACATAGATGACAATTGTCCCTTGACAGACGTGTTCAGCTACTGGGACACCGATCGTCATCCGCGTCGGGACGGAGTCGGCGACGCGTGTGACAACTGTCCTGGCCGGTACAATCCCGACCAGCTCGTGGATGACCTCGATGGAGACGACGTGTTCGACGGCTGTGACAACTGCCCGGCCGTTGCGAACCCCTCCCAGGAAGATGGCGATCACGACGGAGTCGGCGACGCGTGCGACAACTGCCCAGGAGAGATCAATTTCCCTCAGAACGATACTGACGGGGACGGCATCGGGGACGCGTGCGACAACTGCCCTCGAGCACCCAACACCGGTCAGGAAGATCTCGATGGTGATCGCGTCGGCGACGCGTGTGACAACTGCATCTATGAGCCGAACATCACACAGGACAACTGTGACCAGCGAGACGATGAGACCGAGTGGCACGATGGTCTCGAGCACGCTGCTCCTCCCCAGATGTGGGGCGACGCCTGCGACCCGGATCCGTGCGTTGAAATCCAGGGGGCAGCTCTTTCGACTGACGAGGTCGTGACGCGGTTCGTCGAGACCCCGTTCGGGGATGTCAAGGTCGTTCGGAGAAACGTGGGGAGGATCGTCAGCTTCAAAATGAGGAACTGGGGTGGTGTTCCCGACTACACCTGGTTCTATCCTCGATACAAGAGGAGCACCTGGAACGGCAACATCCAGATGGCGCATTGCGAGTGCGAGCCCAATCCAGAAACTCTTGGTATAACTACATGTATTAATTATCGTCATTGCCAACAACTGGGCAAGGCAAACCCGTACAGCCAGAAAACATACAGGGGCGTGTGGCACGAATCACTTTGGGATCGAATCATCCAAACCGATGGCATGGACGTCGAGCGGGGTGGGCCGGAGGAGCCGGTCGCGGACGTACTTTTCGCGCGGCCCACGAGCTCCAGGGCGCTGGATCACCAGAACTCCGAGGAGCTGGGGTGGCGCTGGTCCCTCCACCCCGAGTTGAGCGAGGGGCAGTTCGCGGCGATCTGGCTGAGGCCCGTGGACATCGCGCCCGATGGCACCGTCGTCCGGCCCTTCGGCTGGGAGGAAGAGTGGAAAGGGAACAGCTACTACCCTCGAGCGGGCTCGGGGGACGAGATGATCCGGCTGGAGACGAGGTGGATGACCATGCACTCCGACCCGCCGGTGTTCGACAGGCCGGTGTCGCCGCCGCCATCGCTGGACCTGCCGATCGACCTCGAGGACATCCCGGCACGGCTCGAACCCTGGCAGGAGCTCCTGGGAAGGCCGTTCCAGCTCCCGAGCCTGATGGCGTCACGCTATGAGCCCGGCTCGCCGGTCTACCAGACGCGGTACGCGCTCGATGAGCGGGGGCGTTCCGCGCTGAGAGCACTGGCCGTGCGCCACCAGTGGACCGGCTCCGGCTTCGTCTCGGAGTACCTGCCCGTGAGGTTCGAGGGACAGGGCCAGCTCGACCTGGTGGACTTCGCCAGCACGGTCATGGTGGAGCCGCCAGGGGAAGGCCGGAGCTCATCCGACACCAATCCCGAGGACTTCAACGACCTCCTGAGCCTGTGGGCCTTTGGCGGCGTCGACCGCCAGGGGCTGAGCCACGCCGAGCTCTGGCGCGGCGAGCTCGACCGGAGCGGTGATGAGCCGGTGTATCGTTTCGAGCTGGTGGACATCGGGTCGGGGCCGTCCCCGCGGACCGGCGGCATGCTGCTGGCCGACGTGGCGCGCCAGCGGCTCGTGCTGATCGGCGGACGGTTGGGGCAGAGCTCGAGCGATGACGTGCAGGTGCCTTCCTCCGATGCCTGGGAGTACGGCTTGCGGTCGATGCGGTGGGTGCGGCTCGGCGTGGACTTCCCGCTGGGATTGGACCTGAGCTCGGGAGGCGAGGCGTGGCAGGTCGCCGGAGGATCGGCCTACATCTACCTCGACAGCCTGTGGCGGCTCGACCTCGAGACCTTGACCTTCGAGCTGCTCGTGGGCTCGGATCAGAGCGGGCCCGGGCCTCGGCGTGGCGCGAGCCTGGTCATGGACGCCACGGAAGCTGTGCTCTACCTCTACGGTGGGTTCTCGGACAAGCACTGGCACAACGACCTGTGGGCCTTCGACCTGCTCGAAGGACAGTGGGAGCTCGTGGCCGACGAGTGCCAGCCAGGCGACGAGTGCCCGCCTCCAGCGCGGGGCAGCGCCTTGCTGACCTCGACGACGCCCGGCTCGGTCACCCTGTCGCTGGGAGAACCGGTGGTGACCTGGGACCGAGGGGAGCACGAGTGGCGGTACGTCAGAGCTGCACACAGGTGGTTCACCGAGGATGAGTTGCGCAACGTCAGGCGCCGAGGTCCAGCCCAGGGGCCCGGGGGCGGGTGCATCGGCCAGGGAGCCGGGGCCGGGTGCTCGTTGACCGATGGCAGCATACGCGCTCCGGGCCAGATGTGGCTCGTGGCGCTCGTGCTGTCGGCGGTGTTGGCGCTGGCGATCAGGCGGAGACGGCCATGACTCGCTCACTCGTTTTCCTGGCGGCCCTGTCCCTCGTGGAGACGGGATTCGGGGGGTGCGGAGCCGACCGGGAGCGTGATGCGGGGGCGCCCGACGTCACCACGGACGGTGACGTGATGCCCGACGTCGATGGCGATGGCCCCACCCCGGACGGCGCCGCGGACGCGGGGACCGACGCGGACACGGAGCACGACGATGCCGACGGTCTGCCGCCTCCGGTGGCCATGGAGCTGGTCGAGGTGCCGCACGACAGGTTGGGGCTCGACTGTGGACCGGGATGTCAACAGTTGACGTTCGCGGAGGAGGCCATCTTGTACGAGGTTGGGGAAAGCTACTTGTTATACAGTGTCTCCGGTCCGGGATATCGAGCACCGCTCTATCTCGTCAGTCTGGAAACCCTTCAAGAGTACAAGATGGACCCGTGTGAGGAGTACTGGTGCGGTTCACCGGGCATCGACGGTTCGACCGTTGTCTATCCGACAGCTCGCTGGGCCGAGGACCCACCCTTGATGACAGTGTGGCGATATCACATCGGGGATCCGAGCCGGTTCGCGCTGGTCGAGAGACAGATGACCGAGTACACCATGCCGCTCGGCGCGGTCTACATCCATGGCGATCTCATCGCGTGGGTGGACTCGGCCATCCCTCTCGTGGGTGTCTATGTAATGGACATCAACGAGCGCGAAGTCATCGACATCACGCCATCCATTCATTGTCCTTGTTATGGCGAGCCCCGCCTGTTTGGTCGCGAGGTCATATTCGACTACTTCGGACCTGGCAGTGGATACAGCAACATGGACATCCTGCGGGTCAACGTCGACACTCTGGAGCAGGAGAACCTGACGAGCTCGATGGATGTCCCCTCGGCGCAGTTCGATCCCGCGTTCGACGGCCAGTGGGTGGTCTGGACCGACGGGCGCAACGACCCGAGCTACGACCCGTACGGCGAGCGGGTCAACCCGGACATCTACGGCATGGAGCTCGCCACGCGCGTCGTGGAGCCACTGTGCGACCACCCGGCGGTCCAGCTCTACCCGGACGTCCGCGACGGGCTGGTGGCCTGGGACGACCTGCGCAACGCGGAGGACCCGAACGATAACCGGTACACGGCCAACTGGGATATCTACCTCCTCGACCTTGATACGCGGCGCGAGGTCCAGGTCACCAGCCTCCCCGGCAGTGAGCGCGGCGCGCAGATCTGGGGCAGGCGGGTGTTCTTCTATTCGACGGACCTGATCGGCCAGGGCGCGATCTTCATGGTCGATCTCGACGAGGCGGGGTTGCTGTGAACGCGTTGTCGAGCTGGGACCTGGCTCGTAGATAGACGTCGCAGAAAAAACCACCGCCGCGGAACTTCAGAGACAACTCGGCTCCATGCTTCTTCAGAGCGAACAGGAGAAGCAGTATGGGCCGTGTCAGCGGCGTATTACAACGCCTCAGAGGCTTGCATGGCTTCGTTGTTCTCTTTGATCGCCTTGGCGATCAAAGGCGGCACTCGACGCCTGCGAGTGACCCAACCGTTCCGGCGCGACCGGCGCCTGGACCGGTGACGCGATCGGCGGGCACGCCGTCACGTGGCTCGCCCTGATCCACCCCTTGAACCGGAACGGCTCGCTCCGGGTCTGGGGACCGGGGTCGTTGTATTGGACGTAGTGCCAGCCCTTCATGGTCCGTAGGACCAGCACGACGTGGTTTTCAGGGAGCAGGTGCATGAGCCCGCCGCCGCCGCGCGCCTTGTGCACGGGAGCGCTCACGCCGGGACGATCCGCTCGATGCACGCAGAGCACGTCGGGCAGCGTGCGCGGCCGGGCCGGCTCGGCGGACGCCACCACGACCGCGTCGACGATCACCGCCGCGACGGCCACTCCACAGAGCCAACACGACCGATCCGTCATGCAAGCAGGCTAGCACGGGAGCTGGCGGCGGGCACTGGGAGGGGCGCCAGCGCCGTCCACTCGGTCCACATCGTCCACACCGTCCACCACACTCACCCAGAACAGTGGTGGGCCTGAAGGGCGAGGAATGATAGGACTGGGAACCGGGAGGTCTCCGATGTCACGGGGAGAGCCGCTGATCCTGCTGCTCAAGGTCCTGCGCCACCTCCAGGCCTGCCACTCGGCGAGCCTGGGCGCCACGCTGGAAGAGCTGGCCGAGGCGTGCGAGGTGAGCACGCGAACCGTCCGGCGCAAGCTCAAGGCGCTCGAGGACGCGGGGATCCCGCTCGCCGAGGCCACGGACGACGAACGGCGCAAGCGCTACACCATCAATCACAAGCTGGTACCCGCCACACACGTGAGCTTCGAGCCGTTCGAGGCCGCGGCCCTGTTCGTGGCCGACGGGATGATGGCGGCGATGGAGGGTCTGCCGCTCGCGGCCGAGGCCCGCGCGGCGCTGGAGAAGGCGTCCGCCGGGGTCCCGGCCGCGTTCCGGGGCGAGCTCCGGCAGCTCCTCGAGGCGATGCACGGGAGCATCCAGGGACGGCACGAGTACGCCCCTTTCGGCACGCGGTTCATCAACCTCGTCGATGCCGTCGCCGAACGCTGGCCCGTCGAGATCGACTACCGCGCGCCGGGCCGCGTCGACGCCCGCGCACACCGGCTCTTCCCGTACGTCCTGCACTGCCAGGCCGGGACCGTCTACCTCGTCGCCGCCCGGCCCGAGGGCGACAAGCTGCTCACTTTCGCCCTGGACCGGATCGAGGCCGTCCGGGTACTAGACGACGAGACGTTCGAGCGCGATCAGCGGTTCGACCCGGCGAGGTTCGTGGCCGAGTCCTTCGGCGGCTACCACGAGGGCGCCGTGGAGCAAGTGCGGGTGCGGTTCGAGGCGCCGGTCGCCCGCGTCATCCGCGAACGCGTATGGCACGGCTCGCAGCAGGTCACCGAGCTCGACGGCGGCGCGATCGAGGTGCGGTTCGAGACCGCGGGGCCGACGGGAGTCATGCACTGGTCCCACGCGTATCTCCCGCATTCCCGGGTCGTCGCCCCCGAGTGGCTGGTCGGGCGGCAGCGAGAAGCCGCCCGCGCCTGGATCGCGCTGCTCGGGTCTGTTCCACCTGCCTGAGACCCGATCGAGCTCACGCTTCGGATCGCACGTGACCGTATCTGTCATTCCGACCTCGTACCGTCATCTGGAGAGACAGGGAGGAGAGAGGGACATGGTTCACGTCGAAGAAACGCGCGGCACGTCGTCCTGGATCGCGGGCCTCTCGACCGAGGATCGCTCGACGGCGCGAGAGCTCGAGGACCTCCTGTGCCGGCTGATCGAGCAGAGCCGCGAAGCCTTCGTCGAGATGGCGGGAGCCGAGGACCGCGGCGCGTTGCTCGGCGCGGCGTGGACCGCGCTGTCCCCCGCGCGATACACCGGCGGTCTCGAGGGAGACTACGCGATCACGTTCCACGGAGGTCGCTCCGTGCGATACACGCTCAGCCAGCGGGAGGGTGAGATCGTCATGGCGTGCCATCGTCACTTGACCCGGGTTCCCGCGGGGCACGTGATCGAGATGGATCGCGCCGCGGCCTGACGCGCTCACGCCCCGGCTGAGTCAGCGCGAGTCGAAGTGGATCGCGGCGGCGATCTCCACCGCCTTCGAGCGTCCCGCGAGGAGGGTGACGAGCTCGAGACCGAAGCCCAGCGCGGTACCCACGCCCCTGCTCGTCACGACCTTCCCGTCGGTGACCACTGGCTCGTCGGTGAAACCGGCGCTTCGCAGCTCCGAGCGCATGCTGGCGTGACACGTCGCTCGCCGTCCAGCGAGCATGCCTCGACTCTCGAGCACGGTCGGGGCCGCGCAGATGGCGGCGATGATCCGGTCTCCCGCCGCGGCACGATCCAGCACGTGCGACACGAGGTCGCTGTCCGCCAGGCGGTGCGTGCCTTCCAACCCGCCTGGGAGCACGACGGCGTCGAAGTCCTGATCGGAGACCTGGTCGAGGCGGACATCCGGGATGAGCCTGATCCCATGCGCGCTCACGACAGCGCCCGGCTCGAGACCGGCCGTGACGACCTCGACGTCGGCACGACGCAGGACGTCGATCACGGCCACGGCTTCGGTCTCTTCGAACCCGTGGGCCAGCATGACGAGCACGCGGGGCATCCCAGCCTCCTTCCGAGCGGACACGCTCGCGTCAGAACGACGCGTTCACCATGAGGAGCAGATCGCCCTGGACGGCGAAGTCCGGGAACAGGACCGAGATATCGATCTCGGCGCCGATGGCGAAGTTGCGGTGGAGGTCCCAGAGGAACTCGGCGCCGATCTGCACGATCCCCACTCCGGCGAGGCGGTGGTAGATCACATCTCCAGTGGCTGACTCGTCGTAGTATTGCGGGCAATTCAGAGGGTCTTTGACCTTGAGGGTGATGGGTTGGTTGACGGACCCGTACCCTCCCGCGAGGTGGAGCGCGAGCCTGTAGGGATCCCGCGGCAGGACGAACCAGGCCACGCGGCCCAGGACGGCCCAGGCGAAGGGCGCGTTCGGGTAGACGGCGCCAGGGACCTGGAGCCTGCCCCGGACGGAGAGCGCGACGCTCGGGCCGATGTGCACGCCGATCTCCGGCAACAGGACGAGCTCGGTCCACGACAGGGCGGGCTGGATGGTGATCGTGTCGTTGTCCAGGGCGGTTGGGCAATGCAACTCCAGAGGCTCGCCCCGGTACGGCACGCCCGCGCCCGTCCCGACCCCGACCGAGAAGAACATGATCCTCGCCCGAGCCTCCCCCTGGACCGGGACCTCCTCGCGGCTGTCCTCGGCGCACGGTGGCTCGGCCGGCGCACCCGGGAGGTGGGGTGGCGCGCCCTCGAGCTCGCGACGCACCGCGACGCGACGCGGCTCGTCCGCGGAGCCAGCCGTGACCACCGTCTGGCCCTCGGAGTCGAGCACCTCGACGAAGTACTCCACCTCGGGCTCCTCGACGCGGTGGCAGACGATCCGGCCGGCGTACCCGGTCTCGTGCTCCTGCATCTCGATGCGCAGGAACTGGCGCATACCGGGGCCGCGGTAGCTCAGGAGCACCCGGCCGATGTCCTCGACCTGCTCGACCTCGACGAAGATGGGGATGGCGTGCTGGACGAGCTGCTCGTCCACGCGCATGACGTTGACCCTGGCCTGGTGGAACTGGACCACCTCCTCGGGCTCCGTCTCGACGGGGGGTGGGGCAACGACGGTGGAGCCGTGCTCCGACCGGACATCGTCCCAGAGCTGGAGCACCACGTCGGTGGACAGCTCCCTTGGCGGCGTCGCTGTCGCATCCTCGTTGATGGCGAGGACCATCTGCGCGCGCCCGTCGGCGAGGCGGTTGAGGCCGAGGATCAGCACCGTGGCGTAGGTGAGGCGGACCGGGGCCACGAGCTCGGGCGCGAGCCCTTCGCGCTCGGCGAGCGACAGCGCCTCCTCGAGCAGGTCCACGGCCTGGTCGATCTCGAGGTCGGAGTAGGCCTCGACGGCCCGTTCGTGGAGCTGATCGAAGCGGCTCGCTGCATCGGCCTGCTGCGCGGCAGACCGGCCCCCTGCCAGCAGCACCGGCGCGAGCACGAACAGGACGAGGAGCAAACGCGTGATCACGTCTCAACCTCGACGCGACGATTCCCCGTGGGCGTCGCCAGGACGAGCCATTGTAGAGGCGCGGCACATGCGGCGCAACACGCTGCCCGATCTCGGCGCGAGGTCAGGAGCTCTGCTCGAGCGCCTGTGGCAGCACCTGGTCCATGTGGCTGACGAAGACGAAGCTCAGCTCCTCGCGGATCTCGGTGGGCACTTCCTGGAGGTCGGGCTCGTTCCGCTCGGGCATGATCACCCGCTTGATCCCGGCGCGGTGCGCGGCGAGGACCTTCTCCTTGATTCCGCCGACGGGCAGGACCCGGCCGCGGAGCGTGATCTCGCCTGTCATGGCGACGTCATGCCGGGTCCGGACACCGCTGAGCATGGAGACGAGCGAGACGTACATGGCCACGCCGGCGCTCGGCCCATCCTTGGGCTCGGCACCAGCCGGGACGTGGATGTGGACATCGGACGCCTCGAAGATGTTCTCGTCGATCCCGGCCGACGCGGCGTTAGCGCGGACGTAGCTGAGCGCGGCCTGCGCGGACTCCTTCATGACGTCGCCGAGCTGGCCGGTGAGGGATAGCCCTCCCTTGCCCTTCATGCGCGTGGACTCGATGAAGATGATCTCGCCGCCCACCTGGGTCCAGACGAGCCCGGTCGCGACGCCCGGGAGCTCGGTGCGCTCCGCCATCTCGGAGGTGAACTTCGGCGGGCCGAGGAGCTCGTTGAGCTCGTCCTCGGAGACGACGACCGGGTACTCGCCCGGTCTGATCGACTCCTCGGCGATCCGCACGGCCACGGCGCGGATGATGGCCGCGATGTTCCGCTCCAGGTTCCGGACCCCCGCCTCGCGGGTGTAGACATCGATGACCCGTTCGACCACAGCGTCCGGGATCCGGAGCCGCTCGGCGTCGAGCCCGTGCTCCTCGAGCTGCTTGGGCATCAGGTGCCGGCGGGCGATCTCCATCTTCTCCCGGCGGGTGTACCCCGGCAGGTCCAGCGTCTCCATCCGGTCCTTGAGCGCCGGGGGGATCGGATGTGTGAGGTTCGCCGTCGTGATGAACATCACGTTGGACAGGTCGAAGGGCACCTCGATGTAGTGGTCGCTGAACTCGTGGTTCTGCTCGGGATCGAGCACCTCGAGCAGCGCGGCGGCCGGGTCGCCGCGGAAGTCGTGGCCGATCTTGTCGACCTCATCGATCATGAAGACGGGGTTGTTCGTCCCTGCCTTCTTCAAGCCCTGGACGATCTGCCCGGGGAGCGCGCCCACGTACGTGCGGCGGTGGCCCCTGATGTTGGCCTCGTCGTGGACCCCGCCGAGCGAGATCCGGATGAACTTCCGGCCGAGCGCCCTGGCGATGCTCCGGCCCAACGACGTCTTGCCCACGCCGGGTGGCCCGACGAAGCACAGGATGGGACCCTTCTGGTCGGGCTTGAGCTTGCGGACTGCCATGTACTCGACGATGCGCTTCTTGACCTTCTCGAGCCCGTAGTGGTCCTCGTCGAGGATCCTGCGGACCTCCGGCACGTCGATGACGTCTCTGGTGTGCTCGCTCCAGGGCAGGTCGAGCATCCAGTCGATGTAGGTCCGGGCCACGGAGTACTCGGCGCTCCCGACCTGCATGGTCTTGAGCCGCCGGATCTGCTTGCGCGTGACCTGCTCCGCCTCCTCGGGCATGTGCTTCTCGGACACGCGCTCCTCGAGCCCCGCGACCTCGTCTTCCTCGTCGACCTCGTCCCCGAGCTCGTCCCGGATCGCCTTGAGCTGCTGGCGCAGGACGTACTCGCGCTGGCTCTTGCCCATCTCCTCTTTGATCTGAGAGTCGATGCGCTGCTTGGTCTTGAGCAGCTCGAGCTGGCGCGTGACGAGCCGGATGACTGCACGCAGCCGCTTCTTGACGTCCAGCTCGGCCAGCAGCTCGACCTTCTCGTCGATGGTCGTCTCGAGGTTGGCGGCGACGAGGTCGGCGAGCTGCCCCGGGTCGGCGATCTCCTCGATGATGCGTCCTGCGTCCTCCGGCAGGTCCGGCGCGAGGCTGAGGGCCTGGCTCGCCACGTCTCTGAGCCCGAACACCAGGGCCTCGATCTCGACGTCCTGGACCCGCTGCTCCCTGAGCCGGGTGACCCTGGCCACCAGGAACGGGACCGTGGACGCGAGCTCGTCGAGACGCAGGCGGCAGATGCCCTGGAGGATGACGCTGTAGTTGCCCGGCGATCGCTTGAACGCCTTGAGCACCTTGGCCACGACGCCCGTCCGGTGCAGGTCGTCGAGGTCCGGGTCGTCCGTCTCCGGCCGCTTCTGCGCGAAGATCCCGATGAAGGGGCGGTCCTGGTCCTCGATGTGCTCGATCAGCGTCACCGAGGCCGGGCGGCCGACATCGAATGGCGCGACGCCGCCCGGGAAGAGCACGGCGTTCCTTATGGGAAGGATCGGGAGCTCGTTCGTGGCCGCCAGGACCTCGTCCACTTCGTCGATGTCGCCCGGCCCGCTCATGGCTCCATGACTCCTGCTGGGGAATCTAGCTGGCAGGGGGGCGGGTTGCAAGCGACCTGCGCTCTCCGAGTGACGTATACTCCGCCGCGTGATCCGCGTGACGGACGAACGCAGGCGCTGGCTGATCCTGACGGTCGTCACCGTGTGTCACCTGTACCCTTTCCCGTACTTCGAGGCGCTCAACAACCCCAACGAGAACGTACGGCTGTACATGACGATGGCGCTCGTCGAGGACGGGACGTTCGCGATCGACGAGCCGAGCCGACGCTTCGGCTGGGTCAACGACCGCTCGCGCCGCGACGGGCACCTCTACGCGGGCAAGGCGCCGGGCGCCTCGTTGATCGGGGTTCCGGTCCTCGCCGTGGCATCGTGGCTCTCGGACACGCCGCTCGACCGCGCCGCGGCGATCCGGCTGCTTCGGCTCTGCGCGGTCACGCTGCCCTGTCTGATCTTCCTGTTCGTCCTGAGGCGATTCATGGACGAGCTGCCGGGCGCCCCGTGGCTCCGGGACACGGTGTTCCTCGCTTACGGCCTGGGATCGATGGCCTATGCCTACGGCCTCGTGTTCGCCGGACACCAGCTCGCCGCCGTCGCGCTGGGAGGCGCGTTCATCTCGTTCTTCCGGATCGGGCAGCGGATCGAGGACGATGCTCGCGTGCCGTGGTGGCGCCCCGTCGGCACCGGCCTGCTCCTGGGCGCGGCGCCGGCGATGGAGTACCCGGCCGCGATCGGCGCCGTGGTCGTCGGGCTCTACGGGCTGCTGGTGATCCGGCGCCGGCCCGTGCTGCTGGCGCCCGTGGTAGCAGCCGCCGCTGTGCCAGTGGCGCTCGTGGGGTGGTTCCACGCGGCCGCGTTCGGCTCTCCGTTCGCGTACCCGTACGATTTCATCGAGAACCCCGCATTCCAGCGCCTCCTGGCCGAGGGCTGGCACGGCGCGACGTTCCCGCGCATCGACCGCCTCGGCGCGATCCTGATCTCGCCCAGCTTCGGGATCTTCTTTTTCACGCCGCTCCTCCTGCTGGCGCCCGTCGGCTGGTGGGCGCTGGCCCGCGGCTGGAGCGACCACCCGCCAAGCCGGCGACACCTGGCCTGGGTGCTGCCCGCTGTCCCGACACTCCTGGTCCTGTACCTGGCGTCGAGCGCCCTGTGGCGCGCGGGCTGGGCGGTCGGGCCGCGCTACATCGCCTCGGCGATCCCGTTCCTCGCGCTTTCGGCGCTCGCCGGCGCCGCCGCGGCGGCCGAGCGCGCCCCGTTCGCGGCGAGCGTGACCGCCGCGGTCCTGACGCTGCTCGCGCTCCTGCACGGCGGCACGTCGGGCGCGCTCTACCCGCACCAGCCCGAGCCGTTCGACAACCCGGTGTACGACCTCAACATGCGGCTCATCGAGCTCGGGTTCGCGCCGCACCACGCCCTGGAAGGAGTGCTGGGGCTCTCCGGTCATCTCGCGCTCCTGCCGCTCGGCCTGGCCGCGGCGATCGGCGCGGTGCTCGTGGCGATCGGCCCGCCCCGGCCGCGGCTCCGGATCGCGGCAGTCCACGCGGCGCTGGTCCTGGCGGTGACGGCGCTGTGCGCCCTGGCGCTGAGCCGGTACGGCGATGACTCCGACGCCGAGCGCAGGATGTGGGCGCTCGTCGTCAGGACGTGGGAGCCGCGCGGCCACAGCGCGCCCAATCGTGAAGGTGATCCTGGAGGAAACCCCTTTCTGGAGAAAGGGGTTTCCCCCAGACCCCCTTCCCCAAAGACTTTCAAGGATTTACCTGGCAGGTGAACAGGGTTGAGTTGGCAACTCGCTCACGCTCACGCTCACGCTCAGGCTCACGCTTACGCTCACGCTCACGCTCACGCTCACAAAAAAATATCTGAAGTTGAAGTCTTTTGAAGAGGGGGTCTGGGGGAGGGACCTTCCTGCAACTTCAGAAAAGTCCCTCCCCCGGGAAACATCGACCTCACAGACGTGCGACGACCCTGTCGAGGATCCGATCCGCAAGGGCGTCCTTGGGCAGGAGGCCGGGCTCGTCGAGCCCGCCGTCGCGGTCCAGGATGACGGCGACAGACGTCTCGCGCCCGAGGGACTCGTCCGCGAGGTTGGCGACGATGATGTCACAGCCCTTGCGTTCGAGCTTCTCGCGCGCCGCGCCAAGCAGGTCCTCGGTCTCGAGGGCGAAGCCGACGAGCACAGGCCGGGAGCCCTCGCGGGCGGCCGCGACCGCGGCCAGGATGTCCGGGTTCGGCTCGAGCGCGATCGTGCGGCCCTCCGGGCCTCGTTTCAGCTTGTGCACCGACGGCCTTGCGGCGCGATAGTCGGCCACGGCGGCCGCCATGACGACCACGTCTGCGCCGACGGCGCGCGCCGTCGTCTCGCGGTGCATGTCCGCGGTCGTGACGACGGAGACCAGCTCGACCCCGGGCGGCGGCGCGAGCGCTACGGGGCCGGAGATCAGCGTGACCCGCGCCGCGCGGCGGTGGGCGCAGGCCGCGATCGCGTACCCCATCCTGCCGCTCGATCTATTGCTGATGAACCGGACCGGGTCGATCGCCTCATGCGTGGGCCCGGCCGTGACGATCACGCGCAGGCCGGCGAGGTCCGACCCGAGGATGCCGAGCGCGGCGCGGAGCACGTCGGCCGGCTCCGCCATCCGTCCGGGCCCTGTCTCGCCGCATGCCGCCTCGCCCTCCGCCGGGCCGACCACCCGCACGTCCGCCAGGTCCTGCAGCGTGCGGACGTTGCGGCGGGTCACGGGGTGGGCCCACATCGAGGGATTCATGGCGGGAGCCAGGAGCACGGGAGCCCGCGTGGCCAGGAGCACGCAGGACAGCAGGTCGTCGGCCCGTCCGGCAGCGGCGCGAGCGACGAGGTCGGCGGTAGCCGGCGCGACCACGACCAGGTCCGGCTGGCGGGCCAGGTCGATGTGCATGATGGCGTCCGCGCCGGCTCCTTCGAACATCGCGGTCCGGACCCTCCTGCCGGTGAGTGCCTCGAACGTCAGCGGGCCGACGAACCGCGTCGCGGCTTCGGTCATGATCACGGTGACCTCTGCGCCGCCGCGGACCATGAGCCGGCACAGCTCGGCGGCCTTGTACGCCGCGATGCTGCCGCACACGCCGAGGAGGACCTTGCGTCCGCCAAGCCTGGCGGCCTCGTCGCAGCACGCGTTGCTTGTCGTGATCGGTTCTGGTCGAGTCGTCACTGCGCACCCTCCTGTTCTTGTTCCGGCGACTGGCAGGCGGTCTGTTCATCGAAGAGGCCGCCCGGGCCCTGGACGATCCTCATGTCACACGGCTCCGGGAAGGGCCGTGGCGGGGCTGCCGGCGCTTCCTCGGGAGGGTCCAGGGCCGCGTTCGTGCCGACCTTCACGACGTGGGCCGTGGGCGGGTACCTGTCCTCCGAGCTCTCACGCCACTGCATCGGACCCTTCTGGATGATCCGCAAGCGCCGCACCTTGAACCCCGGGACACCGCGCTGCTCGACGACCTTCGCGCCGCGCGGCATGGTGTCGTCCTCGACGGTCTGGGTCGGCGGCGGAGTGCTCTCCAGGATGGACCGGATGTACGTCACGGTCAGCTCGCGTTGCGGGCCCCTGATCTCGCCCCGGACCTTGCCCTCCGCCACGCTCATGCCGATCACCACGGGGTGAGAGAAGGGGTTTCGGATCTCGAGGTCGATGTTCGGATACGAGACCGTGGCGTCGAGACCGACGCGGATGTACGAGGCAGGCCGCGAGTGGGGCTCGCGCTCGACGACCTCGAGGCCCGCGAAGAACGCGGCGGCGTGCAGGGTCCCCGCGATCTGGCAGGTACCGCCGCCCATGCCGTCGACGAGCTGCCCGGCCGCGATGACGGGTGCGACACGGTACCCGTTCGCCTCGGAGCGCTCGCCGACGACTTCATTGAACGAGAAGACCTCGCCGGGCATCAGCACGCGGCCGCTGAGCGACCTGGCGGCGAGCGCCAGGTTGTACGTCCGGTGACGGTCCTTGTGCATCTGCGAGTACGGGGTCTCGAAGTACCCGAGCACGTCGCCGAAGTCGATCCCTCCGAGCTTGCTGCTCCGCACCCTGGGCTCGACGGTCACGACAGCGAGATCGACCTCGCTGGCCTCGGTCCGCGCCGTCTGCTCCAGCCTGGCGGCGGTCGCATACACCTGGAGTCTCCGGCCGACCTTCTCGGGCACGACACGTCCCGCGGTGATGTCGATGAACGCGTCGGACGCAGGCAGGTCGAGCTCCTCCTTGAGCGCGAGCAAGGTCCTCGCGCACGCCTCGAGGTCGAGCACGACCGGGACCGGGAGCGCGGCGCGGCCGCGGATCGCGCCCGCATCCCGGTATCGCCGCAGCGCGCTCCCGGGGTCGCGCCAGGCCTCGACCAGCCGGACGGCCTCGGCCTGGTCGAACCGCAGCCCGAGCCGCTCGCGCGAGACGTCCCGCACGAAGTCCGCGTGGCGGAGCTTCACCGTGCCCTCGGCGAACGCGCGAGCGAGACGCCGTGCCTCGTCCGCGGCCGGGCGCGAGGGATCGACCTCCTGCCGGCCGATGACGAGCACGCCGGGCGGCGCGGAATCGACCGCTGGGTCACGCGAGACGAGCATCCCCGACGCGGCGCCGATCGCGCCGAAGAGCAGCGCGACACCGGCCCAGTAGGCCGCGCCTCGTGCCACGTCGCTCACACGTCCTCTGGCGACCATCTCGGCTCCGCATCCAACTCGCGGCCAGGAAGTGTATCATGCAGCCGCAAGCGACGGCGCTGTCGCCCGGTGCGGAGGACGAGATGAAGCACGGCTGGTTCCCGGTCATGGCGCTGCTGGTGATCGCGCCGCGGACCGTCGTGGCCCAGGGGACGGTGAAGCTGACCGTGGACGAGGCGGTGGAGCGAGCCCTGGCACACGGGCTGGAGATGGCCGAAGCCCGGGCCGAAGTCGACGCGGCCGAGGCCGACCACTGGGCCGCCAAGGCCCTCTACGGCCCTCGGGTCATCGTCGAGGGCCGGGCCCTCTACTTCAACGAGCGTCCGACCATCGACCTCGACCTCGGCATGGACACGACGGGCTCGCCGCTGTGGATGCAGCAGGCCATCGGGAGCATCCTGCCCGACGGTCCGATGGAGGCGGGCGAGCAGTACAACGTGGACCTCAGGGTCACGCTGGCGCAGCCCTTGACCAAGCTCGAGGCCATCTCCGAGCTCTCGGACATCAAGGGGATCGAGGTCGAGGTGGCGCGGGTCCAGGAAGAGAAGGCCGCGGCCGACCTCGCGTACCAGGTGCGCGAGGCCGCGTACCAGCTCCTGAAGATCCGGGACGGTATCTCGGCCCTGGAGGAGACGGAGCGGGAAGTGCTGGCCAGGCAGAAGCAGGTCGAGGCGTTTCGCACGGCCGAGCTCGTGGGGCCGCAGGAGGTGCTCGAGGTCGGCGTGAAGCTGGCCGAGCTCCGGCAGGGGTTGATCAAGACCAGGGCGTACGAGACCGTGGCCGCGAGCCGGCTGCGCATCCTGCTCCGGCTCGATCCCGACGCCTCGGTCGAGGTGGCCGCGCCCGAGGCGCCGACGGCCATGCCGGCGCTCCGGGAATGCGTGGAGAGCGCCCACGGGCACCGACCCGAGGTCGCCGAGCTCAGGCTGCGGGTCGAGCAGGCCAGGGCCGGCGTCCGGGCCAAGCTCCAGGAGTTCACGCCCGACGTCAACCTCGTGGCCGTCTACCAGTACCAGGCGGGCACGTCGATCGGCCAGCCCGAGCTCGCGGCCGGCGCGGTGCTCAACTGGACGCCGTTCGCGTGGGGCGAGACGTACTACGCGGCGAAGCACCTCCAGGCCAAGCTGCGCCGGGGCCAGCTCGCGCTCGAGCGCGTGGAGGCGCTGATCGGGCTCGATGTGGAGCGGGCATACGCGGAGGCAGAGGCTGCGCGCCAGGCCATCGAGGTCGCCGCGGCCCAGGTCACCCAGGCCGAGGAGCTCTACCGCATCGAGCAGGCCCGGTTCGAGGTTCACGACAACACGGCCACCGACCTGCTCGCGGCCCAGACCTCGCTGCTCCGCGCGCGCAACGCCCTCACCGGCACGCGTTACGACTACCTCATCGCCCTCGCCGACCTGCAGCGGGCGACGGGGCAGAGGTAGCGGCCGGTCAAAGGTGTACTAGAAGCAGGTCTCGACGGTTGCGAAGGTGAGGCGTGCGTCGATCGGGTCGTTCGTCCAGGCGCTCACGGCCACGCCCTGGCGGTCTTCATGGATCGACGGAAATATGTGCATGTCAGGTCTCCGCCCGTCCAGTGAGCTCACGTAGAGCACATCACCGAGGGAGTACCCGTTCGCGTCGGCACGGACCACCTGGAGATGGAGCCTTGACGCAGTGAACGTCACCATCGCGACCCCGAATCCCGGAACGCCTCCGCGAGCGTTGGCTTGGCCGATGCTCACCCCGTAGACCTCCCGGGTGGGCTCGTCTTCGAGGTCGATGAGCGTGTGAGCGTCATCGAGGATACTGCCAGATGCATTGATTCGAACCGATGAGACCAGGTTGATCCCCTCTTCCCACCAGGCCACCACGTAGTGGTCCTCGATCCAGACCGCACCGGCCGCGAACACTGCCGGTGGTGTCGCCTGATACGCAACTCTCCGCGCGGAACGAGCCACACCTGCCGCTGAAAACGTCTGCGCCCAGATCGATGATGCGCCGCGCGCGTGGAACTCGCCGCACAGCACCAGCGATCCTTCCGCGCTGGCTGCGACCGAGGGATACCCTAGTTCATTGCAGCTCCCGACGAGGGTCTCCGGACCTGTGGGCGAGAGATCCTCGTCGAGTACCAGGGTATGGACCCGTCTGTCCCCCCAGGGGGCGGACCAGGCGATCCTTAAACCAATCATTCCGTCGTACGCGAGCGCGACCGGGTAGCCGCCGGAAGCGGCGATCTCGATGGGACCTCGAATGACCCTGCCTTCGGTCGAGAGCAGGACTCCGCGGATCGCGCTCGATGTCGCCCAGACCACCGCGAAGGACGTACCCGTCCAGACCGCGGCGGTAGCGCCACAGTTCACGGACGTCGGATCGAGATCGATCCGGTGGCCTATGCTCCCGTCCTCGTCGATGAATGCCGCACGAGGCAGCATGACTGTTTCTCCCGGATCTAGGCCGCACCCGACCACGAGCTGGACGTCTCCGTTCCACGCTGTTTCGGGACCCATTGCTCGGCGTCCGATCTGCGACATCCGGATGCTCGGAATCGAGATGGCGAGCTCCTGCTCCAGCTCCGAGTCGCAGTCGTTGTCGACTCCGTCGCACATCTCGTCGTTGCCCGGGAAGTTGTCGGGGTCGTCGTCGTCGCAGTCCTCGTGGCAGAGTGAGCCGTCGTCGTCGAGATCCTCGTCCAGCAGGCACGAGAAGCCCTCGCACGACGTGCGTCCGCACCCGTCTCCGATCGGGCAGTCCGCGTCCTCGACGCACTCCACGCAGGAGTGGTCAGACTCGCGGCACCTCGGCGCGTCCTCCGGGCAGGGCCAGTCCTCTTCCTCGGTGCACAGCACGCACATCCCCCCGTCACAGATCGGCAGGTCCCCCGGCACGCTCGCGCACGCGCTGTTCTCGACGCAGGGAACGCACTCGAACGAGTCGCTACACCTCGCGGCTTCCGGTCTCCGGCACGAGACGCTCCTGACGCACTCGACGCACCTGTGCAGTGTCCCGTGGCACTCCGGCGTCTCTCCCACGCACTCGGACATGTTCACCAACGTGCACTCGGAGCAGGTGCCGTCCGAACAGGCCGGGAGGCCAGGCATGTCGGCACAGTGGTCGTCGCTCCTGCAGAACGTGCACCGGTTGCTCAAGCAGGCAGACGCATCGGGGCTCGTGCACTGCGACTGGTCGATGCACTCGACACAGGTGAACGTGGCTGGATCGCAGTGGGGCTCCAGCACGTCACAGCCTACCTCCGGGTCGGGCGCGCACTCCTCGCAGGAGCCGCCGACGCACGCCGGACGGCCCGCGATGTGAGCGCAGCTCGCGTGCTCGACGCAAGGGACGCACGCCCCGGCCAGGCAGCGAGCGGCCGCGGTGTCGTCGCAGTCCTCGTCGCCCCGGCACTCTGGCTCTGTCTCCTCGTCGTCGTCGCTGTCCGCATCTCCGTCGCTGTCCGCATCTCCGTCGCTGTCCGCATCTCCATCGCTATCCGCATCTCCATCGCTGTCCGCATCTCCATCTCCGTCGGCGTCCCCATCTCCTTCTCCGTCGCCGTCGCCGTCGCCGTCGCCGTCGATGTCCGCGTCCCCGTCGCCGTCGATGTCCGCGTCGCCGTCACCGTCGCCGTCAGCGTCCCCGTCGCCGCCGCTCTCGCACGCGCCCTCGTGGGCCTCGCACCATGCCTGGCACCCGACGACGTCCTGCGACCCGGAGCAGAAGTCGCCGTAGTCGTCCGGGAGCCTCTCGTCGTCGCACCACGACCCCATGCCGCTGTCGGACGGCGCCTCGCCGCCGGCTCCCTCGGGGAAGTGCTCGAGGCAGTACGAAACGCACTCGTACGCCGTCGCGCACCCTTCGGTCCGGCAATCGCGGACCATGGGGTCCTCGGTGCACGCCTCCTCGAGCCCGGGAAGGACCGCATGGCACCCGGTCCCCGCCCCGATGATGACCATGAGAACACTCAGGATGAACCGATATCCATGTCGCATGTCTCTCGCCTCCAAAGAGGTTATCGGAGAATAGCGCGGATTCGTTTCCGGTCACCCGGAGAAAAGGATCTCGTGGAGGCCCGGCTGGGACGCAGCGAGCTCCTGGCGCGGGTTCCGGAGCTTGTGCACGCTGTGGGGGTAGATGATCGCCTGGTCCACCTCGCGCAGGAAGTAGTGCGGCTGCGTGATGAACGGGCGCACGGCCCAGGTCGATGAGTCGTCCGGGTTGAAGTAGATCGTCGCCATCCGCACCCGGTCGTGGCTCAGGTTGCGCCGCAGGACCTCCTTGAGCTTCGTCACCACGTCGCTGAAGAGGTGGCCCGAGTGGAACGCGGTGTCGATGATGAGCACGTCGTCGTGCCGGTTGATGTGCTCTTCGAGATACTTGATACCGATGATGTTCGATCGGTAACTGAGGTACGTCCGCGTGGTGTTCAGGCTGATGTGGTCCGGCGGCGGACGGTCAACGGCGTGCTTCTTGAGCTTGTATTTGTATACCTCATGTACGGGGAGCCCCGCCGAGATGCCGCCCGGCCACAGCGCGATCAGGAACCGCGGGAAGAAGTCCTGCTCGCGGACCATGTTGACGCCCAGCCTGAACGCTTCGAGGAGGAGCTGGCGAGCGGTGATGTACCGGTACGGCCCCTCGCCGTGCTCCTTCGTCACCTCGAAACCGTCGGACCGCACGATCCGCCAGATCTCCTCGTCCTTCTGACGGATCAGCGCGTCGTCTGGGTCGTCGGCCGATGCGAGGTCGGCGAGCTCGTGCGGATAGTCGATCCAGACGTTGCCAGGGAGCTCGCGCAAGCTGACGATGGGAACGCCGGTGTACTCGTGGCGCTCGGGCTTCGAGTGCACGGTACCGACCACGATCTCCCTCGGCGCGTTGGCCCGCGCCTGCTCGCGGAGCGTCTGGATGATGCGCTCGATGGTGCGCCCCGACTCATACACGTCGTCGATGATGAGCAGCCCGTCCTCGGGGCAGACCACCTTGACGAGGTGCTCCAGCCCCTTGATCGTCACGCCCGCGCGCTCGTCGATCCCCAGGTACGACTCGGTGGCGATGGTGGTGTGGTTGATCTGGAGGCCCTGGAGCCTGAAGTACGCGTCCACGCCCAGGCCGACGGGCGTTCCGCCTCGCCAGATGGAGATCGCGTGGCGGGGCCGGAAGCCCGTCTCGTACAGCTTCTTGCCCAGCCTGAAGGTGTCGAGCAGGAGCTCGTCCGGATCGATGTGAAGCATGGCGCTCTACTCGTTGGAGACCACCTCGATGACGAACGGAGCCGCGTCGAGCGTGCCGGTGAACGCGTTGGCACCGGCGCGCGGGAGCTCGATCTGCGGTGTGATGGTGTACCGCCCCGGGAGCGCGAGCTGACACCGCTCGGCGAGGTTGACCGTCACTTCCTGGCTCGCACCGGGCGCCAGGCGTCCGCGGGCGCCGCGTCCGCGCCTCGGGTCCGTGCACGGCACCGCCTCGGAATCGCTCTCGGCGCGCAGGCGCACGAGCATGCCCCGCGACGAGATGATCCAGACTGGCTCCGCACCGTAGTTGGTCACCCGAGCGGTGACCTCGAACGGCTGCCCCAACGTATAGCTCGACTGGGCCTCGACGCGCGCGACGACGGGGGGATCGGGGAGCGTGATCTCGATCGGCAGGGTCACCGGAGCGAGGGCTCCGTGGATGTCTCCACCCTCGACCTCGGGGACCTCGACCGTGACCTCGATCAGGTAGCGTCCTGCTTCGTTCAGCGGGCACTGCCGGTCGATCTGGATGCTCCGGTATGCGCTGGAGCCCGTGGCGAGGGGCGCCACGCCGCCCTGCGGGGACCCGGACGGGATGGCCTCACACTCGATGGGCGAGGGCTCCGGTGGCGGTGGAGGGGCAGCCTCGGCCGCCGGGGGAGCTCCGCCTTCCGCCGCGGGTGCGCCCGCGCCCTCGGCGCTCGCCGGTGCCGCTGCCTCGCCACCCTCGGCGCTCGCCGGTGCCGCTTCCGGTGCTGCTTCCGGAGCCGCCTCCGGGGCCGCGACGGCCTGCTGGTCGACGCGGCGCGCGCGCATCGTCACACCGAACGACTCGCCGTCCGGGACGTTGACCACGGTCTCGCCCGTGTTGAGGATGCCGACACGGACCGTGATGGGCCAGCCCATCGAGTAGGAGGGCTCGTTGTCCCAGACGCGGGGCTCGGCTTGCGGTTGCGGAGGCGGTGGTGGCGGCGGTTCGGTCGGAGGGCCTTCGGCCTCGGTCCGCGAGGCGCCGCTGCACCCGATGCCGATGAGCGCGAGCACACAGCACAGTACGAACCACCGCATGCGAACCTCTCTTTCCTTCTCGCCGGCGCGAGCGCGCGCGCCGACGAATGCACCGTCTCCGGAGGCTACGGCCCGCCCGGTGCGCCGTCAATCCCGACGTCCCGGGCTCCGGACATCTCGACCTCGATGTGCGAGCGCGTGTCCGGGCCCTTCACTCGGCAGGCAATACCGCGCCGACGATGTCGCGCGCCGACTCGCCTCGACGGTCCAGGTGGCGCTCCAGCCCCTCGAGCACCAAGAGCGGTGCCTCCGGCTCCACGAGCACGGCGGTGCCCACCTGGATCGCGGTCGCGCCCGCGAGCATCATCTCCACCGCGTCCTGCCAGGTGGTCACGCCGCCCACGCCGACGACCGGGAGCGGGACGGCTCGAGAGATCTCGTGCACCAGCCGCACGGCGATGGGGTGCAGGGCCGGACCGCTCATCCCGCCGTAGCCCGCGGCGAGCCTGGGCCGGCGCGACTCGACGTCGATCGCCATGGCCCGCAACGTGTTGCAGACCGAGACCGCGTCCGCCCCGGCGTCGGCGACGGCCCGCGCCACGGCAACGGGCTCGCCCTCGGGCGAGAGCTTGGCCAGGAGCGGGAGCCTCGTCGCGGCGCGCGCCGCGGCCACCGCGGCTGCAGCCAGCCGGGGATCGCGCCCGATGTGCACCCCGCCGTGCGAGACGTTGGGGCACGAGAGGTTGAGCTCGAGGGCGGCGACGCCATCGATGCCGTCGAGTCGCCGGGCGAGCTCCCCGAACTCCTCGGTCGTGAAGCCGAGCACGTTGGCGATCACCGTGACGCCGCGGTCGCGCAGCGGCGGGACCTTGTCCGCGATAAAAGCCTCGACGCCGATGTTGGCGAGGCCGATCGCGTTGAGCATGCCGCAGGGGGTCTCCCAGATCCGGGGGGGCGGATTGCCGGCCCGCGGCAGGAGGCTGAGCCCCTTGGTACAGACGCCGCCCAACTGCTCCGGAGCGACGAATGGCAACAGGTCCAGGCCGTAACCACAGGTCCCGGACGCGGTGAGCACGGGGTTCCTGAGCCGGAGCGGACCGATCTCGACGGCGAGGTCAGCCATGGTATCCACCCTCCGGATCGTACAGGTCCTCGGCCTCGAACACGGGGCCCTCGTGGCACACGTATCGCGGCTCTCCTCGCACGTCGGGTCTGGCGCAGCCGAGGCAGAGCCCCCGCCCGCACGCCATCCGCGCCTCCACCGAGACCTGGCACGGCACGCCGTGGCTGCGGGCGAGGCGGGCGACCGCGGCCATCATCGGCTCGGGTCCGCAGGTCCAGACCCGATCGACCTCGCGTCGCTCGAGAGCCACTTCGAGCAGGTCGGTGACCGGTCCGTGGTGTCCCGCGCTCCCGTCGTCCGTCGAGAGCCGCAATTCCACCGCGGCGCTGAGCTCGTCGCCGAGGACCAGCTCGCTCGCCCGGCGGGCGCCGTGGAGGAAGAGCGGGCGGAGCCCCGTCGCCGCGAGGCCACGGGCCGCGAACGCGAGCGGCGCGAGGCCCACCCCGCCGGCGACGAGCGCCAGCTTGGCCGACTCTCGTGCATCGAGCGGACCGAACGGCCGTCCGAGCGGCGCCAGGACCAGCACTCGATCGCCGGGTGCTCGCGAGGTCAAGAGCCTCGTGCCCTCGCCGCACCTGCGGACGAGGAACCGCAGCGTGTCGCCGGCCGCGAGGACGGACATCGGCCGGCCAAGGAGCGGAGCCGGGCCGATATCGAGCGGCCGCAGGAGCGCAAACTGTCCCGGGAGCGCGGTCACGGGCTCGGGCGGCCTCAGCTCGAGCAGCGCGAGGTCGGCGGTGAGCCACGTCGTCCGCTCGACCTCGCAGACGAGGCGCCGGATCGGATCGGCGAACGTGGGGGAGGGACTTTTCTGTAGAAAAGTCCCTCCCCCATACCCCCTCTTCAAAAGACTTTTCACAATTGTTCCTATGAGCCTCGACGAACTCTCGAGCAATCGCAACGTGGCAGAACGAGCTTCATGAAGAGCGCATCCTCACCCTCTGCTCCGGTCGGAGATCGACCCTGATCGGGCAAGGGCTGGCGATAATAGAGCTGCCGGACGCCGATGGTCTCGAACCCGATGCGGCGGTACAGCCGGATCGCGGCGCCGTTCGACCGCCGCACCTCGAGGGAGATCTCGAGCACGCCGCGCGCCGGGGAGTCCTCGATGACCCGGCGCAGGAGGCTCGTCGCGTGGCCGCGCCGACGGTGCGACGGGTGGGTCGCGAGGTTGTGCACCCTGATCTCGCCGAGCTCCCGGCGGTAGTCGATGAACGCGACCGGTCGCCCCGCCTCGTCCGGTGCCAGGAGGATCTGCCGCGTGGGATCGCCGAGGACCGCGTCCACGAACGCGTCGCGGCCCCACCACTCCGCGAGCGCGGCGCGGCCGATCCGCATCACCGGCTCGCGGTCCTCCGCGGTCACCGCCCGTATCGCCCGCTGGATCATGATGACGCCGCGGGGCCAGCTCCCCCCGCGTCCCTCCCGGTCACCAGCGCTACGCTCTCCCGCGCGATGATCCTCTCCTCGTCACCCGGGACGAGGTACACCTTGACCTTCGAGTCGTCCCTGGAGATCGCCGCGACCGTCCGGCCGTCGCTCCCGTCGTTCCGGAAGGAGTCCAGCGCGATGCCGAGGAAGCCGAGCCGCTCGCAGATGTTACCGCGCACCCTCGCCGAGCTCTCGACCGCGGACCCGGTGAAGACGAGGAGATCCACGCCGCCCATGACCGCCACGAGCGAGCCGATGGCCCGAATCACATGGAGGACGTAGACCTTGACCGCCTGCTCGCACCGGGTGTCGCCCTCGCTCGCGCGATCGATGATCTCGAGGAACGAGGACGAGGTGCCCGAGAGGCCGAGCATCCCCGACTGGCGCGTCAGGAGGTAGTCGATCTGCTCCGGGCCGGACTGGGTCGCTCGCATCAGGAACGTCAGCGCGGCCGGGTCGATCGTCCCCGCGCTGGTCGCGCCGGGGAGCCCGCTCGGTGCGGACAGCCCCGTCGTCACGTCCACGCAGCGACCGCCGCCGAAGGCCACGGCGCTGCTCTCCTCGCCGAGGTAGACCGACACGACGCGCAGCTCTTCCGGAAATCGGCCCATCTCGACCGCGGCGGTCCCGATGGCGTGACGGTGCGCGATCCCATGGAACCCGTAGCGGCGGAGCCCGTGCTTCTCGTACAGATCGCGCGGCACGGGATAGATGAACGCGTCCTGGGGAAGCGACTGAGAGAACGCCGACTCGAAGACGGCGACCTGCGGAACGCCTGTGAAGAGGTTCGCGGTCGCACGGATGCCGAGGACGCTCGCCGGGTTTCCACGGGGCGAGCACGGCGAGAGCGCCTCGATCTCGCGGAGCACCGAGTCCGAGATCACCTCCGGTCCCTTGAACCGCTCGCCTCCGTGCGGTACGCGGTGCGCGACCACGGTGAGGTTCTGCGTGAAATCCTCATGCCCTGTGGTCGGGCTGCGCATCACCGCGGCCACCCGCTCGAATGCCTCGGCGTGATCGGCAGCGAGCGTCGAGCCCTCGGCGCGCCCCCGAGAGCCGTAGTGGTAGGTGTGCTGAGGGTTCTCGGCGCCGATGTCGCCGATGCGCCCGTCCATCAGGGATGCGATCTGATCTCCAAAAGAGAAAAGATCGTATCGGATCTTCTCCGGCGTGCACTTGATGACCAGCGCCCGCATCGGCACCTCCGTTCTCATGGTGCCAAAACCCCCGGGCGGGCGCTACCCCGAGTTGTCACCACGAGTCGTAACCGCCGATCGTCACAAGGGGATGATCCGGATCACGCTTCGCTCCCTGGCGTCCTCGAGCCACTGCTCGAGCCGCTGGCGCTGCCTGCGCGCCAGGATGAACGCCTCGAGCTGCTCCCTGATCTCCTCGAGCGGACGGTCGCCGAACGGGTGGTTGCCGGCGAGAAAGGCGTCCTCGACGTCCGCATCGCTCACCGACGAGGCGAGCTGGATGTTCTGCTGGACGAACTCCGCGGCGACCAGCCGGCGCCGGACGATGTCATCGATCAGCCCGGAGCTGGCCGAGGTGATCGCGCAGAACCGCTCGATCGAGCCCGGGCCGCCGAGGCGTTCCTCGAGGGAACCGCGTTCCGCGGCGATCTGCTCGTCGCTGACCGTGACGAGCTGGAGGCGGGCCGCTTCCTCCGACAGGAGGAGCTGGTTGACGATCGACCCGAGGACCGTGTCCAGGAGCTGGGCGTCGAGCCGGGCGGACGCCGCGTCCACGGACCGAGCCCGCTCTGCGAGCATCAACCGGGCCTCGACCTCCAGCTCGAAGGCGGTGACGATGCGCAGCGCCGATCCTCGCTCTCCGGCGGCTCCGACCACGGCGACGACCCGGTCCACGACCACCTCGTCGGCGTGGTCCTCGGCCCGGACCGGGGAGGGGTGGACCGCGACGGCCGAGCAGGCGACGAGCGAGAGGGTCGCGATCCTCGACTGCCTGGTGCTGGAAACCACGCTGGTCAGCCTCCGATGGTGACGGCCACCTGGAGCAGCCCCTCGTACTGGATCACCGTGTGCGTGCCAAAGAGCATCGAGAAATTCGCCGGACAGAGCGAGATCTGCACCCACTGGCCGATGCGATAGGCGATCACTGGCTCGGGCCGCAGCAGGAAGTAGGTCGCCCTGGCCCCGGACGCCGACTGGACGAGGCCGAGTCCGAGGCGGAGGCCGATGTAGAGCGGCACACCACGGAACGGGGCCCAGTGGATCCCCGAGCCCACGGTCACGCCGAAGGCGTCCGCATTGCCGAAGAAGGCCATGAGGTCGGCCCTGATCCCGATGCCGAGCGGGCGGTAGAACGAGTATCCAACGCCCACGCTGATCCTTCCACCGACGCGCTCGCCGGCGCTGGGCTCGGTCAGGAGGACCGTGGGACCGCCGGCGACGTTGACCTCGAGCGAGCGCGAGCCGTACTCGGGCCTGGGGCGGGGAGGAGCCGCGGGCTCCCGGGGCTCGGCCGGCTCCGGAGCGGGAGCGGGCGCAGGTGGGGAAGCGGGTGCGGGTGGGGGTGGTTCGGGTGCGGGTGCGGGTGGCTCGGGTG
>Ga0233425_10003073_pt1 | contig 31288 bp, 26 predicted proteins | sample Watercolumn_Towu_2_FD_181712 | JGI IMG/M metagenome (GOLD analysis project Ga0233425, IMG submission 181712) | Freshwater microbial communities from Lake Towuti, South Sulawesi, Indonesia - Watercolumn_Towuti2014_140_MG | ecosystem: Environmental > Aquatic > Freshwater > Lake | place... | reverse complement strand
AGTGCTTGGATAGCCACACATCAAGCGTAAAGTGCAACGAGAGGTTTGCAAGTAAAGGACTTATTACCCCGCCTGTACGGCGTTGCCGATACTTCACAATGGGTAGCGCTTCCATTGTCGTATCATCTTTATTACAGCTTGTTAAAGAACTACCTTATCCCTTAACTTCACGGCACAAACAAAGCGCACCGAGACCACAGAGCCTAAAAACGAATGGAATTTCGCTATTTTCGTGTTTTTCGTGGGTAAATTGAAAAATAAAATATCCTGTTCATCCTGTCTATCCCTGTCGAATACAATACGTTTTTCTTCATCTGAATTCCACCGCCTCGCGCCTTGATACCCGCGGAGGAGGCGACGGAATTTTTGCCGGATAGCCTACCGGTACGATAGCGACGGGACGGAGATTTTTGGGTAATTTTAATATGTCAAATACATCATCTTCATTGAATGCACCAACCCATACAGTGCCGAGTCCGTTTTCATGCGCCACCAGCATCATCCCCATAATGCTTGCCGCCACGTCCTGTATGGTGTAAAGGTATTCACCCCTCTCGCCATACCTGCTTGAAATCCGGCTGTCCGTACAGCCAATAATTACCAGCGGAGCTTCAGCAATAAAATCCTGGTTCAGGGCGGCAGCGGCAATATCCTCCTTGAGTTTTGCATCTTTCACAAAGAAGAATTTCCTTGCCTGCAAATTCCCTGCGCTGGGCGCCCAGATAAGGGAATCAATGAGTTTATCAACGATTTCTTTCGGAATGTCTTTCTTCTGAAAGTTCCGTATGCTCCTTCTCTCTCTGATTGCCTTTAAAATATCCATAGGGTTTCTTCCTGGTTAAATTTTTACGCAAATACCTTGCGTCCATCTTCATGGGAGCGCCGTTGCCCCCATTCCGAATCATAACGATTTCTGCCATGATGCTGACTGCCAATTCTTCAGGAGTGCGTGCGCCGATGTTGAGTCCTATCGGAGCGCGCACCTCCTGTAAACGTTCCTGCGGCACGTTTGCTTGCATGAGGCTTTTGTAAATCTCGAGAGTCTTGCGCTTGCTTCCCAACAGTCCTATAAAGCGGGCGCGTGTTCGAACGGCCGCCGACAACGCCATATCATCATACCGGTGTCCGCGTGTGACAACAACAATGTATGTGTTGAAAGGAATGGGTATCTTGTCAAGCCCTTTATCAAAATCAGCAACTATCACATCACCGGCTTCCGGAAAACGTTCTTTGCTGGCAAATTCCGGCCTGTCGTCAATCACACAGATGCGAAATTCCAGTGTGGCCGCCAGTTTTGAAACTGCCTTGCTGACATGCCCCCCGCCCATTAAAACAAGCGTTGGCGGGGATGTGCAGCCCTCTACGAAGATTTCTCTCCTATCTCTTGTCTGGAATGTCTTGTTGCCGCCGTAAAGAGCCATCGCACTGCCAACGGCGCTTGCTTCATGGTCTACATCAGGATCGCCTAAACTCCCTCTGGTAGAACCGTCTTCCCTGATGAGCAACTTTGAACCCAAACTGGATTGATTACCGGGACTATTGACCACAGTTGCCATAACTACCGGTGAACCACCGCGATAGGCATGTACCATTTCTGCAATAAAAGGCTTAAAAAAGTCTGGCTTCAAAATGGGATCGAGGAAAACATACATGGTTCCGCCACAAACCAGACCATCCCTGGCTGCAAATTCTTCATTTAAATCATACCTGCGCAACACCGGGCCGCATTGTTTATGCAGCATCTCTTTCGCCATCTGCCAAATATCCCCTTCAATGCAACCGCCGCCAAGGGTGCCTGCACTGCTGCCATCCCGGCGAACTAATAACTGAGCGCCTGCTTTCTGGGGAGTGGAACCTCTGGTGCACGTTACGGTGACCAGTACAAAAGGTTCGTTCTTATCTGTCAAACGAAGAGCTTCCTCAATGACTTCCCTCATAACTCATATCCCGGTCAAATTTTCTCACCACCGTTATACAAAGAATCTGAGTGCAGTTGCAACAAGACGCGCTCGGGTGTTAACGGCGCGGCGAATGCAAACTCTTTGTGAGGCCTGAAGGCGCGCATGGCATAACGGAGCGCAAAGAAAACCCCAATTCCATACATCAGGGGCGGTTCACCAACCGCCTTGCTTCCATACGGACCCAGGGTCTCTCCATTTTCCAGAAACGCCACTTCGATGTCGTCGGGCATAAAATATACGTCAGGGACTTTATACGTTGCCAGGGAACCCGAGAGTAATTGCCCTTTCTCATTGAACCGCAAGTCTTCCATCGTCATCCAGCCCAATCCCTGGGCCAGTCCACCCTCGATCTGGCCGCGGTCTACATGTTCATTGAGCGGCCGGCCCAGGTCGTGTGCAATTTTTACCGCACAAATATCGTACGTGCCGCGCAGACAATCCAGTGTTACCTCGACAATCGCAGTCCCGGTGACGTGATAGACAAAGGGGTGTCCCTGCTCTTTTACCTTATCAAAATATATTTCCGGCGAGGCAAAAAAACCATGCGCGGATAGGTCTATACGATTCACATGGGCAGTCTGAACCAATCGCTCCCACCCCCAGCCCGTTTCACGGCCGTCGTAACAAACCTTTTCGTCAGCGATGGTAATTTTTTCCTTATCCTGAAGACGAAGTTCCGTGACTATAAAAGACTTCAGCCGGTCAAGAATCTGCCAGATTGCCCTGAGCATTGCATTCCCGTTTAAAACAGTCGTCGAACTGGCGGCGCTGGGTGACATGTTGGCAATCCGCGTTGTATTGGTGGTTTCGATTTTAATGCGGCGACCTTCGATTCCAAAGGCTCTTGCGGCAACACTAACCAAATTGGTAGTCAGACCCTGTCCCATCTCCACCCCTCCTGTTGAAACACTCACGCTGCCGTCGGTATATACATGGACTAATGCGCTTGCCTGGTTCATATAGGTGGTTGTAAAAGAAATACCGAAACAAACCGGCATCAGGGCAAACCCTTTTTTCGTTTCAAAATGGGTACGGTTATAGTCCTCGATACGCTGCCGAATTTTTGGCAAATCATATCTTTCTGCTGCCGTACACCATGTAGCCCGGATATGGCACTCCCCGGCGTGTTGGCCGTAAGGGAAAAGGTCATCCTCTTTCAGGAGATTCTGCCGCTGAATCTCTTCACGTGGTATGCCCGATTTCTCGGCAACTTTTGTGATGGCGCTTTCAATGACAAACATCCCCTGGGGAGCGCCAAAACCCCGAAAGGCGGTATTCGATACGAGGTTGGTCCGGCAACAGACCCCAAAAATCCGCACATTCGGAATGTAATAACTGTTCGTACTGTGGAAGAGCGTCCTTTCCAAAATTGCGGTAGATAAATCCGCAGTGGCTCCGGAGTTCTGATAATGTCTGACCTCATACGCCAGTATCTTTCCCTCTCTGGTTATGCCAATTTTAAAATCGGATTTATACGGATGCCGTTTACCTGTCATCCTGATATCGTCAGCCCGCCGGAGCGCCAGTTCCACCGGTTTTCGGGTATGCCAGGCCGCAAGGGCTGCCATACATGCCCACGGTGTTGCCTGATCTTCTTTGCCGCCAAATGCGCCTCCTAACCGTTTCACGTCCACCTCGACGGAAGAAGCGGGTATCCCCAGGATTTTTGCCGCATGTCTCTGCACGGCATCCGGGCTCTGGGTTGCCGAGTAAATACGAATACTATTTCCTTCCAGCGGAATTGCACGCGCCCGCTGGGTTTCCAGGTAAACATGCTCCTGTCCGCCGATATCGCAGGAGCCTTCTGCAATGAAGTCACAACTTTGCCATACCGCATCTACATCTCCGAGCGCAAAGGTCCTCGGATGGCCTATGATTTTACCTTGCAGAAAAGCCTCCTTCGGATCGGTAACCGCGGGGAGTTCGGTAACGTTCATGACAATTCTTTTGACACCCTTTCGTGCAATCTCCTGAGTTGTCCCCACTACCACTGCCACGGGCTGTCCGACATAGCACACCTCACTGCCCGCCAGCAATTCCTCATCAGAGATGATAGAACCGATCCGATTCTCGCCGGGAATGTCTTTCGAGGTCAAAACGGCAACAACTCTCGGCAGCGAGCGTGCGTCTTCAATATGCAATGAAAGTATTGTACCGTGCATCAGAGAAGAAGCGAACACGCTGGCATACAGCATTTCTCCCGGCAGGGGCATGTCATCCACGTACTGAGATTCGCCTCGCGTATGAGCCGCAGCATCAACACGGTTCATAGAAATCCCTCACTTTCACCCTTTCCGGAAACATTTTCGTAAAATGGGCTATGCAAAGCTGGCGGGCAAGAAGTCTTTTGTAATCCGCGCTTCCACGGATATCGTCTATGGGAGAAATTTCCTTCTGTAGTATGGGAAAAACGCCTTCAATCACCTCCCTGGATACCTGCTTGCCCAGGAAATACTGACAGGTTGCCTTCAGGAATAAAGGGACCGGCGCAACACCGCCCATCGCAAGACCAATCCCATGAATGACGCCGCCTTCACAACGCACCCGCATGGCGCTGTTGACAGAGGCAACATCAAGGCACTTCCTTTTTGAAACCTTTTCAAAATTGATGAGGACGCCGGAGGCAGGCTCCGGGATAAGAATTTCTCCAAGTATTTCTGCCGATGTCTTGTCGAGTTGTTTGTATCCCTTGTAAAAGGACGTGATGGGCATGGTGCGGCTTTTTTCTCCGTCTTTGAAAACCAACAATGATTCCAGCGCCAGGAGGAGAATAGTCATATCACCAATCGGCGAGGCATTGATAATGTTCCCACCCACGGTCGCACGGTTACGAATCTGCAAAGAGGCGATCTGAAACATATATTCCCGGATGTGTGGAATAATTTTGATTATCTCGGTATGCCGGGCAAATTCCTCGAAAGTCGTTAATGCGCCGACATGCAGGCAACCGTTCTTCCTGAATATACCCTTCATTTCCAGCCGCCTGTTGAGGATGCCAACCTTTGATTCGGTGAGGAGTTCGTCTTTTTGCAGATAAATGTCAGTGCCCCCGGCAATAAAAAAGCCAGACATTCCTTCCTCGTTGCGAACGCTTATTCCTAAAATCCTGCGTAATCTGGCTGGAATTTCAAGGAAATATTCCGGAAGCATTTTGTTGGCGACAAGAAGCCCGATTTCCCTGTTATTATCCGCCGTCTTCCTTAAGCGATCCGCAGCCTGCTTTATGGAACGATATCCAGTGCAACGACACAGGTGCCCACTGAGGTGCTTTTTTAATTCCTCTCTCGTAAGTTCCCGATGGTCTTCCATTAAATAGCCCGTAAGTGAAACGACAATGCCCGGCGTGCAAAATCCACATTGAGTAGCCCCCTCATCCACAAGAGCCTGCTGTACAGGCGAGAGATGAGACATATTCAATCCTTCAATGGTAACAAGATGTTTTCCGTGCAACTCACCCAACGGCGTCAGGCAGGAGGTGACTGCTTTGTACGCTATCCGCTCGCCGGAGAGTTCTCCAAGAAGCACCGTGCATGCCCCGCAGTCGCCTTCGCGGCAGCCCTCTTTGGTACCCATCAATCTCTCTCTTCTCCGGAGGTAATCCAAAACGGGCATAGCGGGATGCTCCGGGACGCACATTTCTCTGTCGTTCAATAAAAAATGGATTTCCGGGTACACAGGATATTCCTTACGTATCAATTTCAGGTGAAAAATATTCGCCTGTATAATAAATTTGGCATCGGGTTGGCCCTTTGAAAAGCAACCATAGTTGAAAATGTCTTTGTGACAGCGTGCAGGGGAAATTCATAAATTGCCCCTGCATGATTTAAAAAGTTTTTTTATTAAAGCTTCAGCACGGCCAGACCCAATGCGGGGTCAATATCCCTTATTGCATTAATCCCGGAAAGTTCGATAATGACTGCCTCGAGGACGAGAAACGTCACTGAATTTTCCCGAAGGCATCCGACCTTTACCATATCTTTTTTGCCAAATGCCCCATGGAAATGTGCCTTCGGCTCATTGCCCTGGTAAAATATTGTCCCGAAACCCACCACCTCATGGCTCTCTCCCAGATTTTTCCATATCGGAGTTGGGGGAACTACATCTTTTTCAGGCCCTACGACGATTTTCCCTTCACGCATGCCGCCCACCAGATAAAACGCCGCAGCCTGAATCCCCTCTTTTTTCACTATGCTGCTCAAATTCCCGAGGACATCCTCTTTGTCCTCAAATTTTGCCACAACCACCCTTCCGACCTTACCGACCTGATATTTCATCCCCAAATCCTCCCTTTGTATGTATTATATTTCTCGTTTTATTCGTTGCCGCTTAATAAAGGTTTATACTATAATGTTTCTATAAAATTTATCAAAGGGTTTTTACAGGTAACAATAGAAGCTATGTCAAATTTTTTTATAAACCCGGCGCTGAAAAAATTTCTGTCCCACGTTAAGCCTTATCGCTGGATAATCATAGTAGCTACTATTTGCGGGTTATTAAAATACAATATCCCCTTAATCTTCCCCTTAGTTCTAAAAAACATAATCGATCATTTGCTGTCACCGGCATCCTATAATACGGCGAAATTACACTCAATCATGCTGTTGCTGGTGCTGCTCTATCTGTGCTATGCTGTGGCAACCTATTTCAGGTCTTATTTCGCCGATCAGACAGGGCAGAGAATTATTTTTGACTTACGGCACGAACTGTACGTGCACCTCCAAAGGATGTCGCTCAGCTTCTTCGAAAAAAGACAGGTCGGCTCTGTTGCATCACGTCTTCTAGGAGACATTGCTTCCGCCCAGAACTTCGTGGGCGCCGCCTTTACCAATACCATCATGGACGCAAGTTCTCTCTTTTTAATTTCCTTTTTCCTTTTCCGTATGAACTGGCGACTGGCGCTGGTTTCCATCTCGATACTTCCTTTCTATGTTGTACTGAACAAGTATTTCAAATCCCGGATCAAGAAAACCAGCCATCTGGCCCAGCGAAAGATGGAAGAGATTTCCGGAAACGTTCACGAAAAACTTGGGGGTATTTCCATCATTCAGTCGTACACACGGGAGAAGGCGGAAGAGAAAGTATTTTTCCAGGACAACCGTGAATACCTATCCTATCAACTGAAAAACGTAAAGCATAATGCATCTGCCCAATCTGTGGTCGGATTCTTAACCTCCATCGCCCCCGTCCTCGTGGTATGGTACGGCGCTATGCAGGTCATTCATGGCCACCTGACGGTTGGCGAACTAACGGCATTTTATGCCTATCTTGGCATGTTTTATACCCCGCTCAACAGGCTCACCGAACTCAATATCCTGTTAGCCAATTCCCAATCTGCGATAGAGAGGATTTTCGAGGTATTCAACACCTCGCCCGATGTTGTGGACTGTCCCGAAGCAAATGAACCCGACACAATCAAGGGCGAAATCAGATTCCAGAATGCTCATTTCGCTTACGAACCTTCAAAGACCGTCCTGAAAGGCATCGATTTATCGATACCGGCAGGCTGCACGGTAGCGCTGGTCGGACCAAGCGGCGCCGGTAAATCCACTTTTGTCAAACTCATCCCAAGATTTTATGACGTCTCAGCAGGAAGCATCGCCATAGATAACTGTGACATTCGCGATTTTAAGCTCAACTGCCTGAGGAAACACATTGCCACGGTGCCACAGGAACCCATTCTCTTTTCCGGAACGATTTATGAGAACATCGTATTCGGCAATTCTGCTGCTACTGAAAAAGACGTCCAGGCAGCGGCTATTTCTGCCAACTCCCATGACTTTATCTGCAAATTGCCAAACGGGTATCAGACGGAAATCGGGGAAGGCGGCATGAAACTTTCAGGCGGGCAGCGGCAGCGCATTGCGCTGGCACGGGCTTTTTTAAAAAATGCGCCCATCCTGATCCTGGATGAAGCGACTTCTTCCCTGGATTCTAAAGCCGAAAACCTGATCCAGCAGGCATTAAAAAGATTGATGCAGGACCGGACTACCATAATCATTGCCCACCGGCTCTCCACGATTCAATCGGCAGACAAGATTGTTGTCTTTGACAATGGAGAAATTGTGGAGACCGGCAACCATCAGGAACTGCTGCAAAAGCCGTATGGACTGTACCGGCGGCTTTATGAGGAACAATTTAAGAATCGGTTTACAGCCGACTCTGCCATACTGCATATATGATGGTTTTGTTATCATGATTTAATCGAGGAGAAAAAATTATGGACATCTTTATGAGGACGGCTTTTGACGAGGCAAAGCATGGATTGCGCGAGGGAGGAATTCCCATCGGTTCTGTTATGGTAAAAGACGGAAAGATTATTGGACGGGGGCATAACAGGCGCGTTCAGGAAAACGATCCTATCATGCATGCAGAAATTAATTGTCTGCGTAATGCCGGCAGAATCGGCCGATACCGTGATATTGTCCTTTACTCTACCCTGATGCCCTGTTATCTGTGCGCAGGCGCAATTGTCCAGTTCGGGATCAAGAAAGTCTTTGCTGGAGAGAGCGAGACTTTCTCCGGCGCGAAGGAATTTATGGCATCACATGGGGTTGAGGTTATTAACTTAGACCTCGGCGAATGCAAGCAACTCATGAAAGAATTCATCCGGAAGAACCCAGAACTATGGAATGAGGATATTGGAGAACTTTAACCAAGAAACAGGTATGCTCGAACTATCCCTTACCCATGGTTTGAGAATCGAGATTGTGTTTAAGTAATGAAACCTGAGAAACACAATCACCTCTTACAAACTGATGCAATATCTGCTATAAAAACAAATTGACTTTTTCTACACGAGTGGTAGATTATGCAAACTTTAAGATATTTTAGAATATCGACAAATGAGAGCGTAATGCCGTGAGCAAACCCCTTCAATTTCATGTCTGTTTTAAAGTTTTCAATTCCTCAAAAAACCGGTGTTATTGTTCCTTCAGTAGTTTCTGGTTTATCGGTTTATTCATTCTTTTTCAATCCTTCTTATGCTTATGCAGTCCATCTCCCGCCCTATACGCACAGCTCGCTGACTCCCCCTGGCCTATGTTTATGCATGACGTCCAGCACACGGGACAGAGTCCGCTGAACGGACCGCAAGGAAACACACTCTATTGGCGATACCAAACGGGAAGTGAAATTGTGGTGTCTCCGGTTCTGGGAACCGACACTACGATTTACGTTGGTGATATTAGCGGAAAATTCTACGCCGTGAGTCCCGAGGGTGCGACAAAATGGACATACTCTACGGACGGCGAAATATACGCCACTGCCGCTATAGACGCCGGGGGTGCCATCTACGTTGGTTCGGAAGACGGATACCTCTATGCCTTTCAAAATGACGGTTCACTCAAGTGGCGATACAAAACTTCAGGAGGCATCAGTTCGTCTCCCGTAATAAAACCGCAGGACGGCTCCATTTATTTTGGTTCTGAAGATAAAAATATGTATGCCCTTGATACCTCCGGTAAGCTGGTATGGAAATCCAAACTGGATGAGGAAATTTGGGCGTCTCCTGTATTGGATACAAGCAATGACGTTCTTTACGTCGGTACGTTAGGAGGCGCCATTTATGCAATCAACGCTGCCAATGGAACTCAGAAATGGGCTTCTGCAATAGAAGACATTATTGTAGGTTCGCCTGCAATTGATGAAAAAAACGGATTTGTCGTCATTGGACTTGGAAATGGTGAAATTCAAGCCCTGAACAAGAATGACGGGTCGCTTAAATGGAAATATACTGCCAGCGATGCGATTTCATCCACTCCTGCTATCGATATGGCGACAGACGCAGACGCAGTTTATGCAGGTTCTGAAGACGGCAGCCTCTATTCATTAAACAGGACTACAGGGTTATTGAATTGGAAATATGCAACGGGCGACGCCATTACTTCTTCTCCTGCAATAGACAGAAATGGAAATATTTATTTCGGTTCTTTGGATAAAAATATTTATTCCCTCAACAAAAAAGGCGCTCTGCAATGGACGTATAAAACACAGGATGAAGTCTATTCTTCGCCGGCCATCAGTAGTAATGGACTTCTCTATATCGGTTCTTCCGATGGATACCTTTACGCCATCGGCGCTGGATCTACCGCCACGGTAACCGCAGATTTTACAGCCGCTCCAACAACCGGCGAAATGCCATTGGCCGTCCAATTCATAGACCAATCTGCGGGCGCGGTTTTTTCCTGGCTGTGGGACTTCGGAGACGGCTCCACCATCTCTGCACAGAACCCTACGCATACTTACACCAGTAGTGGAAATTTTACCGTCAGCCTCACGGTAACCGGGGCAGGCGGGTCTGATACCGAAATAAAGGAAAATTACATTTCTGTCACACGTAAGGCATCCACGATAGAATTAAACATATCCGACACGGAAATAACCTTTGGTGAATCTGTAACGGTAACCGGGCGGATTTCCCCTGCGCATCAGACGCTGGCAACCCTGACATTCACAAATGACGAAGGCGAAACAGAAACAGAGACAGCCGCCTCGGATTCCAACGGTATTTTTACCTTGCCTGATTATTTCCCACCAGATGGAGGCTCATGGGGTGTCGTGGCCCGTTGGGAGGGAGACAACGATCACCGCGAAGCAGAAAGCAATACCCTAACATTCACGGTAAATCAGGCAGAAGTCGCACTCACCATCGAGACTTCTTCCGCCGCCATCGAGACCGGACAGACGGTAAATATCACAGGAATTGTGACGTTGACACCCGATAATGAAACAACGCAAAATGAATTCCTGGAAGAAAACTTAAAACTTATCAGTATCGATCCTGACGGAGAATACGAGGACGTAATCGAAACACAGCCTTTTTTGTCGAACGATCAAATTCAATACAAATTTGAGGCCGTTAAATTGCCCGATATAGGGGTCTGGAAATTATTGGTTGGTTTCGAGGAAGATAATAGTTTTACAGGCACGAATTCCGCGACTGTTGAGATTGAAGTCCGGGAAGTTTCAGAAGAAGCAGCAGGATACGCCATCCTTGTAGAAGGCCGTATCAAAGGAAAAACAGCTTTGGATTCTCACAATTTAACGACAAATGATATTTACAAAAAACTCCTCAAAAGGGGGTTTACGGAGGAAAATATCTATTACTTCAATTTCGATGATTCTCAGGATGGTGTATATGGAAAACCTGCCAAAGACGAAATACTAAATACGATTACTGAAATGGCTGTCAGCATGAATGAATCTCCGGCGCCCTTGTATATAATCTTTGTAGGGTTCGGTGACAAAGAAAAATTCTTTATGTATCCCGACACCTTGGAAGCCGGCGATCTGGCAGATGCACTCAACAGCTTAGAGTCTCAATTGAATTCAACGGCATCGGAAGAACCCATTGTAATCGTCATGGGAGAAAACCGTTCGGGAAGTTTTATCAGTGCCCTGTCGAAATCAGGCTCTAAGCGTGTCATTATCGCCAGTTCAGATACGGAAGAGGTTGCTTATAAAGGCCCTTTGCCGCCCGACGAGACCATCCGTCATGCAGACTATTTCGTGTGGGAATTCTTTAAACATGCCGCCAGGGGGCTGAGTTTGAAGAAGTGTTACGAAAAAGCTGTGGATAAGATTTCTGAGTTTACCGAAAATGAAAACGGAAATGGACTGGAAGGCGCCAGCGCCGGCAATGGTCAATATTTTGACGACTCGGCGCAGCATCCGCTGCTCGATGACAACGGGGACGGTGTTGGAACATACGGAATACTTTCTTCCCTCAGCGGTAAAGATGGTGAAATATCGTCAGACCTAGTGCTGGGTATCGGAACGGCAACCACTCCACTTGAATTGACAGAGGTAACTGGTGTAACTACCCTGGAAGCAGAAGACTCTGATCCCACCCTGTTTGCAAAAGTAAATGATACCGCCAGGGTTGATGAGGCATGGACGGAAATCGTGTCACCCAACCTCAGTCTGAAAAACGACAAGAAAGCCACTGAACAGCAAGTCATCAACCTCCCCAGGTTCAGCTACAACGATTTTGATACAACGGAAAACAAATATATCTGGAACGATTTTAAAGGGAACAAGAATTTTAACGATTTTGGAAAAACAGGAGAGTATGAAATATTTTATTTCGCACGGGATAATTTTGGGGGGATTACCCCCTTTATGGAATCCGATGTATTCAAAAATGCGGCGGACAACCAGCCGCCCGAATCCTTTTCCACCATTTCCCCTGAGAATGGGACGGAGACCGCCGTCGCCCTGACCTTTGACTGGGAAGACAGCGCCGACCCTGACAGTAAAACTGCATTACCCGACAACGGTATAAACGCAAAGACGGCGTCAAAGAATGAGGGTGTAACCTACACCCTGACGATATCACAGAGCAGTAGTTTTGACACGATACAGTATCAACAGAAGGGATTGACTGATAGTATTACCGTCGTGGACAAAACGGCAGGACTCATTGATGGAACAACTTACTATTGGAAGGTATTGGCCAGCGATGCCAAAGGCGGGACAACCCTTACCGGAACTTCCAGCAGTTTTAAGCCCAAGCTGGCAAACGGGTATCCGGGTTTTATTAAGGGATTCATTTTCGATAATGAAACGAATACAAAAATAAATGGCGCTACGATTACGGTACAGGGGGTGAAAGGTTCGTACACAACGACGACGAGCGGCGCTTATTTCCTGCAGTTATCCTCCGGTACCTACAACCTTTCAGTAGATGCATCCGGATACAAAACAGGAAGCCAGACCGTGAGTGTAAATTCACTCAACACAACCACACAAAATATAGGATTGGCCGTAGCCCCGAAAACAGCGAGCATTTCCGGTACGGTAAAAGATAAGAAGAGCAACCCATTGGAAGGCGTGACAATAACTATCAAGAAAAAGTCTTTTACTGAGACGGCGACAACCGACAGCGCCGGCAGCTACTCGTTTACCGGTCTGGAATCCGGAAAATACCTGCTGACCGCAAAAAAAAGCGGTTACAGCAGGTACAAAAAGAACATCAAACTCGCGGCCGGACAGGACAAAAAATTAAACCTCAGGCTTAAAAAGAAAAAATAACGTTTACACAATGATACCACACCTCAATGTGAAGGCGATCTCCTTTAGGCGTTATATATCCATTATCCTTATCGGTCTTGGGTGCGGTGGAATTATGACCATTCTGCTGAGTACGGGAGTGCTGAGAGGAATTGAACTTAAGAGTTTGGATTTTAGGTTTTTGTGCCGGGGCGCTATTCCCACAAGTGATAAGATTGTCATCATAGGAACGGATGAGGAGGCACTGGATAAAATTAAGGACCCGTTTATTTTTTGGAGTCCTTATTTCGCCGATATCATTAAAGCTGTGGCTGCGGGTGGAGCAAAGTCTATAGTGCTTGATTTTCTCCAGACCATCGCATTAAAAAAAAAGGTCGAAGGAGAAGACCTTGATGGTATTATGGCAGATGCCTTAATGGAGGCACAGAACGTAATCATGATTAATTTACTACGATGGGATAACACGGCAGGCGGTCTCAGGGCTACAAATCCTCTCTCTCGGTATCTCTACGCTTCGGAACCGGATAACATTGGGTTTTCAAACCTGACCATTGACAATGACGGCTGCGTTCGGAGGCAGACATTGCTCCTGAACGATACAGAAAGTAATATCTATGCATATATTGGATTAAAAGTCATCGCAAAGTATTTAAACAGCGCTATTGAAAAAAAAGGAGACTATATTTGGGTGGGTGACTACACAATCCCCGTCAATTCATATAACGAAATGCTTATTAATTTTGCAGGTCCAAGCGGCACATTCCCTATCATATCGTTCTATAAGGTTTGGCAATTATCACGCCAGGGAAAGACCGACTTTTTCAAAAGGAATTTCAAAGATAAAATTGTCTTGATTGGCCCCGGGAACATTTACAGTCAGGACTTCAAACCCACGCCCTTTTACCGTTCACAATATTACACAGGGACACGCCAAACACTTGGCATTGAAATTGTCGCAAATGTAATCAACACGATACTGGAAAGACGCTTTATCGTCTCACCAGAACTCTGGCAGACTATTTCGATCATTTTGTCCCTGGGCATCTTAACCAGTTTTACCTCTTTTAAGCTGTCGCCTATAACCGGTGGAGTTGTTGCGTTTGCTGTTGCAGCGGGCTACGCTAGCTTCTGCATCTTTCTTTTCAGCAAATATAATATTCATCTGGACATGATTTGTCCATTAGACGCTATCCCGCTTACTTACACGGCGGTATTTACCTATCGATACACCATTGAGGATAAAGAAAAAAGAAGGATCAAGAGGATATTTAAGCATTATGTCAGCAAAGAGGTGTTTGAGGAATTATTAAAATATCCCGGAGAAATACCTCTGGGAGGAAACCGTGTCCAGGTTAGCGTGCTCTTTGCCGATATTCGCGGATTTACTGCGTTTTCAGAAAAGCGAGACCCGCGGCAGGTCGTGTCAATTTTAAACTCATATTTTGCCATGATGGCCGACGTCATACTAAAAAATAAAGGCACACTCGATAAATATATCGGGGATGGAATCCTCGCCTTTTTTGGCGCCCCCATACCACGGGAAGAACACGCAACGATGGCGGTAAATTCTGCAATAGAAATGATAACCAGGCTCGATGTGCTCAATAAAGAGCTTATGCTCGACGTGCCCCTGCGTATTGGCATTGGAATCCATTCGGGGGAAGCCGTTGTGGGAAACATTGGTTCAAAACTCAAAATGGAATATACGATAATCGGAGACACGGTAAACACGGCATCCCGTGTAGAAGGTCTCACTAAGGAATTTAAAGCAAATATCCTGATAACAGAAGAAACCTTTTCGCGGTTAACGACACAGTACAATATTACACTGGAAAAAGAAATTATCCTCCGGGGCAAAACAAAGCCCATTAAACTTTATCGGATGGAAACCTGAATGTATAGGAATTTTCATTTTATTTAAGCGGATTTACGGTAGGGTGGGATTAAGCGGAGCGACCCACCATTTACGAATACAGTGAAGGTGGATTCGGCGTAAAAACCAACTTAAACGCAATATTTTGATATAATACCAGTCAAATCCGGAGGAAACTGGGCTAAAAATTTTTTTTGAGAAATGTAACGTACGTCACAGACAGCGCCGGATGAATATATATATAATAATGCGTAAATCTGGAACTCATGAACTCAGGAAAAAGAAAAATCAAGTAATTCCGTTTAAGTCCCCCTTAACAAAGGGGGATTAACCTGAGCTTTTAAAATATCTTTCGTGAGTTCCTGAGTTTCAGATTAAATCAATAGGAAAGGAAAAATGTGATGAAGTTATATAAAAGAGTTTGTGTAAAATACCGTTTGATTTTTACGCCGATAATCCCCATAATGCTTTTATGTCTGTTCAATTTTACTCCCTGCTTATATTCTCAGGATACAGAGTCGCCTGAAGCCGGCATGATAAAGGCTGTTTCCGGGAAAGTATGGCTTCTTCGGGGAGATAAAAAGGAAGCGGCAAAAAAGGCCATGGAACTGAAAAAAGGCGACATCCTCGAAATCGAGGATCAGGCAAGCGTCACGATAGTCTATTTTAAAGACGGAAAAAAAGAAGAATATAAGTCCAAAGCGCTCATAGAAATCGGCACAGACAAAAGTATGGTAAAGGAAGGAAGTGTAACCACTGTTCAGGAAGTACCTGAAAAAAAGATTATTTTAGACAAACAGAAGGAAGATTTAAAATTACATGACAGGGATATTGCTCACGCTGGAGGTCAGTTTATCCGCGGCATATTGCCGCCCAAACAATATTTCGAAGATCAGCATATCCAGCGTTATGCCGTCGTGGTGGGCATATCCGATTATAAAGACCCCAAAGTACCCGACCTGAAATATGCTGACGCTGATGCCCAGGCTTTTTATGATTTTATAACCAGCCCTCTTGGCGGCAATTTTAATAAAGAGAATGTCTTACTCTTAAAAAATGAGCAGGCAACCCTGAAAAATGTAAAGTTGGCTATTACCAATTTTCTCAAAAAGGCAATTGATACCGACTTTGTCGTTATCTTTATGGCATGTCACGGCAAACCCGAACCCGACCGTCCCAATAATATCTATTTGCTGATGCATGATTCCGAACTCGACAGCCTCTCCGCAACGGCCTATCACATGGAAAATGTCAATACCGATATGAAGCGATACATCTCCGCCAAGAGGCTGATCTTCTTTGCCGATGCCTGTCATAGCGCAGGACTGACGGAAGGTGGTGTAGGCACGAGGGGATTTTCCAATACCGTGAATATTGCCCTCTCAGAACTCAAATCAACCAGGGAAGGCTGGGGAATAGTAAGCGCAAGCCGGGCAGGCGAGTTATCTATGGAATCCAGCCTGTGGGGTGGCGGACACGGGGCATTTACTTACTATTTGCTGGAAGGAATGAAAGGAAAAGCGGATGCGGAAGGAAACAAAAACGGTATCGTGACCCTCGCAGAGTCATTCGATTTTCTCGAAGAAAATGTTAAGCGCACAACTCAGAACGCACAGCATCCTGATACCGCAGGAAATTTCGACAATAACCTTCCGCTCGGTTTTCCCGGTATAGAAACTCCTGCTGACAAAAAAGAGCAAACAACGTCCATGCCTCGTTTCGGAACACTCAAAGTCAGCACAAGCCAGGAAGGGGCAAGTGTATTTGTAAATGGGAAAGAAGTTGGTACAAGTCCATTAAGCATCAAGCTGGTGAGCGGTACCTATCCCATAACGATAAAAAAGAAAGGTTATGCCGAAGTGACAGGCACGATATTTGTCAATCCGGAGGAAACGACAGACTTTTACTACGAATTGACAGACGGCGAAAAAAGGGAAGCCGCAAAGACAGAACCTTTTACTTCCAACGGAACTCAACTGGAATACGCCGAATCTGCACGTGATAAAGGAGATAAACAAAAAACAAAAGAAAACATCGATGCGCTCATCAAAGAATTAGAGGCAGTGGTAAAGGAACAAACGAAAGAAGAAAAACCAGAGGCTGCCAAAAAGCCTAAAGAAAAGAAACCTGAGCTTGTGGAACTTCCGCAAGCCGTGCCTATATCTCTTAAAGAGTTTACTTTGAAAATGGGGGTCTTGTCAAACAGGCGCGATATGGAAAGACTCCGGCAAAGGATTATTGATGCACTGCTCAGTCAAAAGGGTTTGAGCGTGGTTGAGAGAGACCTGGAATTTCAGGAAGAAATTTTAAGAGAACAAAGGCTCAGCGGTTCTGTCCTTGCCGATGAGATGTTTCGAATCAGTTTAGGAAAAATACAGGGGGCGGCATTCCTGTGTTTTGGCGGGATCACCGCCGGCGATATCCCGGATCAATTTGTTTTAAGGATGGAAATCGTGGATACCGCCACAACCCTTGTTGACACGCTTGAATACGCCTTTAAGAGTGATGAGAATCTGAAAACTATAGCGAATGATATCGCAGCAAAAATCAGAGAAAAGATCGCTGCAAAACGGAAATTGTAAAATAGGTGATAGTTTACCGCCGAGAACGCTGAGAATTAACCTGAGCACTGAATTAACCTCAGGCTTCAGCCTGAGGTTAGAGAACAGAAACGAAACCGGCTTTAGCCATGAAAGAAGAGAAGTTATGTCATACGTCAAAGTATGGATACATGCCGTATGGGGTACAAAGAACCGCGAACCTGTTCTTTCTAAAGATACTCAAAAGAATTTATTCCATCACATAAAGGATAATGCAAAAGAGAAAGAGATTTATATTGATTTCATCAATGGACACGCTGACCATGTTCATTGCTTATTAGCGTTGAATGCAGATACGACCATAGCGAAAACTTTACAGTTTATCAAGGGCGAATCAGCATTCTGGGCAAACAAAAATAAGATGGTGAAACCAAAGCTGGAATGGGCTGATGAATACTTTGCAGTCTCAGTTAGTGAATCAATGGTTGACAAAGTGAGGGATTATATTAAGAACCAGGAAGAACATCACAAAAAAGGTACGTTTATGGAGGAGTACGAAGAGTTCATGAGAAAATTCAATTTTAGAAGTCATGGCTAAAGCCATTTTTAGTATACCTTCAAAACTCCGCCATGAATGGCGGAGTTAAGACAAACTTACGTTTGAAATGCATCCATTAAACTATTCAAAGTTGGTTCAATCTTGCAGGTTGAACAAGATATTTTAAAACCGGGTTACGGGCTTTATAATGAATAGCAACGATAGAGAAGTCACACAAAATCCCCCTTAATAAAGGGGGTGGAGGGGGTTGTGAAAATTTGCTAAAAACATATCAGCATAAAAACAGAGAAGAGAGATTTTTACATAGTGATACTTTAGCGCCTTTTTCTAAATGAGGAAAACACGTATTTTCAGATAAATACCATGACTATTAAAAAATTCAAATTGATTGTATTAACACCGTTATTGTCACTCATGTTTGTCAGTTGTGCCACGGTTTCCAATATTGGCACGGATACCTGGCGGGACTACTTTAAACCAGGGCGTTCTAAAGAAGAAATCGCCAGAGACTTCAATCTGTACCGGGGCAAGTGGTGGAACTACTACGTCCGGGGCCGCTGGTATGCCGATGGCGGGTACTATGACGAAGCCATACAGGATTTCAAAAAATCCATCAGCCTTAGAAGCAAGGACGAACGTTCAGCCAGAAGCTACGGTCTCCATTTCTGGGAATACTTTGCCCACCGTGAACTGGGAATTGTTTACTATCATCAGGGGAAATATGAAGAAGCCAAAAAAGAACTGGAAACCTCTCTTTCTACCGCTGATTCTGCCAGGGCTAAATTTTATTTGAACAAGTGTAACGAGACAATCCTGAAGACGACGAAGATTGACCAGGAACCGCCGGAGATTAAAATATCCTCACACGCAGATGGAGAAATTCTTAATACACCTCAAATAACCCTAAGGGGCATCGTCTCAGACGATTGTTGTGCGAATTGCAATAATATCCTTGTTCAGAGGAAGAAGCTGTTCATCGAGCTTGCTGAAAAGAACATCAATTTCAGCGAAGTTGTGTCCCTTCGACCGGGTGAAAATGTGATTTGCCTGGAGGCATCTGATCTCGTGGGAAAAAGCGTACAGAGGAATCTCAAACTAGTCCTGGACATTTCACCGCCTGTCCTCTATCTGGATGATATTCAGATAACACAAAAAGATGGGAAACGAATAGCCACCGTAAAAGGGACTGTTGTTGATGACTACGGTTTAAAGGAATTTTATATTAATGACACCGAAGTGCATATTCATTCATACAAAGAGGATCATTTTGATGAGGATATTGTCTTGACAGACGGCAATAAAATTTCGTTTAAGGTCGTCGATATAGCAGGAAACGAAACAAGAGGCAGGCAACAGTTAGACACAAAAGCGTCATTATGGCCGGAAGGAAGGCCGAATAGCGTTAAATACGCCTACCAGTCAACAAATAAACCCATCTTAATTGCTGCAGGCAAATTTGATAAATCCAGCATTAGATCATTATTGGCTTCTCAGGATATTGATGTATCGCAATCGTCTCACTCGGACTCTCCTGAGCCTGACGAAAATAATGGGGAAGAGGAAAAACCGGAACAAACCATCCCCCAAAGCACAACGAAGGATACGGTTCCTCCTACAATACATACCGATATAAAATCGGCTATTGTTTACGATGAAAACCTCTTCTTCAGCGGAGATGCACACGATAACAACAGCATTGCAAAACTCTTTGTGAACCAAAATCCGTTGAAAATTCACCAGGGGAAGCATGTCTTCTTTAATCATTTTCTAACCCTGAATGAAGGAGAAAACACCATTACCGTGAAAGCAGTCGATGCACAGGGCAATGAAACCCAGATACCGCCTGTAAAAATTACTAAAAAGACCTTTGAGCTTCTTGAGACAGATGCCCGGTATACCGTTGCGTTGCTGCCATTGAGAGTTTTTACAGAAAAAGGCGTGCCTTCCGAAACGGTTTATTCCATGCTGCTCAAGGCATTTGATGAAGAGCCGAAGAGATTTAACTTTGTTGAAAGAGACCGGACAAAGCTCGAAGAAATTCTCCACGAACAAAAGATCAGCAACACCGAACTCACATCACCGGATGCCGCTGTCAAGATTGGCAAGATTCGTGCGGCTGAAGGGATGTTATTTGGCGCTGTGGAAGAAGACGCCAAAGGCATTAACGTCACATTACGACTGGTAGACACGGAAACAACCCAGGTGCTTGCGAATGCCGATGTATACGATGAAGATAAAAGCATCAAAAATCTCGAATGGCTTATGCACGGCCTGTCATTAAAAATGAAACGGCAATTCCCTATGGTTGAAGGGAACGTTGTCCACGTCTCTGGCAACGGATTTCACGTTAACACCGGCGCTAAAAGCGGTGTCGGCGTGGGCATGAAGTTACTATTGTTCCGTGAAATCAAGGAAGGGGATCTTGTATTAAAAGAACCTCTCGATACCGTTGCAAGAGTCGTGCAGGTGCAACCCGAAACCTCCTTTGCCAAGGTCATAAGCACGAAAGGTAACGAAAAAGTAGAAAAGAAAGACCTTGTGATAACGAAATAAGCATGGTTGTTTACAGTTTAGAGTTTGAAGTTTAGAGTTTCAGTAATAAATATGGTGACCATTAAAAGATTTGAAAATATTGATGCCTGGCAAAAGGCAAGAAAACTTTCAAAAGAAATCTACGATATTACCAACATTGGAAAATTTTCCAAAGATTATGATTTTTTTGCTGGTTCTGGATACAAGCCCTGAACCAGCAAAAAGGGACAGAAATACAAAAAATAATCAACTCTAAACAAGAAACACTAAACACGAAGCAGGTATTAATATGAAACCAAGATACTCTTTTCTAATCCTGGCGCTTATCGCCTTAGTTATGCAATTCGCCCAAACCTCCTTTGCCCAGTTTTCGCTTACCCCTCCCAACATCAACGCAACCCCGCTTCCCGTCGGCTCCGGTGCAAGGGCGATAGGACAGGGAAGCTCCTTTATCGCCGTTGCAGACGACGCAACGGCGGCGTCGTGGAATCCAGGGGCATTGATTCAATTGGAAAGGCCAGAACTCTCTGTAGTCGGTTCTTTCCTGTCAACACAGCAGGATTTCGACCCCGGCAGTACCGGTTGGTCGCTTGGTGACGAAGCGGTATCGCGCGGCGACCTGAACTATGCCAGCGTTGCGTATCCATTCAGGGTATTCAGGAAAAATTTTGTAGCCGCCCTGAATTACCAGCAGATATATGACTTCCACATGAACCTCGATTTCAAACAGGTAAGCATAGACCGGACACCCCCTGCTCTCAATTACCGGCAAAACATCGATTTTGAATCAAAGGGAGGCGTTGGCGCACTGACTCCTGCGATTTCCATGCTGGTGGTACCAAAATTATCCGTAGGCGTCGCTGTGAATTTTTTTACAGACGAATTTTTCGGGAACTACGCATGGAAACAAACGACCAGATCAACCGGAGCAGGCACCCTTGCAGGCACTAACATTACTACCTCATACCACTCTGACACCACATTCAAGAATTTTCAGGCAATTAACGTGACAACCGGCATACTCTGGGATGTATGGGAGAGAGAAGACAAGCTCCTCACTTTTGGCGCTGTTTACGATACGCCATATACGGCAGATGTAGACCGTATTACTGATTTTACTTCCATATCTACCTTCGGACGATCTTCGGGTCGTGAGAGGAAAAACTTTGAGGTGGATTACCCCATGTCTTTCGGCGCAGGTTTTGGTTTCCGTTACAATGATGCATTATCATTCTCGATGGATGTGACGTGGACGGATTGGTCTGAGTACAAACAAGAAGATGAAGACGGAAATAAGTCGCGTCCTTTGGGCGGTGTGTCTACAGACAGGGATATTGATGACACCTATGCGGTCAGGTGCGGTACGGAATACCTGATATTCGGGAAAAAGGTAATTATTCCCGTACGCGGCGGGCTTTTCTATGACCCGCGTCCTTCGTTGGATGATCCAACAGATGTGTACGGATTCAGCGTGGGGAGCGGGATAACCTTCAAACGGTTCAGCATTGATGGCGCATACCAATTCCGGTGGGCAAACGACGTGGATGGTGAAGATTTTGGTCTCTCAGGAACAGATTTCGACCTCAACGACCACATGTTCCTGGCATCTGTCATTGTTTATTTTTAATTCTTTGGAAAATTAAATGATTACCATAGCAAGAATAAAGACCCCCAATTAACGATTATTTTAAGAAATTCTACCCTGTAGAAATTCTTCCACTATCTTATCAGTAACTTCTGTTTTTGAAGGTACAAACATCTCACACATTTCTGTAATTGATTTTATAACTTCGTATACAATTTCCTTCAAACGCTCTTTATTTAAAAATTGAGAGATTGGTTCAATATATTCTTTAGAAATAACGTCAACTGAACATTTTCTCTCATACGAAAAAGAAATAGCTCTTAAAGGATTAGCTGCTGTTAAACCTCTATCAAGTAAACCACCATATTCAATTTTGCATGCAATAACTTCCTTTTCAGGAACCCCTAGTAATTTATATAGCCTTGCTGTCCTTAAAAATAATTCAGCAGTTCTAATAGTTCTAGTATCAATAAATATTTTCTTTTTTGCTCTTGTGTCTTCAAAAAGACTCGCGAGAATATAATATTTTCCGTCTCTATCTAATGTCCAATAATCAAATGAGTTCCGCCTTGTATCATCAATTATTGCTTTTATGCCATTTTGTGTATATGGTTTTGGTCCTTTATCATTATGAAGGACTACACCAATTGGCCAACCAAAAGTATGAATTTGGCTTTCATCAGCCGCATTTAAAAGATCAGCTAATTCTTTGTTAATATTACAATTAACTAAATAGCTAAAAAATTCAAGATATCCTTCTAAGTCCTTTTTTTCCATTCTGTCCTTCTTAGTTCTAACTCAGCTTCTTTAATATATTGAGTAAGTTTTTTTTGATCAATTTTATTTTGAGAAACTTCAACCACAGGAATAGGTTCGATTAATTTTTTACGATCGTCTATTTTTTTCTTAAGCCCTTTCTTAAACTCTTTTAAATTGTTATTATCCCACCAAAGTATGCCGTATGTCTGAAGATCAAAATGTATCTTGAAACCATCCTTCTTAAAATTAGGTGAATCAGAATTATGATCTTCTCTGCAACATAATATAAGATTTTGATTTTTATTTTGACCCATTGCATAACCAACCTCATAATAACAGTTGGGTCTAGAAAAGGTTAAGTCCGCAATTACTATTGGAGAATTGCTAATATAGTTTAAAATCTGTGAATGTAACGAGCTTCCATCATCATCTTTATCAATCCGACGTGGATTTAATCCGCATTTTTTAATTATTGGAATATATACATTTTTCCATAACATATCCGTTTCTGATTTATTTATCGGCATTATTACGAAACAGTCAAACATTTCTATTTTTTTTATCTTCTAATGTAGCGATTAGCTGCCTGGCGCGCTTGCACGGCGCCTTGTCACTTGCCTTTCCACGTTTCCGGATAATGAACTGAACTGAGGGCTGGCCCGTCCAGCTTTGACGTCTTTAATGTTTCTTTGAAGTGCCTCGACGCTTCTGTGGTTTGATCGGCCTAGCAACGAAGCGATGTCCATTGGCATGTCTTCGGTTATTGTGATCTCAAGATTCAACGTTTCATTGTCTTTATTCCGGCAACAGATATCGGGAGCGTCTTTGTGTTCCGTAATGCAATACGTCTCTTTCATGAGTTCGTTGTATAGACGGAGAAATCCCTCTGCTGTCGCTCTCTCGATCGCTTCTTTCTCATTCATTTCAAATCTAACGGCCTGAAATCAGCGGCATGGTTTTATCGTGTCCGCTGTATTGATTTGTTATACGGTTTCTTTAATTTCAATATCTTAGCCTGTGATGATTCTAATATGGAATCGCGCAGAAAAGAACTGGCCTCTAATATCTCTATGCCGATTAATTCCCCACTTTCATTCAACTCGGCTGTAATATTTGGGCTTAACGCAATGCTATCTGATTCTTTTTCGTCAGAGTCGAGTAGGATGGGTTAAACGGAGTGAACCCATCGGTACTGTGGCCTCTTTTCTCATTTTAAGCTGTATTCTGTAGTTCAATATGACTACGGCAAAGGCAACGATCAAGGACACAATGGCAGTCACGCAAGGGTCAGCTGTTTTTATGATTTCTATTGTAGACATTTTTTCACACATAACGCCAAAGTTCATCTGCTGCTACAGAGCATAGCGGAATAACGGTCAGGTGTAACGTCTTATGCTATTCTCTTTCGTTTTGCACTTTTCTAAATTGCATGGCTGCGGCACTTAGCTCTTCAACCGACTTATCAACCCAAAGAGTCCTTTGCCACTTAGTATAATCAAATGGTTCTCTCATCACTAACGAAATGAATCTCTCGGCCTCGACCTCACCTAGTGTATTAATAAGAGCTTCAATGCCTTTGATTTTTATTTCTGTATCAGTAATCATTCAATTCCCTCCTTTATAAAAGAGATTGGATCAGTCACCTTGATTTCCTTAATACCTTCCACCTTTTTGACCAATTCGTCATCAGTTGTTAAAAAGTATTCGCATTGCATAGAGATAGCACAAGCCAAATGAAGTGAATCTTTGCTTTTAATCCCCATTTGATGAAACTTTTCAGCCTTTTCAACGATTTCCTGTGTCTCGTCTGTATCAACTGAGACATGGTTCTTCCAGCCACGGATTGCGAACCTCCTTTGTTCAAATGGATTCGCTTCGTTCTCAAAATCCAGGATGTAGGACCATACAAGTTCAATCTCTTTTTGTAAAATCCGTTCTTGAATATTCAACTTGGCTTCGGTCTCAAGTTTAATTCGAAGTTGCTTTTGGTCATCAAAGGGGCGATTGAAACAAGAATTGTCAAGATATATTTTCATTTATTATAACTTGAAAATCAAAGTTTATGTAATGATTAATTTATCCGCATCTTTTCATATAAAAACTCTGGCGCCATATCTACCCCATTTTCCCAGGCAATGGCTCATTTCTTTCGTCCAATACCCACTGTTGCACGCGGCCTTGAATGAACACCAACTGCATGGGCACCCACAATGACGTATTTAACCTTGTGGTAATTGAGTAATTTTAAAAACTCGTTGAAGTCTCTGTTCATCAGGATTTAATCCCTTTGACTGACAATAAAGTATTCTTAATTGATTTATTGCATCTATCTTCGCCTTTATCGATTTAGATTTCCAGTATCTCAGGCTTTCTTCCTCCTGTTTTTCGGTATCGGTCAATTTATATACTTTAACGGTTTTTTTCATTTTTATACCTTAAAAGGGGATCCTATATCCTCACTGCATATTGCATCGTATCCATTTTCTTCTTGTGTAAAAAGAAAAAGCCACTCGTTTGTGAGTGGCTTTCTGTTTCTTGACTTTGATTAATGTGGTGTTTGTTTCCACTTCCATAATCTGCATGCCAGCAGCCTATGACAGTGTGTTTCAGTTTACTTATATCTTCCAACCCTTCGACCCTTACACCCCATTTTCCCGTGATTCGCCCGCTTACTGCGCCACGATAGCCTTTGTCTTCTCTTGTCTCTCATAATAATCACCCCTGTTTAAACTTTAATTAAAAATGAAATATCTGGTAGAATCTGACAAAATTTACGATTTACAAATTACGAATTACGATTCCCCGTTTTCACGAGGACAAGTTTATTAAATCCCAAATCGTGAGTCTCAAATCGTAAATCACGAAATTCCCAATTTACTTGTTTTCCTGTTTTGCGGTGTCTTTCTCAGTCTCTATCTTCTTCGTGGTTTTACTGCTGGACTCTTCTACGTCTTCTTCGACTCCCTTGACACCTTTCTTAAATTCCACGATGCCCCGACCCAAGGATTTCATTACCTCCGGGAGTCTTTTGCCGAAAATGAGAAGCGCCACAATCAGGATGATGAGCCATTCCCAACCGCCTGGCATACTAAACATATTTATGCCTCCTTATGTAAAATTATTAAACAAATCAAATTATAGCGTCAAACCGACAAAAATCAATGAATTAATTTCTGTATGGTCTCACGTCCCTTAATGTGTTTACAAGAGCAGAGATATCCTCAGGCAGGTCAACTTCAAATTCCATTTTCTTATTCTGTATGGGATGGAAAAACTCGATCCTGTGGGCATGGAGCGCCTGCCTCTCGATGATCGGCGCTTCTTCCGGCTCCCGTTCTTTCTGCAATAAATCTGAAAGATAGCATGATTCTTGGCTACCGTACATAAAATCAGCAACGACGGGGTGCCCTATCGCCCGCATGTGTACACGAATCTGATGTGTCCGTCCCGTTTTAGGCATTACTTTTACGAGGGTATACCCGCGGAAACGCTCAACCACTTCATAAATAGACACGGCTTCTTTTCCAATGTCGTGCCTTACTGCCATTTTTTGGGAATCAATCTTATGTCTCGCAATAGGCAAACTAATTTCGTCAGAATCAAGCATTATTTCTCCCTCTACCACGGCAAGATATTCCTTCTTGACGTATCTTTTTTCAAACTGCATGGCAATGTGTGAATGGACGGCGTCGCTCTTGATCGTCAACATAATCCCGCTTGTGTCCCTGTCCAATCTATGGACAATACCGGCTTTTAACGGGCCATTGACCTGGGAAAGGTTCTGGCAGTGGAATGCCAGCGCATTAACAAGCGTCCCGGAAGGGTGTCCACCCGCCGGATGCACTACCATGTCATACGGCTTGTTAATAAGCATCAGATAGTCGTCTTCATAAACGATGTCTATGGGGATGTCTTCAGGAACGACTTTGCTTTCTTCAAGGACAGGCACGCGAACGGAAATGAAGTCTCCCTTTTGTATATCATAACTGCTTTTGACGGTGCGTCCGTTAACCAGCACAGCCCCCTCTTTTACCAATTTCTGAAGAAACGTCCTTGAGTAGTCGGGGAGGCGTGAGGCGAGGTATCTGTCAATCCTTTTGTCGTCAAATACCTTTTTTATATCAAAGGTCACTTCCTTTATTTGTGGGGCTTCCTGTTGCATGTTATTTAATTGCAGACAAACGATATTGTGCCATAGCAGCCCAGTTACTGTTTGGAGAGAGTTCTACCACCTTTGTATACAAACGAACGGCATCGCTCGTCTGGCCTAATTTCTCATAACAACGACCCGCATCCCATCCTTCTTGTGCGGCAAAAAGATTGTTGCTGACAGCCAGAATACCTTCAAATTGTTTAACGGCTTCTTTTAAAAGCCCTTTCTCCTCATAGGCATATCCCAAAGACTGTCTCGCAACAGGCGCAAGCGGATGGCTGCTGTATCTATCCAGAAAATCATTATACGCGCGGATCGCTTCATCGTAATTCTTCAGGCTATAACAAACATTCCCTAGCTGGAACAATACCCATGGCATGGCGCTGGAAGAAGACATATTATCCCGAATATATTTATACGCATCGGCTGCCGTATTTAGCGCCGAAATTCTTTCTTTCCCTTCCTTATCCTGTTTCTGCAACGACATTGCAAGGTCGTTATTTATTTTCCAGAGATTCTGCCAGACAACCTCAGTCTTTCGTGCAGTTACTGTAGTGAAATAAACAGCCCCTGCGCCAAGCGCAATGGCAACACCGATGCCACTACCGATAATTACCTTATACTTATTCAACGTCCTTATTACATTTAAAGTAGCTTCTTTCATTTTTCTTCTTTCTCAAGTTATAAACCAATTAAAGATTCCGCCTCTTTAAAAATTTCTTGAATATCGTTCTCTTCTAAACCTGCTCCACGAGCAATACATTCAGCACGACTGCGGTCTAACAAGTCGTCAGGCGTATGGGAATCGGAACCAAAGACAAGTTTTGCGCCAACCTTTTTTGCCATCTTAACGACGTGTCCATTTGCATAGGCATGCCCTTTCCTGCCGGAAACCTCAAGCCTCACACCACGAGCTTCGGCTAATTTTGCATCGGATTCTGTTATAAGACCCGGATGCACCAGAATATCAGCGCCAGCCTCTATGGCTGCCCGATTTGTCCCGGTCAACACCGGCTCTGTAATCGTTTCACCGTGAACCAGCACAATAAATGCACCCAATTCTCTTGCCCGTTTCACCATAGACCTTATGTGTTCGGGACGAAGATGGGTTAGTTCAACTCCTCCATGTACCTTGATTTTTGAAACCGACCCTATTTCTCTGCATGCAGTTAAAATGTTAGGTATTACAAAATCAATATTGGAATAATCGACATGATCCGTTATCACCAGCCCGCGAAATCCCTTTGCCTCACAACGCCGGATTAATTCTGCCGGTAAAAGAACGCCATCCGAAAACAACGTATGCGTATGTAAGTCAATCACATTAATCACCAAATTTTAATGCGCCCGAGACGATTTGAACGTCTGACCTACGGTTTAGGAAACCGTTGCTCTATCCAGCTGAGCTACGGGCGCATTGGAATATTAAGAATATGTATAAATGTGGTTTAAATTATAGCCGTAATATGAAAAAAATCAACATCATTCCACAGAACAGCAAGCCGCAACCGGAGAGTGAAAAACAAAGTCGAGTGACGAGTAACATGTGACGGGTGGCGATTTATGCATCCCTCGCCACGATTTCTAACAACTTACAAAAAAGAGAATTAGATTGAAGTATAGTAATCTTAATATTAAAATGAAAAAATCGTAGCTAAGCCTTGTGATATTTAATCCAAAAGAAAAGAGGATAAAAACAGTATGCGTCTTAGTTCATATCCCGGATATATTCTATTATTGCTTCTTTTAATTATATTCGTTGTTGGAGGTTGCGGTGTACAAGACCCCGATTATTACAACCGTATGGGTGTTTTCCTGGACAGTCAGGGTAAGATTGATGAAGCCGTGACAAAATATAAAAAGGCATTAAGGATAGACCCATCCAACAGGGAAGCACATTACAATCTTGCCGTTGCCTATCACAAAAAGGGACTGTTTAACGAGGCTATCCAGGAATATAAGACCGTGTTGGAACTCTACCCGAATGATCCGGAAACGCTTTATAATCTGGGTGCGTTGTACGCAAGGAGCAACTTGCCTGATGCAGCTGTCGTTGCCTGGCAAAAGGCCGTTGAACTAAAACCCGATTTCGCAGAAGCACATTATGCATTGGGTTTCGCATGTGCGCAGAAAAAACAATTTGATGACGCCATTAAAGAATATCTCAAGGTTATTGAGAAAAGGCCGGACGATTCGGTTACCCGCAACAACCTCGGCGTAGCCTACTCGGAAAAGGGCATGTTTGATGAGGCTATTAAGGAACTGAAGAAATCCGCTGAAATCAACCCGACAGCGGCAATGACCCACAAGAACCTTGAGTTCGCATACCGGAAAAAAGGGATGGAAGAAGAAGCAAACAACGAACTGAAGCTCTACGAAGAACTATCGAAGAAGACGAATTAGAATCAATTAATATATAGCACACAGTCCCTAAAATAACTTTACCGACTATGGGTCATTGCGAGCGACAGCGAAGCAATCACGAAACCTTTATAACACAAAAGATTACCTCGTTGTTTCACTCCTCGTAATGACACCTCTTCCGGCAATGTCATTCATAAGACGCTCCACCAGTAAACTATCACATCAGACAGACGAAAGGCGTGTAACCACAGATTTCCCAGATTACACAGACAACTGAGGCTTCTGAGTTTTTAGGGCTATTTGGGTTTCTTGAGTTCCTTGTGTTATCTGTGTAAACTCAAAAAAACAACTACAAAGTCAATTTTGCATTTTTCAATTTACATTTTTCATTTTACACTGTTTTTTTTGCTAAAGATGCTATTTGACAGGATCGTATCCCGACCCGCCAAAGGGATGACACCTCAGTACACGCCATATTCCCAGGCAAACGCCCCACACTATGCCTTTTTTTTCCACTGCATCGATCATGTATTGAGAGCAGGTAGGATCATAACGACAGGAAGGATGTATAAGGGGAGAAATGATGAATTGATACACCCTCAGTAGTTTAACGATGATGAACTTCATGGATAAAAAATCTCATTGATTTGGAGTAATAATTTTTTAAACCCTTCCTCGATATCTGAAAGTTTCAGATCAGACGAAAAGGGATGTCGCGGAATGGCGATAATGTCAACATGCATTTTTAGTAAATGTTTATTCAGCCGATATGCCTCTCTCAGCAGTCGTTTAGCACGGTTGCGCCGTACGGCATTCCCCACCTTTTTACTAACCACCAGCCCGAGGCGGGAATGCTGAAAATCGTTTGGTGTAACATAGAAAACGACCTTGTCGTTTTTCAATACCTTCCCTTCGTCAAAAACCCTCTCGAATTCCTTCTTTCGGGTCAGACGTTCTGCCTTTGTAAATTGGAAATTCATTGCCCATAGGTTAGCAGAAGGACGGTACGAAGTCAACAGGATGACAGAAAACCACCTCAAAACATCTCCTGTTTCCTCTTAGTCGTCCGACAAATGTTCCAGCCCAAAAATCCGCTAGCGCCCGTAACGAGCAATTCTTTTACATATTACCCTTTTTATTCATTTTAAAATCTAAAAAACGATTTTTGTTTACAATATTTTCCAGATTTATCACTACCATTTTACATCTTCGTTATTATACTTATTAAAGGGTTTAAGTAACTCACTTATTTTCTCTGTATCTTCTTTATTATTATTAAGCTGACCCTTAATATTCTTTTGTGATATAGACGAAAGGTACCAGCTTAACGGCGCTTCAAAATTTGCAGTTGCCGTTACTGGTTCAGAAGACTCAAAATTATAATAGAAACACTTCCCTTGGAATTCTTCTTCCACCCATTTCTTGAGATTTTTGGCGAAGGCATTGGGTGCTTTAAACCAAGTTCGAATTGGATACTGTATGCCAGGGAAAATCTTATTGTATAATTCTTTGTTCTTTTCTGATTTCTCTTTATTAGCATTATGATCATAACTACAATCAATCCAGATAAAATAAGGTTCAATTTTATCTTCATTCTGAACAAGAATTGATTCTATACTCTCATAAAATTGTAGTGCAGTTACAACACCAGAATTATCATAGAACCCTCCATCGAGTACATGATACTCTGAATTAATTGTACCTGCTGGAGATATATAAGGGAATCTCGCACTCATCATCGCAGCGGTGCTCATACGCATATCTTTATTGCCATTTGGTGAAATAGTAAATATATTTTCACTGCGTTGAAAATTACAATCTAGATTTAGGTATTGTCATTAAATAAGTATTACAACTTTATAGTTTTTTACTAGCCATCAATATTTTTCCATGCTATATTTACCGCATGGAAGAAGAAGCGATAAAAAAGCGTTTCAATCTTTTGAAACCGT
>Ga0233425_10003072_pt1 | contig 31294 bp, 25 predicted proteins | sample Watercolumn_Towu_2_FD_181712 | JGI IMG/M metagenome (GOLD analysis project Ga0233425, IMG submission 181712) | Freshwater microbial communities from Lake Towuti, South Sulawesi, Indonesia - Watercolumn_Towuti2014_140_MG | ecosystem: Environmental > Aquatic > Freshwater > Lake | place... | reverse complement strand
GATCTGGGGGGAAGCTTGCTCAGGAGTCCGACGAGCTGTGCGCGGTAGATCATGACGGCGACATCGCCACGAGTCATTTCCTTGGCCGGCATGAAGTAACCTTCAACGCTGTCGACGAGTGAGTACTGGCTTGCAATACAGGCGTACTTGCCAAACCATTTTCCCGATACATTTTCCTTGTATGGTTTCTCGCACTTTATGTACTTGCTGCCAATGTTTGCGGCCTCGATGAAGATCTTGAGCATTTCGGCCCTATTCACCGTGTTGTCTGCGCGGAATGTATTGTCCGGGTAGCCATTGATGACTCCATAGAGACGAGCCGCAGCGAGATATGGGGTGTACCAGGCCGTTGAGTTCACGTCCTTGAATCCGGCACTGTCGAACCACCAGCCGGTTGTCGGAACGTTATACTTGAGAGCCAGGAGAATCACCTTCACTGTTTCTGCACGATTGATTGGAGTGGTTGGACGGAAGGTTCCATCGTCGTACCCCTTGAAGACACCGAGCTTCTTCATCTCCTGAATAGCAGCACAGTATGGAGCTGATGCTGGCACATCGGCGAATCCGGCGCAGACAGATGTCTGATTCCCTCCCGTGTATGAGAGTTTGAATGAACCCTCGGCGATATTGGACTGGCCGAATGCGTTGTATGCGGATACGCGGAACTTGTAGTTACCCACCGGTGCGAGTTCGCCATTCATGAGTTTGCCATCCCATGCGGCTGTTCTGCTCCCTACTTCCTGCTGATTGAGCTTGAGTGTCGCGACAATGTTGTTGTCCTGGAGAATCAGCACGGTGACATACGCACTTGCCGTCACGTTGTAGCTCACCGTGAGAGGTCCGCTGTATGGGCTGTATGGGTCTGGCGTTACCGAACTTGAAATGATGAACGGAGCGTTTCCGCCCGGATTCACCGTCGATGTCGTCAATGAGAACGTTCCCTGTCTGGTCTCGAGAGAACCATTGCTCTTGAAGACGAGGAGCTTATAGGTGTAGGCGCCTGATGGGAGGACATTGCCGTTATTGTCCCTTCCATTGTAGGTAAAACTGTTGTTGCCGCTTCCGAAGAACTGTGATTTCTCGAAGCGTACGTTTCCGTTCATATCTTCGGCCCGGAAGATGACGAATATCGGTGAAGCGAGGTTGAATGAAACCGTTGCCGATGTCGTTTGCGGATCGAAGGTTTGTGGAGAGAAGCTATAAGAGTTGATGTACTGCGAAGGATCGCTTGCGGTCTGCTGTACCTGGAATGAACCAGTGTAGCTGTCCGCGACATTTCCCGATGAGGTGTAACTCATGACACGGTAGCTGTAGGCTCCACTTGAGAGGAAACTTCCTGAGTTGTCGTAGCCGGTGTAGGTGATGTAGTTTTGACCTGCTGGTCTGCTCATCTGGCTGCTCGTGTAGACGGTGTTTCCATTTTTCAAAATCTGGAAGTTGACGTTGCCACTCTGTGAGAGGTTGAAGCCGACTGAGGCGTTCTCTTTCGCCGGATTGAATGTGTTTGGAGTGAAGCTTACGTCTGAGAGCATTGGATTCTGACTCACGAAGCCGGTATTCACCACATCGAATACGCCTGTCTTCGCATCACTTGGTTGTGAATTTCCTACCGGATAACTGTTCAAGGTGAAGGTGTAGGTTCCTGTTTGAAGGAGCGCACCGCTGTTATCGCGACCGTTGTAGGTGATGGATTTCTGGCCGGCCGATTGATTGAAGTACTGGCTTCCCGATGAGTAGACAATCGATCCCTGGTTATTTCGTACCGTAAGCAGCACATCGCCGGTGCTCGAGAGTGTGTAAGAAAATACCTGATTCTGCGTCTGGACGTAGAAGGTGCCATAGAGGAGGCTTACATTCGAGAGGAGCGGCTGTTGTGTCATCGTATTTACCGCCTGAAATGTGCCCGACTTCTGGTCGTAGAGATTCTTGTTTGCGTCATAACTGTAGAGTGTATAGGTGTAGGTGCCTGGCTGCAGGTATCCGCCACTCTTATTGTTGAATCCGGAGTATGTGACGGAGTTTAGGCCCGATGACTTGCTCATGCCTGTCGAGGCGAATACTTCCTGTCCGAGATTGTTGAAGATGTTATAGGATACTGTGCTCGATGAACTCAACCAGAATGAAATTACCGCTGTGTCGTTCACGACGTTGAATGGATTTGGAGAGAAGCTTACATTGGAGAGAAGTCCTGTAGTAGGCTGCGTGTTCTGGGTTACTGGCGGATTTCCGACGACTTCGATGGTGCGCATGTCTACGCCTGTGCCACTCGTGTTTTCTGCAACAACCTGAACCGTGTAGATGCCGTTTTTTACGTAGAGGCTATTCGAGCCCGCGTAGCTGTTCGACACTACGTTTCCATTCCAAGTGAATGTGTTGTATCCTGCAGGTTTTTGCGCATTGCTCTTCTGCGTGAATACGGTTTCACCTTGCTGATTTTTGACACTCAAGGTGAGGTCTGCCGGCGCATCGAGATTCAATTTTACCGTAAGATTTTCATTTACTGAATTAAACGGATTTGGTGAGACCTCGAAGATCGTGAGGTTTGGTTTCACCGCGATCGATGATCCGCCGAAGGTTGAGGCACCGAAACGGACCGAGATGTTGTGAATCGTGTGGCCCTTGTCGTTGGCTGCGAGGAGAACGGCGAGGTAGTCGCCGCTGCTGACGTAGTTTCCGCTCTTGTTGCGACCATCCCAGGTGAATGATGTTGCACCCGCCGAGGCAAAGACAAAATCCTGTTCAGCAACCGGCTCTGTCGAGGCATTGTAACCGACCGGTACGATGCTCATCTTCACCACCGATGGAGCGTTCACCGCGAAGGAGATCGTGCTCAGGCTCCCGCTCGAGAACGCCGATGGATTCGCCGTTGCACTTGTGATCACTGGAGACTGGGACGCAACCGGTACGATCAATACATTTGCCTTTCCGGTACTGACTTCTCCGAGATTGCTCGTTGCCTTCACCTCGACGACATAGCTACCCTGTGGCAGAGGGACGCCATTTGGCGTTGTACCGCCCCAGTAGAGCTCCTGTGTGCCTGCGTTCTGGAATGAGTCGTAGAGCGATACCTGTGTCAGGCCATTCTTATCTTTCACACTCACTTTCAAGTTGGATGCGTAGGCTGCGAGCGTATAGGTAATTTTCGTAACATCCGGCGGAACGAGTTTCCACTTCGACAACATAATGCTACTTACCTGCGGATAGGCAAGGGTCGAAGAGCTCGTGCCTGCCGCTGTTCCACTATTTATGAGCTGGAGCCATGCGTCAGATACCTCGTCCGCAGAAACCATGACTGGCTGGAGAACGAGAGCGGCACTGAGTACGCTTACGAGGAGTTTCTTCGCGAGCGAGCTAACGGAGTTTTGCATATGCATGTGAGAATTAAATAATGATATAAATTTAGTGTAAGGCGGTGATTCTATACTGTTTTCTATACTCCTGTCAATGCTTTTTGGTATTTTGCACCAAATATAGCTTTGGGAGTGACCGAAATTAGCCTTACACTGCACTTTTACACTCTCCGGAGCATAAAATCATGGCTTTTTGTCCAATTCGTCTTGAATTTTTCGAAAAGAATGACGTTTTGTGTATTTCATTTGACAGAGGGACTTTGCGTCATTATATTTGGCCTGCTTTGTTTATTTTTTAACGATACTTTAAAAGTCGCATGCCAAATCTTTCAGCTTCAAAAAAATCGATGAGACAGTCTCTCAAGGCTCGAGAACGGAATTATAAGACGAGAGCTGATCTTAAGAAGGTCATCAAAGACACTCTGAAGCTGGCCAAAGCTGGAGAGATGAATAGGGTGAGCGAGGGGCTTCCCCAGGCTTTCTCGGTCATCGACACCGCTGTCAAGAAGAGAATTATCCACAAGAACAACGCCGCCCATAAGAAGGCGCGACTGGCTGCTTTGGTTGCTTCGAAGTAGTTTTTCCGTTCGGTTTTTTTTGAGAAAGTTCAATGATTCACCTCAACCTCGATACTCTCTTTGCCCTTACGGGTCGCGGACTTGCGAGGAGGGACGTTTTTTCGAGCAGCAAAGCCGTCGCTTCTCTCATTCAGAAAGTTCAGAGCCGCGAACAGGGGTTTCTCGATCTTCCCTATGATGGAGGTGGTAGTTTTTTCAAGCGAGGTTTGCCATTTATACGAAGTGCCCGTAAAAAATTCCGTCATATTATTGTTTTGGGAATCGGGGGATCGGCGCTTGGGGCACGTGCTCTTGCTCGAGCACTTGCGACAAACGATACCGGTCCATCACTCCACATTCTCGACAATGTCGATCCGGAACTCATCGAGCGTGCCGAACATGATGTCGATTTGAGGAAGACACTCTTCATCGTCGTGACGAAATCCGGGACGACACCCGAGACACTCGCACAGTATTTTTACTTCAGGAAGAAGATGGAAGAATCTCTCGACAACAAGAGAGCGCGTGATCATTTCATTTTCATTACTGATCCGAAGCGCGGATACCTGCGTGGGGTTGCCCTACGCGACGGGATTATCACTCTTGATATACCGGAAAATGTCGGTGGGCGATTTTCTGTTCTTTCGGCTGCTGGCCTGCTTCCTGCTGCACTCGTAGGCGTTGATGTAAAAAAACTTTTCAGGGGAGCGAGACGTGCGGTTCAGTATTTTTTTGAAACGAATTCGAAGAAAAATATGGCTTTCCAGCTTGCACGCGTGCAGTTCCTGCTGCAGCAAAAACGAGGCGTAACCATTACCGTTATGATGCCTTATTCTCATGCCCTCACAGGAGTTTCCGAGTGGTACGCCCAGCTGCTTGCTGAGAGTATCGGCAAGTCTCATACGCGGAGTGGAGAGATCGTCCATGCCGGCATAACGCCCGTTTCCGCGATTGGCGTTACCGATCAACATTCCCAGGTGCAACTCTACAATGAGGGTCCGTTCGACAAATTTGTACTCTTTTTAGAGACACGACGGAGCCGATCGGACATTTCTGTTCCGAAAATTTCGGAAAAAAGTTTTGATTTCCTCAGCGGAGTCCCATTTGGTGATCTCATGCGAGTCGAAAAGCGTGCTACCGAATCTGCATTTGTGCGATTTGACCGGCCGTGTGGCAGTGTCATTCTCGAGAGAATCGATGAGGAGCATCTTGGAGAACTCCTCGTCATGCTCGAGGGCAGTGTTGCATTTCTCGGAGAAATGTATGGTGTCAATACCTACGATCAACCCGGTGTGGAACTTGGGAAAACGCTCACAAAAAAGATATTGCGGGCAGGTTTGTAGAGTCGGTATAGTGCGGTTGTTATGAAAATTCCAAGTTTGGGTGAAGCGCTTGATGCTGAACATTTCTCGTTTCTCAAGGCCCTTGCAACGGCTTGCAGGAGGTCAATTATCGAAATGACTGCGTTGGCGCAGTCTGGTCATCCGGGGGGATCGCTCTCGATGATCGATTATTTGTGCGTTTTGTATGCCTTTGTCGTGAGTCAGCACAACGAACCGGTTGTTGTTTCCAATGGACACATCTCCCCTGCCGTTTATGCCATTCTCGGTGAGCTCGGTGTCGTTGATAAGAAACGCGCGGTCAAATTTTTTCGCAAGCCTGATGATGTCTTTGAGGGCCATGTGAATCGCCGCGTTCGCGGAGTGCACTACTCGACTGGGCCCCTTGGAATTGGAGGCTCCGTTGCCAGTAGTTTTGCTCTTGGAAATGTTCTCGGGAAGTCTTCGGAATCGGTGTACCTCATCATGGGAGATGGCGAGCAGCAGGAGGGGCAGGCGTATGAGATGATGAATTTTGCGAGCAAGTATGCGTTATCGAATCTGGTCCTCTGTATTGATTTCAACAAAATTCAGCTCTCTTCTTCCCTTGCGGATATCATGCCGATTCATATCGAAGGCCACTATCGCGCCGCCGGGTGGGAGGTGATTGAGGTGGATGGGCATGATTTTGAGTCAATTTGGAGCGCACTTTCCCGCGCGAAGGCCATGCAGATTGCGGCGGCGGTGAGCGGAAGTGGCAAACCTGTCTGTCTGCTCACCCATACCATCATGGGTAAGGGTGTCAGTTTCATGGAGGCGGACAGTGGTGCCGGGAAGGCGAACTGGCATGGTTCGACCACCGGGAAGGAGTTAACTGAACAAGCCCTTGCCGAGCTCGTTCTTTCTGATGAGCAACGTGTGATGATTTCTGAATTTCTTGCTGATTTTGGTGGGAATCTTCGTGAACAGATTTCAAGTTATGATTTTGTGAAGAGCGGCACACCGATTGAGGGATTCAATATTGGCGTTGCGCGCGAGTATTCGGTGAGTGAAAAAACGGATTGTCGCGGCGCGTATGGTAATGCCTTGGTTGATCTGGCCGGTTTGAATACTTCCGTCGTTGCGATGACCGCTGACCTTGCGGGATCGGTCAAGACAGATGGTGTCAAAAAGGCCTTTCCTGAGCGACATATCGAGTGCGGTATTAGCGAGCAGCACATGGTGAGCGCGGCTGGAGGTTTGAGCCTTCGTGGATTTGTACCCTTTTGCTCGACGTTTGGAGCCTTCATGACCAGCCGCGCGAAGGATCAGGCACGCGTCAATGATATCAATGAAACGAATGTAAAAATGGTCGCTACGCACTGTGGTTTATCCGTGGGTGAGGATGGCCCGACCCATCAGGCGATCGATGATATCAGCTCCTTCATGGGATTCTTTCATACCTCGATTCTTGAGCCCGCCGATCCGAATCAGTGTGATCGAATGATTCGCGCGATTGCCGGTGTATATGGAAATTTTTATGTCCGGATGGGACGAGCGAAGGTGCCAACGATTGCGCGGGAAAATCCCGATGGTAGCTTGAGCGATGTGCCGTTTTTTGGTGGCAATTACGAATTTGAAATTGGACGGGCCGATGTGGTGCGTGCGGGCAAGGATGTTACGATTGTTGCCAGTGGGCCGATGGTGAGTCGCGCGCTTGAGGTTCGTGATGCGCTTCGCGGTGAGCTCGATGTCGAGATTGTTGCGGTGAGCTCGATGAAGCCTTTTGATGGTGAAACTATTGTGAAGAGCGTGAAGAAAACTGGCGCGGTTATCACCTATGAAGATCACCATCCCGATATTGGATTGGGCATGCTGGTGACGCGCGCACTTGTCGATGATGGCTTGCTGGTGCCGAGTATTCACATGGGAGTTCGCGCGTATCAGCTGAGCGGCACCGCCGACGAGTTGTACGAGAAGGCGGACCTTGGAGTGAAGGATGTCATGAAGGCCGTGAAGAAGGTTGTGAAGGCGAAGGTGTAATATATCTCTCTAGATCTCCATGCCGAGCGCACTGAGATCAGCTCTTAGGGCGTCAGAGATCTCGTGCGCAGGTTCTCCTCTATCATTAGCCATATCTTCTTGTGCATCTAATTCCGCTCGATCCGCTGAATCATAATCTCGCGACATGCTGCCGTCTCTCTTTAAACGTATTGGGCCGACTTCACCTTATTATTCATACATCAAGCAAATTTCTAAGCCATGCGTCTGGCTTACTTTCTTCGAGGTGATCGCGGATGATCGCGTGAATATTTATCATTTTCTTTGCATTTGATTTCCAGACACACTCATCAAATTCTTTGAAGTCCCTGTCTGTGAAGCTGCTCCATTGGATGCCGAGTTCGTGCATGAGCTGATGTTTGAGCTGTTTTTGATTTCGGAGCTTGAGGCTGGCGTGAAGGTAGAGATAGTCAAAAAGTGCACGAGCTTTTGTGGCGACATGATATGTTCGCTCGGGGTTGTTGAGATTTGAGTTGCTGTGATCGAAGTGTATTTCCGGACTGAATACTGCTTCGCTTATGCCGATATTTTTGATCTTCGTGTAACACGGTGATCTCACGTTCTGGTAGATGAAGGTGCCGAGTTGGTTTATGAAGCTTCGGGTGGTCTTTGTCGTAATGGAGGTAATTGCTGGCTGACCCTGTGCATAGAGCAACATGCCGTATTTTCCCAGTATATATTCACCAGTAATGTATGAGGGCTTGTATATTTTTGAGGCAGTGTATTCGGTGAGTTGTGTTTTGTTTGGCTCGTTTATATATGCATCTGCTCGGATATAGAGGCCGCTTCTGAGTTTCAGAAATGTACCGCGATTGAGTGATCGACGTACTCTTGCATTTTTTGCATCATATTTTGATGACGATGTGTTCGAAGAAAGCGCCTTTATTAGCTCCTGTTTCGTAAGATATATCTCCGTCTTGTTTTGCCCGGACATGCCGTTTGTTTCAGAATTAGTATGTTTTTGCGTCATAATTCTAAAACAAAAGTCCTCTGCGTGGAAATATATAGAATTGTTAAGATTGCAGCAATTGCCAGAATCTTAAGAATATACTCTGATTTTCCCATCCACAGGATTTATTTCACGCCTGAAACATCATCGGAATAGATACCTGCTGGACGAATCTTTAATCCGTATATGTTAATGAGCTGCGAAAACGATTGTAGGAATTTTTTTGATAAATCTTCCGACCGGTGTCGAGTCGTCGCCGGATTCGAGCTGGTCTATGAGATGGGCTTTTTCGTGACCTTTGAGGAGGAGGATGGCCTGCTGGCAGTTTGTGAGAGCCTCCATCGTGCATGTCAATCGGTCGTGGACCGGAAAGACATCTGTAGAGGTTTTGGCCGTAAGATAGCCCTCTTGGAGCCAGTCGAGAGAGTCTTGAAAGATGCCAGCGATGTGACCATCGGGGCCGGCGCCGAGGATAAGGAGATCAAAAAGTGGCTGTCGGGAACAAGTAAGTTGAATGAGCTTTTGTTCCATTGCCAGTATCGCCGACTCGTATCCGAGCGATGTATCGAAGTATACCACCTGATCAAATGGAATATTGATATTGCTGATGAGCGTATCGCGAATCATGCCGTAGTTACTTTGCTTGTCTGATGCGGGAACAAAACGTTCATCGATTAAAATAATCGTGATACGATCCCACGGTATATGCCGTTGTGAAAGTTGACGATACAGCTCTTTTGGGGTTGAGCCGCCTGCTAGGCCGATGCGACAAGTTTCCTGACGTGATAGCATGTCGGTAATTGTCTCCATCACGCTCTTTGATGATGCTTCAAGAAAATCGTGATCGGTCTGGAAGTGGTGGATGCTTGGAGATGACATAGATGCAAGGATGAAGATGTGTGAGATTATATGTTGTACCACCTGTGCCCGAACTTCTCGAGCATCAGGTCAGCGGCGCGCGGACCCAGTGAGCCGGATTGATACTTCTCTAGATGCAGTGATGCTTCAGAGAAGAGCTCCGAAATTTTGTCTATGAAGTTCCATGAGGCGTAGACTTCCGGGAAACAGAGGAAAAGCATCCGATCGCCCTTTATTGCCTCAAGCAACAACCGACCGTGTTCCTCCAGACAGTCGCCGCTACAATAGATCGGCCGGCCGGTTGTGAGAGGAAGAAACTCGATCTCTGAACCGCCCATTTTTGTGAGAAGATGGAACTCAATTTTTTCTCTTGGCTGCAATTGAATCACGAGTCTGTTGGGTTCGAGTTTTTCGTTGAGTTTCTGCAGGGGTTGGGGTTTGAATTCGATCACGATGCTCGTGAGCTGCGATTTAAGTTTCTTTCCGGTCCTCAGATAGATCGGCACGTTGTGCCAGAGCGGCGCATCGATGAACAATCGGAGAGAAGTGAAGGTTTCGGTTTGTGATTTCCTCACTACGCCTTCCTCTCTACCATAGCCTTCGTACTGTCCGCGAACGACTGAATTACGTTTATCCTTGAGTACAAGCGACTCTATGAGATTGCGTTTTCCGCGATGAATCGTCTCCGCATTGATTTTCTCCGGCAGGTCCATGGTGAGAAAGGCGAGAATCTGAAAGAGATGGGACTGAACCATGTCGCGCAGGGTACCGACGTGATCGAAGTAGTTGGCGCGGCCCTCGATGCCGAGATTTTCCAATCCATTGATCTGAATGTTCCTGATGTATGCCCCCTGAATGAGCGTCGTGAGGATTGGATTGGCGTAGCGGAGAGACAGAATATTGAAGACTGCCTCTTTCCCGAGGTAGTGGTCCAAGAGAAATAACTGTTTTTCGTCGAAATGCTCGAGGAGAACTCTTTCCAGATGTTTCGCCGACTCCAGATTGTAGCCAAATGGTTTTTCAATAATGATGCGCAGTTTCCCCGCAGTCGTGTCGAAATTGGTAGTGCCGAGCTGGCGAACAATGGCTTCAAATACGGATGGCGGAGTGGAGAGGTAGGCAAGCCTCATTGGTTTTTTCATTCTCTTCTCCATACGCTCGAGATGTTTCTTCAGATTCGCCATATCGGTAAGACTGTCATACTGGCCTGCGACGTAGGATACGTTGCCGAGAATCTTACTTAAAATTTTTTCGTCGGTACTGCTGCCATATTTTTTTCGCACCGATTCGCGGAAAAGTTCGTGGAATGCTTCCTGTGTCATTTCTGTCCTCGAGAAGCCTACAATTCTGTAGTCCACTTCGAGGCGACGCTCGAGCTGGAGCTGATAGAGCGAGGGAAAAATCTTGAGCCTGGCGAGCGATCCTGATGCTCCGAAGATTATGAGCGTGAAGGGGTCTTCAGCTTTTTGGAATGGAAGCGTTTTTTTTGAAAGCGTTTTCATTATGAGGCGTTACATTTATGAAGCGTTCCATTTGGTATGAAATACTCCTTTTTTATCACGACGTTCATACCCGTGCGCCCCAAAAAAATCCCGCATGGCCGCAGTAAGATTTGCCCCAAGGCAGGTCTGTGAGAGCCCTATGAGGTAGCTGAGAGCCGCTGAGAATGCCGGAAGGGAAATACCTGCTTTGAGTCCCGTCTCGACCGTTTTTTTGAGAGCGTCGAGGCTTTGTTGGACTTTTTTTATGCTACTACCATCGTCCATGAGATTTTTATCGGCGAGAAGGCTTGATCGAATAATGCATCCCCCCTGCCAGATGCGGACTACTTCTTTCAGATCACCATGAAATTCGTGCGTAATGCTTCCCTTTTTCAGCAGCATGAAGCCTTCGTTGTATGCGAGCAGCATTCCCGCATAGAGAGCCTGCTCGAGTTGATCAATAAATGTGTTCAATTTTAGCTTTGACCGCTGTTGAGCGGTTTTAGAGAATGATTCGCTTTTATGGCGCATATCAGAGGATGACATATATCTCGCAAGGAGTGACATTGTCAGTATGGGGGCGCTTACTGCGAGTTCCATAGCTTCTCTCGCCGCCCACATGCCTGTCCCTTTGCTTCCGGCGGAGTCGGCTATCAGATCGATGAGGTTTTGCCCTGATTCGGTTTTTTGACGCAAAATCGGTGGGATAATTTCAAGTAAATATGACTTCTTTATCAATTCCGTATTGAATTTTTCAAATATCTGTGCAATTTTTTTGTTCTCTAAATTGCAGCCGAATTTGAGGAGGGTATACGATTCGGTAATAAGTTGCATGATCGCATATTCGATACCGTTGTGCACCATTTTCACATAGTGACCGCTGCCTCGAGGTCCGAGATTCGCGACACATGGCTTACCTGAAAAATCCTTTGCCGCTACTGTTTCGAGGGATTTTTTTATTTTTTTCCATACGGTATCGTCTGCCCCTACCATCATGCTTGGTCCATGTAATGCACCCTTCTCTCCTCCTGAAATTCCAACCCCAACGTAATGAATACTTTTTTTGTTCATTTCTTCAAGTCGACGTATCGTGTCAGGGTAAAAAGAATTTCCTCCGTCCATGACAATGTCGCCTTTGGTGAGCAATGGTGTCAGCCTTTCGAGCATTCCATCCACGGCATCGCCTGCTGGAATCATGAGGAGAACCATGCGGGGAACCTCGAGTGATTTCACAAAATTCTGCAGGGTTTCGCAGCCCGAGAGGTAGGGTGAGGAAGATTTTTTCAGGAGCTGCCGTATTTTTTCCGGGTGATGATTGTAGACCGAAACCGGAATCATGTGGTTTGCAAAATTTTGAGCGAGACTCGCGCCCATGACTCCCAAACCGATGATGCCGATTCGGTTTTTCATCCTTACTCTCAGTATAAGGCGCGACGCGCCTAAAGACCAGTATATTTATTCAGTTTCAGGACCTCTATGACCTGAAACACCGAGTGCATTTGCCCCAGGAAGCGATGAATATCTTCCGTGTCGAGACAGGATTTTTCAATGTCGCCGACCTCGAAAAGATTCGTTCCGGTCTCCACCATAATGAAAAGGTGGTTACTGAAAAATTCGCATTTGATCGATCCATTTTTGCTGTACATATCACGAAGGGCAAGGAGACGTTCCATAAAAGCAGTTGTAAGCAGGTAGCGGGCTTCCACCTGATCGGTACTGAAAACATCGAAAATTCCCTCGAATTTTGGGTCTTCAAGTTTAACCCTCTGCGAGCCGCTGAATTGCGCGTTCAGCAGATTTCCCAGCAGTCCACCATCTCTTTTCACTACCGTTCTGCCATGAAATGGTTTCCTCAGTCTAATATGGAAAATTTCTCCAATAAACACTACTATATGTTTGTTATTTTTTCTTCCCTCATTTTCAAGTTTCACCTCACACATCTCCATCGGCACACCGTCATACTCTCCTGATATATGATCACTCCCTGTGTAATGCTGAAAAACCGGTGTGACGCTTGCGTCACGCAGTATATTCCCATCGATTTTTCCATTTTCACTGAAGGCGAGGGTGCCAAAAAATTTGATCAGTTTACTGATAATCCCCTCTTTCACATGCGAATGATACTTCGATACCGGTTGCCGCATCCATCCGAAGATAAATACTGCGACGAAGAAACTCAATAGGAGCACACTCTCATCCTGGATGATATAAAAAAGAAAGATCGTTATGGCAAGTTCAGCCGAGTAGAGCGCTACGGCGACTTTTTTCCTCCTGCGATATTGATCAAGAAATACAAATCGCTGCTTTTCGACCTCTACGAGTCTTTCCTTTATGTTTCTCTCAAAAAAATCCGTGAACCCCTTTTCGTAAGGCTCGCGTTCTATGAACGTCCCCGCGGATACGGTTTTCGCGAAAGGCATGTTATTTTAAAATTTCTGCAGCATTCACCTCTTTGCGCTCTCTTTCTGAAGCCTCAAAATATGGCATATCCTTCACATTGATGATGGCAGCGACGAGACTGCCCGGAAAGATATGTACGGCATTATTGAGTTCGGTGACCGCGGAGTTGTAGAAGCGTCGAGCGGCTGAGATATGTTCTTCCACCTCATTGTATATCTGCTGCGCCTGGAGCATGGTCGCATCGGACTTCAGATTTGGGTAGTTCTCCACCGCCACGAAGAGTGATTTGAGCTTGTCGTTGAGCTGCGTTTCGGCTGTGAATTTTGCCCTGAGTTCCTCGGGGACGTTCACATCTACCTTGGCATCCGCGCGCGTTCTCAACTCGGTAATCTCGGTGAGCAGATTTTTCTCGTGCTCCATGAATTTCTGGGCGATGGTGAGCACGTTTGGGATGAGGTCATGGCGTTTCTTGAGCTGAACATCAATGCCGGAAAAAGCTTCAATGGCCGCATTGCGCTTCTTGATGAGCCCAACGTAGAAGATGTACAAGGCGCCTGCGAGAATGGCGAGAAGAATGAGAAGAGTCATAGTAGCTTTATTTTAAGAATAACTGCGTTACGAGTGTCCTCCTTTTTTAGCGAGTCTGCAAGCTGTATTTCGGTAATATCTGTTTCGGTTATCACCCCTGAACCAAGGCATCGATTCTGGAGATAAAAAACGGCGAATTGACCCGGGGCGATTCCCTGATCAGTGCCGTCAATACAAACCAGTGCCGATGTCGAGTCGATCGGTTGTAACTTAGCGCGATACATTTTTTCGCCGTGGCGGATCTTCACTGTGATGCCGAATTCGAAAGAATCCGCGTCCGGCAATCTGCCGTCAAACCAATTGAAGTCAGTTATGATGAATGTATCGCGTGATTTATCAGGCTCGTAGTATGTTTTTGAGATGTAGATAGTGTTTGACTTCGACTCTTTTTTCACGACAAACCATGGCCCGCCGGAGAGCATGATGCCGCTGCGCTGTCCTATGGTGAAGTACCAAAATCCACTGTGCTCGCCGAGTTTTTTTCCTGTTTCAAATTCGACCAGATCGCCCTTTTTCCCCCCAAGATAGTGCCTGAGAAATTCATTGTATTTGAATTTCCCGAGGAAGCAGATGCCCTGCGAGTCCTTCCGGTCTTTATTGGGAAGCTTATACTTTTGTGCAAGTTGCCGAACTTCGTGCTTATGAAGATGTCCGATTGGAAAGAAAATTTTGCTTAACTGTTTTTGCGAGAGACGTGCCAGAAAGTAGGTTTGGTCTTTTATCTGATCGGGTGAACGCTTGAGGCAGTATGTATATTTTTTTTGTTCAGCGTCGAGAACAGCCTCGACTTGGGCGTAGTGACCTGAGGCGATTTTGTCGAAGTGATTCTGGCCGAATTGCGCCACAATTTTTTCATAAAAAAGTCCGAACTTGATGTGGTTGTTGCACATGATATCGGGGTTTGGAGTACGACCATTTCTCACTTCTTCGATGGTATACGAGACCACACGATCGAAGTATTCCTTCTGCATGTTGAGGATTTCGAGGGTCACGCTCGCCTGTTCGCATACCGCACGGGCGTAGCGAATGTCCTCTTCCCATGGACACTCACCGAGGAAGCTTAGCTCATCTTCAAGCCAAATTTTGAGATAGAAGGCGGTCACGGTATGACCGTGCTCCTGAAGAAGTCGCAGAGCGACCGAGCTGTCTACGCCACCAGAGAGAAGCAGTGCGATATTCATAGTGAATGTACGATAGCAAAATCTCATAAAAATGGCTAGCCTTTCAGATGAAACGATGGTAGGCTGCCGATATGTCTCTCTACTGTCGGATTTTTTATGCGGGATATTTCACTCTACATTCACATCCCCTTCTGCAAGACGATCTGTCTGTACTGCAATTTTTTGACGTTTGCGAATAAAAATCGAAGAATTCCGGAGTACATCGATGGGATTTTACGTGAAATTCAGTTACGGGCGGATGTATATGGGAGAGAGTCTGACTATGAAATTCAAACAGTGTATTTCGGTGGAGGGACGCCGAGTTTGATTGATCCTGAATTGATCAAAAAAATTGTACAACAAATATGCAAATATTTTCGAGTGCGAGCATCCTGCGAAATTACCATTGAGTGCAATCCCGAGAGCGTCGATGAACATCGCGTGTGTGTCTGGCAGGAAGGTGGTGTTACGCGCTTCTCTCTCGGCGTCCAGAGCCTCGATAAAAAAACGCTCTGGCGAGTTGCGAGACCCCATGATGAAACAATGATTTTCAGAGCGCTTGAGATTTTTAAGAAATCCCGGATGCGAAATTTTGGCACCGATTTTATCATGGGACTTCCCGGGCAGACGCTCCGATCTTTTCGTCGAGAGGTTGAGACTATTTTGAAGTATAGGCCCACCCATGGATCGTTCTACTTCCTGTCTTACGATACGAAGAGGATTGATCTCTTCGCGAAAGAGTGTCCGGATGAGGCGACGCAGATCGCCATGTATGAGTGGCTCTGCAGGCGTCTGAAACGCTCTGGATTTATCCACTATGAAGTCTCGAACTGGGCGAAAAAAGGATATGAGTGTGAGCATAATAAGCGATACTGGGAGCAGAAAGATTACCTCGGCATTGGACTTGGTGCACATTCAATTGTTGATGGTGTGATGTGGGAGAATGAGAGTGATTTTGAGGCGTATCTGCGTGATCCCCTACACAAAGTGAACGAGATGCCGATTGACCATGATCTTCGTCGCATGGAGTACATCATGCTCCGACTACGTACCCATGAGGGAGTGAATTTGAAACGATATGCCGAGATGGGTGATGTGGCGAAATTGCTGGAACGCGCGAAAACATTTATCGTATCCGGCCATTTACAAAAACTTCGCGGCCATTTGAGGCCTACCGAAAGTGGTTTTTTGATATTGGAGATGATAACAGGACGGCTTATTGCCCACTGACTGCCTGCTCCTCAACCTTAAGACTGAAGGCTTGAGTGTACGGCTCGATGTATATTGAGAGCCCATGATGGATAAACACGTGGCGGAGCTACTGGGGGGAGCGGTTCTTTGGTTTGGCTGTCGAGATTCTCTATTTCTCCTTCAAGGAAACCTTCAATTTCGTTTTCGACCGTTTTTGATGGGAACGGAACGAATCCTCCGTTTGCCGTTTTTGCGGCTTCTTCAAATTGCATGAGAGCATGCCGTATGAGGCTATTTCCCGCTCTTTGTTTGAAAATTTGAAACGTTCTCGGGGTGATCTCCATCTCTTTGGCAAGTAGTGCGCGTGCCAAATAAAATCCGAACATGCCGAATTCACTGAATGCACTTTCAACCTCGAGGCTCCTCTTGAAATATTCCTCCGCCTTCTTTGCGAAGTGCTCGAAGCCCTGTTCGCCCATGAGAAACATTTGTGCCGCCCTTTCGTAATTCACCTGTCCCTCACGAAAATGAAGTTCTGCCTGATCTACCCTTGAACCAAGTTCCCTGAACCTCTCTTCTGCCAGGCCGAAGAGACGTGCGGTTTCGAGCCAAAATGGAGATGTGTCTGGCGTCTTACGGCTTGCTGCAATCGTTCCATAAGCGACGGCGAGATTCATTTCGAGGCGCGCCTTCATTCGCGGATAAGGATCGGTGAAGAGCGGGATGCCCATGTCGTCAATTCTCCCTCTCGTCGCTAACGAGTGGACCTGTAGTTCAAGCCATCTTCTCGTACAGTCCGCGAGCTTTGCTTTCAGCTCCTGATTTCCTCGAGGAGAAATGAGCAGCATACTGTCGGCGTTCATTCCTGTGAATGCATCGAGTATGTCCAACTGGTTCAGAATTTCGACAAATTCCTCGTTTGAGGGCCTGTCGAATCGTCCCGGAGTCCAGATGCGTGTGCCATTGATGTTGGTTATTGGATCATTGTCGGGAGTGAATGGGTTCTTGCTGTTGAGCATGGAATTAATTACAAAAAATAAGGTTTCATTTTGCCTCTTTGCGACGTTCGTGTCAACTCATGTATTTATGCCTATTTATCTCCTTTATCAATATGGTGGGCCCGCCTGGACTTGAACCAGGGACCAATCCGTTATGAGCGGACTGCTCTAACCACTGAGCTACGGGCCCGTATTTTGTGCGCGGCTATATTACCGATTTGAGCAGGAATGTGCAATGACCCGGCTCTGGCACTGTAAACTTTTCCTGTGAGTCTTGCGTAGGTCCATGATTCCTGGCTACAATGGCGGATGCATGGGACAAGCAGAATTACGCGAGAAATTTACCGGGAAGAAGTCGGGTGTTGTGACCGCACCGCCGAAAGTGGAGCTGCTCGCGTATACGGCTGCGCCTTTTGATACGGCCATGGCGACGGCCAGGACGTGCTACAGTCCGGAGCTCATCTATGTGAAAGATATCACGCCCGGGCAACGGGAGAGAATCGGAAAGAGTATCTATGAAGCGGGACACCACACGCCTTTTCAGCATCCGACCTTTGTCTTTGGTCTGCAAAATATCTCGCGTCATGTGGTGTGGAGCTTCTTCCATGCCCACCCGTACTACAATTCCGAGCAGCAGTCGCAGCGGTACGTCGTCATGGATAACGCGAAGGTGTACGTGCCGCCCCTTTCCGGTGAAGCACTTTCACTTTATGAAGGTGCTGTAGCGAAGAGCTTCGACGCATATAATAAAATTTCGGAGTTGCTCGTGGGGGATAATTTTGCCCTGATGGAGAAAATCGGTTTGCTCAAGGGTCAAACAGAGAAGCAGATCATGATAGACAGTGAGAAGAAAGCCATAGAGAATGCGCGATATGTGCTGCCGCTTGCGTGTTTTACAACGATGTACCATACGATTTCGGGCATTGTCCTCAAGCGGTATGTGCGTATGGCCAAGACCTCCGATTGTCCGACCGAGGCGAGGAAAATTGTGGATATGATGATTGAAGAAGTCCGAAAAATTGATCCTGATTTTGTTGAGAGAATTGGTGATGAAGCCATGTCGGAGGGTGATCTTGTTGAACAAAAAATGTATACAGAAATGATTGGGCGAGGTTTACCGCAGGAGAAGCTCTATGAGGTGAATGAGCGGTATCGAGAGCAGTTTGATGGAGAACTTGGAGAGAGGTGGTCGAAACTTATTTCGTTTGATACTCGCGCGGAGCTGATGATTGCGCAGAGTGCGCGCGAGGTAATGGGAGTAACGAATGAGGTTTTGAGTGATGATGAAGCTCTGGAGTGGGTTTGCAGCCCTGTGAAGAATTCATATATGAATGATACTTTGAACTCGTGGGACATGTCCCCTCTCATGCGAACTCTCAACCATGCACAGTATACTTTCAAGAAACGGATGACCCATACCGGCGACAGTCAGGAACAGAGGCATCGGACGACGCCCGGGAGCAAGCCTCTCCTCCGATTGTGCCATACTTTGACGCCGGATTATCTGACGCCACCCATGTTTGAGAAAAATGAGGAGGCGAAGAAAATATACGATGATGTGATTGCCGAAATGTGGCATACCAAAAATCAGTTAATTGCCATGGGTGTTTCGAGTGAGAGTGCCTGCTATATTCTGCCAAACGCGGTAACGATCAGGTATACCCAAAGCGGATCGCTGCTCCATTTCATGCATAAATGGAGGCTTCGCAGCTGTTTTTTGGCACAGCTCGAAATCTATAACTGTGCGGTCGATGAGCTCATGCAGGTTCGTGAGGTGCATCCGCGACTGGGCCGGTACCTTGGACCGCCGTGCTTCACGAGATACCAGGGCGGAGTTGGGCATGTGACTCCTTCGCGCATGAAGGAGGTCATGATGGATGGCTCGCGGACTCATCGGAGCCTCGACCTCGCGACTCTCGAAGGGCCGTGTCCTGAAGGGCCGAGATGGTGCGGCATTAATGTGTGGATGAATTTTCCCAAGACGAAGCGGCCTTTTTAGTTTTCCTATGAATCACGATTTGCGCGAAAGAATGGAGCTGGTTTTGCAGCGGAGATTTCGGGCCTGCATGTTTGATTTTGACGGGACGCTCGTGGAACGGGGGTACCACATGCCGGTTCCGACCTATATTGCCGAGATTCTGCGAGATGTTTCGCGGCTGGTTCCAATGGCCATTTGCACGACACGGCCTTTCCGTGATGCCATTCGACATGCCGGTGAACTCTTTGGAGATACCTTCGACGAAGTAAAATCACACTGGACGTGGTTCTGCGAGAGCGGTGGATGCGGGTATGCCTATGATGAAGCGAGTGATTCGTATAGTGAACTCTACCGCGTACCGTGGCCGGAAAAACAGTTGCCGAGACTGCATTTTGAGCAGCTCGTCCGCGAAGAGTTTGACGGTCTCGTCGATGGACTCAGTCTGCATCCGAGCGTCATCATACTCCGGCCGAAGGATTATGCCACTATGACAGGGAATCAGATGGCCGATATCTGTCATTTCCTCGAAAAAAAGGGTCTCGCCCTGCTCAAAGAACACGGGCTTGAGGATACTATTCGACTCGCGAATTCCAGTCTGGGCGTTTTCTTCTTCAGTCCTGAGGGCGATAAAAATCGCGGCGTCATTGAATTTGGAAATTTTTTGCGATCAAAGGGAGTCGCGCTCGATGAACATTTGCGCGATATTCTTCTCTTCGGTGATCGACCGATGCGACATGGCAATGATGAGTATTTTCTCAATGGTCTCCTTGGCACTCCCGTGAGCGTCGGCGAAGACGTCCCTGATCGGGTGGATCTCATTTCAGTAATTGATGATGGAGGCGTACGGCTCACCGGTCCGAGGGCGGTTGAGTTTCTCATTACGCGGGTTCGATTTATGTCATAATTTCAGTGTAATTTTTTTCTCTTTCTTTCGTATTAAAGATTGAGGGGAAAAAAGTTTCTTGAAGATGGCAGTTTTTTTATCTATAATGAGTGTTGATATGAATACTCCACTCGCCACCAATCTGCGTTTCTTCTCTCTTGCCAAAGCGAATAGCGCTCTCGTGCTCGTGCGTCCCATTGTTGCCGAGATCATGCAGCGCCACAAGCGACTCGTTCAAATCCAGAGTGAGATCGAGGAGGTCGAGAGGCGGCTGCCGGGCATCAGCGAGAGGGATTCCAGAATTTATGATCAGATTTCCGATGATCTCTATGATGAAATGAACGCGGTGCTTGGCCATGTTACCCACAATGTTGAAGAGCTCCAAGCCATCGGGTGTATTTTCAAGGATTTTCTCGTGGGAATCGTTGACTTCCCTGCTCACTTCGCCGGAAGAGACGTGTACCTCTGTTGGCAATTCGGAGAAAAAGAAATCTCCAACTGGCATGAGATGGAGGAGGGATTTAATGGGAGAAATGCCATAGATACTCATTTTCAAACGGATTCTCCGGGTGCGGAAACAATTCTGGCGTAATTTCTCGAGATTGATATACTGCTCTCATGGAAACGAGTGATATGCTGATTATTGGCGGCGGTTGCGCCGGCCTTTCTGCCGGAATGTATGCGGCACGATTGAATTTGAAGACCATGCTTTTCGCTGAACTTGCCGGAGGTCTCATCACGACGACGCACATCGTCGAAAACTGGCCGGGTATCATTTCAACGAGCGGCCCGGATCTCGGCACGGCACTGTGGGAACACGCCAAGGCGACGGGGGTCGTCATGAAGAGCGAGATAATTAAGTCTATTGAAAAACGGGATGGCCTTTTTGTGGCGAAGAGTTCCCGAAATGAGTATCTTGGAAAAACGATTGTTTTGGCTACCGGTTCGAAGCACCGACATCTCGAGTGCCCGGGAGAAGAGGAGTTTGCCAATCGTGGAGTTTCGTACTGTGCGCTCTGCGACGGCGCATTTTATAAAGGGAAAACCGTATGTATCGTCGGAGGTGGCGATTCTGCTGCCAAGGAGGCTCTCTTTCTGGCGCAGCATGCGGTCAAGGTTTATGTGATTGTCCGGAAAGATGTCCTTCGGGCCGAGCCGGCGAACATGAAACTCATTGAGCAGGAGCCGAAAATCGAGGTTCTCTTTCGCGAAGAAGTCGCAGAGATTCTGGGTAGTCAGAGTGTAGAGAAAGTCCGCCTGAAGTCAGGAAAAGAGCTGGAGGCTGAGGGGGTGTTTGTCGCTATTGGACAAATTCCGCTCACTGATCTCGCCGTTTCCCTTGGCGTGGAGCTCAATGAACGGGGCGAGATCAAAATCAACCGACATTCGGAGACGAATGTGCTAGGTGTCTATGCCTGCGGTGACTGTACTGATACCGAGTTTAAGCAGGCCATTACCGGTTCCGCCGAGGGGGTTACTGCCGCGTATTTCGGATTCAAGTTCGTGAAGGGTGGCGGAGGTTTTTAGAGCCCCAAGGAACACTACGCTTGAGAGATTATTGGCTACTTCTTTTTTGCCTTTGGCGGCTCCGGCGAAACCGGTGGCGAGGAGAGTGCAATTCCTTCCTTCCCGAAGAGATCGGCGATCTGCGATGAGGAGTAGGTCTCTACCTTCATTTCGTCTACGAGGACTGCCCGGAAGAGCAGAAGAGCCACTTCCTTCCTGTTGAGAAGTTTACCGGGATCGGAATCGGAATCCTTCACCAGTCCCTTCTTGATAGCAACTTTCATGTAGGGAGCAAACCATGCTTTGTTATCGAGACCTTTTGGAAGTTTCTCCTCTTTTGCGTCGTCGAGGTTCCACTCTTCCGCGGTAATGAGGATCTTCAAAACCTCACTCATCATGATCGTGTTGGCCGGTTTGGCTGTACCGTCTTTATAACCCGTGATCCATCCTGCTGATTTCGCATGACACAGATAGGGAGTGAACCAAGAGTCCGCCGGAGTATCCTTGAAACAGGCTACGGTAACCGGCGCAACGGTAGCACCCTGACTCACCGCGAGCATTTTCAGGAATTCCGCGCGGTTGACTGACTGACCCGGCTTAAATGTTCCATCGTCGTAGCCTTTCATTACTTTTTTTGCCGTGAGGTATTGGAGCGCCGCAGAAAATTCCGAATCTTTCTTGTCGCCATCGGTAAGATCAGAAAACGCGATCACCGATGACTGGAGTTTCTTCGCTTCAGATGCCGGAAGGCTCTTCTGATAGAGCAGCGTACCGACGGTTAAGGCCAGCAGACAGACGAAGAGTATGAGAGTTATTCTTGCGGAGAGGGACTGGATTTTTTTGGCGCGTAAATTTTTTGAAGATTTTTTTGGCGCTGATTTCGCTTTTGCCATAACGTGAGGGGAGTTAGAGGGTGCTTACCGGTATTCTACGATGAAGTTTCTTCTGTGGCAATTTTTTGTTATAGTTCGTTTTGAGCATTTATCATTCATCCGTGAATATCAAAGGATTGATCTTCGATCTCGATGGAACACTCACGCTGACGCAGCAGTTCCATTATCAGGCTTTCTCCCAAGTATTTGCCGCGCACGGCATCACCTATACTGAGGACGATGATCTCTACAAGTATGCGGGAATGGGATCGGAGCTCATCTTCCCGACGGTGTTTGGCGATCATGGAATCACGCTCACGAAGGAAGAAGTGAAGCGGTATGTCTCGGAAAAGCGGGAGATTTATGATCGGATTATTCGTGAGAGGCCTATTGAACCCGTGCCTGGAGTTGTTGATTTTCTCGAGCGTATGCGTGGTCGCGGATTTCGCATGTCGGTGGCTTCCGGAAATAGAATCGAGTCGGTAGAGTTCCTCCTCGGTGCGATCGGGGCGAGAGATTTTTTTGAGTTTCTCGTTACGAATAAAGACGCCGCTCGTCCCAAACCCGCGCCTGATATTTTTTTAGCGGCGGCGATGAAGATGAAGCTTACGCCCTGCGAGTGTATCGTTTTTGAGGATGCCGTGAATGGTCTGCAGGGGGCGCAGGCGGCTGGTATGAGCAGTATCGGAGTTGCGACGAGAATTCCTGAAGAAAATTTACGAAAGGCCGGAGCCGATCTCGTGGTGAAGAATTATAATGAAATTCGCGATGTGATGATTGATCGGTTATAATACTTTCGGATTCTCAAATCTTTTGCATCTTGTATCTTTTTTGAACATCCTCACTCATGTTCGAACGGAGAAAAGCGTTACGATGGCTTCCGCTTTACCTGCGGTATACGAACTACCTCGGTGCTGCCCAGCTGTACCTGAAGCAAAATTGCTTGCTACGTCGTGAACTGATGCAGGAGGACATCAAGGAGAGAATCCTTGGACACTGGGGAACGGTCCCGGGGTTGAATTTTCTCTATGCGCATCTGAATTTTCTCATTTCGCGGCATAGCGATCGTGAATTTATGTTCATCGTCGGGCCCGGGCATGGGGCTCCGGCTGTGATTGCGAATTTATTTGCCGAGGGGAGTTTGCGGGAGTTTTATCCTGAGCTTACCCTCGATGAAAATGGAACTTCTCGACTTGTGAAAATGTTCAGCTGGCCCGGAGGCTTTCCCAGCCATACCAATCCGGGAACACCGGGGGCGATTCTCGAGGGTGGAGAGCTCGGCTACTCGCTTTCTACGGCATATGGAGCGGTATTCGACAATCCTTCCCTCGTTGCCGTCTGCGTCGTAGGCGATGGTGAGGCGGAGAGCGGGCCGCTTTCTGCGAGCTGGCATAGCAACAAGTACCTCGATCCGGCGAGGTCGGGTGCGGTTCTTCCGATTCTCCATGTGAATGGATATAAGATTACCGGACCGACGATTTATGGAGTGATGAATGATGAGGAGTTACGGGCATATTTTAGTGGGCTTGGTTATGAGCCGTTCATTGTGGATTGTACGGGGGGTACGGGTGAGAAGGAGCATATTGTCATGATGAAGACCCTTGAGAAGTGTTATGAGCGCATTCGGGATATTCAGAAAAAAGCGCGAAAACGTGTAAAAAAGCATGTGGATCCCCTCCTTCGACCGAGGTGGCCGATGATTGTCTACCGTTCCATCAAGGGAGAAACGGGAATAGCTGAACTCCATGGACACAAGGTGGCGGGACTCTACCGCTCCCATGGGATTCCCGCATCCGAGCCGAAGAAAAATATGGAGGAGTTCGCCAAGGTGAAGGCGTGGCTTGCTTCCTATCGTTTCACGGAGCTCGTGGATGAACGTGGAAGGCCGCGAGATGAGGTGATGCGATTTGTCCCGAAAGGTCTCGCCCGCATGGGGATGAATCGGCACACTTACGGCGGAAAAGTTCGCCGATCTCTTCGACTTCCCCAGATTAAAAAATATGAAACAAAAGTTTCCAAGACATATGCTGACGCGCAGATTGGAAGTACTGGTATCGCTGCAAAGTATCTGCGGGATGTGATCCGTCTGAATTCCCGCGCAAAAAATTTCCGCTTCATGTGTCCGGATGAAACAGAGTCGAATAAATTTCAGGCGCTCTTTGAGGCTACGAATCGCGCTTTTGTATGGCCGGTGCATTCCTACGATGAACACCTCGCTCCCGATGGACGCGTCATGGAAATCCTGAGTGAGCATACACTCCAGGGGTGGCTCCAGGGGTACCTGCTCACCGGGCGGCACGGGATTTTTGCCACGTATGAGGCGTTCGCCGGAATCGTATCGAGCATGGTTGATCAGTATGCCAAGTTTCTCAAGCAGTCGATGCATGTTGCGTGGCGCAAACCTGTCTCTTCTCTCAATTACCTCCTCACGAGTGTCGGATGGCGACAGGAACACAATGGGTACTCCCATCAAAACCCATCATTCATCAGCGGCGTGCTCGAGAAGCATGGAAAGTTCTGCAGCGTCTACCTCCCTGCCGATGCCAATAGTTTACTCGTCGTACTCGAAGACTGCCTGAAGCGCACCAATTCCATCAATGTCATTGTCGCAGGAAAACAGCCGATGCCCCAGTGGCTTACGCTTGCTGAAGCGAGAGCTGAATTAAAGCGCGGAGTCGGGAGGTGGGACTTTGTGGACCGGCAAGGCGCGACCAGCCCGGATGTTATTCTGGCTGCCAGCGGTGATGTTCCCGTGATGGAGTCGCTGGCCGCCATCTGGTATTTGAAAAAGATGATTCCGGAGCTGCAATTACGGTTCGTGAATGTGTCTGAAATTACCGCGCTTGGAATTGGTGATGAGCGCCATCCCCTTGCGCTCGATAATCGCGAGTTCGAACATTTCTTCGGCGATACGACGCCTGTTGTTTTTAATTTCCATGGATATCCGGGCGCAATTCAGCGGCTCATCTATGGCCATGAGGCTACCAAACGATTCAAGATTTGCGGTTACATGGAGGAGGGTACGACGACCACTCCCTTTGATATGGTGGTGCGGAACGGAGTGAGCCGATTCCATTTGGCGATGAAAGTGCTCGATCAGGCTTGCCCTGTACGACCTGATCTGACCAAGAAAATTCGCTCGTTGAACAATTATTTTGAACAACTTTTGAAGCAGCACGCTCGGTACATCGTCGCGTATGGCAAAGACATGCCCGAGGTAACCGGATGGAGGTGGGAGGATGTTTAAGTTGAAAAATTAAACGAATCGAGAACTTTTTCAAAGTCGCAGGGGGCGTGCCAGTCGAGGGAGAAGATGTGGAAGAAGGTCGAGCCGTTCTTGATGATTGCTCCATGAGATGTGAGTTTTCGTTCGTCGTCGAGGAGTTCGGAGAAGTATTTTACTTTGCGAATGTTCCAGTCTGAGGCGTCGTAGTATTCGTAACGACGGCGTTTGAGTTCGAGATTTTCGTTGTCGAGCTCAATGGCGCGTGCGAACTCTTCGAGAGAGAGATTGGAATCGCGGACGGTGTAGGTCATCACGGTGAAGGTCGGAGTGGCCAACGGATTGTCGAAACTTTTCATGGCGAATTTCGTTTCGCGTCTCGATGTGATGCCGACTGGCGTTTTCCAGTTCCACTGAAATTTTTCACCCTGTGTGATTGAGTAGGCTCGAAATGGCATCTGAAGCGAAAATCCAATGTTGTCGTCACGGTAGGTTTCCCACTCGTATGAGTCCGGAGAGTAGCAGGTGCCTCCTGATTCTTTCATTGAGAGAACGCGATAGAGGAGCTCGGCTGCGTTCTCGCGTGTGAGTATCGTTTCGGGATACATGAGGCGATTTACCTTGTCCATGAAGGTAAAGGCGATGTCGCCGAATTCTGCCGTCGCGAATATCTTTTTCTCGAGTGCCGTGAAGAGGTACTTGGCGTACCAGCTCGGATAGCGGTTCATCAGGTACTGCGTCGTACTTTGGTTCGGATGTACGTCGTGCATCTCGAGGGTGAGTTTGAGAGCTTCTGCCATGTTTACCTCTTCATTTGGCCGAAAAAGGCCATCCGGGTAGCCGGAAATCCAGCCGCGATGCGCGCCGTAGGCGATGTACTTCGCATACCACTGATTGAGTCCGACGTCCGGAAATCTGGCGTAGGTGTACCGGGGATTTGAGAGGTAGTTCGATTCGAAGAAGTAGTTTATTTCGTCCAGTGAGATGCCTGGCTGCGAGGTGACGAGCAGTTTTACGAGTTCTGCTCTCGTAATGTAACGCGTCGGTTTGAAAGTGCCGTCGCTGTAGCCGCTTACGATGCCCTGTCGTACGAGGTATTCTACTGCCTTTGCGCGGGGACTCTCTTCTGTGATGTCGGGAAATGTCGCGGCAAAGGCCGGGATGATGCTCGAGAGGGTGAGCGTTGCGATGACGAGGAGGGCCGTAAGGCCGATGATGAGCTTTCTCATGGTGCTGTTTTTTGGTTCTTAATTTTAGCTTAATGTCCTTTTTTGTCAACTACATGTGGGAGCGCGAAAAATAAAGCTGGATTCAGCCTGTGTCGGGGTACTCAAAGAGTAACACCTGGAGTTGTTAATACTTGAATGCGAATCTCTAGAGTGTCTCCAAGTAGCGGGCGAGGAGTCTTACGCCGAAGCCGGTTCCGCGGGGAGATTCGTATTTTTTTGGATCGGAGGTATAGGCCGTACCGGCGATATCGATGTGGACCCAGGGGGTCTTTTCGACGAAGAATTTGAGAAAGGCGGCGCCTTTTTGCGCTCCAGCGAAGTAGCCATCCTCTGTGTTTTTGATATCGGCGATTTTGCTCTTCATTTTTTCCTGATAGTCGGGGTGAATGGGAAGGGGCCAGACGAGCTCGTCGGTTTCACGGCCGAGAACCTTGAGGCGTTTCATCGTCTTCCAGTCGGTACCCATGAGGCCGGCATAACGATCTCCGAGAGCCACGCAGCAGGCGCCTGTAAGGGTGGCAAGGTCAATCATCTGTTTTGGCTTGTAGTGCTTGATGGCGTAGGTGATGGTATCGCAGAGCACCACGCGACCTTCCGCATCGGTGTTCGTGATTTCAATGGTTTTTCCAGAGTATGATGTGATGATCTCTGAAGATTTGTAAGCGGTTGGACCGACGAGGTTGGCCGTCAAGGGGAAGAGGCCGACGAGGTTGTGTTTGAAGTTGAGTTTTTTTGCGAGACTCATCACACCCATAACTGCGGCAGCCCCCGACATATCCGAGTGCATGTCTGCCATGTGTTTGGAGGGCTTGAGATCGTAGCCGCCTGTGTCGAAGATGATACCCTTGCCGATGATGGCGATTGGTTTCTCATTTTTGTTGGGCAAGTACTCGAGAACGACCAGACGAGCATCGTCCTGCGGACGAGAACTCGCGCGGTTGACGGCTAATATGGCTCCAGCATTGAGTTTTTCGAGATCCTTCTTCTCGAGAACGGTGCATTTCAGACCCTCCTTTTTTGCCATTTCTTTTGCATACTGCGAGAGTGTCTGGGGATTTTGGAGATTTGGAGGGTCGTTGATGAGGTCGCGCGTAGCGTTCACGGCCTCTCCGACGGTTATGCCGCGACGGAGATCTGCGTCGATGTCGGATTTATGCGACGTGATGACGATGAGCTTCGTGATGATTTTCTTTTTCTCGGCGTCGAGACTTTTCCCTGATTTGTAGCGGGCAATGAGATGGTTGCTCATGACGAGCGCTTCGCCGATGACGCGGGCGTATGGGATGAGTTCCTGCGGGTACATGAGAGCTACCTCCTTTTTTTGTTTACTGCGTGCGGTTTTTAGACTCACTGCCATTCCTGATCGGACTCTTAAATTACTCAGTTTTTCGAGTTTTCCAAGACTTATCAGAATAATAGATTTGGGCATGCGAGGGAGAGACACCTGCATATCGAAGATGCTCCCCTCTTTCTCGTGAAGATTTTTTTCCTTGACGGCCACATTGATGAGATTCTGGAGTGATTTCGGATATTTTGAAATACTCAACTTCTTTCCACTGAAGAGTATCGGACAGATGAGGACCTCGACTCCGGATAGGGACGACTCGCCTGACTTAATCTGCATAAAGATAAGGGCGTTAATAGCTAGGATGTACGCGAGGCAGCATATCTGACTCGTCGAATTTTCGCAAAACGTTTTCGCTTTTTTTGAGGAGAAGTTTCGCGTTGTCGAAGGTGAGCTGGTGGAGCGCTTCTTCGTATGGCAGCCAGGCGTAACCCTGATGTTCGTGGGAGAGCTTCACTCCCGTTTCTCCGGTTTCGCCGATGAAAAAAATGACGTCTTTGTGGTAGAGCTTTCTGTCGCGACGGTAAAAGTAGTCCACCTTGTGTCGAAAACCTTCGAGAAATGCAATATTTTTAATGCCCGTTTCTTCTCTCATCTCGCGCAGTGCCGTGGTTTTTTCGTCTTCGTTGAGCTCAACGTGGCCCTTGCCGAAGTCCCAGTGGCCGCCAGGATAGTGCAGGAGGAGAAAGAACCGGTTTGATTTTTCTCTCCTGAAAAGCACAATTCCGCAGGATTTTTCACGAATGGGGTGCGGCCGTTTTGGCTTGCGAAAGGGCTTTTTTGAAAATGATGTTTTGGAAGGCTTTTGCGAAGGCATTTGCTCTTTTGTAAGGTCGCTTGTAATATTACCCCGCTCGCGATTTTTTTACCAGTGCATGCGGATATGGCGAAATGGCAGACGCGCTACGTTCAGGTCGTAGTGGCCGCAAGGCCGTGGAGGTTCAAGTCCTCTTATCCGCACCAAAACTAACTTTGTCGGAAATGACTGCTCCGCGCGGCGGAATTCCCCCCACACCCCCCTTCCGCCGCGCCCTCGCTTCGGCGGCGAAAGATTTTTGCGGCGTTATACTTTTCCTTGCCCCACCCTCCCTGCGCGGAAAAGGTTAAGGAACTCCCTAAATTAGTATATGACAATTTGGAATATAACACAATGGAATATTACCATATAGATAACTATGGTTAAAGCAATTTTCTCAAAAGACCATAAATATACCGTTGAGCAGCTGAAAAAAGCCCGCCAGGAGGCCGACTTAGATCAGGCGGAAGTGGCAAAACTGCTGGGCAAGACGCAATCCCATGTCTCAAAGGTAGAGGCCGGACAGAGGCGCATTGATATTGTTGCGCTTAAGGAATTTGCCCGGATTTATAAAAAACCGGTGGATTTCTTTTTGAAATAATATGTCCGAATTATCTGATTACATAAAAGCGAAGTTTGCGGTTGGCGAGGGTATCTTCCTTCAGGCACTTAAGTTAAGCCCAAATGCGAGAGGTTATATTTCTGGTGCAATCTCGGAGTTTCTGTTGCGTGATTTTATAACTTCTAATGGCTACGAGATTTTACGAATTAAGGAAAAATGGGAGGGAGACAAACATCCTAATCATCGCGGGGATTTCTATGTGCGAAGAAAGGACACAAAGGATTGGTTCGTTCTTGAATCAAAAGGAGTAAAATCAAATTCCGAAAAATGGCATAAATTGTTTAATAAAGATAATCTCATATCTTTTCTAGCAAAAAACATAAAACGCACTCCTTTTAAGTCAGAAAAGGATATTGTCCGTTTTATCGCTAAAAATTTACAAATGTTTGAAAAAGAATTTGGGCGTAATTTTTATACCTTAAACGATGTAAGAAAATACAAAGAATCCACCCGCGCAACACAAAAATCAGAAGACATGAAGTTGCTTCGAGGGCTGTCTCAGAGTGAACTTGAAAAGGCTTTGAACAAAAGACTTGCTTATGTGGCACAATTTATCCGCGTACTAGAGACACACCTTGTATCTGGCGGATCTAAAAAGAGTGCAAGAACGCAAGCAACGCCAAGATCAGATGAATTTCATGTCCTTTCGCTGGATTTATACCTAAGAACAGGAAAGCACCAATTTATTTTTGCGAATCCTAAACTTCTTCCTCCGTCAGACAGTGATAAGAATCATCTCCAGCAAAATTATATCGTTGATATTTTAGTAAACGGCCTAAAAAATGATCCCAAACCAGTTTGGCCTTGGACAACTAACTTTGATGAGGTGTTTGCGACGCTTAAAAACCCAGTTAGAGAGAAAGATATGCAGGTAGACGAAAGGAACGGGGAAGAAATAGAAGAAGAATAGAGTAATCCACATTGAAGTAATACACCGTCGTGTAGTATAATTTACACAACGGTGTATTATTTTACTTAATTTTATGCAAAAACAGATGCTTTTCCCAGATATGGAGCAAATATCGAAGGATGACCTCAAAAAGGCCGAGAATCTTTTTAAGGTTTTTGGGGATATTCATAACCATATTTATGCTAACGATGGCCTCTCCTCTCAAGAAGCTTTCGCAGAGGTTTTGAAACTGCTTTTTATAAAAGTTGAAGATGAGCGAGGTGAAGAAAGAAAGTCAAAGTTTTATATCTCGGAAGTTGAAAAAGATGAAATTAGTGATGGACGAGACGACACATTTCGCAAAAGGATTGTAGAACTTTTTGATAAAGCAAAAAAGGATTACGATGATGTTTTTGATGAATCAGAAAAAATTAATCTCAAAACTGCGACCCTAGCCTTTGTTGTTAGCAAACTTCAAAATCTTAATCTTTCTCGTTCTGAAAGAGATGTTAAGGGGGCGGCTTTCCAAAAATTTGTTTACTCTCATCAGCGCGGAGAGCGTGGCCAGTTTTTTACTCCCGATCCAATAATCCGTCTCTGCGTAGAATTCTTGTCTCCACAGAAAAACGAGAAAGTTCTTGACCCGGCATGTGGTACAGGAGGCTTCTTGGTAGAGGCCATGAAATATGTTTGGCAAAATAATTTTGCAAATGTTAAAGATAACGAGCAGCGAAAAAAGAAAGAAATGGAATATGCCGAAAATCATCTTTTTGGGATAGAGATTAATCCTCTTGTCGCAAAGGTGGCAAAAATGAGAATGATTCTAGAAGATGATGGTTATTCAGGAATCGTCAACACTAATTCTCTTGCAAATCTCCATGCTATACAAAAGGAATTTTCAAAATCCACGAAATTAAACGAGATTGAAGGTTCTTTTGATGTAATTTTGACTAATCCGCCATTTGGTTCTCAAGGCAAGATTACAAGCGAAAATGTTTTGCGAGATTTTTCACTTGGATATAAATGGTCAAATGATAGCCGAGGAAAACTTATCGCTACA
>Ga0233425_10003071_pt1 | contig 31299 bp, 30 predicted proteins | sample Watercolumn_Towu_2_FD_181712 | JGI IMG/M metagenome (GOLD analysis project Ga0233425, IMG submission 181712) | Freshwater microbial communities from Lake Towuti, South Sulawesi, Indonesia - Watercolumn_Towuti2014_140_MG | ecosystem: Environmental > Aquatic > Freshwater > Lake | place... | reverse complement strand
GTTACGCTTTGGTTACGAAAAACGTAACCAGTGAATTGACTGATTACGTTTTGGGATTCTGCCCGATTGACTGGTTACGCTCTGGTTACGAAATAACGTAACAAGTCATTTGACTCGTCCAACCCTCTAATAGGAGACATAGGAAAAGTGGGCGGGAATGGAATCCCGCCCTACACTATTTGCAATAGGAGCCATAGGGAAAGTGGGCGGGATTGAAATCCCGCCCTACATTATTGGAGGCGGTAACTTTCTTTACATGTTCATGTACTTCAGCGCCTCGTAGACCAACATTGCCGGCCAGACGATGCCCTTGAAGAATCCCAGCACGCCGAGTAAAAAGGTGGCTGAATGGGTGAAATAATAAACCCATGCGCCGATGACGCCTAACCCATAGACGGCCTCAGAGGTGCGACTCTGGTAAACGACCTTAGGCTTGGGTTGTTCCTGCTTGGTGGGGGTGGTTTCGGTGGTCATTTTATGCTCCTTTTAGATTATCATTGGTCAACAACATATACGTGTTTCAAGCGAAAATGTTTGCACAAGGAGTCGTATGAAGATCGTTGATAATGTATTCTTAGTCCCTGGGGTAAACGCCAATCCTTATATTATTGTGGATACGGATGGGCTGACGATCATCGACGCCGGCCTGCCTGGCAGCGAAAAGAAGATATTGGATTATATCGCTGGCCTGGGGAAATCGGCGGGGGATGTGAAACGCATCCTCCTGACCCATGCGGATTTCGACCATGTAGGTGGTCTTGCCGCCCTGCACAAGGCTACCGGAGCGCGGACTTACGCCAGCCGCATCGAGGCCGAAGCCATCGCTGCCGGACGTACATCGCGGGAAATCAAGCCGGCATCCGGTTTTTCAGCGCGTCGATTGTTCTTCCGGCTGATGCGTCCTTTCATGCAGACTACGCGCTCCTGGGTTGACGAATACTTGACGGATGGGCAAGTCCTGCCGGTGTTGGGTGGCTTGCACGTGGTGGAAACCATCGGCCACACGCCGGGACACATTTCACTCTACGCGCCCGAAGCTGGTATCCTCTTCTCCGGCGACTCGTTGGTAACCGATGCGAACGGCATCCATAACTCGCGGCCTCAATTCACTTGGGACGCAGCAAAAGCTGAAGATGCAGCCAGGAAGCAAGCCGCGCTGGGAGCGCGCATCCTCTGCTCAGGTCACGGCCCGGTGGTCATGGACGCAATGGGCAAGTTCCCGCTGTAGACTTTAGGTTACTGCCAGCCGCTCGCGCGTGAATTTTTCGTAGCGTTTTTCTGCTGCCACCTGCCGGATGCGCTCCACGCCCTCCCAGACCTCTGCAAAGCTGGTATAGAGCGGCGCGAGACCGAGGCGCAGGTTATCCGGTTCGCGGAAGTCCGGGATGACATTCATTTCCTCGATCAGAGCGCGGTTGATGCGATAGCCTTCAGGGTGGCGCAGGCTGACGTGGCTGCCGCGCCGGTCCGAATTGCGCGGCGAGCCGAGGGTAAAGCCGAGGGGGGCAAGGATGGTATCTGCCAAATAGATCAAATATTCGGTAAGCAGGATGGATTTACGGCGGATGCGCTCCATGCCAGCCTCCAGCATCGGATCGAGCGCAGCTTCCAACGCAAGCATGGAAAGGATGGGCTGCGAGCCGCTCAGGAAACGGTTGACGCCCGATGCGGGGGCATAGTCCAGCTCGAAGGCGAATGGCGTTTTTTGTCCCCACCAGCCCCAGATGGGTGAGGAGGTCTGTTCCTGCAATTCTTTCCGCACGTAGAGAAATGCGGGAGAGCCGGGGCCGCCGTTGAGGTATTTGTAGGTGCAGCCGATGGCAAAGTCGGCATTGCAGGCATCGAGAGCGATCGGAACAGCGCCAACAGCATGACAGAGATCCCAGAGAACGAGCGCCCCCTTGCGGTGAGCCATCTCGGTGACGGATTGCATGTCATAAAGATAGCCAGACTTGAAAGTGACGTGTGACAAAGTGACAAGTGACGTGTTGTCGTCGATGGCAGAAGCGAGTTCATCCAAGTCGGGGGTGACCTCGCCGTCGCGCGAGGCGATGCGGACGATTTTTAGACCCCCTCCCAGTAGTTTGGCGCAGCCTTGCAGCACGTACAGGTCGGAAGGGAAGTTGAGCGTGTCGGTGACAATGCGACTGCGCCCCGGACGGAGCGCCAGTGCGGCCATCGTCAACTTGAAGAGGTTCACAGAGGTGGAGTCGGTAACGGCCACCTGACCTGAGTCTGCGCCCACCAATTTGGCAATCTTCTCGCCGAGGCGGATGGGAGACCCCCACCAGCCTTTGTTATAGCCGCGGATCAGGTCACGGCCCCAATCGTTCACGACGGCGGTTTGTACGCGCTGCGCGCTATCTTTGGTCAACCGACCGAGCGAGTTTCCGTCCAGGTAAATCAGGTCGGGATCGGGAATGAAGAAGGCTTCACGGAAGGAAGCCAGCTCGTCTTGGGCGTCGAGTTCGCAGGCATAGGCTTGGGAGGGGGAAAAGGGATTCATGGGGGATTTCTAGAACCCGGACACGCGATACTCAATTTCCACGTTTACCTGGATGGTCTTGCTATGTTGGATATCCATTCCAAGGCTGGGGTCGTCCCTCTGTGGGCTACCTTCCGCAATGGATTGAACTCCCATTGCTCTTGTGCGATGCAAAAAAGGCGTTTCATTATCCATCACATTCTCGGTAAAGTTATAGACGCCCAAGAGCTTGACACCCAACGCGGCTGCCACTTTCTCTGCTTTGGCTTTTGCTGCAGCAATGGCCGATTCAAGGCAGCGCTCGAAGATGGCTTCTTCGTGATAGCGCCAATTGATGGTTTCCAGGCGGGCATTTTTCTGGGATGAGATGATATCCAGGATTTCGGCGATCTGATCCAGTTTCTGGCAGCGAACCCGGAGCCGATAGGTGGCGCTGGATGATTTAAGCAACGTACCACTGGATGTCTCCACCTGCACACCTTGAAGATGAATGTCATTCGCAGGAATCCCGAAGCGTACCAGTTCGTCCACAAGGGCACTGACCTCCCTGGCTTTCTTCATGGCTTGGTCGCCGCTGACAACGGAAGAACCTTTGACGGTAACAAACAGATCCGCATAAGATGCGGGCGCTTCCTCGCGGCGGAAAGCTGAAATATGAATGGTGTCGGGTTTGGTGTCCATAGTACCTTCTTATGTATTCATTCGTGCCAATCTATGAAATCTGTGGCTATTTCTTTCTGTTAATCTTGCTCATCGCATACTCTGCCAGCGCGGTGATGGTGAGACTGGGATTCACACCGGGGTTGGCGGGCATGACCGAGCCGTCCACCACGTACAGACCTGGGTAGTTGTGCACCTGGTAATCCAGGCCGATCACGCCCTCTTGTTCGTCGAGGCCGAAAGGCACGCCTCCCATGAAATGCGCCGTGGTTGGGAAGTTGAACAGGCTATCGGTGAAAGCTGTAGCCGGGATGCCGTTCGTCTTTTCGGCAAAGGCGCGCGTCACGCGGCTGGCGAGGGTCAGCTCGCTGGCGCTATGCTCCTTTTCCGGCCTGATGACCAGTCCCTTGCGGCCAAAAGTAAAGAAGCTGCGTCCCAGGCGGACTTTGGTCAGGTTTTCTTCGGTTTGCATGACAAGCAGGATTGTGGTGTAGCGCGCCCAACGGGAGAGGTATTTGGCGTAGATATGATCTCGCAGGTGGGTCAGGATCACCCAAATTGTTTTCAACAAGCGCACTGGAATGCTACCGCCTCCATCGATCAGTGGGGCGGTCAACATGCGGATGAAGGATGATCCATCAGAGTAACGCACCGGTTCGACGCGCGTCACATCGTCCAGGGATGCAATGGAAGTAATGGCAATTCCCTTCGAGTAGTCCACATCCCGGCCGCGCGCGGAAGAGCCGAGAATATTCTCACTATTGGTGCGGGCGCGATCGCCGAGGCGCGGCGAGAGACGAGGCAGTGAATGTGTCACATCGCGGCAGCGGAAGAGCAGCTCCAAGGTTCCGATCGTACCGGCGGAGACAATCACGTTGCGGGCGCGAATTGATGAGTGATGATTGATGAGTGAGGTGGAACGGCAGTAGATCACTTCGTAGCGCGCGCCATCGGGCTGGCCTTCTGGAAGTGGGCGGATGTCGCGAACCTTGACCTCCGGCTGGATGCTCACCCCGTTCTTTTCTGCGAAGTATAGGTAATTCTTATCCAGGGTGTTCTTTGCGTTGTAACGGCAGCCAACCATGCACCCACCACAGAAGTTGCAGCCTGCCCGCTCTGGGCCTGCGCCTCCGAAGTAGGGATCGGGAACGGTGACATCCTCCTGACCAAAGAAGACGCCTACCTCGGTCGGTCGGAAGGATTGACCATAGCCCAATTCTTCCGATATCTTGTGGCAGACTTCGTCTGCTTTTCCCAATCGGGGGTTGGTCTTCACGCCGAGCATTTGACGGGCGGTTTCGTAATGTGGCTGCAGCTCCTTCTTCCAGTCGTTGAGGTGCTTCCACGACGGCGCGGCGAACAGACGATCATCCGGTTCGAGCAACACATTGCCATACATCAGGCTGCCGCCGCCGACGCCCGCGCCGTGCAGTACCAGCAGACCGTTCATAAAGGTCATTTCGAATATGCCGTGAAGGCCGATGACGGGTAACCAGAGGAATTTCCAGATGTTCCAGTTGGACTTGGGAAAATCTGGGGTCCGGTAACGTTTGCCGCGTTCCAACACGAGAACCGAATACCCCTTTTCGGATAACCGCATAGCAGAGACGCTCCCGCCGAAACCGGAGCCGATGATGACATAATCGTACACTTCTTGTTCCATGGTTTGCTCCTTTGCTTATGGATTTCTCAGAACCTCATCATGCCTGCCGACGACGCGCAGGAGGAGTGTATCGTCTGGCAGACGTATGTAAGTCAGACGGCATCTCTTGTCGACGCGCGCTTCGTAGATTCCGGTTGTACCCTCCACTGGTTTGGATTGCAAAGAGGGGTGGCGCGGTTTTTCTTCCAAAAGAGCGATGGCTTTATCTAATTTCTTTTGGGTTTCAGCGGATAACTTTACAAATGCTTTTACAAACCGAGGACTTGTTTTAGCTTTCGGCATCTTCTTTGTCCGCCGCTTCGTGAAGGTATTTGATTAATTCATCAACATTTTCGAATTCGAGAAGATTTCCCGCGTCGATGTCCTCTTGCACCTCACGTTCCATTTTCTGCCAGCGTTCCGTCCAGAACCAGGCTTGTTCGGGGTTAATCACCCGTACCTGATCCACCACCACTTGCCCCTTTTCTGTGACGTAGAACATCACATCGTCGCCTTCGCGGACTTGCAACTGTTTGCGGATTTGCGGCGGGAGGGTTATCTGCCCGCGCCCGCGTAAGCGGGTTTTATAATATGCGTGGGTTTCACTCATGGCTCACCTCGGATTGTATGAAATTCTGATTTTCACACAATCATACCACAATCCAGCGTGAACTATTCTGAGAGCGGCTGCGACATGTCAATCATTTCCACGTGCTGCTGCCAACCGAGCTTCTTCCAGAAGGCAATGCCGGCTTGGTTATCGCCCAGTACATGAAGATGGCAGCGGTGGATATCAATGCGCAGCAGGGCAAACATGCAGCGCCCCACCAGCGAGCGACCGACACCCTGCCTGCGATACGATTTGCTCACTGCAAGATTGTGGATGTAGCCGTGACGCCCGTCGTGGCCGCACAGCGCCGCGCCAACAATCTTGCCCTCATCCACGGCGACGAAGCTCAAATTTGGATTACGCTCCAGAAAACGCAGGATGCTCTTGCGTGAGGTGTCCTCGCTTTTGAGCGTCAATCCCTCGCTTGCTTGCCAAAGGGCGTAGATTGCATCATAATCGTCAATGGTTATTTCACGTAATTCGATTTTCACGGCACGCCTCCTAAGAGACTATTTCATTGGGATACAGATTGCACCGATTTCACGGAATTTCACATATCGGCGGAACTGAACACTGATTACTGAACACTGATCACTGATCACTGAACACTGAACACTGAACACTGATTACTGATTACTGGTACTTATAGAACCCTCTCCCCGTCTTCCTTCCCAACCAGCCGGCGTCCACGTATTGACGCAGCAGGGGGCAGGGTCGGTACTTGTCGTCGCCTAGGTCGCGCTGTAGGATTTCCATGACGAATAGCACCACATCCAGGCCGATCAGGTCGCAGAGCGTCAAGGGTCCCATTGGGTGATTCATGCCCAGTTTCATCACGCTGTCTATCGCTTCCGGTGTGCCGATGCCCTCCTGCAAGGCATAGATGGCCTCGTTGATCATCGGGCACAGGATGCGGTTGGAGATGAAGCCGGGCGAATCCTTGGCCTCCATCGGCTCCTTGCCCATCGCCTTGCAGACCGCGACGGTGGCCGCGGTTGTCTCGTCGCTGGTTGCCAGGCCGCGGATCACTTCCACCAGCTTCATCAGTGGCACCGGGTTCATGAAATGCATCCCAATCACTTTCTCCGGTCGCTTAGTGACACCGGCAATCTTGGTGATGCTAATGGACGAAGTGTTTGTGGCGAGGAGGACTTCCGGCCGCGCTGCGGTGTCCAGCTCGCGGAAGAGCTTGAGCTTGAGTTCGGGGTTCTCGCTGGCAGCCTCGATGATCAGGTCCGCTTGCGGGACGAGCGCCAGGTCGCCGGCGAAAGCGATCTTCTCGGTCGCGACCTTCTGCTCGGCGGTGAGCGTCCCTTTTTCCAGCAGCTTGGCTGTCGATTTGGTGATGGTCGCCTTGGCTTTTTCCAACGCCGCCGGAACGACATCCATGCAGGTGACGGTATAGCCCGAAGTCGCTGCAACCTGGGCGATGCCGCTGCCCATCGTCCCCGCGCCGATGACGAAGATATGTTTGATGCTCATGTTATCTCCTCGAGGTAAAGTATTGAGTACAGAAGTAGACAGGTGAACAGGTAGACAGGTAAACAAGTACTTGTTTACTTATCTACTTGTTTACTTTCTTCCTTGTTTACATGATTTCCATCGGTCTTATTGCTATCCTGCGCCGCGGCCAGTTTCTCATCGCGCTCGCGGATCGCGCCCAGAAGCCGCGCTTGTTCGGCGCGCAGCTCACGATTTTCCTGTTCGGCGCGCGCCAGTCGCAGCGCGCCGCTGCGCCCCAGGCTGTGACCGCCAAGAATGTCCACCAGCAACGCCAACAGGTAGCCGATGACCCCCAGCAGTATGATCCACCACTGGTGGATGATGATGGCCGTGACGATGCTCATCACCAGGATCACCCAACTGTAGATGTTCAACAGAAACCAGAACGGGCGGGCATTTTGCATTGCTACTGCTCCGCTGAGATGGCGTTGTAAATGGATTCGATGCTCGCCGGGTCGCCGGTGAACGTCTTGCCGTTGGTACGGTTGGCGATGCGCAGCATCAGGTCGGCGTCGGCGTCCGAGCCATAGGCAATTGTGTAGATCTTGACGCCCTCCACACTTTCGCCGCTCGGCAGGCAGTTGAACATCTGGTTTTGTGTATTCTTGCTGGCCGTGTCCATGCCGTCGGAGAGCAGGATGATCCCGTACAAGCGCTTATCATTCTTTCCCAGGTCTTCGGCTTGGTGTTGGTTGGCAAGGGCAACAGCCTGGCAAACAGTGTCGTAGAGCGGTGTGTTGCCGTTGGCATACAGACCGGCCAGGGAGCGAGATAGGGTCTCGCTGACGTCGCCAGCACGTCCGCCGCCAAGCAGGTAAACATTCGCATCCCCGCCGAAAGCCAAGACATAGATCTGGTCATCCACATCGAGACGCTGGACAAATCCGGTTGCGCTGGTCACCGCATTGCTGATCTTCTCGCCCTCCATGCTGCCGGAGGTGTCAATGGCCATGATAACGGTGGCTTTCTTCTTCGTTTGGTGGAAGACATCCTTTACCGCCGCAGCCACTTGGGCTGAGGGGCTTTCGAGCGTTGGAACTTTGGCGCGCGTGACGCGTGGATCCGTGCCGCCATCGAGCGCCAACGGCGCGTGCAGTGGGATATTCTCGTCTACCGGGCGCAGGTAGTTCGTGATGGCCATTTCCTGTTGAGGCGTTGCGAGCAGGTAATCACGGAAGATCGCCGCGGCCTCTTTCTGTTGCTCCGAGACCCAATCACCATCCAGGATGCAGTAAGGCTGCTCACTCCAATATGTGCCTTTGGCCGGGAAGATGAAAACCAGCGGGTAGCGCAAGGTATTGGCGAACTCGGCGTTGGCTTTTAGCACCTCGGCTTCGCTGCTGGTGATGGCATGCAGGTAACTGGGGCCACGCTGCGCCAAGAGCTGCATCAGCGGGCGGTTTTGGATGCCGTAGTGATATGTATTCTGTTCCAGGTTGCGGAATGCTCCCACCACCTCGGAAGCGTATACCTCATTGGTTGTCAGGCCACTGGTCTTAGATTCAATGGAGTAAGCCAGGGCGGTCATCATCAGCAAACCTGTATTGGAAAAATCAGGATGGGTGTGACCGAATTTAAACTGACCCCATTCGGGATGGCCAAGTGTTGCCCAGCCATTTGGGTCGGATGAGAGTTGCACGATAGCATCCCAACTGATGGGCGTATCGGGCCAACCGAGCGCTTCGGCCATTGGTCGCCACATGGCAAAGCCGATGGGCGCCAGTACTGTAGGTGTGCAGGCATCTGGGATGAGTGGTTTACCGGTGCGGTCGCGCCAGGTCTGGTTGGCGCCGTCCACCCAGGATTGATCGCCTGGACTCCACACCACCGGCTGGGTTTTTCCATCCAGGATGGATTTTTGCGATCCGCCAGAAGTGACATGCGATACCTGGACGAAAACCACCTCGCCAGAAGGTAGCGTGTGATTTTCCCTGTTGAATTGCGCCACCACCGCATTCATCCAATCCTCTTTGGTGTTCGATGAGGCGATGGAGACAACAATGGAGCCGCTGGGCGGCTGAGCGGTGGCGGAAACCGGCGCAATGGTCGCGGTGGGTCGCTGCACGCCTTGGATCAGCTTTGGGATGACCAGCGCGGCGACGATGATACAGCCGAAGATCAGCACTGCGGCGACGACGACCAGCGCACCCCAAGGGATTTTCTGTTTTTCAGAATACATGGCAGCCTCCAACTGTAACAAGATCAGCCAAAGACTTTATAGACTTACCGGTTTTGCTCAACAACGCGAAACCCAAGGAACGGGAAGAAAAAACCGGGTGGGTAGGCGCGGCGGTACGAGGTGCGCGCCCCGAAAATCGTATCGTTAAAAGAACCTCCTCTTGCTATACGTAATGGCCCAGGCGGGATTTGCTCATCGGGAGCGTTCATGTACAGGCTCGAAGTCCATCCCTGAACATTGCCGGCCATATCCATAACGCCGAAAGGACTGCGATCGCCGGGGAGGCTGGCGGCGTCCACTGTGTCGAAGCGTTCGCTTTCCAGCGTGTTGGCCAGGCTTGTGTCGAACAGTTCTCCCCAAGGGAAGGGGCGGCCATCATCGCCGCGCGCCGCATATTCCCATTCTTCTTCACTGGGAAGGCGGATGGTTTTTTTCATTTGCACCGAAAGCCACATGCAATAGGCTTCAGCTTCGAAAGCGCTGATACCCACAACCGGCCGGTAAGGGCGCCGGCTCTGGTTTTCCCAGCCATCGGGAAGCCAGCGGTTCTCGCGTCCCCAGCCATCCATTTTGCCATTGACCCATGCCCAGCCATCCGGATTCCACCAGCGCTCCTCACGGTTGGCTCCGCTTTCCAAGAAGACCTTGTATTGGTTGACCGTGACCGGAGCGTGAGCGATATCGAACTCGGCCACGTGCACTTGGCGTCGCGGATGCTCGCGCGGGTGGAAGCGGCTGCCCATGTAGAAGTATCCACCTGGAATGCGCTTGGTGAGCCCAATGGAGGCTTTGAGCGAATAGTCGATAGTCATATGGTCATATTGTCAAGTGGTCGGATAGTCGGATGGTCGAGTGGTCAATTGGTCGGTTTGCCTTATGACTAACTGACCACCAGACTATCAGACTAGGTGACTAATCGATTTCGATAGCCATCGCTACAGCTTCTGCTCCGCCGAGGCACAGCGAGGCAATGCCGCGCTTGAGGCCGCGATCTTTCAGAGCGTAGATGAGCGTGGTCAGGATGCGCGCGCCGGATGCGCCGATGGGATGTCCCAATGCCACCGCGCCGCCATTGACATTGACCTTGCTCCAGTCCCAACCGTCCTTTTCGAGGATGTAGCCATCTGCCAACACCTGGGCGGCGAAGGCCTCGTTGAGTTCGATCAGGTCCACATCCTTGAGCGTCCAACCGATCTTCTTGAGCAGCTTGGGGATGGCAAAAGCCGGGGCGCGGAAAAGGTATTTTGGCTCATCTGCAGCCTGGTCATAACCGACAATGTGCGCCAGAGGCTCGAGGCCGTGTGCCTTTGCATAGGCGTGGCTGGCTACGACAACCGCCGCGGCGCCGTCGTTCAGGCCGGGGGCGTTGCCGGCGGTGACTTTGCCGTCTTTTTGGAAGGCAGGACGCAGCCCGGTCAAGCCTTCGAGTGTGGTATCGCGGCGCGGGGCTTCGTCTGTGTCGAAGACCGTCGTGCCTTTTTTGCTGACCAGTTCCACCGGCGTAATCTCAGCTTTGAACTTGCCGTTGTCGCTGGCTGCCAGCGCCTTCTGGTGGCTCTCGTATGAAAACTTATCCATTGCCTCGCGGCTGACGTTGTACTCTTTGGCGATGAATTCAGCAGCGTCACCCATACCCCAATTGGCGAGTGAACACCATAGCCCATCATACAGCAGGGCGTCGGTTAATTGGACGTGACCGAAGCGCAACTCTCCGGAGCGGCCGCGCACGAAGAAGGGTACGCCACTCATGGACTCGAATCCTCCGGCGACGAACAACTGCCCATCGCCAGCTTTGATTGCGGTGGCGGCCAGCATCGCGGCTTTCAGTCCAGACCCACAGACCTTGTTTAGGGTGGTCGCGCCGACCGAGGGCGGCAGCCCGGCATGGATGACTGCCTGGCGCGCCGGAGCTTGTCCTAAACCGGCTGAGACAACGTTGCCCATGAAGGCCTCATCGATATCGGTCGGGTCTACTCCGGCGCGCGCCACCGCCGCCTTGACAACGATAGCGCCCAGCTTCGGTGCGGAAAAGCTGGATAAGGATCCCTGAAACTTGCCGCTTGGGGTTCGGACGGCGGAGAGGATGACGGGTTTGGTTGGCGATGACATATCTTCGTTTCTCCTTATTTTGAGATATTCATGTTGCATGGACGTAAAAAGTATTATGTGAGATGTGCGTTCTGAATGCAGCGTGCTCTCTTGTCACTTCGATCCTGCTGGCGCGATGAACCTCGCGAACCAGTGGCTGGGTGATTCCTCTTCCACGTAAGATTGGGTTGAGAAAACGTGTACCCAGGTATGCCCCGGCTTGAGCGGGAATGGCTTCCCGTCTTGATCCACGAAACGGATCGGGCGCTGGAGTTGGGTGGTCTGTTCGTAAACCCCGCTCATCGTGCTCCAGTAGATCTTATATACCTCCCCATTGCGGAACAGGTAAGCCGGGCCGAAGTTGCCGGGTTGCAGGTTGATATCAATGATCGTTGGCGCCAGGGCGGAATGCCCGGCGAACATCACAATAACGTTGTCGTAGAGCAACTGGCGACCGGTCAGCCGGTCGGTGCTGGGGTGGAAGATACCCGAGCCATCGGCGTTGTCATCGTAACGCACGTAGGCGCTTGATAGTGGGTCGAAATTCCAGAAAGTCTGGTTGAGAAAGCTGTAGAAGACCCGCAAATCCTGGGCGGGCAGGCCTCCAGCCGGCGGCTGCTCCGAAAAGACATTGCCGGTGTAGTTCAGCGCTTGGCCGGGATTCTTGGCTTTCTGTTCCTCGGCAATCTGGCGCATTTTCGTCACGTCTATGAAGGCGCTGTTGATATCGTCCTCGTCCGAGCCGAAGGCGTAGGAGCAGCCGGGGGCGTGCGCCAGTACGGTGGGATCGCCGCTGGCCGAGACCAAGCAGCTACCCGTGAAGAAGTTGCGGATGTAGACGTAGGGCCAGCGCATCGAACGGATCGGGCCAACAGCCGGCGGGCCACCCGTATCCCCTCCGCCGCCATTCCCGCCGCCTGGTTCGGCAGGCGTCGGGCTGTAAAAAGTGCCGGTGGGGGTCGGCGTTGCAAGTTTTCTCACCAGGCCGGCGTCCCAATTCATATCGGTTGCATAAACTGTGACAGCTATAGTCATACCCGTTAATGGATCAGCGTCGCTGTCCAAGTCATCGAAACCAACATCCGGCGTCGTGAAACCCAGCGAGGCTGTTTCATCGAACTCAACCATGTATACGCCCGGCGGGACATTGAAGCCGTAATAGCCATTCGAATCGGTGGAGGTGGTTTGTAGTTGGTTACCGGCGGTATCGTAGAGCGTGACGCAGACGCCGCCAATGCCTGGTTCCTCCGGTTCTTGTATGCCGTTGAGATTCACATCCAGCCAGACGAGATTACCCAAAACGAGATTGGTTGGCTCGAAAGGCTCTTCTCGCACTGCGCAATCCCCAACGACTTGCTCTTCGAATCTTGGCTCTTCCCCATAGAAGGAGACCAAGAAACGAGTCATACCTTCGCTGATATAGATCTCGAAGATCAGCGGAGCGAAGGAAAGCCCGGCTTGCGGGCGTGCTGAGGGTGGGAAGTTGGTGATCGAGATCAGGATTGCCGGCAGGTTCAGCAATTCTGGGTCGCCAGCCAATTGTCCGGTCAACGGGTTGAATCCGGTCGGAAAATCGTCCGGCTGGGGGCCGGCGGTAGTCGAACCCGCAAAGGACTGCCGCGTCGGCGTAAATGTGGCGGTGGGCGTAAATGTGGTTGTGGGCGTGAGAGTGGGTGTTCGACTAGGCGTCGCTTCTAGCACATCTCCCTTCACTTCCGTATAGGTCGCTGTGGGTTCTTCAGTGATAGCTTCGGTGGTGGTTGCAGCGCCTGCGCAGGCTGAAAAGAGGATCGTTACTGTGAGTAACAAGGTAATCAAGCGTGAATTCCTTTTCATGGCAACCTCCTTCTCAAGAATGAAGAACTAAACGGTCTTCCATCTCTCCCTTAGGCGGCGATATGTCTCTTCCAACTCCTCGGGGAGGACGCGCGTCTGCCCAAGTGTGGACATAAAGTTTGTATCACCACTCCAGCGCGGGACGATGTGCATGTGGACATGATCTGCGATCCCAGCACCGGCAGCCACACCGATGTTTGCTCCCACGTTGAAGGCATCGGGATGGTAGACCTTGCGTAAAACTCGGATACAATGCGTGGTCAACTCCATCATTTTCACGCACGTTTCAGGTTCTAAATCCTCCAGGGATGGTTGATGAGCGATTGGCACAACCATCAAATGGCCGCTGGTGTACGGGAAGCGGTTCAGGATAACGAAAGCGAGAGCGCTGCGAACGACAACCAGGTTCTGCGGGCTGTCGGTTTGCGCCAACGCGTTGCAGAAAACGCAACCTTGTTCTTTGTGATTTTCGATATATTCCATACGCCAGGGGGACCAGAGATAATTCATGATTGTACGTATTGTAGCAAAGAATTAGGATTCGTGCATAGTTGTAGAACAAGTCTAGAGACTTGTTCTACAGTTGACAGCCTTATTGAACGCGAGTATGCTCAAATAATCATGGAACAATTGCCACTTTTCGAGATACCCAACCGCTGGACGGTTACCGAGTTGACGCGCTACCTGCGTCAGTTGCTCGAATCCAACAACTCTCTCCAGGGCATTTGGGTAAAAGGCGAAATCTCCAACCTGGCGCGCCCCGCTTCCGGTCATCTCTATTTCGCCCTCAAGGATAGCGCAGCCTCGCTACGCTGTGTGATGTGGCGCGGCGAAGCCTCCCGCCTGCGGTTGGCCCTATCCGACGGAGCGGCGGTGGAAGTGCATGGCAGCATCCGAGTTTACGAGCCGCAAGGGCAATACCAGCTCCAAGCAGACGCGATCCGCTCGCTTGGCGAAGGCGCGCTCTTCCAGGAGTTCCTGCGCTTGAAAGCTCTGTTGGAGGCAGAGGGACTTTTTGACGAAGCCCGTAAACGGCCCATCCCGCAGCTTCCTCGCGTTATCGGCGTTGTCACTTCGCCTACAGGCGCGGCGTTGCGCGATATATTGAACACCTTGCAGCGTCGCTATCCGTTAGCAGAAGTGATCCTGGCACCCACACCTGTGCAAGGTGAAGAGGCGCCGCCCGGCTTGGTGGCTGCGCTCCAGAGTCTCAACCAGCTTGCCCATCCAGATGTAATCCTGCTGGCGCGCGGCGGAGGCTCCATCGAAGACCTTTGGGCATTCAACGATGCGCTTGTAGTGCGGGCTGTTGCCGCATCCGAAGCGCCGGTCATTACCGGCGTGGGTCACGAAACCGATTTTACGCTTGTGGATTTTGTCGCCGATTTGCGCGCCCCCACACCGACCGCGGCAGCAGAGCTGGCGACGCCGATTACGGTCCTGGATTTGCAAGCGAGCCTGAACGATGCCACGTCCCGCCTCGAAGCGGCCATTCTTGCTCTAATCAATAGCCAACGCGAGTTTGTGGACGGTTTGCAGACCAACATGCGCTATTTCTCCCCGCTGCGCCGCGTGCAGACCGAGCGGCAGCGATTGGATGAATTGATCCGCCGCGTGAACGCTGCTCAGGCTCACCGTATCGCGCTGGACCGCAGCCATATTCGCGGACTAGAACGGCGCCTGGATGCGTTGAATCCGCATTCAGTCCTCCAACGCGGCTATGCCGTCGTCACTAATAAACGTGATCGTCGCATCGTTTCATCAAAGTCGGCGGTCAAAAAAGATGATGAATTGAACGTGCATGTAGCTGATGGTGAATTCGAGGCACGCGTCAGTCTATGAGGTGATTATGCTCAAGAATGTAGAACCCAAACCTGTGGAAGAATTAGCTTATGAGCCGGCCTATGCTGAACTGGAAGGGATCATCTCTGCGCTCGAAACGGAACAGCGCCCATTGGACGAGGCGCTGGCGCTCTTCGAACGCGGCCAGGCGTTGGCGAAGCGCTGCGCTGAATTGCTCGATAAAGCCGAATTAAAGGTGCGGCAGCTTTCCGGCGAAGGGCTTGCGGAAGCAGCAGAATAGTATGAACCTGCTGTCGCTTTTCCAAAACCATGTACTGTGGAGCGCACTGGCAGCTTGGGGGTTGGCGCAGGGGCTAAAGATCCCGCTGGATTACATACAGTCGAGACGTTGGAATTGGGCATTGTTGCTCAGCGCAGGTGGGATGCCTAGTTCACACGCCGCGCTGGCGGTGGCCGCGGCGCACGCGATCGGATTGTATGACGGCTTTGGCTCGTCGTTGTTTGCGATTGCCGTGGTAATTTGCATGGTTGTCATCTACGACGCCACCGGCATCCGCCGTCAGGCGGGTATTCACGCCCAAACGATCAATGTGCTGGTGGACGAACTCCTCAAGGGTCATCCAGTCTCGGAGAACCAGTTGCGTGAAGTGTTGGGGCATACGCCGCTGGAGGTGGCTGGCGGTTTCGTCTTGGGATTGGTCGTGACGCAGTTGTTGTGGTTTGTGTGGAGGTGAGATTTTACACTGACAACGAATGGTAAACGAATAATCGAATGTTGGTGTCTTATCCGCTTATCCGCTTTACTATCCGTTGGTGAATTACTGAAATCACGCCCTTCACCTCTCTGATTCCCAGCACAAGCGCTGTCACCCCATACACTCCCACACCAAGAATAACTCCGCCTCCTGCTGATAACCAGGCAGGGCGATCGGCAGTCAGCCTCAACCAACCCCATAAAACGGCACTCATTGCCAGTGTTGCCATTGCGGATTGGATACCTCCCAACGCTACAGTTTTTCCCTCCAGGCTTTTCAGCCGCATGCGCATCAAAATAAATAGCGTCGCGGCTTCCAACGCGGTCGCCAACGAATTGGCGAGAGCCAGTCCACCGAGAGGCAGCCAGCCAAGACGGGCGAATAGCGTTGAAAAGCCAAAGCTGAAGATCACATTCAGGGTCATTGCCGCCACGCCGACCAGTACCGGCGTCTTCGTATCGTGCATGGCGTAGAATGCGCGCGCCAGCACCTCCAGTAGTGAGTGGCCGACCAATCCCGCCGCATACCAAAACAATGCCCAGGCCACCAGTTGCGTGTCGTGGACATCGAAACTGCCGCGTTGGTAGAGCAGTTGGATGAGCGGGACGCGCAGGATGATTAGGCCAAGCGAGGCAGGCAATGAGAGCAGCAACACGCCGCGCAGCGCAGCCGCCAGTGAGCGGCGGATGTCATACAGCTTGCCCAAGGCATACTGCGAAGACAGCGTTGGCATAGCCGCGGTGGCAATCGACTGGGCAATAGCTGCCTGCGCCATGAGCATCAGCGCGAAGCCATAAGAGATGCCAGAAACGCTGCCTTCCGCCATATTCGAAGCCAGCCAGGTATTGACCCAGAAATTAAGTTGCACCACTGCTACACCCAAAAGGCGCGGCCCCATCAAGCGGATCACTTCGCCAACTGCGGGGTTGTCGAGGCCGAGGGTAGGGGTGTATTTTGGTAGGGGATGGGGGGCTGAGGGGCGTGGAGCGTGGGGCGTGGAGCGTGGAGGGTGGGGTGTGGAGCGTGGGGCGTGGAGCGTGGAGGGTGGAGCGTGGAGGGTGGAGCGTGGAGCGTGGAGCGTGGAAGGCGGGGATGGCAATTTGGCGAGCGAGGGGATTTGAAGGAGCAGGTGCAACGCCGCGCCGATCAATACACCATAGGCCAGGCCATAGATGCCAAAGTGCGGCGCGATAGCAAGCACCCCAAAGATCAGCCCGAACTGGTACATGGAGGGTGTCAGCGCGGGGACGAGGAAAACCTGGTGTGAATTGAGGATGCCCATGACCAGCCCGCTCAGGCCGAACAGAACCGCTGAGACCAATTGGATACGCAGCAGGGAGACCGTTAGCATGAACTGCGCTGGGTCGGTGGAAAAGCCTGGAGCAAGCAGGTAGCTAACAATCTGCGGGGCGAAAATGGCGGCAAGTGCAGCCAGCGCCCCAAGGATCAGCACAGCCAGGTTTGCGACAGCAGAGGCCAATTTCCACGCGCCAACTCGGTCTTCCTTTGCCAGCAGGGTGGTGAAGGTGGGAATGAATGCCGAGCCTAAAGCGCCGCCGGCGATCAGGTTGAACAGTGTCTCGGAGACGCGATTGGCGGCCAGGAAGGCGTCCAGGTCAGCGGAGGCGCCGAAAGCGTGCGCCACGAGGATATTGCGCGCCAGCCCGGCAAGTTGGCCGAAAGCGAATGCCAGCATTACTGTCCCAGCGGCGCGGGCGATCTGGCGGTTGGCGTCGGGTGTTGCGTTTGCAGGATTTGCTGGTGTGCTCATGGCTGTAGATGGAATACTGTTTGAGAGATGCTGTCACGAGTGGGGATTATACCGCTGCTTAACTGATAATTTACCCTTGACGAAATAGAACAAACGTTCTACAATTGCCGTCGTGACTGGATACTTTGCAACGGCTCTGCCGTTTTACCGATTCTGTGAAAAACGCATATTCGACAAAGGAGGTCGAGATGGGTATTACCACTATTCGCCCTAATCGTGGGGTCGGAAATCTGTTCAGGGGTATCACGCTCAAGCGTGGCTTCGCTTGGGGCGCGATCATTGTATTCGCGTTGATTGCCTTTGAAATCTTCAACTACAGCACCACCCAGTTTGCCCTGCTGGACGTGCTCGGTAACCTGACCTTTGCCGGGATGCGCTGGGCGACAATCTTGGCTGTTGCCTTTTGCGGGATTGACTTCGCTGGTATCGCCCGCATTTTCACACCGGAGCGAGGCCGCAACGAGCCTGCTGAGGTCTGGTATCTTTTTGGCGCATGGCTGCTTGCCGCTGGGATGAACGCCACATTGACCTGGTGGGGCGTATCGGTTGCCATCGTCAATCACAACAGCCTGGCGAGTGGGGTGGTGATCAGCAGCAGCACACTGACGAAGGTAGTGCCGATTTTTGTCGCCGTTATGGTGTGGATGATCCGGGTCTTGATCATCGGCACCTTCTCGATTGCGGGAGACAACTTGTTCTCGTCTGCAGATGATCGTCCACGCACACAGATGCGCCCGGCATCCCAGCCGGTGGTGAATACGTTGCGACCACGACAGAACCCGGTCAATCCGATCAGCTCGAACTACCGACCTGCGCCGAAAGCAGTGCCAACTGCGGCGAGCTTTGCGGCCCGGCAGGAGGCGACCTACCATCCGGTTTCGATGAATTCACGTGAGGGGCGCGAAGTTGAGTACAGCGAGCCTATCCGTCCTTCGTAGGCGGTCAGATTTCATCTCGGATTTGACGATCCGGATGAGCGGTTGGCGGGGTTATCGCAAACCGTAAGCGCAAACGCGATGGCAGCGAACAATAGAATCCAGACCGCCTGGTACTGGATCTTTGCCAAATACAAAACAAAAATACTTCCAACCTGCAGTAGGATGACTACAATCTGCTTCCACCGCTTTACTCCGTTGAGGTGTTTGAGCGTCAGCAGGAAGGGAAGGGCCAAGGGAACGTAATCATATTGCAGCGCGTATGGGGTCACCAGTAAGGTCAGGATGAACGAGGCAGCGGCGAGGTAGACCGGGTTTGGGTGGCGATTCCAGGTGAAATAGAGTAGGGCGCCACCTGCCAGCCAGAAAAGGGAGGCGATAAGTATTTGGGTTATCCCCTGGATGCCGAAAGAGTATTTCAACCAATCGTAGACCGTGGCTGCGACGCGTGTGCCGGTGACGATACCCGGGCCATTCAGGGCTTGCGTCAATCCCTGGCCAAAGCTGGTGGTATCGAACTGCCACCAGCGAGGGATTACCATAGTGGCGATCACGAGCAGGTTGAATGCCCAGGCAGCACCCCAGGCAAGGGCAGCCGGTTTGCGCCGGATTAGCCAGATGGCAAGGAATAGCACCAGCAGCAGGGTCGCTTGAGGCTTGGTCAGCAGCAGGATCAAGCCCAAGCCTGTGAGCAGTGGTTGGTTGCGCTGGATGCCTCGCAAGGTCAGCGCCAGGCCGAAAAGCAGCACGAAGCCGGAGTTTTCGCTGACCAGGCAGGCATAGCCGAACAAGATGCTGGCGAAGGTGAAAACCACCCAGCGGAACCAGCGTTCGATGGGCCATTCGATCGCCTCCCAAAGCCATTCCATGCTCACATAGAATAAACCCAGGTTCAGGAGAATCCACAAGAGGCGCGCAAGCGCGAAGGGCAGGTAGCTCAAAGGGAGGAAGAATAAACAATACCAAGGAGGGTAGAAATAGGGATTATTGCCGGTAAAGCCGCTGATCTCCTCTAGTATTGGCGCTAATTGCGCATAGTCATAAGGATTGCCCCCGCGCCGTACCAACAATGCCGCTCCGATGTAACCGCGCAAATCCACACCTGGATGGAGCCAGGCGAAGATGCCAAAGCACAGCAGGGAAAAGAAGAAGGCAGCCTGGAGGAGGCGGGTGACGCGTCTTGGGTTCACGTTTACTTATCTGAAAAAGGTTTTACAACTGCTAATTTTATCGCTGCCTGGAGGAGAAGGTTTGCCCCATTGACGCAATCCTGCCAGCGGGAAAACTCTTTGGATGAGTGCGAAGTGCCTGCCTGCGAAGGGATGAAGATCATGCCACTCGGACAGATATGCGCAAAGCTCTGCGCGTCGTGACCCGCGCCGGAAGGCATCAAGCGATATTTTCGGCTTTCAGCATGGGCACATTCTTGTAGTGCGCTTTGCACAGCGGTGTTCATATAGGCAGGCGCAATTTCCTCGGCGATTGTCACAGTGATTTGGGTTTGCGCTGCTTTCGCTTCCTGATGGGCAAGGTGGAGCAGACGTTCGTGAAGTATTGACAGTCTTTCAACTTGGGGCGAGCGCAACTCAAGATCGAGCGTAACGACTGCCGGAACGACGTTGAAAATGCCCGGTTCAAAACGCATATTCCCCACGTTGAAGACACAATCCATAAATTCGCGCTGAACGGTTTCCCATGCGTGCGCGGCAAAGGCAGATGCTGCCCGACCTGCATCGCGACGCTTCAGGAGCGGGGTGGTGCCGGCGTGGTCGGCCTTGCCGACGAAGCATAGCTTGCTACGGTGTATGCCGATGATGCCGGTAACGATACCGATCTCATCTCCGTTCTCTGCCAGGATTGGACCTTGCTCGATATGCAATTCCAGGTAACCGGCAATCGTCTTTGGGTCGCGAAACGCGCTGAGGATACCCTCGCGTGTCAAACCCAGACGAGAGAGTCCCGTATCGAATGCATCTATTCCCAGGTTGGGATGCAAGAGATCATTGGGAGAAAGCTTGCCGGTCAGGGCACGGCTGCCCAACAGGCCGATATGCGTACCTTCTTCATCGGTGAAGTTGACGGCCTCGAAATTGACCGAAGGAGAGTAACCAGCTTCCTGGATGGTTTGAAGCACTTCCAGGGCGGCTAATATACCCAACGCGCCGTCGAAGCACCCGCCTTCCGGTACGGTATCCAAGTGAGAGCCTAGCAGGAAATGAGGCTCGCCTTCGCGATGCGCGCGCAATGTGGCAGCTTGGTTTCCCGCTGAATCGCAGGTATATTCCAGCCCAGCGGTTTCGATGCGCTCTCGCAGCCAGTTCCGGGCCGCGAGGTCCGCCTCACTGAGGGCTGGCCGGTTCACCCCACCTTCCGCAGTCGCACCGATTTTGCTTAAAGCGTCAAAGTTTGCTTTGAAGCGCTGTTCGTTGATATGATAATTCGAGAGGGGATGGACCATCAGGTCATGTACTTTCAACCTGGCGATGAGACTTTTCTGTTTCGTATACGATCATCCGGTCCCAAATTGCCGGTCTCCGGCGTCGCCCAGGCCGGGGACGATGTAACCACGCTCATTGAGGTGATCGTCAATTGCTGCCAGGTGGATGGGGATATCAGGATGCGCTTTCTGCATTGCTGCGATCCCCTCCGGCGCGCCGATCAGCCCGACAAACTTGATCTTTTTTACACCCCAGCGCTTCAAAATAGCTGCAGTGGCGACTGCCGAACCACCGGTAGCCAACATCGGGTCTAGGATGAGGCACACAGAAACGGTAGGCTCGACCGGCAACTTGTTGTAATATTCCACCGGTTTGAGTGTCCGCTCATCGCGGTACAATCCAATATGCCAGACTTCCGCTGAAGGCATCAACTCCCAAACGCCCTCCACCATGCCCAGACCGGCACGCAGGATCGGTACCAGGCCGATCTTCTCTTTCAGCTCCGAGCCTGTGTAGGGGCTGAGCGGAGTCTCGATGCTGCGAGGAACGGTCAAGAGGTCCAAGGTGGCTTCATATGCCATCAACGCGGCAATTTCTCGCACCAGCTCGCGAAACTTCTTGGGATCGGTGTTCTTGTCGCGCAGACGGGTCAACTTGTGGGCAACCAGCGGATGTGGGGAAGGGAAAATGTTCGACATTCGTGGCTCCAAAAGGCGGAAATTTAGGTTATTATAGGGCATATTTGCAAATATTGGATAGCAGCTATGCCCATACGTATCCTGCTCGTTGACGATGAATTCTTGAACTTAAAGCTGGTTGCAAGACTCCTCCAGATAGAAGGCTATGAAGTAATTACAGCGCAAAGCGGCGAGGCTGCTTTGCAGTTGATCGTTCAATCGCCTCCGCAGATGGCGCTCCTGGACGTGATGATGGCAGAAATGGACGGCTATGAGTTGTGCCGCCTCCTGCGTAATCACCCGATTACGGCGCAAATACCCATCGTGATGTTGACGGCGATGGTGGACGAGAGCGACCGGCAGAAAGCGGCCGAGGCCGGCGCCACCGATTGTCTACCCAAGCCTTTCGATGTGGAACTCTTGCGCAGCATGTTGACGCGCTATCTGAATCGCGATTAATTCCCCCAGCATTATCCAGGATAACCCCATGAAGCTCACCGGTTTGCATTTGCTCCTAACCTATCAATGCACCTTTGAGTGCGACCATTGTTTTGTCTTTGGCAGCCCTTCCCAGTGCGGTGTGATGACCCTGGCGCAAATACGGAATGTATTACAGCAAGGCAAAGAAGCCGGTGTTACATCCATCTACTTCGAGGGGGGTGAGCCTTCGCTTTATTACGCCACCCTGCTTGCAGGCGTAAAAGAAGCAGCAAAGATGGGATTCGACGTAGGTGTGGTTTCCAATGGCTATTGGGCTACTTCAGTCGAAGATGCACTTTCTTTCCTTCAGCCTTTCGCCGGTCTGTTGGCGGACCTTTCGATCAGTAACGATCTTTACCATTACAGCGACAAGCAGACGAGTCTTGCCAAGAACGCCGTTGCCGCGGCGAAGGAATTGGGGATCCCAATTGGGGAGATCTGCGTTGCCCAGCCAGAGGACGTAAACGCCGCCTCCAGCCGCGGACAGTTACCAGAGAGCGGATCAGCAGTGATGTATCGAGGGCGGGCTGCCGAAAAACTGGCACCGCGCGCCACTCCTAAGCCTTGGGAGCGCTTCACAGATTGTCCGCACGAAGACCTGCGCGAGCCGGGACGTTGTCATCTAGACCCACTTGGCAATTTGCACATTTGCCAGGGTCTCTCGCTGGGAAACATCTTCGAGACATCGTTAAAGGAAATCTCTGAGCGGTATGATGCTGAAGCGCACCCGATCTGTGGTCCACTGCTGAACGGCGGGCCAGCCGCGCTGGTCAGTGAATACGCCCTAGCGCATGAAGCAAGCTACGCGGATGCCTGCCACCTGTGCTTCGCGGCGCGGCGGGAATTGCGGGCACGCTTCCCCGAGATCCTGACGCCTGATCAGATGTATGGCGTGGGTCTCTAGCCGATCTCGTCACTCGCAGATAGAGGGATACCGAACTATGGTAAAAGGAGCATTATGAACGGAAATGAATTTATAACCTGGCTCTTACGCTCGCCTTTCCACGGGATGTTGAGCGATGGCATGATGTTGATCACCATCACCGGGCGCAAGACTGGAAAGAAATTTACCACCCCCGTTGGCTATTATCGCGAAGGCGACTACTTATGGGTACTTTCCAGCCGCGATCGGATGTGGTGGAAGAATCTACGCGGCGGGGCAGAGGTCGGTTTGTTGTTGAAACGCAAGTCTGTCGCCGCGACTGCCGAACTGGTCTTGGACGAGAAAGCCGTAGAAGCGCGGATGTTCGACTATCTCCATCACGTTCCGATGGCTGGAAAACCAATGGGAGTCCGCATGATCAACGGCCAGCCTAATCAGGAGGACATCGCCCGCACTGCACAGGATAGGTTATTTGTACGTTTACGCTTGATGCCTAAATGATCAACCGAGATCATTTATCCGCAAAATAGTAGTAAAGCGGAACGATCACGGCATCTTGCTCGCAGAGAATCCTTTCTGCCTCCAGATAATTCTGGAGCTGAACTTCGGGATTTGTTTCCTTCCATGCATCGGTCAATAGCGTGTCGTAATAAGGATTCTGATATTGAGCGTAGTTGCTAGTGCTTTGTGAGTTGAAAACATCATATAGAAAGTTGTACGGATTACTGTAATCTGCTTTCCAGCCGATCAAGTAAGCATTTGGCGGGTCCTCGCTCGCTAGATAGTTTACATAATTATTCCAGTCCAAAGCAATGGTCTCGACGCTGATCCCGAAGGAGGATTCCCAGGTTTCCTTTATGAAATTAGCAACTTGTATTGCGTTCTTGTCATTCGATGTTGCCAAGATTATCGGATCAATCGGTGCAAGATCGCAATCTATACTAAGCCTAGGGACTAGCATGCGAGCCGCTTCGGGATCGAATGGCACGCCAATCGCCATGTATGAGTTGAACCCTGCGGACCAGAGGGATGGATGGACAAAGGATGTAGCTGCCGACCTGCCTTCATGTCCGACATCATTCAGGAGGGCTTGTTTGTCAATTGTCGAGGCAAATGCCCGGCGCGTTTCAGCGTTGTCGAACGGAGGCAGGGAGGTGTTGAACCCAAGGTAATATGTGGCAGGTATCGGAGGCGATATAGGAGTCATCGCGGTGGGTTGGGCTGTAGGTGTGGCTGGGTTATCCGCGTCTCTGATGGTAATGCAAACCTCAATTTTTACGTATTCCGTTTTTTCCGGTGTTGGTTGGGGGCAGAACATCTTGTTCCGCATTTGATCATTGGTGATGATCAGCCATGAAAATGATCCAAGCCAATCAAGCTTATCCTCGAAGACTGCGCTACTGTCGTCTTCGTTGAGATCCACTTCCACGTACAAGAAAGGCGGTTTACCTGGTGTTTTGGCGCTGTCTGAAATCAACTGCCAAATGGGGTATTCAACGTTGTTCATATAATTATTGAAGCCAGAATTCGGTATGCGTGTAGCAGTGCCGAGAAAGTATGTATCGCCTCGGAATTGATTATTCTCCTGAACTTCCGCTGGCGCTCCTGGTATCTCTGTTACCTTGGTATATTGTTCCACAACCCGCGTATGAATGAAAATCTCGGCATCACCGAGTTCCCGTTTATCGAAGAGGTAGACGCTTTTCAAGGTTACGTCTACTCTTACAGGTTTTTCCGGCTCAGAGATCCGATAGAATTTCAAATGGAGTCTCACTCCAAGGTGCGTAGTAGATCGGTAACTCGGGGCTGAAGTCTCCTCCCCCCAAAACTTCCACCCAATAACGGCTTGGATGAGGAAAAGCATTTCCTTGTGAGAGGGAATCGCTGATCCTTTCCCCTTTTTTATCGAGAGACTCGACGAGTGTCCAGATTGTGATTTCGCCCTCACCGCTCAAATCGGTGGAATTATCGATGTAAACCCAGTCGAGGGTTACGAGAAGATAATCATTGGGTGGAGCGGGAGAGAGTTTTTCGCAGGATGATTGGGATGTGGTCGCGATGACCAAAACAATAAGCAGTAAAAGCCTGATTCGCTTCATTTTTCACTCAGCCTTTTTCACAATCTTGCCGAAACAAGGTCATCACTCGCCAGTGTTATTCACCAGGCTAGTGATGAGAGCAATGGGCGGAGCGGTAATCAGGCTGCGATGTGATCAGTAAGGTTCTTTATTGTGGTTTCCGCCAGTATTGCAACTTCCTTCACTAAGTAGTATATCATAATGTCGCTCAATCTTTTAACATAGTTGTAACGATTTCATGGGCACGAACTGTAAACTCGACATGGCCATCCTGATTGGGGATTAACACGGATTGCCTCTCCTCGGCCAGGTTGAGGCGCGCGGCGTGATTGAATTTTCGCCAGGGTTTGATTGTGACCCTGATTTCCTCATTGCTGATGTTGTAACCTCGCACCAACCAGCCGCTTCCGTCTTCCGCCTCCTTGACGGCCGAGATCACGAATTCCTGCGGAGATACTTCCACGAATGAGCCAGAGGAAGGCAGCACGCCTTCGTGCAGGCCGGTGCTGATGGCGCGCAGGGGGGCTTCGAAGGCATAGGCTTGTTGGTAGGGCGTGGGCGGGAAAGAATCCCGCCCTACGGATGGCGGGAAGGAATCCCGCCCTACGGATGGCGGGAAGGATTCCCGCCCTACGGATGACGAGATGGAATTTTGCCCTACGGCGTGGGGGATAATTGAGTAATCGAATGTCCACTGGCCGATCATCTGCGCGCCGGGGGTGGGGGACATCGGCCCGGCGTGACCTTTGCGCTCCTCGAAATCATCGCGCGAGATCCAGTTGATGCAGCGCAGCAGGGTGAGGGCGATCTCAGTATGCGAAGTCGGGAGACTTCGCACTCCGATGACTTCGACTTCGGGCAGGCCGCGATTGGCGATCATCAACCCAAACTTGCCATCCGACACGTCCGTGAAGGCGCGCTGTGGGACTTCTGGCCTGGGCTGCTCGACCCAGGATTCGTCTGATACTGGTACGCCGATGGGGCGGCGCACCACCTCGAAATGTCCATCGTAATCGGCAGTAACATCCGAGCCAACAGAATCCCGACGACTGGAGTCGTTGGACTCCGGTTGCGAGAAATGACTGGAGTTGTCAGACTCCGGTTGCGGGAACTGACTTGAGTTGTCAGACTCCGGTAGCGGGAAATGGACGCGCAAGCGATGGTCTCGGGCGCGGTTCTCCAATTCGGTGTGGATGTCTACGCGTGGAACACCAGTGATGAGTGATGCTTGATACGTGATGGGAATGGCCACGGTCTGCTTTGACCTGGAATTCCTGTCCGGGGCGAGCGCGGCAGGGGCTTCCAGCTCAAGGTGAACTTCGAGCGTTTGGCGAACTGCGCCTGGATGCATGGATACGCGTTTCAAACGCGCCACGGGCTGAAAGTCAGAAGGTGGCGGGGCGTAGTTGTATTCATCGCCGCGGTCGCCGCCATCCACGAATCGGTTCAAGCCGCGATAGGTCGCGCCGGTTTGTTTATCCTGAACAGTCAGCGTACCATCCTGGGGCGAAGCTTCAACGCGTAAGAATTCATTCTCGATGATATAGGGAGTTTTTGCGGTTTTCGGGCGGTCCAACAGTCGCGCAAGGAATGGCAAGCGTGCGGCAAGCCTGACGACAGGCATCAGTATGCGGGCGAGCGTACCGATTTCGATGGGCTTGGCTGGGTGAGATGGAAGCTGGCGCAACCAGAAGGTTTTATAGCCGTGACCTGGTACGTCTTTTGCAGCCAGGAGGAATTCGGCGGCTGGCACAGAATGGGCACGGACATGGAAGGTTGCCACCGAGGGGTCATCCAACAGCGCTTCGATGCTGCGCATGCCCTTTTCCCAGGAAGTCGGATCGAGCCGTCCGGAATCGGCCAGCGTAACCTCCATATTCACCTGGCTGCCCTCCTTGTGGATATGCAAGTTCTGGATGACCTTACCCAGGATCGAACCTTCGTGAATCGATGCCAAACCGCTGCGTAAATCCTTCTTGCTCATCACCATGTTGATCAAATCCTGACTGCTGGAACCGAGCAGTTGGAATGGGACTGCCTGCCCTTGCTCATCCACGATCTCGAAGCTGCCCTTGGATTCAGCGTGGACGGTTACCAGGTCGGTGTGCGGACCGGCGATGGGGTTGAAGACCACGATTGCTGATTGCGGATTTACGATTTCAGATTGACGATTTCGGATTGAGGATTGGGTGTTGATAGAAGTTGCGAGGGTTTCGAGACTTTGTTTGGTAATTTCTTCGCCGATTTGGTCCACTTGGTCGAAGCGGACTTTCATCTCATCGTGTACCTGGTCAATCGAGCAGCCGCAAATGGAATCGTGCGGGTGGTTTTCCATGAGCAAACGCCAGGTTTGGCGGAGAATTTCCGATTTACGATTGATGACACCTGCACTTGCGTGCGCTGCAAGTGTTGACGATTGTTGATTGGGAGGCGATGAGTGAAGAGCGCTGGCTGAAACCAGCTCTTGCCAGGTTGAGAACGGCTCTGCCCACTTTTCGAGCAAGGTTTCACAGGCGCGATTGCGCTGTTTGATCCACATACGCGCAGATAGAACGCCGGGCAGCATTGGGGTACGTTTGCTTTGGCGCAGCTCGCCGGTGACGGTGGGGATTTCTGATTGACGATTTACGATTGACGATTGGACTGCCGCGAGGTATTCTGGCAGGGTCGAGTGGATCAGAACGTCGCCATCCAGCTTGCCCTTTGAGAAGGCTATCGCCTGGCTGGTCTCGCGCGGCGGCTCCATGTGATCGGTACCGTACATCAGCAACAAATGATCTGCGGCCGAATATGGAGCGAGGTCGTCGCGCGCTTCGCGGATTTGGTTCGTAAAACGCTCCGGCTCGGCAGCGGTCAGCATGGCAGTGTTGCCATAGCCATTGCGCAGGTAAGCCATGAAGAGGCGCGAGCCATCTGGCGCCTCCCACCAGAATTCGCAAGGCTCGTCGGCCAGTCCGCGCATGAGGCAGGAAGTCTCGATGCCAAAACCGCGCAGGATTTGCGGCATCTGGCCAATATGCCCAAACGGGTCGGGAATATAGCCGACCATCATCTTCAGGCCAAATTTGCGCGTGGTGCGCTCGCCTAGCAGCAGGTTGCGGATGGTGGCTTCCGGGCTGACCAGGAACTCATCCGGCAAGATATGCCAGGGACCGATGAGGATGCGCCCGTTCTTGATGTAACGGCGGAGGTCTGTCTCCCGCTCTGGACGCATGAGCAAGTAATCATCGAGGACGATGGTCTGCCCATCCAGCATAAAGTACTTAAAGTCTTTGTCGTGGTCAAGAATGTCGAGCAGGCCGTCCACCAGGTGGACAAGCTTCAGGCGGAATTGCTGGAAGGTGAGGTACCATTCGCGATCCCAGTGGGTGTGGGAGATGAGGTGTAATGTAGGCATGGAGTTACTCCGGTTTCACGTTTCAAGTGTCATGTGTCAAGTTCCAAGTTCCATGTACGAAGGAGGTGGAGAGGTTTACTCTTCACTCATCATGGATATGTTACATGGCTATCAGCAGCACTTTGATTAATTCCATCGCTCCGGCAGCGGCAAATTCGAAAGAGAGTTCTTTGGCGATGTCGCCGAGCATCGGCCAGTATTTCTTCTTGAACTTCGGCAGGACGCCTTTGACATCCTTCAAGTCCTCGCGGCCGCCTGATTTCAGCCACTCTTCGGCGCTTTGCTGCGTTTCCTCTTCGCCTGGCGCTGCGGCTACCTCTCTTTGCACCCATAGCTCGAAGGGCGGTGAAAACAGGGCAAAGACTCCCTGGCGCTCCTCCACCAGTCCGCGCTTGGACAGCGAAAGGAGGTCCTGGCGCGCGCGTGTGTGCAGCCGGGAGAGGTTTTCCAGGTTGGGAATGGTTTTCTTGGATGCCTTTTGCGCGCCGAGGGTCATGATCACCAGCAGGGTGATCTTCTCGCTCTCCGAGCAATGCGACCACAGGTAGGTATAGTGGGCGTCGGCTTGCTGATTATAATTTTCAAGGACGAACTTTCCGAGCGGCTCGCCCGCCAGTCCCTGGAGGCGGCCCTCGACGAGATAATAACCGGCCATTTGGACGAAGATGGGATAACCGCCCCCCAGGCTCCAGATGAATTCATGGTCGGTGTGGGCAAGCTCAACGCCTCCGGCAGTGGAATAGCCGGTGAGTAAGCCATCCACTTCGGGGCGTGTGAAGGGGCGCAGGACGACATTGGCAAAGATGTTGAAGAACGGCGAGCCTTTGATCTCGTCCGAGTGGCACAAGTCCACCAGCTCGCGGCGGGTGGCCGGGATGAGCGCGACGCCGTGATGGATAGCCAGGGCGCGCAGCCCGCCGAAGAAATCGCTCTTGAAGTTCGGGTTTTCGGTGACGTATTCGAACTCGTCCAGCATCAGGACGGTCGTGAGACCCCTATCCTGCGAGGCTTGGAAAAGATCTTCCAGGTCGAACAGGTCGAACGCGTCGCGGCCGCTGAGTTCCTGGATGGCGGGTTTCAGGCTTTCGTCGCAGATCGTGCGCGCGATCTTCTTCAGGACGCGTTGCCAGAAACGCTGCGGAGTAATATCAGTCAGCCCCTGGAAATCCACATATACCAGACAGAAGCGTTCGGGAGAGAGACCGAGACCGGCCGCGACCCCAGGATTGGCGAGATAGCTGAGCAGCGAGGTCTTGCCGATGCGCCGCTCGCCAATTATGGATGTGGACTCGTGCGCCGAGGAGAGCAGACGGTTGACGATCTGGCGCAGTTCTTCCTGGCGCCCGTGGAAGCGGGCCGGGTCTTTAATGGGGTTACCAAAGGTGAAGGGGTTCATGTATTTTCCCTTGCCGTTTAATTTTCAGAAATCAAGCCCATTCAGATTCCAAAACTGAAAATTATCCAACCTGAGTTGTCTTTGCGTCTCCGCGGCAGTTGCGACCAGCAGGTTATAGATGCCCGAGAATGCAAGATCATTCCGCTCAACGACCAGGTCACCGTTGATAAAAATCGCCAGGTTTTCCTGTTTGGCGATGATTAGGAAGGTGTTTACTTCATACGGATTGAAAACCGAAGTACCGCTTCCCAGATCAGTAATGTTGCCCTTGTTCTGGGTCAGTTGCCAGCCGCCAGTTGAAGAGGTAAAAAGGATTTTATAATTGGCGTCCAGGGTGGAAGAAGCCCGGAAGTACAGACCAAATCCGTCCAGTTGATTTCCACTTACAAATTCGGCATCGAATTGGATGGCGAAATCTGTGGCGTTGAATTGTCCAGTCGCCGGGAAGGTCATTTCTCTGGAAGGGTCATTCTTTTGTACCAGGCGGTAGCCGTTCTCAGGCCATATACTACCTCCACCAGGACCATCCCAAACACCGCCTGTGTAGTATTTATAGGTATTGGAGAAATCATCCTGGAATGTTGTATGCCCTTCGGCAAGATATGCCAGGATGGGTTCGTAGAAAGCCGAGGCTTTGGGAGTGGGCGCGGACGTTGGTTTCGAAAACTCGCTGGTGTTCCCTACAGGAGGGGTTGTTGTTGCCGTCAGGTAGGGACCGGAGAGCGCTTCGCCTTTGTTGAAAGAGAAATTTCCGAAAGCATCTGCCATAACGGTACCTTCAAATATCATTCTATCTTTTGTATCGGTGCTGTAAAATTCTACGGCACAATCTTTGCATGTGCTCCCGTTTACTATGCCGGAAGCAAGGTCAAAATAACGGATGACCGGAGGCGTCGTGGTATTATTTGATTTAGTGACAATACCCGGACCCTCATTATCGAAAATCGAATTACCTGTTATGGTAACGGTTACCATTTCACTGTCTATCCTAATGCCGCCTTCTATGTTATGGGCGATGATATTGTCTGGACCAATAACATTATGAACAGGTAAATCAGTAGAATCTTTTTCAATAATAATTCCCAACCACAAGTTTTCTAGGAGGTTTCCTGTGATTATATTGCCTCCACCTTTCAGTAGATCAATACCAGCATAACCATGACCGACCAGATTTCCTCGACCTATTGGTCCTGCACCAATGGCTCGAGCGCCGCCAATTACATTATAATAACCTCCTTCAATATAGATTGCTATCCCACGGAAATTAATCATCTGTATTCCCATGATGGTATTTCTGCTAGAAGATAACACTAATCCCATCGTATCTGATGGGAGGTTTGTGCCATCCAGGATCACGCCTGCATCGCTGGCGTCAATCGTAATTTTCCCTTGAGTAATTCTGGGTAGTTCGGAGGTCAGATATATTGTGGTTGGCTTATCGGGCGGAAAAACATTGGTATCAAACTTGATGACATCCTCAGCCGATGCATCCAACAGCGCCTGGCGCAATGTACCAGCTCCGCTGTCCTGCGCGCTGGTGACAGTGATTTCGTTCCTTAATAGGACTTACGCAAGACACATTTGAACGGTTGGTGATTTGAGTTGTTGGCGCAAATAATCATCCATCAGGTCATGTTTTACTTGGTAAATAGTTCTTCCAGTTTCAACGGCTACTTGTTTAAG
>Ga0233425_10003070_pt1 | contig 31302 bp, 32 predicted proteins | sample Watercolumn_Towu_2_FD_181712 | JGI IMG/M metagenome (GOLD analysis project Ga0233425, IMG submission 181712) | Freshwater microbial communities from Lake Towuti, South Sulawesi, Indonesia - Watercolumn_Towuti2014_140_MG | ecosystem: Environmental > Aquatic > Freshwater > Lake | place... | reverse complement strand
CTGATCGAGTTCGAGGGTCTTGTCGATCGCGCTCGCGCTGCGAGACTCGGCGAAGAAGCGGGCGATGTAGTCGCGGCTGTAATCCTCATCGACGAAGTCAGGGCTCAGCGCCGTGCGCATCTCCGCGTGATCGCGGTCGAAATAGGCTTTGGCGTAGTCGGCGGTCGGGTCGGTCGAGCCCATCAGCTTCGGATACCAGTGGTAGCCGCCGAACACCTCGTCGGCGCCCTGACCACTCTGGATCACCTTCACGTGTTTCGACACTTCCTGTGACAGCAGAAGAAAGGCCACCGCGTCGTGGCTCATCTGCGGCTCGGCCATCGCATGGATCGCTGCCGGCAGGGCCTCGAGCGTGCGGGAGCCGTCGACGACGAGCTTGGCGTGATCGGTGCCGAACCGCTCGGCGATGATGTCGGAATACTTGAACTCGTCGCCCTCGACGCCGTTCACCGCATCGAAGCCGACCGAGAAGGTCTTCAGTCCGCTCTGGCCGTTCCTGGCCAGGAGCGCGACGATGACCGATGAATCGAGACCGCCGGAGAGCAGCACGCCGGTCGGCACATCGGCGATCTGACGGCGCGCGACCGCGATGCCGAGCGAATCCAGCACCGCCGCACGCCAATCCGACTCGGTCATGTGACGGTCTTCGTCGCGCGAACCGACGGTCAGCGTCCAGTAGGTATCCTCTCGGCGGGAGCCGTCACGTTCGAAGGTCAGGGTCGTTGCGGGATGGACCTTTCTCACACCCTTCAGGATCGTCAGCGGCGCCGGCACGCCCGCGTGCCAGCTCATGTAGTGGTGAAGCGCGACCTTATCGATCGTTGTGTCGACTTCTCCCGCCGCGAGCAGGGCCGGCAGCGAGGAGGCGAAGCGGAAGCGCTTCCCGGTCTCGGCGTAGTAGAGCGGCTTGATGCCGAGCCGGTCGCGGGCGAGCGTCACCCGACCCGTGTCCCGCTCATGAACCGCGAAGACGAACATGCCGAGGAAGCGCTTCACGCAGTCCCGGCCCCAGGCGTGGAAAGCCTTGAGCACGACTTCGGTGTCGCTGGTCGAGAAGAAGCGGTACCCCTTGGCGACGAGCTCGTCGCGCAGATCCTTGTAATTGTAGATGCAGCCGTTGAAGACGATCGACAGTCCGAGGTCGGCATCGACCATCGGCTGCTGGCCGGCTTCCGACAAGTCGATGATCTTCAAGCGGCAATGGCCGAACAGGACACCTCCCTGGCCGTAGATCCCGCCGGCGTCGGGGCCGCGGGGACGCAGAACCGCCATCATCGACCGCACGGCGCCCAGATCCGTCGCCCCGCCGAAATTGATCTCTCCGCAGATCCCGCACATCGCCGCTGGCCGTCCTCGTCCCGTACTCGGTGCCCGATCCCGAGCGTCAGAACCGAGCGGCGCCCGACACGTTCCCTTCCGCCCGCGAAACCCTGACCCTCGTTCGATACCGAGCGGCGAGGCCGCTCGGCTCACGTCCGCCAAGCGATTTTCAAGCCATCATCGGATGTGACGGCGTGGGCGGGTCATCGACGGATCGCCGCCGGACGGGACTTCAGGCCGGCAGCGTCAGGCCCTCGCGGGCGAAGACTGTCCGAACTGCCGGGCGCTCGGCCATGCGGCGGGCATGGTCGGTCCAGGCCGGGAACTGCGCCGGCATGTCGAAACCGATGACGGGACCGCGGGCCCAGATCCAGAACACCATCAGGTAGGGATCGACGACGCTGTAGCGCTCGCCGAGCGCCCATCCGCCGTTCGAGAGACGCACCTCGGTCATGGTGCAGAGATCACCGAAGGTGTCGGCACCCTTGGCGCGAATCTCGGGAAGAGCGGCCTCGTCGGCGCTGTAGCGCTCGGGCCGGCGGATATGAGCGTAGGCGATGTGGTGCCCGGTCGAAAGCCACGCCATCCATTCGTCGGCGACCGCCTGCCCGCGCAGGTCCTCAGGCAGCAAGCCGGCCTCCGGATGCGAGCGGGCGAGGTGGCGCAGGATCGCCGCGTTCTCAGTGAGCACCCAGCCATCCTCGTAGAGCGCCGGGACGCGTCCGCGCTCGTTGACGGCGAGATATTCCGGTGCCCGCTGGTCGCCCTTGGCGAGATCGAGACGGATCGTCTCGTAAGGCGCGCCGATCTCCTCCAGCACGAGGTGGGAGGCGAGCGAGCAGGCGCCGGGAGCGTAGTAGAGGGTGCGGGCGGTCATGGGCCTTCGTATCGCTGCGGACGACGCGTTCCGAAGAATAGCGCCGTCCGCGGGGATGCCCAGTTACAGCGGCTCCGCGCCGCGCCCCATGGCGGCGATGCCCGTGCGGGAGATTTCCACAAGGCCGATCACCGTGAGCAGACGGATGAAGCGGTCGATCTCCTCGGTGGAGCCGGTGAGCTCGAACACGAAGGAGTTCAGCGTGGCATCGAGGGTGCGGGCGCCGAAGGCGGCGGCGAGGCGCAGGGCCTCGCTCCGGTGCTCGCCGGTCCCGGCCACCTTCACAAGGCAGAGCTCCCGTTCCAGCGCCTGCCCCTGAAGCGTGAGATCGACGACGCGGTGGACCGGCACGAGGCGATCCAGCTGCGCCTTGATCTGATCGATCACCCCATTGGTACCGGTGGTGACGATGGTGATGCGCGAGAGGTGACGCGCCTCCTCCGTCTCCGACACGGTCAGGCTCTCGATGTTGTAGCCGCGGCCGGAGAACAGGCCGGCGATGCGAGCGAGCGCACCGGGCTCGTTGTCCACGATCACCGCCAGGGTGTGACGGTTGACGGTCTCGACCCGCGTCGGCTCAGGGTAGTGGGTGTTCATCGCGTTCATCGTCTGGCGTTCCTCAACTTGAACCCTGTTCTATCTTGCTTCCGCCACCTCAGGTCAGCACCGCAATGCTGGACCCGCCTGCCGGTGGCGTGATACCGGCCGCGCCATGGATCGGCGCCAGCGTGTCTTGAATCTCGTCCTGCCGCAGGGCCGAACCGGCGTCGAGATCGGCCCCCTCACGAACCCTCTCATCCGCAAGGACGAGGGGGACGTGCTCTATGCCGACCACCTGCCGACGGACGAATTGCGCCGCCAGTATGCGGGGCACCCGACCCTCGGCCCGGCTGGCACCGACGGCATCCATCCCGTCGATATCGTGCTGGGGGAGGGCGGCCTGGCCATCGCGCTCGGTCAGCGCGGGCCGGTCGATTACATCGTGGCCTCGCACGTCGTCGAGCATGTGCCCGATCCCATCGGCTGGCTGCGCGAGGCGGGCGACGCCCTGCGTGAGGGCGGCGTGTTCTGCCTCATCGTGCCCGACAAGCGCTTCACCTTCGACCACTTCCGCGCGCCGACGACCGCCGGCGCACTGGTCGCCGCCCATCTCGCCGGCCTGCGCAGGCCACCGCTCGCCACGGTCTACGAGCATTTCGCCCGGACGACACCGGTCGATGCCGGAGCGGTCTGGGACGGCCGACCCGTGCCCTTCACGCCGATCAGCGGCGGGCCCGCCGAAGCGCTCTCCATCGCCGCGGGCCTCGCCGAGACCGGCGCGTCCGTCGACGTGCATTGCGCGGTGTTCACGCCCTTCAGCTTCGCCGAGATTCTCGCGGAGCTGATCGGCCTCGACCTGCTGCCGTTCGAGTGCGCCGCCCTCGAGCCGACCCGCCCGCGGGAGAGCGAGTTCTTCGTGCTCCTGCGCAAGCGCACGGACCATCCGGCGGCGGCGCGCGCCGCCACCGTGCCGCGCCTCGACCCGGACCGCCACGGCGCGGTGCCGCGGCCGACTTGGCCGCAGCGGATCGGTCAGCGGCTTCCGCGCCGCTGGCGCCGGGCCCTCCGCAGAGGGTAGGCCCGCCACCGCCGTTGGAAGCGTCCGATCCATGGCTCCGCACCGCGCGACAGAATGCCGGCCCGGTCAGACCAGCATCTTGCCCTCGGCCGAGATGACGTCGCCGAGCTCCACCCCGGTCTCGCCGAGATAGTCCGACAGCAGCATCTCGTTATGCGCCTTGCCCGACGGGATCATCGGGAAGCAGTTCTCGGTCTTGTCGACGACGCAATCGAAGATCACCGGGCCGTCATAGGCCAGCATCTCCTGGATCGCTCCGTCGAGCTCGCCCGGCTTCTCGCAGCGGATTCCCTTGGCACCGTAGGCCTCCGCCAGCTTGACGAAGTCGGGCAGGCTCTCCGAGTAGCTTTGCGAGTAGCGCGAGCCGTGCAGCAGCTCCTGCCACTGGCGCACCATGCCCATGTACTCGTTGTTCAGGATGAAGATCTTGACCGGCAGCCGGTACTGCACCGCCGTCGAGAGCTCCTGCATGTTCATCAGGATCGAGGCTTCGCCCGCGATGTCGATGACGAGACCGTCCGGGTTGGCGAGCTGCGTCCCGATCGCCGCCGGCAGGCCGTAGCCCATGGTGCCGAGGCCGCCCGAGGTCATCCAGCGGTTCGGTTCGTCGAACTTGAAGTACTGCGCCGCCCACATCTGGTGCTGGCCGACCTCCGTGGTGACGAAGGTCTTGCGGTCCTTGCACGCCTCGTAGAGGCGCTGAACCGCGTATTGCGGCTTGATGATCGTGCCCGAGGGCCAGTAGGCGAGGCAGTCGCGCGACTTCCAACGGCTGATCTTGTTGAACCAATCCTCCATCCGCGCCTTGTCGGGCTGCTTCGGCAGGGCACGCCACTGGGCGAGCATCTCCTCCAGCACCGCGGCGCAGTCGCCGAGGATACCGACATCGACCTTCACGACCTTGTTGATCGAGGAGGCGTCGACATCGACGTGGATCTTCTTGGAGTACGGCGAGAAGGCGTCGAGGCGACCGGTGATGCGGTCGTCGAACCGCGCACCGATGTTGATCATCACGTCGCAATCATGCATCGCGAGGTTGGCCTCGTAGGTGCCGTGCATGCCGAGCATCCCGAGGAACTTGTCGTCGGAAGCCGGGAAGGCGCCGAGGCCCATCAGCGTGGACGTGACCGGGAAGCCGGTCTCGGCGACCAGCTCGCGCAGCAGGCGAGAGGCTTCCGGCCCGGAATTGATGACGCCGCCGCCGGTGTAGAAGACCGGCCGGCGCGCACCCGCCATCAGCTCGACCGCGGCCCGGATCTTCTCCGAGTCGCCCTTGACCGGCGGGTTGTAGGTCTTGTGGCCGCTGTGGCTCGGGCGCTCGTAGACGCCGGTGGCGAACTGCACGTCCTTGGGCAGGTCGATGACGACCGGGCCGGGACGGCCGTGGCTCGCGACGTAGAACGCCTCGTGCAGGATGCGCGGCAGATCCTCGATCGATTTGACGAGGTAGTTGTGCTTCGTGCAGTGGCGGGTGATGCCGACGGTGTCGCATTCCTGGAATGCGTCCGAGCCGATCAGATGCGTCGGAACCTGGCCGGTGACGGCGACGAGCGGGATCGAGTCCAGCATCGCGTCGGTCAGGCCGGTGATGATGTTGGTGGCACCCGGACCGGAGGTGACGAGGACGACGCCGACCTTGCCGGAGGAACGGGCATAGCCCTCGGCCGCGTGGACTGCGCCCTGCTCATGGCGCACCAGCACGTGCTGGATCGTGGTCTCGTCGAAGAGCGCGTCGTAGATCGGAAGCACGGCACCGCCCGGATAGCCGAACAGGGTGTCCACGCCCTGATCCTGGAACGCCCGGATGACCATTTGGGCCCCGGTCATGACCTCGCCGCTCATCGACTCCTCCATCAATCCGTTCTTCGTCTTCCGATCCGCATGCCGGCCCGTTGGATTTTGCGCAATAAAAAAGGGCCCCTAGGGGACCCTGCATGCGCCACCGACCGGGCCTGTCGAGCTTGATCTCAAGCCCGCCCCGTCCGTGGCGCTTCCACTACGATAAGAACCGTGCGCATCGTCGATCCGTTCGCCGCTACCTCGCCGACTTCTGGCGAGTGAGTCTCAGCAAGTGAGGGGCGCGGATTAAGCGATACGCACCCTGCCGTCAATCCGCGCCGCTCGAATTTGCGGCGGCATAGCTCGCATTCGGATGCGGCCACGCCGCCTCATGGCGTTCAGGCCGCCCGCACCGTCCGCAGGAAGCGAGCGACCTCGGCGCTCAAATGCTCCGATTGCCGCGACAATTCGGAGGCGGAGGTCAGCACCTGGGTCGCCGCCGCCCCGGTTTCCTCCGAAGCCCGTGCCACGCCGGCGATGTTTGAGGTGACGGCGCCGGTGCCGCTGGCGGCCTGAGCGACGTTTCGCACGATCTCCTGCGTCGCCGCGCCCTGCTGCTCGACCGCGGCCGCGATCCCGTTGGCGACATTGCTGATCTCTCGGATACGAGCGGTGATGCCGCCGATCGCCGTGACAGCCTGTCCGGTCGCTCCCTGAACGCGGTCGATCTGGCCCGAGATCTCCTCGGTCGCGCGCGCCGTCTGGTTGGCGAGCTCCTTCACTTCCGACGCGACCACCGCGAAGCCGCGGCCGGCCTCGCCGGCGCGGGCCGCCTCGATGGTGGCGTTCAGCGCGAGCAGGTTGGTCTGTCCGGCAATGGTCGCGATCAGGCCGACCACATCACCGATCCGGCTGACGACGGTGTCGAGTTCGTGGACCAGGATCGCGGTGCGGTCCGCCTCGGAAACGGCACTTGCGGCAAGGTCGGACGAGTTCGAGACCTGGCGGCCGATTTCCTGCACCGATGCGCCGAGCTGCTCGGCGGCGGCAGCGACGGTGCCGACATTCGAGGCAGCCTCCTCCGCCGCGCCGGCGACGTGTCCGGAACGGCTCGCGGTCTGCCGCGCCGTCGCCGCCATGGTCTCGGCCGTGACCTTCAGCTCCGTGGCGGAGGACGCCACCGTGTCGACGATGCCACCGACGGCGACTTCAAAGCCTTCCGCGATAGCGCCGAGGGCGCGCTTGCGCTCTTCCTCGGCGGCGGCACGCGCCAATTCGCCTTCCCGCTCGAGTTCGCGGGTACGGATCAGGCTCTCCTTGAACACCTGAACCGCGGCAGCCATGGCACCGATCTCGTCCCGGCGGGTGAGACCCGGAACCTCGGCCGTGACCTCGCCCTCGGTCAGCCGCGTCATCGTCCGGCCCAGCCCCTGGAGCGGACGCAGGGTCCGGCGGATGGTGAGCCAGAGCAGAACCATCGCTGCCACGATCATGCCGCCGCCGACCAGTGCCGCCTGACGGGTCATCCGGTCGAGTCCGGCCAGAACGTCCGCCCGCTTCAGGCCGACATAGAGAATGCCGGTGACATGGCCGTCCGCGCCGCGAACCGGTGCATACAGGGTCAGGTAGGGCGTGCCGAGGATATCCGCCTCGCCTCGATAGGTCTCACCGCGACCGAGAACGGTGTCGTGGACGGGCCCAGGGGCGAGCCGGGTTCCGACCGCGCGGCTGCCGTCGGCCTTGCGCACCGTCGTGGCGGTCCGGACCTCGCCCGAGAAGACGGTTGCGGTCCCCCCGGTGACGCTCTCGACACGATCGACGGCGGCGTTGAGGTCCGCGCTCGCGTCGGCGACGCCCTCCATGCCGGCCCGGAGAAGACGCATGGAGCTATCGAGTGAATCGTCGGCCCGGGCGTGCATCACCGCGCGCGCCTCGAACAGCAGTTGGCCGCCCACCGCGAGGGACGCGACCAAGACGAAGAGGCTGCCCAATAGAGCAACCCGAGCCGCGAGGGACAATCGAACCGTCAGGGGCGAGCGGACGGCATTCGCCATGATGAATTCCTCGAGCACATCGCAGAAGATGACAGACCGAGGATCGGAGTTAAGGACGTACCGTTACCGAATGATTGAGGGACCAGAAATCTTCTTAGGTCCCGAAATAAACATAAGATGCGGAAATTATATTCCTCAGATCTTCGATGTGACAGGATAGTGCAAGGAAAGAATTCTTCCTCAGGTCCCGCAGAAGGTGCGATAGCCGCGCCCGCCACCTTCCGGGGCCTCCGCATATCGGGCGAAGTCGGGCTGGTCTTCGTAGGGACGGGCCAGGACGCTCAACAGGGTTTTGAACGGTGCAAAATCCTGCCACTCGACCGCCGCCTCGATCATCGCCTCCACCTGATGGTTGCGCGGGATGAAAGCGGGATTGACCGTCCGCATCAACGTCCGCTGGGCCGCGGCGTCGCCCGGTTCGTCGGCGAGCCTGCGGCGCCAGCGCTCGGCCCAACGGTCATAGGCGGTCGGATCGATGAAGAGGCTCCGCACGGCCTCGATCGCCTCCGGCTCGGGATCGCTCCCGAGGTCCGGCACGGCCGCAGCGAGGCGGCGGAAGGTGAGGGTGAAGTCGGCCTCGTTCTCGGCCATGGTCTTCAGCAGATCTCCGGCGAGGACGGTGTCACCGTCGCGGGTCGTGGCGAGCCCAAGCTTGCGGTTCAGGCCGCTGTGATAGGCATCCTCGAACAATCCGGCGAAGCCTGTCAGTGCGGCCTCGGCCTCTGCGACAGCCCGTGTCTCGTCATCCGACAAGAGCGGCAACAGCGCTTCCGCGAGCCGGGTGAGGTTCCATAAGGCGATGCGCGGCTGGTTGCCGTAGGCGTAGCGGCCATGTCGATCGATCGAGCTGAAGGCGGTCGCCGGATCGTAGGTGTCGAGGAACGCGCAGGGACCGTAGTCGATGGTCTCGCCGGCAATCGACATGTTGTCGGTGTTCATCACGCCGTGGATGAACCCGACGGTGAGCCACCGGGCCACCAACTCGGCTTGGCGGCGGACGACAGCTTCGAGCATGGCGCGGTAGGGGTTCTCGGCCTCGGCGGCCGCGGGATCGTGGCGGGCGATGGCATGGTCCGCGAGCATACGCAGGCCCTCGACATCGCCCCGAGCGGAGAAGAACTGGAACGAGCCGACGCGGATATGGCTCGACGCGACGCGGGTGAGGACGGCCCCGGGCAGCACCGTCTCACGGATCACCCGCTCCCCGGTCGCGACCGCGGCGAGGGCGCGGGTGGTCGGAATGCCGAGCGCGTGCATCGCCTCGCTGACGAGATACTCGCGCAGCACCGGCCCGAGCGCAGCGCGACCGTCGCCCCGGCGAGAAAACGGCGTCGGGCCCGAACCCTTGAGCTGGATGTCGCGGCGGCGCCCGTCGCGATCAACGACCTCCCCGAGCAGAATGGCACGCCCGTCGCCGAGTTGCGGTACGAATTGCCCGAACTGGTGCCCGGCATAGGCTGCCGCGAGCGGTTCCGCCCCCGCGGGAACACCTTGCCCCGCGAGGACCGAGACCCCCTCAGGGCTTTCAAGTCGCTCGGGATCGAGACCCAGATCGACGGCGAGCGCCCAATTCAACCGCACCAATCTCGGCGCCTCGACCGGTGTCGGCGCGACCCGGGCGAAGAAGCGGTCCGGCAGGCGCGCGTAGCTGTTGTCGAAGGGGAATAGAGCGGTCATCGGTGTACCGGCGCAGGATCAGGGGCTCGGCGGATCAGTGGGGATCGCGAGGAGGGGTGCAAGGTCCACACCCCTCGCTCGGAGATATCCGACAGGAAGGGGCCGGGAGCGACTGCTTTTGATACCGGCGCCGGCGCATCCGGAACCTCGGGCAAGGGCGCCGTCGGCGTGCGGCCGAGCCGCAGACGCAGGAGCGCCCTTCGCGATCGGCCGCCCCCGATTCAACGGCGACAGCCGACCGGTCGCGCAGCGTGTGCGCCTCAGCCCGTCCCTGGCTGGCTCGAAGGCCGCGCCTCTTCCTCGGCCGGCGGGGGAGGGGAATACGGCCCGGGCCGCGGATCGGAGCGCGGCCGCTCCATCCCTGGGATCGGCCCCTGCGCGGGTGGCTTGGGACGGTCTTCGGACCCCGGACGCTCCCTCTCCTCCATGATCAAGCCGCCTTCTGATTCACGCGGCTCTCGGCTAGCGCCGTAAGCTTCTGGTCGGTCGCCTTCTCCTCGTCGAGCGTCTGCTGGAGCACGGCGGCGCAATCGTCTCGGCCGAGCCGCTTGGCCCACGCCACGAGGGTGCCGTAGCGGGCGATCTCGTAATGCTCCACGGCCTGCGCCGCTGCGAGCAACGCCGCATCGAGCACCTCCTTGTCAGCGACCTCGCCGGCGGTCTCATTGGCCTCCTTGATGATCCCGTCGATGGCCGGACAATTGACCGCCTTCGGCTTGTGGCCGTGCATCTCGAACACCTGCTCGAGGCGCTTGATCTGCCCCTCGGTCTCACGCAGATGCGTCTCGAAGCCCTGGCGGAGCTGCGCGTTCGTCGCTTTCCCGATCATCGTCGGCAGAGCCTTGGTGATCTGGTTTTCGGCGTAATAGACGTCCTGCAACGTGTGCACGAAGAGGTCGTCCAGCGACTTGATGTCCTTCGTGAACAGACCCATGGCGTCCTCCTGTCAGTGATTCTGAGGGCCATGCGGGAACAGGGCCCGTGACGGGAGAAGCCGGGCCGCGCGGGCCCGGTTCCGCATGTCGGCGCACGACGTTGCATTCGCAGCGAACCGCTTCACGTCGCTCTTCCGATCGATCGCCCCGATCGGACCTCGCGAACCAAGCCGCCCTCGGGCGGCAATGCAGGCGGCGGCACCCGAATTGGCGGGTCGTCTATCCGGCCGTCGGCAACCTCGCTACGACAGCCGAGCACGGAGCTCACGACGGCCGGCTCGGCGCGCAGCGCCGTCCGGATTAAGCAAGGAGCAGGTTGACGGGATGGCGGATGCGCTCGCGAACAAGGTGGCGCGGCGCCTGCTGCCCTTTCTCATGCTGTGCTACTTCTTCGCCTATCTCGACCGGGTGAATGTCGGCTTCGCCGCTCTCACCATGAATCGGGACATTGGCCTGTCGGCCACGGCCTACGGCTTCGGGGCGGGACTGTTCTTCCTCGGCTACGTCGCCTTCGAAGTTCCGAGCAACCTGATCCTGGAGCGAGTCGGCGCGCGGATTTGGATCGCGCGGATCATGGTGACATGGTCGCTGATCTCCGCCTCGACCGCCTTCGTGACGGGCGAATGGTCCTTCTACCTCGTCCGGGTCCTCCTCGGACTTGCGGAGGCCGGCTTCTTTCCCGGCATCATCCTGTATCTCACCTACTGGTTTCCCACCGCGCAGCGCGCGGGCATCGTCGGCATCTTCATGATGGCCGTGCCGCTCTCGGCCGCCATCGGTGCGCCGCTGTCCGGCCTCGTCATGAGCTTCGCCGATGGCTGGCTCGGTCTGGCCGGGTGGCAGTGGCTCTACCTGCTCGAGGCCGCGCCCAGCCTTTTGCTCGGCCTCGCAACCCTGTTCGTCCTCACCGACCGGCCCGAGCAGGCCGCCTGGTTGACGCCCGAGGAGCGAGCGCGCCTCGTCGCACGGATGGCGGAGGATCAACGCCTGCAGCCGAGCCGGACAACGCATTTCGGAAGCGCCCTCCTCGATCCGCGGGTGCTCGGCCTCGGGCTCGTCTATTTCGGGCTCAGCACCGGTCTCTATGCGGTCGGATTGTGGTTACCGCAGATCGTCAGCAGTTTCGGCTTCACGACGACCGCGACCGGTTTCGTCACCGCCATCCCGTACATCGTGTCGGCGGCGGGGATGCTCGCCTGGACGCGCCGCTCCGATCGAAGGGGAGAGCGGGTCCGCCACGTCGCGATCCCGACCGTGGTAGCCGGCCTCGCCCTGATCGCCGCGAGCCAGGCCGGAACGCCATTCCTCACCATCGCCGCGCTCAGCGTGGCGGCGTTGGGGGTGTTCGCGGCGCTACCGACCTTCTGGACGCTGCCGACGCGGTTGCTCACCGGAACCGCGGCAGCGGGCGGCATTGCACTGATCAATGCTCTCGGCAGTCTCGGCGGCTTCGTCGGACCGTCGCTCATGGGCTGGGTCCGCGACGCGACAGGGCGGTTCGGCGACGGATTGGCTGCCGTCGCCGTGGTCCTCATTCTCGCGGGAGCATTGGTGCTGCGCATCGGCCGGGACACCGAACGGTTCACGGGGTCGACCGTCGACGCCGAGCGGGCGTGAGGTTGACGTCTCCGGGAAGCGTGACCCCGGTCGCGGCATCGTTCCTCGACTGACGTGGGAGCGCAGGCGTCCGAGCAGACCGGATCGGGTCTGCGCTCGATCGAAGCGGAGCCTGGATCCGTCGTTCCGGAAGAAGTGACTGGATGCGATGTCGGTCGTCGCGCTTTCCGGCCCAGGCCGATTTGTTCCTCCCAGCCCGCCGGTGCCAGGGGATCTGAGCGAGAGGTCAGCTGGTCGTGGGGGATCGCGAGGCACGGGAGGGTGGCAGCACCGATGACACGATCATCGGACTGACCGGACGTTGCACGCGCACCGCCCGCTGCAGCGCGGCGTGGACCTCACCCGAGATCACAGCCGTCGCCTCGCCGCGTTTGTTGCCTGTCGTCGCCTCGACGGCAGGCGTCACCGCCATCGGCTCCGGCGCCACCTTCGGCACAGGTTTCGCCGCAGGCCGCGGCAACAACCGGGAAACCCCGAAGAGGATGAGGCCCAGACATCCCCACCCGAGTGATGCGACCGAGGGCTGCCCGGCGAGCATCATCACCACGAGGCCACCGATCGCCGCGGCGACGCCTGCCAGTCGAAGTTCGGAGTCCGGAAGATTCATGCTCTCGTTGTACGACGCCTCGGTTGCCGGGACGTGCACGTGACCTCTCGAAATTGAGACACCGGCTCGCCGTCGCATGACCGAGGGCGTGTCACGGTGACGGCATGGCGACGCGCCGCAGGCGAACCGATCTGCGCGCGATCACAAGTCTGTCAGACGCGAAGACGGAAGCTTGACGATGAAGCGTTTCCCCGGACGAAGTGGGGCCGCTGCGCTGATCATGTCGGGCCAGCGGATGGTGGGTCGGCACTTCCAACGTGCTGGCCCACTCATTCCCCCGATCCCGCTCAAAGCTGCGGTCGGATGTGCAGCACATTCCTATCCACGCGTGATCGGACCGGATCGGGACGCCTGTCCCGGCAGGGCGGACGGGCGCCTCTTCCTACAGCCTCAGACCGGTCGCCTCCTCAGATCCATCGCCGATCCGAGTGCCGGATGCCGGCCTTTCTCGGCGTTCAGGGGTTTCAAAGAGGCGCTGCACGCGACCCAACGGTGCTGGCGAGACGCTCGATCCGCCCCAAGACTCGAGCGCAAGTTGTTATTCCTCCCTTCACTTCGGCCGCTTCGAATGGCAAGTGGAGGCCGGAATCGGACTTTGTCCTGTTCCGCAGCGGCCTGGACTCCACGGCAAGCGATCGAAAGAAGATGGCCGCGACCGTCATCGTGCTGCGAACACGGCATCTCGGACGATTTCGTCGCGTTGTCTTGCGGCGACCCGGCAGGACGTGATGATCCGACTTCTCCATTGGTCGCGACGATCGAGTGATCTCGTTTGCGGACGGGAGAGAGGGCGAACCGGATGCATGGAAGACGGCCCGCAACCGCCCCGGAGACGCTCCGCAACGCGCTGGCGACCCGCCTTTCGCGCGAGATGACGGAAGCCGAGCGCCACGGATTCGGAACGGCGACGGTCTGGCTCACGCGCGAGGAGACCGACCTGATCTGTGAGGCCCTACAGATGGCTGCGGGAAGCGATGCTGCGCGGCTGGACTTTCTCGACCGTTGCGCCGCCGCCCTGACCGCTCACGACGGAACGGTCCGACACTGGCGCATGTCCATCGATCAGGACGGCGTGATGCTCGACGCAGCGTCGGCGATGCGCCGAGATGGCTTTGCCGCCGAAGGACACGCCTCTTGCCGAAGTGCCATCGACGAAAGGATGGACGAGTTGGAATCCGCACGGTCCGAACCGGCCGAGGATTGGCACATCCGCGAGCGACGCCCGACGGACAGGCCGAAGCGAGCCTGACCGACTCCGGCCCCGATCCGGGCGGATGGAATTGGTGCATCTCTTCGATGTTGGATCGCCTTTCGTATGGGGAGATGCGCGGACAGCCCCTGGCGAACCGCCCGGTCCCATCGGCCTTGCCGAAGCGCGGGACGTCCGGAGGGCGACGAGGCGGCCCAGGTCTGGTGCCGGAAAAAAGCTCATGCTCAATCCGCCAGGAAATGTTATGTACGCCGCATCATGTCGGCCACCCGATCCCTTTGGCGCTCGCTGCTGACGGTCTTCCAGATCGTGGCGTTCGTCGCATTCGCGCTCGCGGGTGCCGGGCACTCGCACGCCGGGACGTCAGATGTCGGGACGTCGCATGTCGGCCATGGGGCCGTCGCCGCCGACGAGCATCCGGAAGCCTCGGGACCCGCGTCCCTCGGTCAGATCGCGGATCATGCGGAGCCGAACGACCACGGGGCGACGTCCGGTCCATGCAGTCTGTGCTGCTGCCATACGTCCTTCCTCCGCCAGGATTCCGCTGCCGTGACGGTCGCCGCTCAACCCGGGCGGACATTGGCCGGCATCTCAACGGTCGCGTTCGACAGCGTGGCGCCCAAGACACCTTCAGAACCCCCTCGAACCGTCGCCTGAGGTTCGCGCTTCGACGCGCGCTCTGAGCGGCTGCCGATGAAGGCTGCCGCCAGCCTCCCTCCTGCGAAGGCTCGGTTTTCCCATGCGTGTTTTCTCCGCCTCCGCCCTGCGGATGGCTGTTCTTGCGCTCGGCCTGTCGGCCGTAGCGCCCACGATATCCGCTGCCCATGAGGGCCACGACCATGGCGCCGAGGCACAAGCGGCGCCGACGACGGCCGCACCGCGCGGCTCATCGAGCACCGAAGCGCTCGAACTGGTTGCCATCGCCCGCAACGGCAGGCTGGTCGTGTTCCTCGATCGCGCCGGCTCCAACGAACCGGTGACGGACGCCGTCGTCGAGGCGGAAACGCCGGAAGGACCCGCCAAAGCTCTGCCGCTTCCGGACGGCAGCTACGGGTTCGATGCCCACTGGAGCGAGCATTCCGGCGAGCACGACGTGCTCTTCACCGTGACGGTGGACGGAAGCGCCGATCTGTTCCCGGTCAAGCTGACTGTTCCGGAAGCGCCGCCGGCACCGCCCTCTGTGGGTGCCTCCACCTGGGCGGCCGGTCTCGCGGCGGCCCACGATTTTCAACGCCACCTCAAAGAGGCCGACCCGTTGCCGCTCGCCGTCGGCGGGGCCGGCTTCCTCCTGGGCGTCGCCTTCACGCTGCTGATGCGCAGGCGGCGCTACCTGCCTGCCACGGCCCTGGTCGTCATTGTCGTGACCCTCGCTCTCGCACCGCGCGCTTTCGCGGCCGACGGCCACGACCACGGCGGCCGTGAGCCCCTTGCCCACCAGGGATTGCCGATGGCCGCACCATCCGCCGGCGGACAGGACTTGGCCCGACGCCAGCCGGACGGGACGATCTTCGTGCCGAAGCCGACGCAGCGGGTTCTCGCGGTCCGGACCGTCGTGACGGCTTCGGACACGCTTCGCCGCACCGTCGAGCTGCCGGGCCGCATCGTTCCCGACCCGAGCGCCAGCGGCGTCGTTCAATCCTCCGTCGGCGGCCGCCTCTCCCCGCCGGAATCCGGCATCTTCCCGCGCCTGGGTACGCGGGTGCGCAAGGGAGAAGTCCTGGCCTACGTGACGCCGCCGGTGCAGGCGGTGGATGCCTCCGACATGCGACAGCGCCAGGGGGAGCTCGATCAGCAGATCGCCATCACCGAGCGCCGAGTCGAGCGCTACCGCAAGCTCGCGCCGGGCGGCTCCGTCTCGCAGGTCCAGCTCGAGGACGCCCAAGCCGAGCTCAAGGGCCTGCTCGACCGCCGCGCCGCCCTCGACAATATCCGTCAGCAGCCTGAGGCTTTGAAGGCGCCCGTCGACGGGGTCATCGCCGAAGCGAATGCGGTCGCGGGCCAGATGGCGAGCCCCGGCGTCCAGGTGTTCCAGATCGTCGACCCGGCCCGCCTCTGGGTGGAGGCCCTGAGCTTCGATGCGCTGGCCGGGGGGCAGGACGCCACGGCCCGGATGGCCGACGGACGAGTGCTGCGGCTCGCCTATATGGGGGCGGGCTTGGCCGACCGCAGCCAAGCGGTGCCGATGCACTTCGCCGTGCTCGGCGCGCCGCACGAGCTGCGCACCGGACAGTTCATAACGGTGCTGGCTGCCATCGACGATCAGCAGGAGGGGCTCGCCCTGCCGCGCACCAGCGTGGTCCGCGGCGGCAACGGGCAGAGCATCGTCTACGAGCACACCGCGCCCGAGCGGTTCGAGCCGCGCGAGGTGCGGGTCGAACCGCTCGATGCGGGGCGAGTGCTGGTGGTGTCGGGGGTCGCTCCGGGTCAGCGGATCGTCACCCAGGGCGCCGAACTCCTCAATCAGGTCCGCTGAGGAGACGCACCGATGTTCACGCTCCTCGTCACGCAGTCCCTGCGCAACCGTCTGCTCGTGCTGGCGCTCGCCGCCGTGCTCGTCGTCTACGGCGCCTTCACGGTGACCAAGCTCCCGGTCGACGTCTTCCCCGACCTTAATCGTCCGACCGTTACGATCATGACAGAGGCGGAAGGGCTCGCGCCCCAGGAGGTGGAACAGCTCGTCACCTTCCCGATCGAGACCCAGATGAATGGCCTGCCCGGCGTCACGCGGGTGCGCTCGGTCTCGGGCGTCGGCCTGTCAGTCATCTACGTCGAATTCGACTGGGGCACCGACATCTACCGCAACCGCCAGCAGGTCTCGGAACGCCTGGCGATGGTGCGGCCGCAGCTGCCGCCCACGGTGAACCCGATGATGGGGCCGGTCTCCTCGATCATGGGCCAGATCGTCATGGTCGCCCTCAGCGGCGGCTCAGTCTCGCCGATGCAGTTGCGCGAGCTGGCCGACTTCACCATCCGGCCGCGCCTGCTCTCGATTCCCGGCGTCGCGCAGGTGATTCCGATGGGCGGCGAGGTGCGCCAGTTCCGCGTCGCGCCGCAACCCACCGCCCTGCGGGCGCTCGGCGTCACCCATGCGCAGCTCGAAACCGCCCTCGCGCAGTTCGGCACCAATACCGGCGGCGGCTTCACGGACCAGTACGCCCGCGAGTACCTGATCCGGAATCTCGGACGGACCATGAACCTCGACGACCTCCGCAACATGGTCGTCGCCACGGTCAACAACCGGCCGGTCTACCTGCGGCAGGTGGCCGACGTGTCCTTCGCGGCCCGGGTTAAGCGCGGCGACAGCGGCTACATGGGCGCGCCCGCCGTCGTGATCTCGGTGGAGAAGCAGCCGGGCGTCGACACGGTCCGCCTGACCCGCGAGGTCGAGGCGGCGCTCGCCGAGATCACGGCCAGCCTCAACGCCTGCGGACCCGACGCCGAGAAGCGCGGCACGGATCGGCTCGGCACCGAATCGGCCGGCGAGGGCTGCGCCTTCAAGGGCGTGCGTGCCGACCAACTCATCTTCCGCCAAGCCAACTTCATCGAGACGTCGATCCGCAACGTCGAAACGGTGCTGATCGAGGCGGTCGTGGTGGTCGCCGTCGTCCTGTTCGCCTTCCTGCTGAACGTCCGCACCACCGCGATTTCGCTCACCGCGATACCGGTCTCGATCCTGGCGACCGCCGTGGTGTTCCACCTGTTCGGGCTCTCGATCAACACGATGACGCTCGGCGGCCTCGCCATCGCCATCGGTGAGCTCGTCGACGACGCGGTGGTCGACGTGGAGAACATCTTCCGACGCCTCGGCGAGAACCGCAGGGCCGGCAATCCGCGGAGCGTCTTCGCGGTGGTGATCGCCGCCTCGAACGAGGTGCGCTCCGGCATCGTCTACGCCACGATGGTGATCGTGCTGGTCTTCGTCCCGCTCTTCGCGCTGTCCGGGATCGAGGGCAGGCTGTTCGCGCCGCTCGGCCAAGCCTACATCATCTCGATCCTGGCGAGCCTTCTCGTCTCGATCACCCTGACGCCGGTGCTCGCCTACTATCTGCTGCCCGGGCTCAAGCGCCTGGAGGAGCACGACAGCCGCTTCCTGATACTGCTCAAGCGCGGCAACGCCGCTCTGCTGCGGGCTCTGCTCGGACACGCACGGCCGGTGATCGCGGTGGCGGTCCTGGCCGTGGCGACGGCCGGGCTCGCGGCCATCTTCCTGCCGCGCGCCTTCCTGCCGCCGTTCAACGAGGGCTCGTTCACGGTCAACATGACGTTCAATCCCGGCATCTCGCTCGCCGAGAGCAACCGCATCGGCCTCGTGGCCGAGCGCCTGCTCCTCGATATGCCGGACGTGAAGTCCATCGGCCGTCGCACGGGCCGGGCCGAACTCGACGAGCACGCGGAGGGCGTGCACTCTTCCGACCTGGAGATCGATCTCAAACCGGAGGCCCGGCCGAAGCCCGACCTCGTCGCCGACATCCGCGGGCGTCTCGCGGTGCTGCCGGTCAATGTCAATGTCGGCCAGCCCATCTCGCACCGGCTCGACCACATGCTCTCGGGCGTGCGGGCCGAGATCGCGCTCAAGATCTTCGGCGAGGATCTCGATACCCTGCGGGCTCTCGCCGAAGGCCTGCGGCAGCGCCTCGCCGACATCCCCGGCATCGCCGATCTGCAGGTCGAGAAGCAGGTGCTGATTCCGCAGCTCGAGATCCGCGTCGAGTACAACCGCGCAGCCCTCTACGGCGTACAGCCCGCCGCCCTGGTCGAGCAGCTGAGCCGCCTCTCGAATGGTCAGGTGGTCTCGCGCGTGGTGGACGGCTACCGCCGTTTCGACGTCGTGATGCGCCTCTCCGACGCGATGCGGACGACGCAGCGCCTCGGTGACCTCTTGATCGAAACGCCGTCCGGCTGGGTCCCGGCGCGCCAGATTGCCGACATCCGAGAGACCGACGGGCCGAACCAGATCCTGCGGGAGAACGCCCGCCGTCGCATCGTCGTGCAGGCCAACACGCAGCCCGGGGCCGACATGGGCAAGATCGTTCAGGCCATCGAGGAGAACGTCGCCGCGGCGAATCTGCCCAACGGTTACACCACGCGCCTGGAAGGCTCGTTCCAGGCGCAGGCCGAGGCCAGCCGGACCATCGGCCTCCTCTCGCTTCTGTCGCTCGCACTGGTCTTCGCGCTGCTCTACAGCCGCTACCGATCGGTGACCTTCACGCTGATCATCCTGGGCAGCATCCCGCTCGCCCTGATCGGCTCCGTCGCCGCGCTTTGGCTGGCCGGCCAGCCCCTTTCAGTGGCGTCGATGATCGGCTTCATCACGCTGACCGGGATCGCCACCCGCAACGGCATCCTGAAGATCAGCCACTACCTGAACCTGGCCATCCTCGAAGGCATGCCGTTCGGGCGAGAACTGGTGATCCGGGGCAGCCTTGAGCGGCTCGCGCCGGTGCTGATGACAGCCCTTTCCGCCGGCGTCGCGCTGGTGCCGCTGCTGATCGGCGCCGACGCCCCAGGCAAGGAGATCCTGCACCCGGTGGCGGTTACGATCTTCGGCGGTCTGATCAGCGCCACGCTGCTCGACACGGTGCTGACGCCGATCCTCTTCCTCACCTTCGGTCGCGAGCCGCTCGAGCGGTTGAGGCAGAATGCCGGTCGACGCTCAGAGGTGTCCCCTGGGACGAGGCAAAACGCGCCGCTCGAGGCGTTCTGACGAAACGTCCGGCCCTCCGACGAGGGCCGGATGCATCAAAGCCCTGCCCGCGTCCGCGCGGGTATCGTGGCCGACACCGCCGGGAGAGCCTTGAGTCGGGACACGGCAGGGCGTTGAGCGAAAGCGCCGAGCCATCGTTCGCGAAGCGCGGGGTCGGTGCCCACAACAGTTCACGCGCCGTTTGCGGGATCGACAGCCGGTCGGGATCCGCCCGCACTCTCGGGCATGGAGGACATTACCGTCACGCCTCAACCCCGCGCGATAAGGCCGAGGTGCAACTGCCGATGGCGTGCTTGGGATGATTGGTGGGCGCACTAGGGTTCGAACCTAGGACCCGCTGATTAAGAGTCAGCTTCCCGACCGGTTTTGGGCGGCTTCTGGTGCCAGGAACGTGTAGCTAACGGGCGTTAACTTCCGCGAGCATCCACAGGGACTTAGCCAGCGGCGGCGGTTTTCCCTCGACGGCGGGCCCCGGCCGGGTGATTTTCGCGGCCCCGCCCAAAGCCGCCCAAGGAATCCCGCCCAAATGGCCCGCGCCAAGCCCGCTGCGAAGAAGGCCGCACCGGCCCGCGCCCGGATCGACTGGCCGCCCCGCGGGCCGGTCGACATCACGGGGACATTCATCACCCGGTGCCGGGAGGAGCAGCGCCCCGGCGTGCCGGCCGTCGACGTCCGCGACCTGCGCGCCCCGGGCCTGCTGCTGCGGGTCTCGCCCCGGACGATATCGTGGGGCTGGAAGGCGGAGCGCCTCAAGAGGACGGTACGCCTTGACCTCGGGCCGGTGGAGCGGCTGACCGTCGCCCAGGCCCGCCAGGTCGCCGGGGAGGCCATGGACCTGCTTCGCTCCGGCAACGGCTGGCCGACCCTGCTCTGGCTCAACCGGCGCCTGGCCGAGCTCGGCCTCATGCGGATCGAGGAGGTGTTCCCGAAGAACGTCTACCACCACCCGACGCCCGCGCCCCCGCCGCGGCCCCGGGGCTGGACGTACGATCAGGCCGTCGCCGCCTACCTCGCCGCCCACGAGCCCGAGTGGCGCAAGGCCGCCCACGAAGACGCGCGCAAGAACCTGCGCCACCCCGTCCTCAAGCGGTTCGCCGGCATGCCGGTGGCGGCCGTCACGCCCGACGACCTGGCGACGGTGCTGGCCGCGAAGAACCGCTCGCACCACCGCCAGGCCGAGGCCCTGTTCGTGCGGCTGCGCCACTTCTACGGCTGGCTTGCGACGCCGGGGCCGAGGCGGGACAGCGGCGTCGCCAAGGGCCACCTCGACGACCTGCAGCGGCCCAAGCGCCCGAAGGCGCGCGAGGGCGAGGCGCCGCGGCAGCAGGTGCGCTGGCCGACGATGGAGCGCGTCGGGCTGCTCGTGGCGCTCGCCCGCACCGACCTGCTCGACCCTCGCCTGGCCGCCGCGGTGCTGCTCCTGGTCGCGACGGTCCAGCGCCGGCACGCCATCGTGTCCGCCCGGCTCGACGAGTTCTCCGATGCCGGCGATGGCTGGGGCGTGTGGCGCCTGCCGCCCGTGCGGCGCAAGACGGGCGAGACGGGCCGGGCGCAGGCGCACCACGCGGTGCCGCTGCCGCCGCCGGTCTGGGCGGCGGTCCGGGGGCAGTTCGGGGAGGGGCCGTGGCTGTTCCCGGGGATGCGGCCGCGCCGCGCCGGCGCGCCGGTCGGCTACCTGTCCGAATCGGCGCTGACGCACCTGCTCGCGGCGCTCCCGGTCGACACTAGCCCGCACGACCTGCGCCGCGCCCTGCGCTCGCATGGCCGCCGGGCCCTGGGCCTGGCGCCGTCGGTCCTGGACATGATCATCGACCACGCCGAGGGCGTCGCGTCGGGCAACGTGTCCGAGCGGCACTACGTCGACGACGACCGCATGGACCTGAAGCGGCCCGCGATGAGGGCGTGGTGGGACCTAGTCGAGGAGCACGCCGGCAAGGCGAAGTTCGACCTCGACGAGGTGCGGGCCGGGTTCCTGGCTGCACGCGCTAGGCAGAAGGGGAGGGAGCCCACGGTACAAACCTAAGGCAGAATCCCGGATCCGCCTTAGGTTTGTCCCACCAGACCGCCCCGGCCAGGCATTCGTTCACCCTGCCGCGAGCCCGCGCTGGACCGCCACGCCGCGAGCTGCGATCGTCACGATTCCTGCCCCGCCTGAGACCTTCCCGATGTCCCGAAAACCCTGGGCCCCGCCGCCCGTCCCGACATCCCGGAGGCCCTGAGCGCGCGACGCCGGCCTCCGATTTTTGGAGGCCTCCGTGCCCGACACCTGGTTCACCGCCGACACGCATTTCCTGCACGCCGGGGTCATCCCGGCCTGCCGGCGCCCGTTCTCGTCCATCGCCGAGCACGACGCGTCGCTGGTCGAGGCCTGGAACGCGACCGTCCGGCCCGCCGACACCGTCTACCACGTGGGCGACTTCGCCTTGGGCCCGGCCGAGGCGGCCGAGCGCATCTTCCGCCGGCTGCACGGGCGCAAGTGCCTCGTCGCTGGCAACCACGACAAGCGGTCGCGCAAGCTCCCCTGGGCGGAGCAGCACGACGGGATCCGCGAGATCTCGGTCGAGGGGCGGCACCTGGTGCTGTGCCACTATCCCATGCGTAGCTGGCCGCGGGCGTTCCGGGGCAGCCTGCACCTGTACGGGCACGTGCACGGCACGCTGCCGGGCACGACGCAGTCCTGCGACGTAGGCGTCGACGTCTGGAGCTACCGGCCGGTGTCGCTCTCGAACATCGTGGATGCGATGGCCCTGAGCGACACCGTGCCGGAGGAGGTCGCCCGGGCGCGGAACAGGGGCTAGCCCCGCCCGAGATGAGCCTCGGCGACGATCCCGAGCTCGACCAGGTCCTCGCCCTCGGGCTCGGCCTCCCGCTCCGGGGCCGGCGATGACACCCACTTCCGGTGCGGTTGGAGGGCATGTCGGATGGCCTCGGCGCGGGTCGTCGTCGCGCGAACGACCCGCCAGTCCGACCGTATGGCGATCCAACGCCGGTTATCGACGAGCCAGTCCTCCCACGGCATCCCCGGGTCGGGATGGCGGTCGTCGAGGTACAGGCAACGGTATCGGAGCCGGTGCTCTTCACCCGGCGGGTCTCGGGGCATGCGGAGGATGAGCGCGAGCTCACGCTCCCTCTGGTCGAGGGCCGGGTCCGGGTTGAGGACGAGGAGGCCCTGCCGTGGGCGGCGCTCGGGATGCACTGCCTGTGGCAGTCGGCTCTGCGCGTAGAGCCGGTGCGCCCAAGGATCGCTGTGTTCTTCGAGCACGACCGGCATGGGCCGCCACCAGCCCCAGCCGATGTCGGCGAGGTGCATATACTTAGCCCCGGGCACCTTCGGCCATTCGACCGTGTAATCCTCAGGCATGCCGCCCTCCTCGCTCTCGACGGGGACGGCGTAGCAGGCGCGCGTGAATCGACCCGTCGGGAATCGCGTCAAATGCGATGAGGCTCGTTCAACCCGCGGCAACCCTAACCGCCACGGCGCGAGCGGCGGCCGCCTCGAATTCCAGGCTGTCCGCTAGGTCCGTGAGCAGGCGCGCGACGGCGGGCCCGACCCATCCGGGGATCTCGCGGGCGCCCGACGCCCAGCGGTCGACGCCGCGGGGATCCAGGCTCTCGCGGGGGCCGTCGGGGTGCATGGCGCCGAGCATCCGGGCGAGCGGGCGCTTCCACTCTTCGTCGCTGCCCGAGAGCAGGCGGCCGGCGGGGGCGAGGTCGGCGGGCGTCATTGCAGTCCCTCCAGCGCGGCGAGGTCCTCGGGGGTCTCGCGCCGGCGGCGCACGGTCCGGCACAGCGCGTCGAGGGCCGAGTCCAGGCTCACCGCGCACTCGCCGACGATGAGGCGCGCTTCCCGGTCGACGGCGGCGTAGCGGCCGCCCCCGGCTCCCGCGGCGTGGCCGTCGGCGGCGAGCTCGCCCCGGTGCCAGGCGTGGGCGGGCCAGGCGCCGGGCGGCGTCTCGACGAGCAGGCCGACGAGGTCGCCGGTCTCGTCGTCCGTGACGCGCGCGGCCCATGCCGGCGTGGCGTCGCGGAGGGGCGAGGAGAGGTAGAGGTCCTCGCGCCACGGGTCCGGGAGCGGCGCGAGGATGACGTTCATCGGGTGCCACGTCTCGACCGGGAACCGGCGCAGCCCGGCCAGGTCGCTGTGGCCCGGCCGGATGACCGTGCGGCCGTAGCCCCACCGGATGCGGCGGCGGATCGGCCGGGTGAAGGCGGGGGCGGTGACGGCGGCCATGCTCACCTCGCCTGCATGAGCAGGTCGCGGAGCCAAGCGCCGTCCGTGGGGCGGCGCGCCGGCGCCGGGGCGGCCGGGGGCTCGTAGTCGGGGAGCGCGTGCAGCCACGCGATGTCCTCGGCGGTCATCTCGCCCGGGACGGCGGCGGGACGGCGGGCAGCGCGCGCCTCGGCGGCCGCCAGGGCGACGGCGAGGGGGCGGCGGCGCGAGCTGCGGCACCGGCCGACGGGCCTGCGGGCGGGACGGCGGGACGCCCGGCCTCGCTGGGACGGTCCGCTCCGGCGTCTCGGGCGGGCCGTCCGCCGCGGCCGCCGACGTTCGCCTCAGCGCGGCCAGCGCTCCGCGTCCGGCCACGGACGCCGGTCCGCCGGCCGCCACCGGCGCTCGCACGAGGCCGGCCCGAGGATCGATGATGGCGGGCGGGGCCGCGGCCGCGCCGGCGGCGGGGATCCCGGGGGCGGCCCCGGCACGAGCCTCAGGCGCGGCGGGTCCGGCGGGGGCGTCGTCATGGGACCTCGGGGCGGGTGCGGGGACGCGGCGGATCGGGGTGCGCGGCGCCGGGGCGGCCGCCTCGCCCGGCAGCGCGGACGCGGGCGACGAGGGGGTGCGCGGGGTCGCCGGCGGCGGCGGCCAGGGCGGCCGCCAGGGCGGCGACGAGGCGCTCACGCAGGGCGGCGCCGACGAGAGCGTCGAGGCCGTCGAGCAGGGGAGGGCTCACGGGCGGGGCTCCTCGATGGCGGTCCAGCGGGGCGCCTCGAACCGGACGAGGCCGGCGATGCGCAGGCGCTGCAGGACGGTCGAGACCTGCTTGACCCCGAGCCCGAGGCCGGGCGCCAGGTGCATCGGGAGCGCGCCCGCGGGGACGGCGCGCAGGGCGGCCAGGACGGCGGCGTCGCGGTCGGTCACGGGCGCCCCCTCACGTAGGCCCGGCCGATGCCGAGCGCCGACAGGATCTTCGCGCCCGGCGGGCGGCGGCCCGAAAGCACGTCTGCGAGGTAGCCGGGTCCGACGCCGTGGCGCCGGGCCCAGCGGGCGGCGGAGGGCGCGCGCTCGACGGCGGCGCGGAGCGAGAGTGGGCCGAGCATGGCGTCCCGCACGGCGGCGTCGGACACGAGCTGGCGCCCGGGCATGCGCTCCGTTCGGGGCCGCGGTACGATGCTCACGCCCGCCAGGCCGGCCCAGCGATGCGCCGTGCACTCCGCGACGCCCAGCCGGCGCGCGACGGCGCCGACGCCCACCGTGCTCGCGACGACACGGCGGACTTGCGCCGCCGTCACGCCCGAGCCGACCTCCCTCCACACCCGCATAGACCCCTCCACGAATCGACGCGCGACGCCGCGCCCAAGCATTCAAGCACGTTCGTCAGATGACGAAAGGGGAGTTGAGGGCACAAACTTAACGCGGACGACTGGATGAGCATGGAGCACTCAGAATTTACTCATTTAATGAGCATCCGGTTGGGGTCCAAAATTGACACCAGGACTGAACGAGATCTTGCGGCTGCCCCCGCGAGTGCTAGCATTCGTCATGTGCCGTAGTCGCGGCACAGCACAGGGAGGACGCGATGCCGGAGCTGTACAGGACGACGCGGGACTGGCAGGGGCCGCCGGAGGGCCTGGGCCTGGAGTGGCAGCCGCCGCGCGAGCTGCGCGTGTCGGGCGTCCTGAAGTGCCTCTGGACGGCTGAGGCCCCGTCGCAGGACTACGACGACGCGCTCGCCGGCCCCGAGGGGCGCCACCTGAAGGCCATCGGGTTCTCGCACGATCGCATGAGGTCCGGCCTGCCCTGCCTCTGGGAAGGGCCGGACTACGACCGCGAGCAGGCGGCCGTCCTCCTCAACACGGCCGCCCGGGGGTTGGCCGCCCACCGAGAGCGGGTCGCTCGCGAGCGCGCCCAGGCGGCCGCCGCGGCGGAGCGCCGGAGGGCCGAGGACCTCGCCCTCGCGGAGCGCGCCATCGCCGCCACGCGCGAGTCGCTGCGGACGCAGGGGTGGGCGTGGGCCGTGCGCGACGACGTCGAGCTCGCGGAGCGTCGCATCGCCAGGGGACCGGCTGGCTTGGAGCGCTACCAGAGCGAGCACCTGCTCGACCTCGTCGTGCGCGCGCAGGCCAACATCGACCGCGCGATGCGCGCGATGGAGATCCCGTACGAGCCCGAGGCCGAGCGGGCCGCCCTGCCGGAGGTGCAGGCCGCGGCGCATGAGGGCTGCCGGCTCCTGACCGCCCGCGACGCGGACCGGGCCTCGGTCGTCAACAAGTCCGGATGGGGCCGGAACAGCACGGTCCGGGGGCACATCCTCGCCGGCCTCCCGGCGCTGAATGCCGTGCTCGCCTCGCACGCGCTGCGGGCGCTCCGGACGCACCGCAAGCAGCTCCCCCCGGAGCTGGCGCTCAGGGTGTTCGGCCTCGACCTGCCCGACCTGCTCGCGGCGGCCGCGGCGGCGTGATTGTGGGTTGCGGGGGCGAGGCGATCATCAAAGCGTCGCCCCCGACAGGAGATCTCCAATGCGTTCCCTTGCCCGCCTGTTCGCCGCCCTCGCCGCCGTCGCCCTCGCGCCCCTGGTCTTCGTGTGGGAGGGCGGCCGCTGGGTCCTCCGGACTGTCGCGGGCGTCCGGCCGGATCCCGTCTTGCCCACCGCCGTCGCGGCCGAGGAATATCTCGACGCTGCCGCGGCCGTCCCCGCGCCGAGGCTGCCGACTGTCGCCGGCGTCCCTGCGACGCACCCGGTCGGCGTCGCGCTCGTCATGCACGCCCGGCACCTGACCGCCGGCGGCGACCCTGTCGACCTGTCCGGCCTGCCGGTGCCGGTCGCGACGTGGCTGCACTCCCTCTCGCCGGACGAGCTGACCGTCCTCGCCCGGACGCTCCCCCATCAGGCCGAGGCCCTCGCCGCCGGGCGCGGACGCGTCCCCGGGCTGCCTGGCTCCCACGACGCGGACGTGTCCGCGGAGCCCGTGACACATCCCCAGGCGGCCGATGTGGACGCGTCCGCGCCCGCATTCCACTGGCCCTACCGGGGGACGCCCGCGGACCGCGCGATGGCCGACCTGCTCGCGCACGTCGAGGGCGTCAGGGCGAGGCAGGCCAGGGTCGCCTAGGCCGCCCCAGCCCCCGAAAGCAACGAGGCCCGCCGGGGTGACCGGCGGGCCTTTTGGTTGTCCGACGTGCGCCCGCGCGGGGCCGACGTGCGTTCCATGTGCGTCTCTCTGCGGCCCCGCGTAGGCGCACCGGGAAAGCCGCAAGCGAAAAAGCGAGGGGCGCCGACGATTTCTCAGGCGCGCCTGGCAGGCCGGCGGGCCTCCGCCTTGGACGCCCGGATCCTCAGGCCGGCCACCTCAGCGCGGGCGGCGGCGAGCTGGCGGGCGAGCTCGGCCTCACGGGCGCGGGAGGCCAGGAGGGCCTGGCCGAGGCGGTGGACGGCTGCCTCCGACCGGGCCTCGGCACGGTCCCACGCGGCCCGCTCAAGGGCAGCCTTGGCGGCCCCGTCGGCGGCGAGCAGGGCGTTGAGCAGGCCGGTACCGACCTCGCCCGTCACTGCATGCCCGTGGCTCATGTCCGCCTCCCTCTCTCAGGAGGCCTATAGATTCAGGGTCCAGGCTCCCTGTCCAGCTGCGCTTGGCGAGAGGGTTACTGGATCCCTGGGCGTCGAATGCTCGGGACGCGTCCGGGCTCCTTCTCGACCCTGGCCGGATAGCCCCCCCGTTACTTCGGGGATCTGTAACGGAAATCCGAGGCGCCGCGGCGGGCGGCCTGAGTGCGCCCGACACGCACCAGTCAGTAATGCGCCATGAGCTGACCTTTGCCGTCAGCCATTCGAAGGGCTGGTCATCGACCGAGAGCAGACGCGCGCCTATAGGACCGGGTGGTCACGACTGTAGCGACCTCCTCAGTGGGACATCAGGCAACAGACGGTCGTCTCGCTCAGCAGGTCGCGCGTGACCCCGCCGAAGAACCACTCGCGTAGGCGGCTGTAGCCGTAGCCGCCCGTTACGATAAGGTCCCCGTCGATCGCGCGGACGGCCTTCTGCAGGTCCTCGGCGACGCTCCAGCCCGAGCGCGCCGCCAGATGCCCGCTGGCGTTGACGTCGTGCAGGGCGAGGTAGCGGACGACGTCGTCCACCTCCGCCCGGTCCCCGTCGTCCGTCATTCGAAGCACCTGGACCGCCTCCGCGCGCCTGAGCAGGGGCAAGGCGTCCGAGAGCGCCCGGCGGGTCTGCGGCGTGTTCTTCCAGCCGACGACGATGCGCCTAGCCTCCAGGTGCTCGATGCCGGCCGAAACCACGAGGACGGGGCGGCCCAGGCCCATGAGCGCGTCGCCGAGGTCGACGGCCATGCCCGGCCTGACGCCCTCGTCCTCGGCGTAGCGACCGACCACGACGAGGTCCGCGGCCCGGGACTGCCCTGCCAGGAACGGGACCGGACCGGCGATGTCGGAGCGCCACTCGACGCAGTCGTTCAGGCAGGAGCCATGGCGGAAGACCTGTTCGGCGGCTGCGCACCTGTCGAGGGCGGCTTGGCGGATCTCCTCGATGACCATGCCCATGGGCACGGCGGTCTCGCCGTAGCCCTGCGGGTAGTCGGGCATGCAGGCGGCGGCCCCGACGAGGCGGGCGCCGAGGCGGTGAGCCAGGTCCGCGGCGAGACGGACCCGCGTCCTGGCGTGGCGCCCGTCGTCGACCGCGACCATGATGCTGGCAATTGACACGGGAGCCTCCCTCGACCCGGAACGGGCAACAACAGGATGCGAGCGCCCGTGCCGGTCGGCGTTGATCTGCCTCAAGCCCGCCAGTCCTGGCCGGGGAACAGGAATCGGTCCGCCGCGCGCAGGAGCGCCGCCAGGCCGTCGATGGCCGGCTCGGGCCTCGTGATCACGAAGCGGGGGATGGCCTGCATCACCTCGCTGAACGGGGGCTTGTCCTCGAAGGCGTCCCGGAACGCCTCCCCCTTCAGGGCCTCGACGATACGCGGCGCGATCCCGCCGGCCAGGTAGACCCCGCCCGTCGCCGAGAACATCAGGGCGAGGTCGCCGGCGAACCGGCCCAGCAGGCGCGCGAACTGACGGACGGCCTCCCGCGCGAGCGGGTCGCCGACATTGGCCGCTTCGAGCACCTTCGGCGGCGATTGCCAGGCGGCCACGCCGCGCCCCGCCGCCAGCGCCCGCGCGAGCTTGGCGAGGCCGGGACCGGACAGCAGGGCTTCGGCGGTAAGCCTCCCCTCCGCCGGCATCAGGGCCTGCCACGGCAGTTCGTCGCGCTCGCACGGGCCGAAGCCGACATGGCCGGCCTCGGTCGTCTGGACCAGGAGGCGGTCGCCCGCCGGCACCAGGGCCGCGGCGCCGAGGCCGGTGCCTGCCCCGAGGACGAGGCGGGGCCCCCTTCCGGCCGCGACGGGCCCGATCCGCGCCAGGTCGGCCGCGTTCGCCTCGTCGAGCACGTGCAAGGCGGCCGCCTGCGGCACGTAATCGTTGACCAGCCGCGCCGCCTCCAGCCCGAGGGCGACGCCGATGTCGCCGAGGTCGAACAGCCAGGGCGCGTTGGTCATGCGCGTGGCGTACCCGTCGACGCGCCCCGCGACGGCGAGGAAGGCGGAGCGCGGCCGCGGCGTCCCCGGACCGTCGAGGTAGGCTTGCAGGGCCGCGATGGGCCCGGGGAAGCCGGCTGTCGGCACCTTCCGGATCGGGCCGGGGCATGCTCCCGGCGCGGGGAGCATGGCGAAGCGGGCGTAGGTGCCGCCGATGTCGGCCAGGAGCACGGGATAGGGCAGCATGCCGACGGGTCTCCGCTATGGGCGCGGTGGCCTAGCCGAGGGGCTTGCAGCAGGTGGCATGAGGCTGCCGGCAGAAGGTCAGACCTTCCTCGTCCCAGACCACGATGCAGCCGTGGCCCAGCGCGAAGTTCCGTACCCGGCCGAGGAGCGCGTCGTCGACGCCGAACAGGCGGTCGCAATCCGCGTTCGTCAGGCGCAGGGCCTGCCCGGCCCCGAGGCCGTCCAGGGATACCTGCAGGGCCGGAAGCGTGACCGTGGGCTGAACCGTCATCTCGTTCATCACGGCCGCTCCGTAAATATCCCAGGCTCACGGACGTGAGGCTAAGGCCCTTTCAGGCTGAGGATGTAGTCGATGACCGCGTCCATCTCATCGCGGTCGGGGCGCAGGCTCGGCATCCGTTCGTGGTGGCTCTGCAGGAAAACCGCGAGGGCCGGCCCCGTCGTTGAAGGCATGTTGGCGACCCGCAGGAAGGCGGGGCCGGAAAACTCGCCCGCCTGCGACCCGCGGCCGATGACGTGGCACTGGCTGCAGAGCTGCGTGGCAATGGTCCAGCCACGAACGCGGCGGTCCTCGATCCCACCGGCCATGACCGGGGAGCCGACGAAGGCAGCGAGCAGGCTGCCCAGTGCGAGGGTTCCGGACCGCCGTGGCGAGGGAGCGGTCATGAAGCCCTCGCGATCCTGAGGCGGGTCAGGGCGGCGCCTATGGCGACGGCCCCCGCGGTAACGTGCGCCCAGGTCGCGGCGTCGTTAACTGCGAACCCGAGGAGCCACGGCGCCAGGACCGTCCATGCCCCGGCGAGCGCGACCGCGCGCTCGAAGGACGGGCGGAAACGAAATTGGTTGATCCCCGTGAGCGAGAGGATCACCAAGCCCGGCAGCAGCGCCGAGAAGGCGGCCGGGCCTTGGTCGGCGAAGACCAGGACCCAGGCGGCCAACACCAGCGCGGTACCGGCCAGGTGTTCGAGGGCGCCGACGAGGATCTCGTCCGTGCCCCAGCCCGGAGAGGGCGTGACCCGCATACGTGCCTGGGACATGACCTGCCTCCACCATGTTCGATTGGCATTGTCGTCGCGGCCGCCGACGGGCGCTTGCCCGCCGCGGGAACTCAGGCGTGGACCTCGGCGATGATGCAGCCGGGGTCGACCACCTCGCTCGCCGGCGCCAGCACCTCCAGGCGGCCGCTGGCGGGGGAGACGATGTCGTGCAACGCCTCGCCGATGCGCACGGCGGCCACGGCCTCGCCGGCCCGCACAGTTGTTCCGTCCGCGACAAGCCAGCGCTCCAGTACGCCCTCGGGCAGCATGCCTGTGGTCCAGAGACCCTCGGCTACGTGGATGTCCGCCATGACCGCCTCCTGGCTCGGGGCGCGCGACAGGGTCGCCGGCCGGCAGGGGACGGCATCGGATGGAGGTCCGCCTTGATCTGGATCACGGCGTGACGGGCGGGCATCCCGCGGCCTTGAGGCAGGTCAAGGCGGCTCCCGGACGCTTTGGCAGGTTCACCACAGGCTCCTTCCTCGGACCGGAACCATGCTCGTCGTCCTGGCCGCCAGCGTCGTGCTCGTCGCGGTCACCATCCTGGTGCTTTACGAGACGCTCCGCCTCACCTCGGAGCACCTCGCCGAGTTGCCCGTGCCGCCGCGCTGGCGCATCGTCGCCGTGGTGCTCGCCGCCTTCGTCGGGCATACGGTGGCGGTCTGGATCTACGCCGCCGCCTACTGGCTCCTCGTCCTGCGGCTCGGGCTCGGTGCCTTCTCGGGCGTGCCCATCGAGAGCTTCGAGGACTGCCTCTTCGTCTCGGTGGTGGCCTACTCCTCGCTCGGCTACGGCGACCACGCGCCGGTCGGCCATGCCCGGCTGTTGACCGGCGTCGAGGCGCTAAACGGCCTGCTCCTGATCGGCTGG
>Ga0233425_10003069_pt1 | contig 31316 bp, 27 predicted proteins | sample Watercolumn_Towu_2_FD_181712 | JGI IMG/M metagenome (GOLD analysis project Ga0233425, IMG submission 181712) | Freshwater microbial communities from Lake Towuti, South Sulawesi, Indonesia - Watercolumn_Towuti2014_140_MG | ecosystem: Environmental > Aquatic > Freshwater > Lake | place... | reverse complement strand
AAAGGAATTTCCGCAGGTAACTGTATACATGGTTCTGTTCTAAAGCCAGAATTAGTCCATCCGGGGTCTGATATTGATATTGCAATTAAGGGGTTGAGTGACAGAGATTGTTCGATATTAATTAAAACCGTATCGAAAAAATTCGGTTTTGCATTTTTATAAGTGGATTTTATCTGTCCTTTCCATTCAAATTTTAAGTAATGTTTTCTTTAACCACCAAATTTTCCATTATAAAAGCCCTGATAACGAAGAATAGTCCTTTTTATATTCAATTTTTTATTAATTCTCGGTGCAATTTAAAATGTAAGATGTGTAACATTGTAAGCTCAAACCGGCAATATAAAGAGGCATCCTTGGAAGATATAAGAAAAATTGTAAAAAATTTAGTAAAAATCGGGGCTGGAGTTGTTCTTTTGACAGGTGGGGAGCCATTTTTAAGAGAGGATTTACCAGAAATTATAAAAGTTTTTATTGAGAATGGCTTAAACGTTCGACTCCAAACAGCAGGTTTGACTACGCGAAAAGAAATATTAAAAGCGTGCGTTGATGCAGGTGCAAAAGATATCTGTGTTTCTTTGGATTCTTTGGACGAGGAAAAACAAGATTTCATAAACGGTGTAAAGGGATCTTGGAAAAAGGCAATACAAACTATCGCAAATATTTCCGAATTGTTTCCTAAAAAGGGGAAGGTCTGTGCCCTCGGCTGCGTATTATCAAGTTATAACCTTGAAGAAATCCCTCTCCTGGTTAAATTTGCTACAAAAATCGGGTGGTATCTTTCCCTTGTGCCTGTTCATATTAATCAACAGGAACATTCCTATGCGTTCAGAAGCCACGATAAATCTTTTGCTTTTAAACAAGAGCAAATGAAATTATTAGACGAATTATTTGAGAAGTTATTTGTAATGAAACGAAAGGGATTTAATCTGTTTGATTCAGAGACTTATTTAAAAAGTAGTTTATATTTTATAAAGCATGGTGTCCCTTTATGGAGAAAAAAAGGTATATGCGATAGTCCTAATTTGTATTTTGTAATTTTGCCTAACGGAGAGTTCTCTGTCTGTTGTGATAAACGTCTTGTTAACAGAGTTTCTTTGCTGGACGAGCGTTTTCCGGAAATATTTTTTGATAAGAGATTTCGAGAAGAAATACGCGGAATTACTTCGAGATGCACAGGATGCCAGTATGGAAGTTATCCCGAAATGAGCTTGATGGTGCGAGATTTGGGAACAGTTGTGGAGAGGGTCGTTATGGCACGTAAAGTTGAAAAGAATCCCACTCGTTCGTATTCCTACGAAGAATTACTTACTATTATTGACGAGATCAGGAAAAATGGATGATGTTGGCGGTGTTATGTATTCAATAGTGGTTCCTGTCTATAATGAAGAAAATGTTCTAAAAGAATTTTACAACAGAACAACGGCAGTCTTGAGCAAATTAAAAGAAAGATATGAAATTATTTTCATTAATGACGGAAGCATGGATAATTCAGTAACTATTCTTAGGGAACTTCATGCCAAAGATTCGGGCGTTAAAGTAATAAATTTTTCCAGAAACTTCGGCCACCAGATGGCTATAACAGCAGGTATGGATTATTCTGCCGGCAATGCAGTAATTATTATGGATTCAGATTTACAAGATCCTCCGGAAGTAATCGCAAAACTTGTTGAAAAATGGAAAGAGGGTCATGATGTCGTTTATGCGGTAAGGGAGGTAAGAAAAGGGGAAACCTTATTTAAGAGACTAACCGCAACATTATTTTACAGGTTGATTGTAAAAATTACCAATGTAAGTATGCAGGCCGATGTCGGAGATTTCAGGCTTATGGATAAAAAGGTCATTGATGTTTTCCGAACGGTACGAGAAAGACATCGATTTATCAGAGGCCTTGTTTCCTGGGTAGGTTTTAAGCAAACAGGCATTACTTACATCAGGAATGAACGATTTGCGGGAGAAACAAAATATCCCTTCAGGAAAATGCTGAAGTTTGCAATTGACGGTATCACGTCTTTTTCCTTCCTTCCGTTACAACTGGCTACGTATGCAGGTGTGATTATATCTCTGATGAGTTTTGCCAGTGGCATATATATACTTTGCCTGAGAATTATTACTGGACGGTTTATTCCAGGTATCGCCGGAATTTTAGTGTCTGTTTTATTTTTAGGGGGGATACAGTTGTTGTTTCTCGGTTTAATTGGTGAGTATATAGGAAGAATGTACGATGAGATTAAACAAAGACCGCTTTACATTGTACAGGAATTTTTAGGGTTCAATCAGAAAAACAACAATGAGATATCCTGTTGACATTGAAAACAAGCATGCATCGGAAGAGACTTTTCATGATAAATGGGCAAAAGAAATAAATGTATCTGAGTTATTAGTCTTTGAAACATTTGAATCCATTACAGCCGTTGAAAATAAATACGCCCTTGATACTTTTGGCGATTTAGCCGGGAAAACAATCCTTGATTTAGGTTGTGGGGCAGGAGAAACATCGGTCTATTTTGCACTCAAAGGAGCAAAGGTAACATCTGTAGACATTTCAACAGGCATGCTCAAGATAGCAGAAAATCTGTCAAAAAAATATGGTGTAAACATTGTAACAATCCGATCGGTAGCAGAGCGATTAGATTTTCCTGATTATTCATTCGATTATGTGTTTGGTAATGGAGTATTGCATCACGTTCAGCTTAACCAGTCGATAAAAGAAATCAAGAGAGTCTTGAAGCCAAACGGGAAGGCTATATTTGTGGAACCATTAAACCATAACCCATTGATTCATGTTTACCGGATACTTGCAAAGAATGTTAGGACGCCTACTGAGCATCCCTTTGAATTTAAAGATTTCAAATTAGCGAGAAAACATTTTGGACGGGTAACGCACAGGGAATTCTGGTTATTTTCTTTGCTGATCTTTGTTATTTTCCTGTGCAAAGGCGCTCATCCTTCCAGAGAACGTTACTGGAAAAAGATTATCGTCGAGGGTGAGAAATACAGGAAAAGTTATACCTTTTTAAAAAAATTAGATGATTTCATGCTTAAACTATTTCCTTTTCTTGGGCGATTTTGCTGGAACACTGTTATTGTGCTTGAGAATAACTTTTAAAATAAACAGGCGAATGCGATACAGATGAAATTGAAAATATTAAACAATACGTATTCATTAAAGGAAGTTTACAGAATGCGAATGGTATTTTTTAAGATTCTCATGTCCCCGCGTAAGATATTTAACCTATTGTTAGTGATGTTTTCACAAAAACTCAGATTAATAAATACTTTTGGCACTCCAATTCACTGCTATATAGAAACGACTTCTTATTGTAATCTAAGGTGCCCGATGTGTTTAAAAGTACAAAAAGGCTATAAATTTGAAAATCGTAATATGACGATGGACCAATTTAAGCTAATTATAAACCAGGTTGGTAAAAACGCGATAACTTTACGCCTTTGGAATTTCGGTGAACCGCTTATTAATTCAGAAACGATTGACATGGTTAATTATGCGAGCCGGTTCCGCGTTGTAACGGTAATTTCAACGAATGGTTTACCCATATCCCCTTCTCTTGCGGACAAGATTGTTAACAGCAAGTTAGATTTTTTAATTGTCTCATTCGACGGTGGAACTAAGGAATCTTACGAATATAATCGAAGAAATGGAAATTTTGAAAAATTTGTTACGTGTATGGAAAATCTTGCAAATAGCAGGAAAAAGAATCCCTCAAAAGGTCCGTTTACCGCAATTCAATTTGTAACAATGAACACAAACAAAGGAGAATGGGAAACAATCAGGGGCATGGCAGAAGGTTGGCATTTTGACAAGATAATGTTAAGGCAGTTAAATGTGGTTACCGAAAAAGGGGAAAAATTAAGCTATGCCGAGCAAGGGAGCCAGCAGGAAGATAAGACTAACTTTTGTAGTAATTTTTGGCAGGAGATTGTTTTTAATTCGACAGGAGATGTTGTTCCCTGCTGTATGGATGCAGGTCCGGAAGTCATAATGGGTAACATATATGAAAAGAAATTACATGATATTTGGAATGGCGAAATTTATAAGAAAGCACGCCAACAGGTTTTGAAAAATCTGGAGTCAATTCCTATTTGTAAGTATAGCTGTTATAAACGCAATAATAAATTGGTGTTCAATTAAATAAAGTATTATGAAAATTATTTTTGTGTACATTGCATGGAATGAGATGTTTGGCAATTTTACTAAATTGGCCAGAACTCATTCATTACTCCCTCCGCTGGGCGTTGTGCAGCTTGCATCCTATATTGGGAGAGAAGGTCATGTTGCAAAAATGATAGACACCCAGGTTTACAACGGCAGTGCAGATGATTTGCTAAGTGAAATTTTAAAAGAATCCCCAGACATAGTTGGAATTTCATCTTTAACTCCAAACTTTCACCTGGCAAAAAAACTGGCTTCTATGATAAAAAGCAAATCTAATATTTTCACAATAATTGGTGGCGTTCACTTTACGCTTTCTGACGACTCGGAATTTTATCCTGAATTTGACTATGGTATTCGTGGTGAAGGCGAATTGCCTTTAAGCAGATTATTGAGGGCGCTGGACAAAGGAGATGATATTTGTGATATACAAGGTTTGACATATAGGGAAAATGGTCAAATATTTACTAATCCAGTAGAATTTGGCTTAACCGAACTGGACAATATTCCAATACCTGATTGGAGCCTCTTACCTATGGACAACTATAGAATGGTTTTGCCAAACAGGAAAACAGTCCAGGCAGTCAGCATTGCAACTGCCAGGGGGTGTCCCTTTAAATGTGCTTTTTGCGGCGAACCCAGGTTATTCGGGAAGAAGTATAAGGTTCATTCTCCAAAAAGGATTGTAGATGAGATCGAAAAGATTGTAAACAAATACAGGATAACACATTTTTTCTTTTTTGATTCTACGTTGACCCTTAGAAGGGAATTAATTTTAGAAACGTGCGGGGAAATACTTAGTCGCAACTTGAAGATTACCTTTGAAGGATACACGAGAGTTGACCGGGTCGATGAAGAGCTTTTTGCCTTAATGAAAAGGGCAGGTCTTGTTCGTATCAGCCTTGGCATTGAAAGTGCAAATGAAAAAATATTAAAACTTATCCAAAAACAAATTGACCTTGAAAAGGTTCGGAATGCATTTCGTATTATGAGGAAGCTTGAGATTGAAGCGCAGAGTTTCGCAATGATAGGGAATCCGGGTGAAACGAGAGATACTATCAGGGAAACAGCAAGATTTATTCGAAGTGTTAATGATATTAAATTCTCCAATCTTTCGATTGCGGTTCCATATCCTGGCACGGAGCTATACGAAATGGCAAAGAAAGGATATCATGGTTTGAAGCTGTTGAGTAATGACTATAGGGAATATAACCGATATGAAAAAGGCGTATTGGAGGTTAATGGTCTAGGTCCGGAAGAACTTGCGCGCTTGCAAAAAAAATATCTCATCTATATGAATTTCACACCAAGGAAGATATTCCATTTAATCAAACAATTTGGATTGAGGGATCTTTTGTCTGTAGTGTCTAAAATTTGTCTTAATTTGTTAAATAAAAGTACCGCCAGCTAAAGCATATATCAAAATACGTGATTATAGAAAAAAATAAAATATCTTTCGTACCATTTCTTGTTTTTAGCTTTATCGTTCTTTGCTTGTATTTGGCGATATATGTGGTGGACTTTCAGTTTGTAAAAAAAATAGTCTCTATTGAAACCAACCATAATCTACCCGAAAAAAGTTTGCCGCAGTATGTTAACCTCTATATAAAATCGATCCTTTTTGTTTGTTTATCAGGAATTGTTTCTTTGATCTTAGCTTTTGTCGTATCTCCTGAAAGATTTTTACAAAAAATATTTAAAAAGTATTTTTTGTTTATCCTGATGGTTTTTTTCTTTTTTTACATATCAATATTTCAAATACTAAAATTTAAATCTTTTAATTGTTATATCGATTTGGCCGTGCCTTTACAAGTTTTGCATAACATTATAACCGGTAATGGAGCAATTTCATCACTGGAAGAAGCACTCAATGGAAATGCCTACTGGTTTAGCGCACATTTTTCTCCAATAATATATCCGATAGCAATAATATTTTCTTTAATTCCTAAGGTGGAAACTATAATCGTCTTACAAACACTAGGTTTTGTATTAACCTGTCTTCCGTTGTACTGGTATTCCAACCGTATACTAAAAAATGAAATTGCAAGTGTATTGTTTGCTTTGGTATTTTTACTATATCCACCGGTTCACTATATGGCTTTGTATGAATTTGAATATTTGAAATTTGCAATCCCTCTTTTAACTTTTACGTTCTATTTTTTATACAGAGGAAGATATGTTTTATATTTTATGTTTTTGCTATTGTCATTATGTTCCAGGGAAGATGTGTCACTTGTAACATTTGCCTTGGGGATATACATAATATTCGTCAGGAAAGAATTTAAAATTGGATTGATTACTTCGGCTATAAGCATCGTATATTTTGTAACCCTTGTTTCTTATATAATGCCGGCTTTACGGGGAGGGTATGGTGTTTTCCAATTAAACCAATACACACATTTGGGTAAAAATTTCAGTGAAATATTTCATACATTATTTTTCAACCCTCTTTTTGTACTTAAGACACTGCTTTCCCCATTAAGAGTGATAAATTTTATCTTGTTTACATTGCCAGTATTTTTCTTTTCTTTTTTTTCTCCTGCTGTTTTTTCCATAGCATTGCCAAATTTATTGACTTCGTTCTTATGTAATTCAACTGCGCATTATACAATATTTCTCTATCATCTTTCACCAACAGTACCCTTTATCTTTTTATCTTCTGTAAGTGGCATTAACAAAGTTGCTTTATTCCTTGATAAAAAATATTCAATAACCAGCACGAAGTCTCTTCTACCATCGTTCATCAGCCCAATCAAAAGAAATATTGTTGTATCGTGTGCATTTAGTTTATTAACAATAGGAATATTGTCACAATATTTCTTTGGGCCATCACCTTTGTCACGTCAATTTTGGGATAAAAATTATACAATAGTAGATTTTTATACACATAATTTTTATCATACCAATTATCAAATAAACAAACATCATACAGTTGCAAATGAAATAATTACATTGGTTCCTGGTGACGCAATAATTTCCGCTCAACAACCGTTGTTACCACACTTATATGACAGAAAAAAATTATATATTTTCCCTACTATAAAAGATGATACAGAATATGTTTTAATAGATAAAAAACATCGGGTGAAAACTGGCATTGGTGATTTTCAAGTCAGACCACAATTCTATTATGGCCTAATTGAAGAAAATTTACAAGAATGGGAATTAATAAAGGAAGGCGATGGTGTGTTTCTTTTCAAAAAAAGACAGTGGAATTGATTTGAGAATGTCGTGAAAGTTAGCGTAATCGTTCCTACCTTTAACAGTGCAATGACCATCGAAGACACCCTGAGGAGCGTAATTGCCCAGAACTGGCCTAACCTGCAAATTATTATACAAGACGGTGTCTCTGGCGATAATACCAAAGCGGTCGTCACAAAATATCCGACGGCTCTATCAGGTTGGCAGTCAGAATCAGACAATGGCATATATGATGCTATGAACAAGGGCATCAGCCGGGCAACGGGTGAGATCATTGCTATTCTCAATAGTGATGATGCATGGTTGCCGGGTACCCTTGAGCGAGTTTCATCCGTATTTTTACGTAATCCGGATGTTGGTATTGTGTCTGGCGCTATAGAAATATGGGAAGATTTACCTCATGGAGTGAAAGTAGTCTTAAAATCGAGTTTGTTGCACCTTCATAAAGGAATGACAGTACAACACCCTGCGACATTTGTGCGACGTAATGTGTATAATCGCGTGGGACTTTTCAACACCTCTTATCGTATAGGTGCTGACTATGATTTTGTCCTGAGATGCATGGAAGCCAATATTCCATGGGTTATACTTGACGATGTTCTTACACGTATGCGGGCCGGCGGTAAAGGCGGTTCGACATTTACCCTTGAAGATGGGAAGATACGCGCATCCCACAAACTCTCATCTACAGGCGGGGAGGTTATTGCCGGTGCAAATAGCCTCATACGGCATTTGACCAGGCAATTTATTTTAAAAATATTTGGGGAAAAAGCCTTATCAATGCTCAGGGGTTATTCGTGGCGTAAACGTACGTATCGTTAGGTAAGGCTAAGGAATGCCTTCAAATATCTTAAGAGTTTTTTTTGCCGTATTTTCCCATGAAAAACATACTGCTCTTTCCAGGGACTTCTTTGTTAATGCAGAGATAAGTCGTTGGTCGTTGAGTGTATTAAAAATTATTTCTGCCATTGCAGCAGGGTTCGTTGGGTCAAAATAGATGGCTGCATCTGCGCATATCTCCGGCATTGGTTCCAACCTGGATGCTAGTATTGGCGCGCCGCAGGCCATGGCCTCAACTAAAGACATTCCGAATGATTCACACGTGGATGGAAATACAAACAACTTGCAGGAGGAATAGAGATACGGCAGTTCTTCGTAAGGGATACTGCCTAAAAAAATTATCCTGCCCTGGTACCCATGCCCTGCAATAAAGGCCTGCATTTCATCATAGTATTCTCTGTCAAAACATCTTCCGGCAAATACAAGCCGGATGTCTTTATCAATCCTACCATTCAGGAGTACAAATGCCTTTATAAGTTCAAGGAAGTTTTTGTACCTTTGGATATGGGATACGAAAAGAATAAATTTGTCTAAACCATATTTTTGCTTAACCTGGTTTGCCTTTTTATCATCATGACAGGGATGAAATAGTTCTTTGTTAATTCCATGGTAAACAACTTCGGCATGTCGGATCCTCACTCCGTACTTTTCAATGTCAACGCGCGCCTGCGTTGAGGGGAATAGGGTCATCTGTGCTTTTTTTATTGATAGAAGGGACAACCGCCTTAATAATCTCAGCCTTGTTTTCTTCAGAAGAAAACTGCGGTTTTTAGAAACAGCAGCGTTAAAAGGTTCGACGTTTTGTATCATAACTATGTTTGGAATATTGGTGAAAAGAGGACACACATTAGCCGGAGAAAAAAGTACATCAACATGTGTGTCTTTAAGAAATACCGGTAAAAATAGCTGTTCCCAGCAGAGGCGGAATATAAAATTTATAGAAGGAAGTTTAAAAGACAAAAAGGTGAAATTGGGGTGCTGGAAATAAAATAGTTCTTTTCCTGCATGCGTTGTCAGGATTAAAAACTGATGGGTGGTATTTATTTTTAACAGATGGGTTAACAGATTTTTTATATAGGTAACACCTCCACCTGCAACGGCGGACATCGCATTAATAGCTATTTTCATGGAATATTTCCAATGTGGTTAAGTTGGCAGACAAAAGAATCCATTTCTTCAGCACAAGACTTCATTTAATTGACAAAATTCATTTTTATTTTATCCATGAATTCAAGAGAAGTAAAGCATTGTCCTGAATGTCCACATTTCGTAATTGAATTTTGAATGTGTTAGAAAAAACGAGAGTATTGTTTATTCATCACTGGTGAACTCCTCTTGGTTGCGGCTATGTTGCTTATAAGAAGACGGCCTCAAACAGTTAATTTGTTGAAAAATAGCAGGAAATCTGTAATAATTCTAAATTTGAAAAAAGTCTTTAGCCATAAATAAAATCTCAACAAATGATGAAAAATATATTAAAAAATACCGCTGCGTACTGTGACAAGCTAATTCTGTGCTTATTACTTGCCACCGTTGTTGTTATCCCCCTTTTCTTTGATATTCGTCTTTACAGCGTCTTTGACCTCAGCAAGGTAATGTCTTTGTATTTATTAACAGTAGCAGTACTAGTTGTATGGGCGATTTTGTTGGCCGTTAAACAAAATTTTAGGTTTTTTCATACCGCAATAGATATTCCCATCCTTTCCTATATATTTATTTTTGTTATTTCCTCAATCATTTCCATAAATCCAATAATAAGCCTTTTGGGTGCATATAAACGATTTGAGGGCTTGATGGCTACTCTGTGCTATATTTTTATATTTTATGCTACCGTCAATTTTGTTACGACAAAAAAAAGGGTTTATTTATTTATGATGTCAATTGTAAGCTGTGCGGCCATTTCGTCAATTTATGGTATTATCCAGCGCCTTGGATTTGATGTATTTAAATGGAGTAGCAGTGGTCCTCGGGTGTTTTCCTCTTTTGGTAATCCTGTGTTCTTTTCGGCGCAGCTTGTTGTAACCCTACCTTTGGCCGCTACTGTGTTTTTCATGAAACCATTGTCACAAACAAAAGGAACTTCTCTTTGCACATCAAAAAACCCACCAATCGTGTGGATTTTTTTAATAGTAGCGTTGGTTATATATACAACTTTTTGGTTTACAAATACCCGTGCCTGTTTTTTTGCGCTCATTGGTGGTTTCGTACTATTCCTCTTTTTTGTTTTTAAAAGAATTAAAACGGAAGGATACAAATTTGTAGCTTTAGTAGTTTCATTTACACTTGTTGGAGTATTTTTTAATTTGAAGCACGAAAATTCGATTGTTAAGCGTTTTACTGAGCGATTTGAAGAAGATAGAAAAATGGCTGAATCACTCTGTAGTGAAAAAGGTATAAATAAAATACCTGTTTTTGATGAGGTAAAAATTGTGAAAAGGCCATGGGTTGCGAATAGGCTACCACAGTCAGAATCTGCTTTTTCCCGCATATTTCAGTATTTAGCTGCTATAGAGATTGTAAAAGATTACCCTGTATTAGGTATTGGTCCCGACACCTTAGGAATTGTCTATCAAAAGTATTTGTCAAAGATATATTCTGTTCAGGAAGGAGACACGTACGGTTTCCCTTTCCCCAGACAGGACAGAATCCATAACGATGTTCTGGATACCACCGCTACCCGTGGTATCTTGGGCCTGGGAACTTATATCTGGCTGTTGGCCGCCTTTGGTATATATGTTGGAAAAAATTATAAACGGTTAAGCAGGCAGGACAAGATACTCATATTAGGCCTTTCTTCGGGCATAGTATCGTATCTCATTCAAAATGAATTCAGCTTTGGGAATACCCCCATTGTGACGCTTTTCTGGGTGATGATGGGGCTTTGTATTTCAATAATAAAAATAAATGAAAAAGAAGGACTTGGTATTGAAAATTGTGGCCCGGGAAAAGGGATGTCCGGCATCAGAGTAAATTCAGAAAATAAAAAGTCGAGAGGTAAAAAATCGGAACACCCTCAGGTTCTTCGTCGAGCTTATACCTTTTATAGATGGCTTGGTTGTGGTAGTGTGTTATTGGCAATGGGTTTTGTTACTGTTTTTGTCGTTCGATTTTACAGGGCGGATGTTTATTTTGAATATGGCAGGAGAATATTAGATTATGAAAGGGCAAGCTTGCCTGCTATAACTGAAAAGGGGCTCTATTTCATTAAGTATGCCATACGACTGAATCCATACGAAACTTTCTATCGCGATGAACTGTGCAGAACATATATACAAAATGCATTAAGAACAAAGGATGAGGTGTGGGTTCAAAAGGCCTATATCGAGGCCAATAACTCATTAAAATTAATCCCGCAGCACTTTATGGGGTTTTTCCACTTGGGTATGATATATCAAATGCTGGATGAGCACTTTGGTCGCAATACAGTGGATCTTGCAATTGATAGTTACAAAAAGGCTATTGATTCCGACCCGTTTCAGGCGCCTTTTCATAGCAACCTCGCATCCTTATACATTAACCAGGGGAAACAAGAACAGGCAATTGAAGAGCTTTATAAGGCGTATCTAATCAGGCCAGACGAATTGAACCACCTGGACCGTTTGTCGAATGCCTATTTACAAAAAGGCGATTTGGAGAAGGCGTTCTTTTTTTCAAAAAAAATCATAGCGCAGAATCCTTCTGAATCCGGATATTACAATAACTACGGGGCTTTGCTTAGTAAAAAAGGGGTGCATGAAGAGTCCATTAATTCGTTTAAAAAAGCGATAGAGCTGAATCCCAAAGAACCTATTTATCTGGATAACTTAACACGGCTGTATATTTCTTTAGAAAAATATGACGAATCAATTCCTTACTACAAGAAACTTATTGAGTTGAATCCTGCCGGTGCTGATACTTACAACAACCTCGGTACCGTTTATAGAAAGAAAAAACAACCACTGGATGCAATTCCTTTATACCGAAAGGCAATAGAGATAAAACCGGATAACCCGGTGTATACTTATAACCTTGCGAGTGTCTATGTTGATTTAGGTAAATATGGTGACGCAAAGAAGGTGCTCTCACTGTTTGAAAAAACATATGCCGGTCATAATTACATCAATATTTCTCTGCTTCTTGCCAATATCTATTCACAAGAAACCGATTGGGAAAAAGTTGTTTCCTCATGTAATGATGCAATTAAGATCGATGAAAAATCCATTTCGGCGTATAAGTTGCTCAGTATTGCTTACTATAATATGCATCAGTACAAGCTTGCAGAAAAAATTCTGGACAAGCTTATTTCGCTGGACCCCAACGACCAGGGGGCGAAAGACTTACTTGTGAAGATTTCAAATACAACAAAAAGGTGATGGAACCCTTTTTCAATCCTACCTCAGTAGCCATTATTGGCGCCACAGAAAAAGCAGGGAGCATACCGGGTATTATTTTGAAGAACCTGATTACAACAGGATTTGCCGGCAGACTATATCCTGTAAATCCGAAGTATGAGCAGGTATTCGGATTAAAATGCTTCCCCTCTATACTTGACATTCAGGAAGAAATAACATTAACGGTGATTGCTATACCTGCCAAATTTGTCCTGGATATACTGAAACAGCAGGCAAAGAAACACATTAGATACTCGATTATTATCAGTGCCGGTTTCCGGGAAATGGGTGAGGACGGCGCGAGGATGGAAGAAGAGATCAGGCTGTTTTCAAGAGAAAACAATATCAAAATCCTGGGGCCAAACTGCCTGGGGGTATTGGATAACTACACACACTTCACCACCTCCTTTTTGCCATGGGAAAAGGTAAGCAAGCCAAAACAAGGTTCGCTGTCTATTCTTTCCCAAAGCGGAGCTTTTGCAGTTGCATTGCTTGACTTTGCAGCTCAGGAAGGATTGGGAATTGCCAGAATGGCAAATTATGGAAACAGAATTGGCATAGGAGAATCAGACTTGCTGCCATTTCTGGCGGACGACATGTATACAAAGGTTGTTGCTATTTATATGGAATCGGTTGATCATGGACGCAAGTTTATTGAAGCTGCCAAATGCTGTTCAAAAAAGAAACCGATTGTAGCATTAAAAGTTGGGAAAGGGGTGGCTGGCATTGCTGCGGCAAAATCGCATACAGGCGCAATAGCAGGGAAACGTGAAATATATAAAGCGGCATTTTTGAAATCCGGCGTTATTGAAACGAACGGTCTGGAAGAATTTGTTGATGGGGTAAAAGCGCTTTCCATGCAACCTCCCCCGAAAGGAAATCGCATCCTTATTGTCACCAATGGTGGCGGTTTTGGTGTTATTGCGGCAGACCATTGTTCGGAAAATAATCTGGAAGTTCCGTTTCCATCCTCCCAACTGAAAGAAAAACTGAGAGGTGTTTTTTCTGAATTTTATGTAGTTAATAATCCTGTGGATTTGACCGGAAGCGCCCGCGATGAGGATTACCGTATAGCGTTAAAGGCATGCCTTGTTGAAAGCGATGAGTATGATGCAGCGATTGTCATACCCCTTATGGCTCCGCAAGGAATGACGGAAAGGGTGGTTGATTTCATCGCCGATACGATAAAGTTATCGGAAAAACCTGCCGTCATCTGTACCGTTGGCGGTGCATTTACTGCAAAAATCAAACAATTATTTGAAGATCGGATGCTGCCTGTTTATCCCTCTCCGGAACGAAGCGTGAAGGCTATGTCAATTTTGATGAAAAGAAAAATATTACAAAAAGAGTTGGGAGATACTTTGCAATAAAAAAATACTTGCATTTGTTGCGAATACGATTATAGTAATCCCAGTTTTGTTTTCCCTAATTCGTCGGACAAGCTTTTTCCTAAGAAAATCATGTCCGAAAAACATGCTTTAAAAAGCGCTTCCACATGTTGGCAAGAAACAGTTTTACTATATCTATTATTTTCTTTGTTTTCTTTTCAGCGTCCATACAAAAAGGTTATTGCGGGGAAGCGGTTGAAGCCACACAAGCTTCTCATGGCAATATGCTGAATTCCGGCTCCCTCCCTGACAACAATCCACAGCCAATTCCCCATGCAAATCGAAAGATAAAAACACGTGCTAAAAGAGGAAGTTTAAACAGCGCAGTTCATCATACTCCTGTTACGGATAAAAGTGGGAATATTTATATTTCATCCGTAAACGGGAAAATTTCTGCAATTGACATACACGGGAATACCAAGTGGTATCTGCAGTTGGCTGACAAGATTAGTTTCGGTCCTGAGTTGTGCCCCGGCAACACCCTCTATTTTTGTTCTGAGAAGGTCATTTACTCTATAAGTTCAAACGGCTTGCTCAAATGGATATTCAGAACGGATAGCAGTATCGGTTTCCCAATGGTTTCGGATGAACAGGGAAATCTTTATGCTGTAACCGCAGAGGATGACTTTCTCTATGTTATTGCACCTGACGGCAAACTGCGATGGAAATCTCATATCAACGGAAACATCTCGTCTTCTCCTGTTGTGTCCCCGGATGGAATCGTTTACGTTATAACACGAAATAACATACTCTATGCGCTAAACCAGGATGGTTCTTTACGATGGCGGAAGAAAGTTTTGTCGAGACGTGAGGAACAATATTATTCAGCTACCCAAACAAATGCAGTCGGCAAATCAAGCCCGTCATCTTTTCCGGAAGCAAAACAAATCGGTACATTAGAAGAACCGTCTGATTCGCAAATACTGCATATTTCGCATACAAAACAGGAAGAGATTCAATATTCTGCGGAGGAGTCGTCTGATAAACATACAATAACTTCTTTTACTGCGTCAACGCAGGAAGGCAGTATACCTTTAATCGTTAAATTTTCTGATATTTCAACCGGCAGGATTGTTGGGAGGGAATGGGATTTTGGTGATGGAACATCGGTAAGCGCTGAACAATCACCGGTGCATGTCTATGCAAAGCCGGGAAATTATAATGTCAGGCTTACCATAAAAAGACTTGATTGCACCTCAACCGTTGTAAAGCAAAGTTATATCAAAGTCTTATCGTCGGATGACGAAACTTTCGTGTCGTCCGCCACTGACCAAACCCCATAATTTTTAAATTTTCATTCACAAATAGTCTAATATTTGGTAAAAGTAAAGAGGCGTTGGTGTCGGGGAAAAGCCTTGGTAGTGCAAGCTCAGTTTTGGGCTTATCTGAGCAACTTCGACACCGACGCTCTTTTTATTTATGAATACCCATTATGACTGCTTCTGAAATTGAAAAGACCGACATTCGGGCTATTGAGAAGATAGCCGAGGGTCGCTCTAAAATAAAAAAAGAAATTGCAAAGGTTATCGTAGGGCAGGATGAGGTTGTCGATAATCTTCTTGTCGCTCTTTTTTGCAAAGGGCATTGCCTTTTTGTCGGCGTTCCCGGACTTGCAAAGACCCTCCTTGTCAGCACACTTGCCGATGTCTTAAACCTCAAGTTTAATCGGATACAGTTTACCCCCGATCTCATGCCTGCCGACATTACCGGCACGGATATTCTGGAACAAGACCACGCTTCAGGGAAAAGGTTTTTTAAATTTATTAAAGGACCTATTTTTTCGAACATCCTCCTTGCGGATGAAATTAACCGCACGCCGCCAAAAACACAGGCAGCGTTGCTCCAGGCAATGCAGGAGTATAAAGTTACTGCCAGCGGGACTACGTATTCCCTCGACCTTCCATTTATTGTCTTTGCTACACAAAATCCGATAGAGCAGGAAGGAACATACCCATTGCCCGAAGCGCAACTGGACAGGTTTATGTTTCAGATTAATGTCCAATATCCTTCAAAAGAAGAAGAGATTGAAATAGTACGAACAACTACGACTGCTTTTAAACCGACTATAACGAAAGTTTTCAGCCCTGAGGAAATAACGGGTCTTCAAGACCTTGTTACGCGCGTACCGGCAGCCGATTATGTGCTTGAATATGCTATAAAATTGGTTCGGGCAACAAGGCCGACGGATCCCACAGCGCCCGACTTTGTGAAAAAATGGGTCAGCTGGGGGGGTGGCCCTCGCGCTTCACAATATCTCATTCTTGGTGGGAAAGCACATGCCTTGCTTAACGGGAGGTATGCGGTCAGTTGCAATGACGTTCGTGCAATTGCCAGCCCTATATTGCAGCATCGTATCATAGTTAATTTCCATGCCGAGTCCGAAGGGAAAACGGCCTTGCATATCATCAGTCAGTTACTGGACACAATAAAAGAGCATGCTTAATACATTTGCGATTTTATTATCCGATAGAATCGCAAATTGCGAATCGCAGTCAAAGCGTCTTATCTCGGACATCCTTTATGATAGAAAATCCATTTGATCCGGTAACAATATCAAAGATTGCCAATATGGAATTGCGCGCAAAACTGGTGGTTGAAGGCGCATTATCGGGCATTCACAAAAGTCCATACAAAGGGTACAGTATAGAATTCCTGGAGCATAAGGAATATTCACCAGGAAATGAGATAAAGCATGTGGATTGGAAGGTATATGCACGAACCGACAAGTATTACATCAAACAATTCGAAGAAGAAACAAACCTGAAGTGTTATATATTCCTTGATACAAGCGGATCGATGGGGTATAAATCGACAGGTATCAGCAAGTTTGACTATGGAGCCACCCTTTCAGCCGCGCTGGCATATCTGTTATTGAGGCAGTCGGATTCCGTGGGGTTGATTGGCTTTGGCGACAAGGTCGTGCAATATATCCCCCCAAAGTCGCGCATTACACACCTGCATTTTCTTGTTGATGCTTTAAGAGGGCTGACCGTTACCGGTAAATCAAATATCAGTTCTGTGCTGAACGAATTTGTTGAGAAAATTGGCCGGCATTCCTTAATTATTGTTATTTCCGATTTTTTTGATGATATAAAAAAGGTGATGCATCAATTAAAATATTTTCTCTTCAAAAAAAATGAAATAGTTCTCTTTCATATTCTTGACCCCTATGAACTGACTTTCCCCTTTGAAAAAGTTACTTTTTTTGAATCGATTGAAGACGACAGGCGCATACTGGCTGAACCGCGGGCTATTAAGCATCACTACCTTTCCGAGATTAACCGATTTTTGGAACAGTTCAAGCAGTTATGCCACGAAAATCAGATTGATTACTGTCTTATTGATTCCTCAACGCCGCTTGATCAGTCTCTCGTCAGGTTTCTTGCCAGGAGAGAGAGTTCCTTGCGTACACTCCTTAAACCATGATACAATGTGTTCGTTTCCCTGATACATAATTCAAAATACAGAAGAAATTAGATTGCCTTTGACAATAACTTTAGATATCCCTCTTTCCTGAAGAGGTGTCATAAAGATTGAAATTCCCTGACATTCAAGGTTTTTTGTTTCCACTATTTTCTCATGACCGGGTTTCTGTAATCTGTAAATCAAGGTATGATCTCATTCCTTAATCCATTTTTATTGTTTGGTATCCTTGCTGCAAGCATTCCGGTCATCATCCATCTTATAAATAAAAAAAAGGCTATTTCTCATAAGTTTGCAGCCATCGAGTTCATTCTTCAGACGAACAAACGCATTGCAGTAAAATTCAAACTTCGTCAACTAATCCTTTTAATCCTGAGGGCTTCTCTTCTCGTCTTTCTTGCGTTAGCGCTTGCCCGTCCCTTTATAAAAAACCTCGGAGGTGTCTCTGAAAAAAATGCGCCGACAAGCAATGTAATTATAGTGGATGATTCTTACAGTATGCAGTATGCGGATAATCACGGAACGTTTTTTACAACCGCAAAGAAGGTTGCCAGGGAAATCGTTGATAACCTCACGGTAAACGACGAAGCGGCAGTGATTACCTGTTCCGGCATAGCATCACAAGTCCCTCCCGAACTCGATTATGACAAAAAAAACCTGATACGGTTTATAGAACAGTTACCGCCGCATTTTATCAACACTAAAATTACTTCTGCTCTGGATGCGGCTGTCGAGATATTGGCTAACGCAAAAACCTCCGTTAATCGTATATTTTTAATAACAGACCTGACACGAAATGGATGGGATATTGAATGGTTTAAAACCGGGTACGAAAAACTAAAGAACCGTATTGCCGGAGTTCATATCATAGATATGTCAGGAGGAAAAGTTCTTGGAAACAGAGCTATTATTAATATTGAGCAGCAACTGGAAACATCAGAAAAAGAAGAACATTGTCATCTGAAAGTAACAGTATTTAATTTTTCATCGGTTAAAGACAAAGACTTGCTGGCGCAGGTGTTTATTGATGGGGGAAAAATAGCGCAAGGGTTTTTTTCTATCGGGGCAAATACATCGGGAACCAAAGAATTCTTTTTTAGTGTAGAAAAAGGAAAAGATCATACGGGGTGGGTTGAAATTCCGGATGATAACTTAAATGTGGATAACAGACGATATTTTACAATAAATTCAAAGCAGCAAATGGATGCTTTGCTCATCGATGGAGATCCGGGAACGAATATCTATGAAAGTGAAACGTTTTATCTGGAAAAGGCATTAAATCCAGGACGAGAACACGCTTCTCCCGTTAGACCAAGGGTCTGCTTTCTTCACGAAATTGCGAATATCGATTTTTCTCATTTCAATACAATATTTCTGTGCAATGTTAACGTTATGCCCCCTGAAAAGATCGGCGAGCTTGAACATTTTGTAAAGGAGGGCGGTTCTGTAGTTTTTTCAATGGGCAATAAGGTGGATACTGATTACTATAATCGTTCGTTTGAATCGTTGCTGCCGCATAAGCTGCGAACTACCAGAACTTTTTCCAGTGAAAGTTCACTGTCGGAAGACCAGCCCCTCTCTCTGAAAATGGCAGAATTTTCACAACCTCTTATGGGTATTTTTTCTTCTGAAAATTTTATGAATTTGTTATCATCTGTGAAGTTTTATCGGGCCTATTATGTCGAACCGGAATCTCAGGGGGATTCTAAAACAATCCTTTCTTTTTCAAACGGTACTCCCGCCCTTATTGAAAAACAAATTGGACGGGGGAAAAGTGTGCTCTTCACTTCGTCGATCGATAGGGATTGGACGGACTTTCCCGTAAAACCGGTTTTTCTTCCTATGATGCAGCATCTCTGCAAATATTTAGCGGGAAATATTTCTTCTGAAGTACAAAAGGAAATACTCGTTGGTTATGAAGTGCAATACCCATATTTTTCCTATACGGGCAATCTGGAAGTTACCGATCCGGAAGGTTTAAATGTTACTTTAAACCCCCAGCTTATAAACAATGATACATATTTTTTGTATAATAGAACCGATATGCCTGGAATATATACAGTAACTGCCGGTGGAAAGCCGCTTCAACAGTTCCCCTCCTTCTTTCCTGTAAACGTGGATACTACTGAATCAAATCTTGACAAAATAGACCGAAAAGAAGTTACCGCACTTATGGGCGGTACTAACGTAACCTTTACCACTTCCCCGCTTTCCGAAGGCCGGGAAGTAATAATGGGCGAAGCCAAAAAAACACTCTGGGGCGCCGTTTTGTTTCTTGCTGTATGTATTTTTCTGATTGAGTCATTTATTTCAAAAAAATAAAGTATGGTTAACAGAAAAGGGCTGTATTTAATATATCTTATTTGTTTTTTGTTTATAAGCATTGAACTCAAGGCGTATGGCGAGGATTATACATTAGTCACGGGGGTTATTCATCTGGATTCCACCATTAGCGGCGGGAGCTTGTCTCCGGATGAAACAGCTAAAATTGCGTATGATGCGGGCGTAGAAGTAGCCATATTTACGGATCACGATACGATGCGATGGGAGTATGGAATACCGCCTCTGCGGAAATTTATAAGAAAAGTGGTAGAAAAAAATTCTGTCCATACGTATGGTGAGGAGAACTATAGAAAGACCATACAGGATTTAAATAAAAAATATCCCAATATGTTAAGCGTACCTGGGTTGGAGGCTATTCCATTTTATTGGTGGAAGGGCAGCTATTTTAACAAAGATTTATCTATGATGGACGGGCATAAACACATGCTTGTTATGGGTATGAATAATGCTTCCGATTATAAGAATCTCCCTTCTGTGGGGAAAGGCTACCCACGACTGATTACTATCGAAACTGTAATTAGCATGTGGCCGTTTTGTTTTTTTGTTTTTGCATGGTTTTTATTTTCACTGGCACAAAAAAGTATCGTTGGGACGCCTCTGAGAATTGCAAGCGGAGCAACCGCTCTGGCGGGGATGATATTTTTATTGAATAACCTTCCTTTTGCCGCACAAAAATATGATCAGTATCACGGTAGCCAGGGAATTGCGCCCTATCAAACGGTTATCGACTATGTTAATTCCCGGGGCGGTGTGACCTTTTGGGCACACCCTGAGGCAGAGGATATCAACAAGGAGTTTGGCGGAATCAGGATGATTACGGAGCCTTACTATGAAGACTTGCTCAGAGCTCAGGATTATACGGGATTTGCGGCATTTGCGGAGGGGATTAAATTTATTGTGCCGCCGGGTGGTGTGTGGGATCAAATTCTCAACCAGTATTGTAAAGGAGAACGTTCAAAGCCGGCCTGGGCTATTGGGGAAGTGGATTTTGGTGATGAAAATACATTTTCAATCAAAGATTCCCAGACAATCTTTTTGTTAAAAGAGAAGAACGAAAACTCGGTTATCAATGCACTTAAAACGGGTCGTATGTATGCACTCCATTTGTATAGTGAGAAAAGTCCCGCGTTGGTATTAAACACATTTATAATCGGGAATGCAAATCTTTCATCAACGGCATATATGGGGGAGGAGTTGCAAATAAGTGGGAATCCTTTGTTAAAGATACGAGTCTCTTTGCCTGAAACGGCAAAAGATGCAAAATATACATTAGATATTATCAGAAACGGTTCGGTAATACACCGTCTCGAAACCAGTGGAAACACAGAATTAATTTATGAAGACAAGTATTTTAAATCAAATGAAAAGATTTATTATCGTTTGGATATCGACGGCCCGTCACGAATAGTGTCTAATCCTATATTTGTACAATTTGGCGCTAACGTTGGAAATCCATGATACCTTCAGGGGAGTTTTTCTCCCTTTTGCCGGAAGAATGGATAAGCACAAACCAGCAAAAAAGATCAGGATATTGCATGTAATTACCCGGCTTGAGAGAGGGGGTGCGCCTGCCGCCCTTCTTGATGTATTGCATCGGTGCGATAACAAATGTTTTGAACACTCTATTGCCACAGGAATTGTTCAAAAACCGGAAAATGATATGACGCTCTATGCACGAGACACAGGTTTTTGCGTGTTTGTTGTTCCAAGCCTCGTTCGTGAAATAAGCCCTTTTTCTGATTTGTGCGCCTTTGTACGACTGTTTTTTTTAATACACAAAGGTAAATATGACATCGTTCATTGTCATACTTCAAAGGGTGGTTTTGTTGGCAGGCTGGCAGCTTGGCTGGCAAATGTAAGAATTATTATTTACTCTCCGCATGGAGATATTTTTGAGGGATATTTTGGGAAGATAAAAACCTGTCTGTTTACATGGCTTGAGAAATTTGCCGCACGTTTCAGCGACAAAATTATTACACTGACAAAAAGCGGTATTGCGCCTTATTTAGCGGCAGGGATTGGTAAAAAATCTCAATATGATTATATTTACAATGGAATTGACGTAAAAGAGTTTGAAAAAAGGAAAGTTGATAGAGCTCAAAAGCGTAATGAACTCGGCATTGCAAATGACCGTTTGTTAATTGTAACTGCCGGAAGGCTTGTGCCGGTAAAAGGCTATGCATATTTGATAGAAGCCTTTGCATGGGTTGTTAAAGAGATGCCTGACGCGCACCTGCTCTTTCTGGGAGACGGGGAACTTCGCGAAGAACTTTCAAGGCAGGCAGAGAAGTTAGGGCTAAAAAACCGTCTGTCTTTTTTGGGAATGCGTACCGATGTGCCTGAAATTATTTCTTGCAGCGATCTCTTTGTTTTGCCGTCCGTTAATGAGGGATTCGGTATGGTATTACTGGAGGCCATGGCAATGAGGTGCCCGATTGTTGCAACGAATGTTGGTGGAATACCCGAAGTGGTTTTAGATGACGAGACGGGGATTCTTGTGCCGCCGAAAGATCCGCTGCAATTATCACGGGCAATGATCAAACTTTTGAAAGACACGGCATTGGCAGAGTCTATGGTGGAACGTGGTTGCCAACGATTAAAAAACTGCTTTGATATTGTAAAAACAGTATTGAAAACGGAACGATTGTATGCAGATTTAATCGAAAACAAACTTCACCGGAAATTGGAATGAAGCATTCATAGTTTAGGAGAATATATGTCAATAAAGGAAAATTTAGGTCGGCTTAAGCAAAACATTGCAAATACAGCCATAAAAGCAGGTAAAAAACCGGAAGATATTATCCTCGTTATGGCAACAAAGACTGTCGATACAGATCGAATCCTTGAAGCCATCAGAGCCGGCGGTAATATTATTGGGGAAAACAAGATACAGGAGGCTCTGAAGAAATACCAAATTCTGAAAAATGAAAATGCAAAATGGCATTTTATAGGCCACCTGCAAACCAACAAGGTCAAAGATGTCCTCAAGTTTGCCGATATGATTCACTCGGTTGACCGATTATCACTGGTTGAAAAACTTGACCATCGTCTCCAGCAGGAAGGAAGATGTATGGATATCCTAATACAGGTCAATACATCTCAGGAAGAAAGTAAATATGGTATTGCACCGGACGATGCAATTGCACTCGTCAAACAAACAGCCAAATATGATACTTTGAAAATATGGGGACTCATGACAATTGGTTTGTTTACAAAAGACGAGGTGAAAATTCGGAAGTGTTTTAAAGTGCTGAAAGAGTTATACGACAACGTTACGAAAGAAGGTGTCGAGAAGGTACAAATGAAATACCTTTCGATGGGAATGTCCGGAGATTACCAGATAGCAATAGAAGAAGGCGCTAATATGGTTCGGATAGGGACCGCTATATTTGGTGCACGCAATACACCGGATGCCTATTATTGGCCTTCGGAAAAAACAGATGCAGACAGGTGTGAGAGCTAAAAGTTATACAATGTGGTATTTTGGATTTTGTGTTAGCCGTGGCTTTTTACTTCCGGGACTATGCGTACATATCCAGCTTTGATTCAGAAACGTTTGTATCCTTGTTTTCTTGATGCTTCCCGGATTTAGCGTGTGCTTTTTGAGTGTTATGTATCGGTTGCAGTTGTTTGGATTTCTTATCAATTTCTTTGCTGTAAGAATTTGAGAAATTCTGATATGCATAGTTCGCAGCAACTTTCGACATGTTTACATTTGAAGGGATAGTCGAATTCATGGTAATAACCCACCTTTGCTACGATAAAGTCTAAAAGAAATTATAAAGATTGAAACTACCTAGTCGTAATTTTACCCTGAAATTCAACAAAGTCAAATTGTTTTAATGCAAGCAACCCGATAGTAACCAATTATTTTACAATAAATAGGTTCATTAGCTTGGGCTGTATACAATATATGGTGTGTATTTAATTTATAAGAAATTTAATCTTATGTACGCAAAAAGTGTTGAAATGTATGAATTAAAAAGTGGTTTGAATGTAAACGGGGGACGAGGAAATCTTTATGCCAAAATATTTATAAGGTCTTTTTCTATGTCATTCGTAGTTTTGAGGACAGCTATGTTTGCAGATAAGAGATGTTTTGCCAACATTTGGTTTGCAATTTCTTCAGAAATCTCGACATTTGAATCTTCAACCATTTTCCCATCCGAATTTTGATATAATGTTCCCGCTTCTTTTGACACGCCTGTTTTTGCCGAAACGCCTCCCTGTTTATTTTCTCCTAAAATAGTACGTTCTTTTTTAAATCCGTCAGTATTAATATTTGCTGTGTTATGTGCAGAAGCACTTAACGTGCCAAAGGCAGCTTTTATTGCAGTTATTGATGAATTGAATGGTAATGTCATACTATACCTCATTTAGTTTTATAATCGGCATTTTTGTACAAAATTTCAAGGAAAAATTATTTATAGAAAAATGTTGCCGTAAAAGGTATGGTCATTTATTATGTCCCTAATAAACAGAATTGTTTCAAATAAATATGGTAAAAAGTAGTTTGTTTGATAGTATCCAAAAGAATCAAAAAGGTCTCTTTGGGGCAGTAATTTCCGGTTTGTCGTGAATGGGATATTCTGCGTGTGAAGGCAGTTATCAAGAAAAAACGCATGAAGGGTATGGCGCTTGAGAACGTTCCTGTTCCTCAAGCAGGACCGCGGGATGTACTTATCAGGGTCAAACTGGCCTCTATTTGCGGCACTGACGTTCATATTTTCGATTGGACACGCTGGGCGCAGCACCGTCTCTCGCCTCCACGTATTATTGGACACGAATTTGCCGGCGTTGTTGAGCGCGTTGGAAAGGAAGTAACCCGTGTTCAGCCGGGAGATAGGGTTTCTGCGGAAAGCCATATTACCTGTGGGCGTTGTTATCAGTGCGGTAATGGATATGCCGAGGTTTGCAGAAATTTTAAATTGCTGGGCGTAGACCACGACGGTACTTTTGGTGAATTTCTTGTTATCCCGGAACACGTTCTTTGGAAAAACGAACCGAATATTCCTGACGAATGGGCAACCGTTCAGGAACCATTCGGAAATGCAGTTGATAGTGTTTTGGCCGAGGATATTTCTGCAAGAACAGTTTTGATCTTAGGCGCAGGGCCTATCGGGCTTTTTGCCGTTGGTATTGCCAGGGCATGCGGGGCGTCGTTGATTATAGTTTCTGACCCCAACGATTACCGCCTGGCTATAAGCAGGAAAATGGGGGCGCATATTTCTCTCAATCCCAGAAGGGAGGATGTAATCAATAGTGTTCTTGAGGCTACGAAATTTGAAGGTGTAGACGTTGTTCTGGAGTTTTCCGGCAATAATCAGGCGCTGAACCAGGGGCTTAAAACAATAGCTGCGGGTGGCAGGATTTCCCTCCTGGGTATTTACGAAAGGCGCGTTAATATTGATCTGAACAAAGAGGTTATTTTTAAAAAGATTCGTATTTACGGAATTACAGGAAGGAAAGTTTTTTCTACCTGGTATAAAACCTCCCGGTTTCTCTCTGCGGGTCTGGTTGATTTAAAGCCGACTATTACGCATCAATTTCCCCTAAAAGATTACGAAAAGGGTATGAAGCTTATGAAAGACGGTAAGTGCGGGAAAGTTGTCTTAACTGTCGAAGATTGATTGGTAGCGAAAGGTTGCAGGAGTACACATCATGGATAAACTTAACTTCATTAACGAAGAATTGGACAGGTTAAGAGAGTCGGGATTACTGGTTCACATTCGCACTATTGAGGGACCTCAGGGGGCATGGATTACTATAGAGGGAAAGGATGTCCTGAACCTTTCTTCAAATAATTATCTCGGATTTGCCAATAGTCAGCAACTTAAGTCTGCTTCACAAAAAGCCATCGAATCTTACGGCGTGGGGCCTGCTGCGGTAAGGACCATTGCGGGCACTACTTCCTTACACAAAGAGCTTGAGCGGAAGCTTGCACTCTTTAAAGGAGTGGAAAGCGCCCTGACTTTCCAATCGGGGTTTTGCGCAAATCTCGCTGTTATTCCTGCAATTGCAGGCGAGGGCGACGTTATATTTTCAGATGAACTGAATCACGCAAGTATAATTGACGGATGCCGGCTTTCCATGTCAAAGGCTGTTCGGTATGAACATTGTAATCCAGAAGACCTTCATGCTAAAATTGCTGCTGAAAAAAACGCCGGAAGAAAACTTATCATTACGGACGGTGTTTTTAGTATGGAAGGGGATATTGCTCCGTTACCGGAAATCGTAGCTATTGCAGAAAAATTTGAGGCTATTACAATGGTGGATGATGCCCATGGAGAAGGCGTGTTGGGCCGGGGTGGTCGGGGTATTGTGGATCACTTTAACTTACACGGCAGAATCGATATTGAAGTCGGCACCATGTCTAAGGCCTTCGGCGTTATGGGCGGTTATATAGCAGGAAGTAGAAGGGTGACTGATTATCTGTCCCAAAAGGGACGCCCCTTTCTCTTTTCGAGCGCGCTTACAGCCGCTGATGTAGCCGCTTGTATAGCGGGGGTTGATATTTTGTCTGCATCCGATACTCCAGTCAAGAGCCTCTGGGAAAATACGTTGTTTTTCCAGGATAGGATGAGGCGGGTCGGATTTGATCTCGGCCATACGAAGACGCCAATAACGCCTGTGATGATTGGTGAGGCAAGGGTCGCAAAAGAGTTCAGCCAGAGGCTCTTTGAAGAGGGGATTTTTGCTCAGGCTATTGGCTATCCTACTGTACCGGCAGGGAAGGCGCGTATTCGCGTTATGATGTCCGCTGCGCACAGCAGAAATGACCTTGAATGGGCTGTAGGGTGTTTTGAAAAATTGAGAAAATCTCTGGGATAAAAAATTGATTTTAAGGAAAACAAATTTTTTCCCACAGTTTTTAGATATGATAAGATACAAATTTATGAGGGGTATTCAGATGAAGAAATTCGTTGTGATTGCCGTTGCAATTGTTTGTTTGTTGGGTTGTGGCAAGGAAGAAACGGGAAAACCGGGAAAAGAGACAGCCTCTGAAAGGGAAACACAGGCGGAAACAGCAAAAAAAGAAGAACTGGGTTTTATTAAGAACGAAGAGGGGTTTATTGTGCACATGAAAGATATTAAAGTGCTGCTCAGACATTTGTCCGCCTCAATCAATACGCAGGATTGGGAAACCATTAAAAAAGACACGAAAAAACTGAAGGAGGCAAGCCCTGTTGTCTTTACAGGTGTGAATAAAAACGATTTGCCTGTTGAGTTTGTAAATCTGGACGTTAAATTTCACCTGAGCATCCTGGAACTGGTCAGTTCCTGTCAGGAACGAAACAAAGACAAGGCCACAACAGCCTTTTTTAAGGTTGTTAACGCTTGTGATGAATGCCATGCCAAGTTTAATCCTAAAGAGACGTCTACGTCATGGTTTCAATAACGTTTGGCAGGGTGAAATTTTACAAACGAATACAAATCGTGATGAATGCGTCTCTCTTAGGTTTTGTTTTCGTTGAAAAGGGGGTGATATCTGTGACATCGGAAAAAAAACGATTGATAGATTATGCCACATGCGGTGGCTGAGCGGGCAAGATCCCCGTTGAAGATATGGCGTATGTCATCAATCATCTGCCCGATTATCCAAATGAGCGCGTATTGGTTGGCCCAAAAACCTTCTCGGATGCGGGTATTTATAAGATCAATGAAGAGTTAGCCACCGTATCAACTCTGGATTTTTTTACGCCGGTGGTAAACAATCCGTATGATTACGGACAGATAGCAGCCGCCAATGCATTAAGCGACGTATACGCAATGGGCGGTAAGCCTCTTACTGCGATGAATATCCTGTGCTACCCTATGAAAACGCTGGACAAAGATGTTTTGGTGGAAATACTCAAAGGGGGAGCGGACAAGGTTAATGAAGCAGGGGCGGTAGTCGTAGGTGGACATACCTTACAGGATAATGAGATCAAATACGGGTTATCCATTACCGGAATCATCCATCCGGACAGGATTGTATCCAATACGGGTTCCAGACCGGGAGATGTGTTGGTATTAACAAAACCGCTCGGCACAGGTTTGATAATTTCTGCAATTAAAGCCAACAAGGTTATCGAAGAACATGTAAGCATTGCAACAAGGAGCATGGTTTTGCTCAACAAAACTGCTTCCGAAATAATGCTGGAAGTAGGGGTAAATGCCTGTACAGATATTACCGGTTTTGGGCTTATTGGGCATGCGTACGAAATGGCAGAGGTCAGTAAGGTAACAGTGTCGTTCTTTGCCGAACGCATACCAATATTTGATGGTTGTGAGCGCTATGTCAATATGGGATTGATACCGGGGGTATCAAAGCTCAGTAAAAAATATTTAAAAGACGCCGTCAGGGTAGACCCAAAGGTGCGGGCAGAGTTATTGGATATCATGTTTGATGCCCAAACGTCCGGCGGCTTACTTATCTCGCTTCTCCCGGAAAAAGCAGATATACTCTGTGCCAAACTGAGGGAGAAAGGTATCGTGACGGCTGACATTGTCGGCTGTGTGCTTGAAAGGAAAGATGTATCCATTATTGTCACACCATGAAAAGGTATTGTATGCATATAAAAGGTATGTTACTGTTTACTTTGTGTGTGGCAATCGTGACTTCTTTTATTTTGTTGCTCATTAGGAAAGAGAAGGTCTCGGCAATGGGCGGAACAAAAGCAGTTATAAGCGACGATGCTTTAGCGCTCCAACGGAAAAGAATGGTTGAGGAGCAGATTGCTTCCAGGGGGGTAACGGACAAGGGCGTGCTGGATGCTATGGCAACTGTGCCCCGTCATGTGTTTATTCCGGAAGAAAGCAGGGCATACAGCTATTCCGACATGCCGGTTCCGATAGGCTACGGGCAGACAATTTCGCAGCCGTATATTGTTGCCTTTATGACAGAACTGCTTTGTGCCGGCAAAGACGATGTTGTGCTGGAGGTCGGAACGGGTTCCGGTTATCAGGCGGCTGTTTTGTCCAAGCTGGTAAGGCAGGTGTATACAATTGAGATCGTTGAAAAACTTGGCAACGATGCCGGCCAGCGATTGAAAACAATGGGGTACGATAATATTGAAGTCAGGATAGGCGACGGTTATGAAGGTTGGCCTGAACATGCCCCGTATGATGCAATTATTGTAACTGCCGCAGCCGGGCATGTTCCGCAACCGCTTATTGACCAGCTTAAGCCGGGCGGTCGCCTTGTTATCCCTGTCGGTGGCGTTTATGACATTCAGGATTTACTCATGATTACCAAGGACGCTTCTTCCAATATAGTCAAAAGGTCTGTTATTCCTGTAAGGTTTGTTCCGCTTGTCAGGAAATGAAGCTTGTTTGATATATCGTGTACGGATTAGCATTCTCTGTTACTTTAATAAGGAGGGTAAAAATGTTGCATAAATGCAGACACGTAATGTCAGGTGTTGTGGCGGTTTTGCTGTTTTTCAGTGTATCTGTAGTATCGCCGGTACTGTTTGCCGATCCCGTCTGGTCGATAGAAGGTGAATATTTTGAGGGCTGCACGTGTAACCCCGGCTGTCCGTGTTTGTTCGGCAGTGAGCCGACACATAACAAAACGTGTAAGATAGCGGGTGTTTTCCGTATCCAAAAAGGAAATTATGGACAATATTCATTGGATGGCCAAACGGTTATTGGTGTTACAGATCTGACAGCTCAGCCGGATAAAAACTGGATTGTTTTTTATATTGACGATGCAAAAGCATCTGCCGTTCAGAAAAATGCATTACTGGACATTTTCCGGAACCATGTCTTCGCCTTTGCAAAGGTGCCGACGGAAAGGATTACGGTAAGATACCTGCCGATTCAGGTAGAGTCGTCTCAGTGGAATAAAAAGGCAAAGGCTGCCGACAAACTGGCTCTGGACGTTGAAATAATGCGGGGAGACGGTGACTCAGGCAAGCCAACACAAATTGTTAACAAACATTTTTCGATATGGGCAAAGGAGTTTGATTTAGCCCTGGATATGGGAAAGGCTGTTACTCACAGATTCAATGAAGAAAACCGCGAATGGAATTATGATGGACGGAGCGGTTTTGCCACTACATTTAAATTTGCAAGTAAATAAAAATGTTCGTAAAAGAGCGCAGGCTGCGCCCGGAAATATTTTATGCGTGTGGGTTGCCGGTTTATATCAAAGGAAAAACAGATGAATCGTATCGGACGTTTTGTATGCATGGCAGGCGTGGTTTTTGTGTTCCTGGTTTTATGCCCGCTTCACGCGGCATTTGCCTGTTCCGGTTGCAGCGAGGATTCTGCGTCTGCCGGAAAACTGGAAGAAAATAACTGCTTTCTGTGCGAAAAGGATATAAATAATAAGGATAAGCCGCCGGAAGTCGAATACAGAGGATTGACTTTCCGGTTTTGCAGCGAAGCGTGTGCCGACACATTTAAGCGTGATCCGGAAAAATGTTTCAGAGACAAAGCATGTCAGCAGAAATAAACTGCTATCGTCTGGTGCGATAGTAGTTTTCCCGGTTGCCACTGTTCCTGTATCTGTACTACCTTTGTATGATGGTAATGATAATTGCTTCCAGGAGGGCTTCCTCTCAAAATAGTAACCGGGCAGAGAAGGCTATTCAACCGTCACGCTCTTTGCGAGGTTTCTTGGTTTGTCTACATCGCATTCTCTCATAACAGCCATGTGATAGGCTAAAAGCTGCAGAGGAATGACTGAGAGAATCGGTGTAAGGCAATCGGACGTTTTGGGTATATAAAAGACGTGGTCTGCCTTTTGTGCGACCTGTTCGTCCCCCTCTGTGGCGATTACTATGACCTTCCCTCCCCTGGATTTTACTTCTTCGATGTTGTTCAGGATTTTCCCGTAAACGCTGTCTTTTGTGGCAATAAAGACCACCGGCATGTCCTTGTTGATGAGTGCGATAGGGCCATGTTTCATTTCGGCGGCAGGGTAGCCTTCCGCATGAATATATGATATTTCTTTCAGTTTCAATGCGCCTTCAAGCGCTACGGGATAGTTGTATCCCCTACCCAGGTAAAGGGCGTTTTCGTGGTTTTTGTAGATTCTTGCAAGGTTCACAATTTCTTCTTCCTGGTCAAGTATCCTTTGTATCTGTTCCGGGATTGACTGGATTGCCTTGATCATCGAAGGATGCGCCGGTGAAGACAGACGCTTTAGTTCCATCAGGTAGAGGGTAAATAAATAGAGAACGGTGATCTGGGCTGTGAATGCCTTGGTAGACGCAACGCCGATTTCAGGTCCGATATGCAGGTAAATTCCGCAATCTGCTTCTCTGGCAATGGTACTACCGACGACATTGCAAATAGAGAGCAGCTTGGCTCCCTTGTGTCTCGCCTCTCTCATTGCCGCCAGGGTGTCGGCTGTTTCTCCTGACTGGCTGATGGCAATGATAACGGTATCTTTGTCGATTATGGGGTTTCGGTAACGAAACTCTGAGGCATATTCTACCTCGACAGGTATTCGCACAAACTCTTCCAGCATATACTCGCCTACAAGTCCGGCATGCCAGGACGTGCCGCATGCGACGATGATAAATCGCTTTGCCCTCAGAAGGTCATTTTCACAGACCGACAACCCTCCAAGCTTTATGGAACCGCTCGTGC
>Ga0233425_10003068_pt1 | contig 31326 bp, 23 predicted proteins | sample Watercolumn_Towu_2_FD_181712 | JGI IMG/M metagenome (GOLD analysis project Ga0233425, IMG submission 181712) | Freshwater microbial communities from Lake Towuti, South Sulawesi, Indonesia - Watercolumn_Towuti2014_140_MG | ecosystem: Environmental > Aquatic > Freshwater > Lake | place... | reverse complement strand
ACGGCCTTTCCCTGGCATACGGCGAGAGGATTTATGTCTATCTCCAGGATCTCGGGGAAATCGATAATCATCCTGGAGAGGCCCACCAACATCTTCTCCAACTGGCGGAGATCGGCGGGGGCTTTTCCCCGGAACCCCCTTAGCATCCGGTAGACGCGCGTCTCCTCCATGAGCCGCTGGGCCAGCATCTGGTTCAGAGGTGGCAGTCCGACGGAAAAATCACCCAACAGCTCAACACTGATTCCTCCCCTGCCAAAGAGGATGACCGCGCCGAAGTGTCGGTCCTTCTTTGCCCCCAAAATGAGCTCGTAATCGATATGCTCGACCATCTTCTGGACGGTTAGACCCCGAATGGTTGCCTGAGGAGCGAACCGGCGAACCCCATCAAGGATACGCTGGTAGGCGTTCTTCAGCGTCTCTTCGCAATCGATGGCTGTGATCACGCTTTCCACGTCCTGGCGGAAGATGATTTCGGGAGATGCTGCCTTGAGGACCACGGGATAGCCTATGTCTCGGGCGGCGGCCAGGGCGTCCTCCACGGTGATTGCCATTCGGGAAGGAATCACGGGGATGCCGTAGTTGCGGAGGAACTTCTGGGAATCTTCCTCTGTGAGGATGAAACTGGCCTCCCGGCCGGCGCGCCGGATGAGGGCCTTTAGGTGATTTTTCGGGGGCGCCTCGTCCAGGGGTAGTTCCGCCGGGGTCTCGTGGAGGAGCTCGATGTTCCGCCCGTATTGGGTCATGTAAATGTAAGCGCGGACGGCGGCCTCTGCCGTCTCGTAGGCCGGGATTCCCTTCTCCGCCATCAGCTCACGCCCCCGCTGCACCGTGCGTCCGCCCATCCAGGCCGTCAAAAGAGGCTTGTCCGTTTTTCCCGCAGTCGCGATAAGGGCTGTTGCCAATTCTTCGGGGCGAGCAAAATCCTGGGGTGTGTAGATTGCCAAAAGCCCGTCCACAGCGGGGTCTTTCAGGCATGTCTCTGCGACCTCGGTATACCGGCGGGTATCGGCATTGCGGAGGAGATGGATGGGATTTCCCCGGTTCCAGCAGGGGAGGATCAGGGCGTCCAGTTCTTGGAGGGTCTGTTCGGATAGGTATGCCCTCGTCCCTCCGGAGAGCAACAGTTGTTTGGCGGCGATGATCCCGATTCCGCTGGCGTTTGTCATGATCGCCAGGCGGGGGCCTCGGGGACGGTTGCGGGAGGACAAGACACTGGCGGCGCTGAATAAGTCCTGGGCCTCGCGGACCCTGACAACGCCCAGGCGGCGGAACAGAGCATCATAGACTTTTTCCGGTCCGGCCATGGCGCCCGTGTGGGTTAGAGCGGCGGACGCCCCATCCTCCAGTGTCGGAGGTTTGAGCAGGATGATGGGCTTGTAGCGGGCGAAGCCGCGGACGGCGCTGACAAAGCGCTTCACATTGCCGACGACCTCCTCCATGTAAAGGATGATGCTTCTCGTGTGTGGGTCGTCGGTGAGGAATTCAATGATATCGCCAAAATCCACGTCGACAGCCGAACCCAAAGAAGCGACCATACTAAAACCGATGTGGGAACTGATGCCCCAGTCGAGCAGGGTCCGGCCGAAGCTCCCCACATCGGAGATGAAGGCGATGTCTCCCCCTTGCGGATTCTCCTGGAGAAAGGTGGCGTTGAGGTTTACCTTGGGCCGCATGATCCCCAGACAGTTGGGGCCGATGATCCTCATGCAATGGGCGGTATTGATCCGGAGGATCTCCTCCTCCAGGCGCTTTCCCTCCTCTCCCGTTTCCCGGAAACCGGCGGAGATGATGATGAGTCCCACAACTCCGGCCCGGCCGCAGGCATCGACAATAGCAGGAACGGTGGCTGCGGGGGTCGAGACGATGGCCAGATCGACCGGTCCAGGTACGGCGCCAATTTCAGGCCAGCAGGGGTTTCCAAGGACCGTCTTTCGATTTGGGTTGACCGGATAGACCGTCCGGCTTCCCGAGTTCAAGGCGTTTTCCAGGACGGCCCGTCCGAAGGTTTCTTCTTTCTCCGAAGCACCGATGACGGCGATCGTCGCTGGATTGAATATTTTCCGCAGATCATCCATCCTCTTCCGTCCTTCGCGTTTGTAAATGCCCTGTTAAAATCGCCAAGGTGCCTGCAGAATCTGGATTCCACTGAAAACGATTCCATTCTAACGGTATAGACGTGAAAATGCAATCTTTTTTCATGACAGAGATATCAAAGAGGAACGGTAAAGATTGCCTTGACACACCGAAGCCATCCTTCATATAGTTTAATAGTTTGAAAGTCATAATTATTGACGATAACGAGGTGGAATGATGAACCCTGTCTCGGTTTCACAGCCGCGCGACTACAAGATGATCATTGAGAGGGATGTCCGGATCCCGCTGCGCGACGGCACGCTGCTTTACGCTGATGTCTTTCGTCCCGAAGGGGGCGATGAGCGGTTTCCCGCGATTATGAACATCAGCGTCTATCAGAAGGACAAGCTGTGGGTTCCGCCCGATGACCTGGAGGAAAAAGCGAACCCGCATATGAACTGGGAGACGGTCAATCCACAGTGGTGGTGTCCTCGTGGGTATGCCTGCGTAAGGGTGGATTCGCGGGGCACCGGTAAATCGCCCGGCAAATCGGATCCCAGCTCGTATCAGGAAAGCCTCGATTTCTACGATGCGATCGAGTGGATAGCCAAGCGGCCGTGGTGTTCCGGTAAGATCGGACTCCTTGGCGTATCCTATCATGCCAGCTCCCAGTGGCGGGTCGCAAATCAGCAGCCGCCGTCGCTGAAAGCGATCATGCCGTGGGAAGGGCGCGCCGATCAATACCGCGACCAGGTGTATCATGGCGGTATCTTTGCCCTGGGCTTTATCGGAAACTGGTGGCTGACCCACACGGCGCACCACCTGCTCGGCCGGCCGCGCAGCCATAATCCCGATGCGTTCCAGAACGACATGATGTGGAATTACATGCGCAACGACCTCGATTCCGAATACTGGCGCATGAACAGCGCGCGGTGGGACCGGATCACGGTCCCCCTATACAGCGTGGGCAACTGGGGCGGTTTTTCCATGCACCTGCGCGGCAACACCGAAGGCTTCATGAACGCCGCTTCCAAACACAAGAAGCTCCGCATCCACACCGGTTCGCACTTTCACCCCTTCCATTCGGAGGAGGGGCGCCTGGACCAACTGCGCTGGTTCGACCACTGGCTGAAGGGGATCGATACAGGAATCATGGACGAACCCCCGGTGAAAGTAGAGATCAGAACCGGGGGAAGCGTCAAGCGATACCCGTTCCGCTTCGAGAACGAATGGCCCTTTGCCAGGACGCGGTGGACCAAACTCTATCTCGCGGCCGGCAATGAGCGGACACCCGATCCCGATACGGCGGAGGGGGCGCTTGCCGCCGCGCCGTCAGGCAAGGAAGTCAGTTTTACCTACCCGGCCAGCGGCGTCACCTCGGCGGGTGTGGCGTCCGGCTCGTCGCTCTCTACGACCCACGGCAACACCGGCCGAACCGGCGTGTCATTCGAGACCTCGCCCATGACTGAGGATACCGAGGTCACTGGACCGCTTGTGCTCAACCTCTGGGTGTCGAGTACGTCGGAGGACATGGATATCTTCGTGACGATCAGGAACATCGGTCCGGACGGCAAGGATCTCTGCGAGGTCGGTCAGCACGGCCAACCGGTGCCGTGTGTGACCAAAGGATGGCTGCGCGCCTCGCACCGCAAGCTTGATCCCGCTCGCTCGCTGCCGTACCGGCCGTTTCACACCCATAACGAGCGCTTATGGCTCACGCCCGCCGAGCCGGTCGAGTGTCGGGTCGAGATCTGGCCGACATCGATGGTGTTCAGGAAGGGGCACAGACTGCGCATGGACATCCAGCCGCGCGACGGTGTCGGCAGCGCGCCCTACACCCATTACCACGCCGATTACAACGCGGGCGCCCAGAATACCATCTATGCCGGAGGAGGGAATGATTCGTATCTTCTGTTGCCGATCATCCCTCCGAAGACCGGATAAAGGGGAACGCGGTTTTGCCGCTTTGAGAGTTTTGAAAATCATGCTCCCTTCGCCCGCTGGACATTTTTCGACCCTGCAACTCCTCGCTTCGCTGCAAAGACGAAACTCGCGCTGAGGCGCTCAAACAGTCGTCTTTGCGGGCGCTCCGCTGCGGGGGCAGGGTTCCCGAAAAATCTCCAATGCGTGCTTCCGGGGCATGATTTCCAAATTATACAAGGGTTTCGCTTTGTCGTGAACGACCGGGACCGCATAGGATATCGAACATTTTTCCAGGAGGAGACCGTATGAAAGAGGTTGTGATCGTATCCGCCTGCAGGACCGCTGTAGGGGCGTTCGGCGGCGCGCTGCGCGATTTGAATTGCGCAACGTTGGGAAGCATCGTCATGAAGGAGGCCGTGTTGAGGGCCGGGATCGACGGCGCCCTCATCGATGATGTGCGCTTCGGTTGCTGCATGGAACCGGAGGACGCCCTCAATGTCACCCGCGTCGCCGCCTTGATGGCGGGGATTCCCGAAACGGTCACCGCGGCAACCGTTAACCGGGTCTGTATCTCCGGGATGGAGGCCGTCATCTCCGGCATGGCGATGATCCAGGCCGGGATGGCGGACATCATTCTCGCAGGAGGGATGGAGCACATGTCGGGTATCGCTTACTCCGTCCCCTCCGCCCGCTGGGGGTGCCGATTGCAGGATCAGGTTTTCGTGGACAATATCATCCACGGCCTCCATGCGGGTTCGCACCTCCTCCCCGGCCTTGAGAAGGGGCCGGTCAAGGAGGGAGGGGTTGTGGAGCTCTTTCGGGGGAAACCCTATATCATGGGGGTCACGGCCGAACTGATCGCCCAGATGCTGAACCTGTCTCGGGAGGAGATAGACGCCGTGGCCCTGCGCAGCCACAATAACGCCGAACGGGCGACCCGGGAAGGCGATTTCCAGGCGGAGATCGTTCCGGTCGAGATCCCCCAAAAGCGGGGGAAGCCGCCGGTCATCTTTGCCAAGGACGAGCATTTCCGGCCTGGGCTTACAATGGCTGAGCTTGCCGCGCTGCCGGCCGCGTTCATCCCGAAGACCGGCAAGGTGACCGCCGGAAACTCATCGGGGATCAATGACGGGGCGAGCGCGATGGTGCTCATGTCGATAGAGAAAGCAAGGGAGCTGGGGGTGAAGCCCGTGGCGCGGATCAAAGCCGTGGGCCGGGGGGGATGCCACCCCTCCGTCATGGGATTGAGCCCAGTCCCGGCGGTCCGCCGGCTCCTCGCCCGGTCGGGTTTGACGCTCGGCGATTTTGAACTGATCGAGGTCAACGAGGCCTTTGCCGCTCAATATCTGGGGTGCGAACGGGAATTGGGCCTGAATCGCGACATCGTCAACGTGAACGGGTCCGGCGTCGGCCTGGGTCATCCGGTCGGTTCGACGGGATGCAGGATCATGGTGACCTTGCTTTATGCCCTGCAAAAGCGGCAAAAAAACCTCGGATTGGCCACGCTTTGCGGCGGCGGCGGCGTTTCGCTTGCCACGGTGCTGGAAATGCTGTAGAAGACCGGCCGATCGTCTCAACCAACCTATACAACGAAAGGAACCATAAAATGAAAAATAAAAGGAGTTTCTTCCTCGGCGCCCTCCTTCTCTTTACGGCGGGGGCCGCTGATGCGCAGGACTATCCGACAAAAGCGGTGCGCATGATCATCCCGTTTGCGCCCGGCGGGGCATCGGATGTGGTCGGCCGTCTTCTGCAGCCCTCCTTGAGCAAGGAACTGGGGCAGCAAGTGCTGATCGACAACCGCAGCGGCGCCTCGGGCAATATAGGGGTGGAAGTGGCCGCGCGCGCCCCGGCCGACGGGTACACGGTGTTGCTCGGAAACATCGGGACGATGGCGATCAACCCGGGCCTCTTTCCGAAATTCCCGATCAGGACGGTTCGCGACTTTACCGCCATCACCCAGGTGGTGGATGTACCTACGGCGCTCGTGATTCACCCGTCGCTCACGGTCAAGAGCATCAAAGAATTCATCGACTACGCCAAGGCCAACCCCAAGAAGCTCGATTTCGGCACCGCGGGCCCCGGCAGCAACGGCCGGCTCGAAATGGAGATCTTCATGCGGGCGACCGGTATCGACCTCGTCCATGTCCCCTACAAGGGGGGCGCCGGCGCGTCGGCGATCGGACTCCTCAGCGGCGAAGTCAAGTGCGCCTTTACCACGCTCGCGTCGGTGATGACGCACGTCAACGCCGGAAAGCTCAAGGTGCTCGCCGTGGCGTTTCCCCGACGTGTCGAATCCCTGCCCGATGTTCCCTGCTTCCCCGAGCTCGGATTCAAGAATATGCGAAGCGGCTCCTGGCAGGGAGCTTACGTGCCGACGGGGACACCGGCCCCGGTCGTAAAGAAGCTCTATGCGGTCTTTACCAAGATTGTGGCCGATCCCGCGCTTGTGAAACGACTTCAGGACACCGGCACCGAGGTGGTGACGAGCAAATCCCCCGAGGAGTTCGTTGTCTTCATGAGGGAAGAAAACGACAAGTGGGCCAAGGTGATTAAAGAGGTGGGCGTTGTAATGGAGTAGCGTCACAGGTGTGACGGATTGAAACAGAGGACTTGCCCCCTCTCTCCCCTGTCGAGGGGAAGGGAGAGGGCATGATCGCTTCACAAGGAGAGTGTAATGGGGTCAGGTTCTTTGCTGGAAGGGATGAGCAGCGGGAGTTTCAAGCGAATCGTCATGGCGCGAATCCCCATCGGGGTGGATCTGCTGGAGGCCATCCGCGAGATAGTGACGCGGGAGGACATTCAAAAAGGGCTGATTCTCATGGGGATCGGCGCCCTGAGCAAGGCCACGTTCAGAAACCTGAAGGTGTTCCCCGCCGAATATCCGATCACCGCCAAAGAGCGGATCTATTTCGAGGTGGAAGCGCCGCTGGAGCTGGTCTCCCTGACCGGATACATTGTTCCGTCGCTAAGCGGGCAGCCCCATGTCCATGCCCATTTTTCCGCATCCACGGTGGTGGGTGAAAGGATCGCCACCTATGGGGGGCACCTCGAAAAGGGGGCGATCACCCATGTGAAGGCGGCGGTGGCGATCGGCGAGTTGGAGGGGATGGAGATGGGGAAACGCTGGGTGGAGGAACGGAAGACCGAAGATTTGTGGATGGGACCCAAGGCATAGACACCACAGAAAGGAACAGGATGAAAGAAAAACCGGAACAGACGGCAAAGCGGCTCGCCAAGACGCGCGGCTACAGTTACCCCGAGTGGGAATATCTTGCGGAAAAGGATGCCGAGTTCCTTGAGGCCTACAACCGGCTCTCGGGGCTGAGCCTGCTGCACGAGGGCGTTTCCACCGAGGGCAAGCAGCTCCCGGCCAAATACCGCGAGCTGATCGCGATCGCGGCGATGATCGGCCAGGCGCGGATGTGGGGCGTGAAGCCGCACATGGAGCGCGCGATACGGTTAGGCTGCACCGAACAGGAGATCCTCGAGGCGCTCGAGACGGCGCTCACCCCGGTGGGATCGCCGCCGTTTCGACAGGCGCTCAATATCCTCATGCAGGTGACGGGATGGCAGCCGGCCGCCGAACGCAAGAAGGTTACGAAGCGGAAAAAAAAGTAACCATTTGAGAATCGTGATCTCTGGCGGGTCAGATAAGCGCCTCTTCCAGCCACCCCGATTTGATCAACCGGATGCGTCTCAGGTCGCTGACACCGATGCGATAGTCTTTATCGGCGGCAGCGATATGCGCCGGGGGAACATCGAGCATCCGGTCCTCGCCGAAATGGGCGATCCGTTTGGTCTGGAGGAGATGCGCGCCGACCGCATCCACGGCGACGGGGTCGGTCCCCACGATCAACCCCTTGTACGGCCAGACATACCGCCTGTCGAAGAAATGGGCTCCCCGCCCATAAAACTGGGGGGTGAGGGCGCTGAGGATGTTCAGGCGGGTCTTGCCCTTCACGACAGGGTACGTCCATATTTTACCCAGGGGCGAACAACCGTCGGCATGGTAATCCGAGGGGTTGGGGACAAACATGATGTAATTCTTCAGGCAGGTCCCGACCCCGGACCAATGGTGGGTCCTCAAGGGGCGCACATTGATCAGCGCGGTCGCTTTGAGGAAAACGGGGTTGGTCAGGACCCCGCGGTCGTCGATATCGGTGTTCCTTTCGGCCACCCCCGCATCCAGGACCCGGCGTTTTATGGCCGCTTCCAGTTCGCGGGGGGTGGGCATCCTTCCCCAGGAGTTGCTTTTTATCCCCACGATATCGGTATTTCTGATGAGCATTCGCCAGCCCTCCGAGGGATCGCCCGTTCCGAGCAGCGTCTTGACCGCTTCGTCCAGCATGGATTGCAGGATCTCCCCCCGTATCTTTCCTTCGTCTCCCACAACAGCGGGATGCCGGATAAGCACGACCCTCGCCGTGGCCTCCGCCCGGGTCTCCTCGATGACTGCTCCCCCCAATGTGGCGGCCACCGCGGTTCCGGCGGCGACACGAAGAAAATCCCGGCGGGTGATGACGGTATCTTCCATAGGACTCGGGCTCCTTTTTATTTATCGAGCTTTTCTACCGTAGCCTTGACAAGGGCCTCCGCATCGGTTTCCGTCGGGGCGCCGAACACGATAAGGACCAGTTCATTTTTCTTCTCTGCGAGTGTCCATAGCCGGTCTTCGGTCTTCCACCGGTCCTTCCCTCCGGCATCGGGAAGGTAGGCCTTCATGAAACCCCGATACGCCGCTTCGGCCGCTTTCCCGTCGGGGTAACGAATCAAAAGGAAATGCGTCGTTTGCCCATTTCGAACGTATTGTGCCAGAAGGGCCTCCGTATGGCGGTTCAGATTCAGGATGTTTCGATGGGCGACGAAAAACCGCTGGTTCAGGAGCACATGACTTCGGAGGAAGCGAACGCTCCGGTCGACAAGCCCGTGCTCTCTGCCCGGAATAAAGGCGATCCACCTTGGCTCCGAACCGGTTTTGGGAATGGCATCGGCTGCGGCTCTGCCGATTGCGAGAAGGGCGGATTCGACATCGTTCCCTTCTCCCTCCGCATAGACGGCGGCGAGATACCTTCCTTTCCAGAACCGAAGCATGCCTCCCCCGAACTCCGAGTCCTGGCCGATCCCCGCCGGTTCGTCCTGGCGTTCGTAGGTGAATACGCCGTAGGCGTCGTCCGAAGAGGCCAGTTCGTAGAGTTCGACGGTGACAGCGGGCCGACCGGGCTTCTCGAAACGGCGGACCGCGAGACGTGTAAAGCCGTAGGCCAGATAGAGTTCCGCGGCGCCGTCCATGTAAGCAAACAGGGTTTTGGGATCGTGGCGCTCTTCTTTTCCATCCCACTTCCAGCCCGCCGCCTCCGACGGCAGGAGGATCTCCGGATTCTTTTCTGCTTTTGCTATCTCAGCAGTCACAGGGGCTCCCGGGCTCATCAAGATCGTCGCAACCAGACAAGTCCAAAACGTGACACCTTCGCAAAAATTCACATTATCCCTCCACCGGCGCGTTGTATCAGCAAGTGCCCACTCCCCCCACGGGAGGGGGTTAAAGCGAGTGGGGTCGAATAGATCGAACTCCGGTTGCTTCCAACCCCCGCCTCTGGTCCCGCGGGAGCGCCTCAGGTCAGCCCCTGCCGAGGAACGGCATCTTGGTTGCCATCACCGTCAGAAACTGGACGTTAGCCTCCAGCGGTAGGCTCGCCATGTAAACCACTGCGTCTGCGACATGCCGCACATCCATCCGCTGCTCGGGGACGATCTCGCCGTTTGCCTGCATCACGCCGCTTCCTATGGTTGCGGTGAGGTCGGTTGCGGCGTTGCCGATGTCGATCTGTCCGCAGGCGATGTCGTATTTGCGGCCGTCCAGCGAGGTCGATTTGGTCAGCCCCAGGATGGCGTGTTTGGTCGCCGTGTAGGGGGCGGAGTTGGGGCGCGGCGCATAGGCCGAGATCGAACCGTTGTTGATGATGCGGCCGCCGCGCGGGTCCTGAGTTTTCATGAGTTTGATCGCCTGCTGGGTGCACAGAAACGCGCCGGTGATGTTCGTATCCACCGCCGCTTTCCATGTTTCGTAGCCGATCTCCTCGGTCGGCGTCGCCGGGGTGAAGGCGCCGGCATTGTTGAACAGCAGGTCGAGGCGGCCGAATGCCTCCTTGGTCTTCAAGAACAGCGTGCGAACCGCTTCCGGATCGGCCACATCGGCGGGAATCGCCAGGGCGCGCGGACCCGCTCCCGATTCCGCCGCCGCCTGCTCCAGCCGCTCCTTGCGGCGTCCGGCAAGCGCCACGCTATAGCCCTCCTTCAACAATGCGAGCGCTACCGCTTTGCCGATACCGCTGCCCGCGCCGGTGACGATGGCGACTTTGATATGCGGATTCATTGGTCTCCTCCTCCCGGGTACTTCCAGACAGTACGCTTGTGAAATTATCGTTGTCAAGACATATAATATAACCACCGCCCCGGATAACCCTATACCCAGTCTTTTTTGCCGATTTTTGTCTGGAGGGTTCTTCTTTGAAAGGCCTGGGGCTTCTCCCATGACTGCCTAAGGTTTCCCGGGATATCGATAAGGAAGTAGCCCGGACGAATGTGGCAGATTTCAGGTTCCTCGTCCCAGTCGTAGCGGTTGGTGCTGTCCAGGTCGAAGGGAACCCCGCAATAGGCGCCGGTCAATAAGGAAATCCGCGAAAAAATATGGCGATCCAATACCCCAAGACAGTTCGGTATCGCCCGAGGGTTGATGCAGCGGATCACGCTGGGGAGGATGGTGCTGCCGAGCCAAAATCCGGTGGAAGCAAAATAGGCCCCTTCAACGATGAGGGAAAGCGAGTTCATCTGGAAGGGATTCAAAATCATCCCGTAGCGGGGATCCTCGATGAGCGTTATATCCAGTTCTTCGAGTTGCTGGAGAAAAATCAACAGCCGTTCAAGATAAAAGATAAATTTAACCAGATCCTCTCGGGTAAGCTCCAGATGCTCGGCGATCTGGCTGACGAGAAAGAGGATTTGCTGGGCCGGGGGTGCGACGGGGTAGAGGTCAAACAGGAGCGTCAGGTTATACTGCTGCAGTTTCTCCGCGAGGCCCCCAGAGAGGGGATAATCCGGCCTGGACCGTCCCTCCTTCGCCGATCCGCGCAGGACAATGGTTGGCGGCACATTTCCGTCTGAAATCTGCCGCATCGATTCCACGCCCTGAACTTCCAACTCCGAAATAAAACGTGTCAAATTTGCATCGAGCTTCTGAGAGATGTATTCGCGTCTGAATTCCTGCATTATGGAGTGGATGCGGCGATAAATGGGCTTTTTCGGGGCCGCATCTCTATCAAAGTCCCGTTCCTCCATTTTGTTATGGAGGAGACGGAGGATGTCCTCGTTATTAAAACGCAGAACCAGGAAACGGCCCATTCGGAGCGCTTCCTGTGCGGTATCGTCCCGCAGGAGCTCCAGGAATTGGTCCACCAAATCGGGGAAATTTCCCCTGAACTCTGCTTTTTTCTTTAAAGCATCAAAATCTTCTCCAAACCAGGTCAGAGCGATCCGGTCCTTGTTTCCGATCCACTCATGGACCTCCAAAAACTTCCGGTAAATTTTCTGGAATGCCGTGAGGCTCTGGAAGAGAGTCTGTTTTTCGTCCCAGGAGAAGCTCTTGTGACAGGAGATGTAAATGATCAGGGTTTCTATCTCGTAATGGTTGATCAGAACGGCGCAGGCCCGAGTCTTTACGGTCTGTCGATGAGCCGGATTCCCTTCCAGCAGGATGATTCTCAGGACCGGATCGGCCAGAATCAACAGTTCGGGGATCTTCCGATTGTATAAATTGAGAAGTTCGATAAACAATTGCGGCGACGCCGGGGGGTGATGTTCTGTAATGATGTTCGTGAAAATCTTGGCGATGCCGATATCCCGGATAATCCCGGAAAATCCATCCGGCGGTGATAGATCAAGGCGGGTTAATTTTTGGATGATTTTCAGATCGTACGGCTCGGCCGGAAAGAGGATCGCGTTGACCTCCGGCCACTCCTCCGGGGCCAGTCGATGATGAAGGGATTTCCATTCCTCGCTGAACCGCCGCTTCAGTGCGCGGAGGTTGTGATAACCGGGTCTGCATGATGAGAAAAGAAAGGGAAGAGGGGAGGGAGAGATCGCTTCCAAATGGCTGCGCAAGCAGAACCTGATCGCTTCTTCCGAACGATAAGAGGTTTTCATGATTTTTGCCTTAGCAAAGGTCGGTATCGGGGGGCATTTTTATATCGGCCCTCCTTGCCGCCCGCGGGCGCCGGTTCATCCCGTCCGCAATAAATGCGGCAAACTCGGCTTTAACAAAACTATCTACAGGTGTGCCATTGTTTGTCAAGGGTAATATGGCCTGTCCGAATCTCCTTGACACGGTATATGCCCCCCAGTATGATCCAAATCACGAGGTTTTACGGGTGCGGGTCATCATTCGAAAGGAGAATTGATATGGAAAGGAATGCGACGAAGGGAAAGGGAAGGGGGCATCATCGAGGCGGGAAGGCGGTTCCGGCAGGCGGGCAAGCCGGGAACTTGACTGCGGGTCACCCTTTTATGAAAGCAGGTACGATCGCGATCATCGTGCTGTTGCTCGTCGCGACGATGAACGCGCCCCTCTTCGCGCAAGCCTATCCGAACAAGCCGATACGATTTATCATACCGTTTCCGGCGGGTGGGGCATCGGACATTCTCGCCCGCATTATCGGACAGAAGCTTTCCGACCGGCTCGGCCAGCCGGTGGTACCCGAAAACCGCGGCGGCGCCGGCGGCAACGTCGGCATCGAGCACGCAGCCAAATCAAAACCCGACGGTTACACCATTGTCCTGAGCGCGCCGGCGATCGCCATCAGCCCGAGCCTCTACAAGAAGCTCAACTACGATCCGATCAAGGATCTCGCCCCGATTTCGCTGGTCGCGGAAGTTCCCAACCTGGTGCTCATCCGTCCCTCGCTGCCGGTCAAAAACATGAAGGAGTTTGTGGAATACGCCAAGGCCAATCCCGGGAAGCTGCAGTACGGGGCGAGCGGCATCGGAGCATCGAGTCATCTGGCCACCGTGCTTCTGACGAACCTCGCCAAAACGAACATCCTCGAAGTGCGTTACAAGGGTTCGGCTCAGGCGATGGTCGGCATGATGGGTAACGAAGTGGATATGATGGTGATCGGCCCTCCGGCGGCCATGCCGCAGATTCAGGCCGGGAAAGTGAGGGCAATTGCGGTCCTCAGCAAGGAGCGCCTGCCCTATCTGCCCGACGTGCCGACGATCAGGGAAGGCGGCATCGACAACTGCGAGGTGACGACCTGGTACGGGATGCTGGCCCCGGCGGGCACCCCGCGGGAGATCATCCAGCGGTTGAACGCGGAGTGGCTCAAGATCGTCGCGATGCCCGACACCATCGAAAAGATGAAGAGCGCCGGAACCGACCCGATCTCGTCGACACCCGAACAGTTTGCCGAATTCATCAAAACGGAAACGGTCCGCTGGGCCAAGGTTATCAAGGAAGCCAACATCAGCGTCGAATGACGTGAAGGAGGTTATTCTATCCCCAACCCTCTTCTGAGGTTGCGTATCCTCCCCGCATGATCCTTGTGGTTGATGGGGGGAAGGGGCTCCTTGTTGGATACGGGAAGCACGACAAAATGGGGGCCGCCCTCGGTGAGCAACCGGGGCAGTGCCTTCTCGAAATCCTCGAGTGTCGTGATGCGCTCGACCTTTCCCCTGCCCGTGGTGCCGCCGCCTTCGACGCCGGCGGCGCGGGCGAGCGCGGTGAAATCCGCGCGCGGCGGCAGGGGCTGCGCCCCGACCATCTCATAGGTCCTGTTTTCCATGAGGAGGACAAGGAGGTTTTCCGGGGCATAGCGACCCATCGTAACGAGGGAACCCAGGCACATGAGCAGCCCTCCGTCCCCTTTGAGGACGATCGTCTTGCGTTCCGGACGCGCCAACGCGAGGCCCAGACCGAAATCCCCGGCGTGACCCATCCCGAAGGCAAGAAAGTCGAAATCAAGCGCGTGCCCGGAAACGAGCGGCCACTGGAGGGTGGTCGTCATCGTCATGACCACGATCTCGTCGGTCCGCCGCGCAGCAAGGGCGCGAAGAAGGTCCATCCTCTCAATCATGCGAGCTTCCCTTTCATGATGAGCTCATAAATAATCGTAGTAGCATTGTGTTCGGGACGGCTTCGTAAAAAGGCCGCAGGCAAGGTGCGCGAATCCCGAGGAGTGAAGCGTACTTTGGCCTACGCCGCAGCGACGAGGGATGAAGCCTGAGCGCAGCATCCGGACTTTTTACGAAGCCGTCTTTCATGGCCGGAAGGCAAAGCCGGTCACGACCGCCGCGGGGGAGGAGGTCTCGGCCGCGGTCCGGTCCATGAGCCCCAGCATGGGAAGATCCTCGTTACCCATGATCGACCAGTGGGGGATCCCCCAGGCGTCGAGGAGCGGTTCGGTGTAGGTGTAGGCCGAGTCGATGGGCGTCCGCCCCGCCATTGCGCCGCCGTAACCGCGCCATCCTACCACGAGGCGAAGGGGGATCTTGGGCCCCAGCCCGCAGCCGCGCAAGGCATCCCCGGCCTCCATCAGGCCGGTGATCTGGATGACAATGAGAGGCTTGCACCCGCCGGTCCACAGGCCGGCGGCGATAGCGATCGATTCGCCCTCCCGGCAGGGGGTGATCAGGTGGAGTTCCGGGTCTGCTTCGATGACCTGGTAGAGAAGACAGCTTTCGCTGTCGGGGATCATTAGGACATGGGTGAAACCGAGGGTCTTGATCGCCGCCAGCGCCTTCGCGGCGCTGGCGCCCCTCTCATTTGCCGCGCTTTCCTTTTGAGGGGCTGTGATTCCGGTAGCGTTACCCATCTTTGCTCCTTTTCCGACGGAACAGGTCGGTCGGCCGACGGCGCTTGTTATCACAAAAGCAAGACGCCATGCCCCCTGCGCTCCCGGTCCAATGCGTGCTTCCAGGCCATGTTTCTATACCGGGGTTCCTTTTGTGATTTTGGGGAACCTCTACATTTTCTGCTTTTGGTAGTCAAGCAATAATTATCTCTTCACCTATACGCCAAGATGGGTGTTTTACGTCGGGAAAAATCTCCTTGACATCCCCAGTGGCTTTTCTTATCGTCGCACCTCCGAACACTCTATCGATCCGTTCCGTGCCCTGTCGCTTGCCGGTCCGGTTAAAGAACGGCAACAAAAAAATCAATCGGAGGTCTCTTTGGCGAAACAATACACTGTCGGCGTTGTCTGATTCGGCCGGATGAGCGGTCCGGCCGCCTGGAAACGCGAAAGGAGATAACCCCATGAACAAAGGACTGGAGGGGGTCAAAGTCATAGAGGTGGGCGGCGCCGTTGCCATGCCGCTGGCCGGTATGTTGCTGAGCAGTTGGGGGGCGGATGTCATCCATATCGAGCCGCTCGGCCGGGGCGATATGATGCGGCAGCATATGACCAATGCCTTGAAAGGGTGGATCATCCCCGATCGGATCAATTATCTCTGGGAATACGTCAGCCGAAACAAAAAGAGCGTCGCCATCGATCTGAGCAAACCCGCGGGCCAGGAGGTACTGCACAGGCTTCTCCCTTTCGCGGATGTCTTTGCGAACAATCTGCGGCCCTACGAACTGGATAAATTCAAGCTGACCTACGACGCTGTCTCCAAACTCAACCCGAAGATCATCTATGCCAACCTGACCGGATACGGACAGAAAGGGGCGGACAAAGACACCGGCGGATACGACACGGTGGCTTTCTGGGCGCGTTCGGGTGTGATGGACCTAATGCACGAGGCCGACAGCGCCCCCAACATCTCCCGCCCGGGCTACGGAGACAGCATCACCTCGCTCAGCCTTCTTTCCGGCATCCTGGCGGCGCTCTTCATCCGGGAGCGCACCGGCGTCGGCCAGGAGGTGGAGGTATCGCTTTTCAATACCGCGCTATTTGCCCTGGGATTCGACCTCTCGGCCTGCCTCGTCACAGGACGGGATGCGCTGCGTCCCGCGCGCCGGACGATCGGCAATCCGATTCGCAACGTCTATCCGACCAAGGACGGGCGCTGGATCATGCTGGGGATGACCAACGCCCAGCACCTCTGGCCGGGATTCTGCAAGGCGATCGACCGTCCGGAGTTGGAAAACGATCCGAAGTTTGCCTCCTACGAGGCGCGGGCGCGGCACGCCGAAGAACTGGTGGAGATCATCGAGACCCGGTTTCGCACCAGGACGTACGCCGAATGGATCGAGATGCTGCAGGCCTATAATGTGATCTGGTCTCCGGTGAAAACCCCTCTGGAGGCGACCCAGGACGAGCAGGCCCATGCGAACGACTATTTCGTGGAATGGGACCATCCCAAATACGGGAAGTTCAAGGTGGTCAACAACCCCATCAAATTATCCGGCACGCCGGCTGAAATCTATGCACAGGCGCCGGAGCTGGGCGAGCATACCGAAAAGGTTCTGACGGAATCGGGATTTTCCCCGGCGGAGATCGCCGGGCTGAAAAAGGCGGGAGTGGTCGGTGGACAAGACCCCAAAATCCCTCCCTTTGCGAAGGAGGGTCAGAGCCTGTCCCCTTGATACGAGGTGGGGGTCGGGAGTAAGTAGATGAGACCATATCGAGAGATCAAGAAGGAGGCAACATGAAGAAGAATCCGGTGTTGTTGTTTGTTCCCGGGAACCGCAGGGAGTTTTTGGAAAAGGCGGCAAAATACGAGCCCGACGCGATCATCATCGATCTTGAAGATGCGGTGGCCATACAGTTAAAGGAAAAGGTTCGCCTGGAAGTAGCGGAATACATCCCCAAGATGGATGCGGCCTGCATCGTGCGGGTGAACAACGACCCCGAATATCTGGAGAAGGATTTGGAGGCGGTTGTTTCAAAGCACATCTTCGGTATCATGCTTCCCAAAACGGAAGCGGTCGAGAACCTCAGGGAGGTGGACGGGATCCTCGCGGGGTTGGAAAAGAACCGGGGCTTGGAGCCGAATTCGATCAGAATATTGATGATGATTGAAACGGCGCTGGGGGTGATCCGGTGTTACGAGCTGGCATCGGCGCTCCGCAGGAATTTTTCGGTGGTCTGTTCGAGCGGGGAAGGGGGCGATCTGCAGACGAGTCTGAACTGTGGATTCCCGGGGCTGTACTACTCGCGTGCGAAGATCCTGCTGGACTCCAAGGCGGCGGGGATACCGTGTATCCTCGACGGCGTATGGTCGAACATCAAGGACGAGGAGGGGCTGAAGCAGGATTGCCTCCATTCGAAGGAACTGGGATACGACGGGAGGGTATTGATCTATCCGAAGCATATTTCGATAGCGCGGGAGATCTATTCGCCCAGCCCCGAGACGCTGGCATATTACCGGAGGATGATGGAGGCTTTCACGCAGGCTGAGGCGCAGGGCATGGCCGCCGTCTCCTTCGAGGGGAAGATGATCGATTACGCGAATGTCAAAAAGGCCAAGGCGATCCTGGCCAGTTCATGACAGGCGATCCAACCGTCCCGTCACAAGGGGATGTTGTTGTGCTTCTTGGGGAGTCGCGTTTCGGCTTTGTCTGCAAGCACCTCAAGGAGGGCGGCGATCCGTTTGCGCGTGTCGCGCGGACGGATGATCTCTTCGATGATCCCAAGCCCGGCGGCGAAATAGGGGTTGTTGAACTGCTCCTCGTAGGAGCGGACCAGCTCGGCCCGTTTCGCGGCCGGATCGGCCGCCGCGGAGAGTTCACGGCGGTAGACGACGTTGCATGCCCCTTCGGCCCCCATGACGGCGATCTCGGCCGTCGGCCAGGCCATCACGTAGTCGGCGCCCAACTGCTTGCTGCACATCCCGAGATAGGCGCCGCCATAAGCCTTCCTGGTCACGACGGTGATCTTCGGGACGGTCGCCTCGGAATAGGCGTGGAGAAGCTTGGCGCCGTGGGTGATGATTCCCGACCACTCCTGACGGGTGCCCGGCATGTAACCGGGGACGTCGGTGAAGGTGAGAAGGGGGATGTTGAAGGCGTCGCAGAACCGGATGAACCGGGACGCCTTGTCGGAGGCGTCGACATCCAAAACCCCCGCGATGAACCGGGGGTTGTTGGCGATCACGCCGACCGGCCTGCCCATGATCCGGATGAAGGCGACGATGATGTTCTTCGCCCAGAGTTCATGGGGTTCGAGCATCTCCCCGTTGTCGGCGACGGCCCTGATCACCTTCTTCATGTCGTATACCCGGTTGGCCTTGTCGGGGATGATCGCATCGAGTTCAGGGCAATCCCGGTCCGGGCTATCTGTGCAGGAGGCCAAGGGGAGGGGGCTGTGGCAACTGTCCGGCAGGAAGGAGAGGAGGACTCTGATCTTGTCCAGACACTCCTCGTCGCTCTCGACGGCAAAATGGCAGACCCCGCTTTTCGTGGCATGGGCGACGGCGCCGCCCAGTTCGTCGTGGCTCACCTCCTCGCCGATGACCGCCTTGACCACCTCGGGGCCGGTGATGTACATATAGCTGCTCTTCTTGACCATGAAGACCCAGTCCGTCAGGGCGGGCGAGTAAACGGCGCCGCCCGCGGTGGGGCCCATGATCGCGGTGATCTGGGGGATGTAGCCGGAGGCGATCGTGTTCCGATAAAAGATGCCGCCGTAGCCCTCGAGCGATGGTACGCCTTCCTGGATCCGCGCCCCGCCGGAGTCGTTGAGGGAAACAAAAGGCTTCCGGGCGCCGAGCGCCATGTCCATCACCTTCCAAATCTTCCCGGCGTGCATTTCGCCGAGGCTCCCTCCGGCGCTGGTGAAATCGTGGGCCGATGCGAAGACGGTCCGGCCGTTGACCAGACCGAAACCGGTGATTACCGCGTCGGCGGGGATCGCTTTTTCCCCGAGTCCGAACAGGGTAGAACGGTGCTTGACGAATAGCTGGGTCTCCTGGAACGATCCCCGGTCAAAAAACCTGTCGAGCCGCTCCCTTGCGGTGAGTTTTCCCTGTTCGTGTTGTTTTCGGATCAGGCTCTCGCCGCCCATTTTCATGAGCCCCGATTTCTTTTCTTCGTACGCCCCGATCTTTTCTTTCGTCAAACCCTGCTTGTCCTTTTCCACAGTCCGCTCCTTTTTCATTCCTTTGCCGATAGGCAGTTAAGAACATTCCGGCAGCCGATGATATGGCTTGACCTGAGTGGCGACCTTCAAGTATAAATCTATATCAGCCTTAAGGGCTTTTTATCAACCGATTTCATCGCCACCCGGCCGCTGAAAACAGAAAGGAGAAAGCATGAAGTATATAGATGAGATGGATATCAAAGGGAAAAAGGTCCTCTTCCGGTTCGATTTCAACGTTCCCTTCGACAGCTCCCGGAATATCGCCGACGATACCCGGATCCGCGCCGTCCTTCCCTCCATCAATTATGCGCTCGATGAGAACGCCCGTGTGATCATCATGTCCCATCTGGGTCGGCCGAAGGGCAAGGTGATTCCGGAGATGAGCTTAGCCCCGGTGGCGAAGCGTCTCTCCCGCCTCCTGGGGAAAGAGGTCAAGATGGCCCCGGATTGCACCGGCGCCGAGGTAGGGAAGATGATCGACGCCCTGCAGTCGGGCGACATCCTTCTACTGGAGAACCTCCGTTTTCACATCGAAGAGACGAAGAACGACGACGGGTTTGCCACCGAGCTGGCCGGTTATGCGGATGTGTATATCGATGATGCCTTCGGAAACGCCCACCGCGTCCATGCATCGAATGTGGGAATCACCAAATTTATTAAAGAGTGCGGGGCCGGTTTTCTCATCAAGCGCGAATTGAATTATTTCAAAAAGGCCCTGGAAAAGCCGGCGCGTCCCTTTGTGGCGATTGTCGGCGGGTCAAAAGTATCGGGAAAACTGGAGGCCTTGGGGAATCTGATCCGAAGGGTCGACAAAATGATCATCGGCGGCGGAATGGCGTTTACCTTTCTGAAGGCCCTCGGGTACGAAGTCGGGAAATCCATCGTCGAAGACGACCTGATGGAAAAAGCGATGGAGGTCATGAATACGGCGAAGGAACTGGGGGTCAAATTTTATCTCCCCATCGACTGCGTAATGGCGGAAAACATGAGCGCCGAAGCCGAGACCAAGATCGTCACCGTTCAGGAGATGAACTCAAACTGGATGGGCCTCGATATCGGTCCCGCCACGATCACCCTCTTTACCGAGGTGCTGTCGAACGCCAAGACGATCGTTTGGAACGGTCCGATGGGGGTTTTCGAGATCGATGCCTTCGGGAGGGGAACTGCGGCGCTGACCCATAGCGTGGCCAACTCCTACGCCTTGACCATCGTCGGCGGCGGCGATACCGATGTGGCGATCCATGAGACGGGAGAAAGCGACAAGATCACCTACATCTCCACCGGGGGCGGCGCCTTCCTTGAACTCCTGGAGGGGAAGGTCCTGCCTGCCGTGGCGGCCCTCGATCGTTGTGCAGACGAAGATCGCGGGTGATTTCACAAAATCCCGACATGCGAAATATCAGACTGATCGTCGAGTATGACGGCGGCGCTTATTGCGGTTGGCAGCGCCAGAGCAACGGTCTTGCCGTCCAGCAGGTGATCGAGGAGTGTCTCGGCAAGATCACCGGCGAGAAAGTTCGCGTCACCGGCTCGGGGCGAACGGACGCCGGGGTGCACGCCCTGAAGCAGGTGGCGAATTTTCATACCTCCTCCCGTCTCGGCGAACGGAGTCTTTTGCTTGGGATCAACAGCCTCCTTCCGGCGGATATCGTCGTGCAGGAGGTCTGCGAGACGTCCCTTTCGTTTCACGCCTGCTTCGATGCGGTGAGCAAAGTGTATCTCTACCGGATCTGCAACCGGCCGGTCCGGCCGGTCATCGAGCGAAGCCACGCCTGGTTCATCTGGGAACCCCTCGATCGGGCGAGAATGGAGGAGGTGCTCCCCGTATTCAAGGGGAGGCATGATTTTTCCTCGTTCTGTTCAACCCACACCGACAGCGAAGACCATGTTCGGACCGTCCTTGCAATAGACCTGGAGCGGGGACCGACCGGCATGATCGATATTACCATCGAGGCCGACGGATTCTTGCGGTACATGGTCAGAACCATTGTCGGTACGCTGGTCGATTGCGGCCGGGGGAAACGTTCCGGGAAAGAGGTGTCCGCGATCCTGGCGGCGAAGGACCGCCGACAGGCGGGGCTGACGGCGCCGCCGCAGGGACTCTTTCTGATGGATGTCAAATATGATGACGGCGTGAAGGGTTGTCCTTCCCCTCCCCTTGCGGTAGGGGAGTGAGGGGAGGGGGACAGAGCCGCAATAGAGTTGTTCTGGTATAAGCGAGGTGGAAATTGCCGGGAAGAATTATCGTCCTGCCGGAGACATTGACCAACCGGATTGCCGCGGGCGAGGTGGTCGATCGGCCTGCGTCCATCGTTAAGGAGCTGCTGGAAAATGCGCTGGACGCGGGAGCCACGGAGATTGCCGTGGACCTGGTGAAGGGCGGCTGCGAATCGATTCGCGTGACCGACAACGGAGAGGGGATCGCCCGCGAGGACGTGCCGCTTGCCTTTGCCCGTTATGCGACGAGTAAAATCGGCACCTTCGAAGATATCTATCGGGTCCATTCTTTCGGTTTCCGAGGCGAGGCACTTCCCAGCATCGCCTCAATTTCCCGGATCGAAATGGTGACGCGACGCGCCTCTTCCCCGGCCGGCACGCGCATGATTATCGAGGCGGGGGAAGTGAAGGAACTCGCCGACGCGGGATGCCCCGTCGGGACATCGCTCCTCGTCAGCCGGATCTTCGAGCCGGTGCCGGTACGCCGGAAATTTCTCAAGAGCGACATGACCGAACAGGGGTATTGTCTCGATACGGTTACCCGTCTGGCGCTTATGCAACCCGCGGTGAAAATTCGGGTGTCGGCGGGAGCAAAGTCGCTCTTGAACATCCCGGCGGCGCAGGACCCCGCAGAGCGAATCGCCCTCACCCTGGGTCGGGATTTTCGCAGTCAGCTCATTCCCGCGGCAGGTCAAATCCCGGGTACCAGGCTGAAGGGATTCGTCTCCCGGCCGGAATTCACCCGTTCCAGCGCCACGCAGATATACATTTACGTGAACGGCAGGTTTGTCAAGGATTACCTGTTGAACCATGCGGTGATGACGGCATACCGTCGCCTCATCGAGGCGCGGCGTTATCCGGCGGTGATTCTGGGTCTGGAGATACCGCCGGGGGACGTCGATGTGAACGTCCATCCCGCGAAAATGGAGGTTCGCTTCCGGAACCCTCGCGAGATCTATTCGCTAATCGTGGAGACCCTGGGCGGCGCGATCGGAACGGGCATCACGCCGGAGGCGGAGGGGGCGACGGGGTCGTCGAGCCCCTGGCCGGTGAGGTACGTCTCCCGGGTCGAAGAGGCCTTGAAGCGGTACCGAGTCTCCTCCGGGCCGGGGAAACCTTTCTTCGGAAGCCTGTCGGGCGAAAAAAAAGAAGCGCCTGCCGTCCTGCCGCTTCTGACCCCGCAGATGGGAAGCGAACCGGAGCCGCAGCGTGAACGTCGCGCTTTTTCCGATCTTCGTTACATCGGGCAAGTAGCGGGAACGTATCTGATTTTTTCGGGTGAAGCGGGGATAACCCTCCTGGATCAGCACGCCGCCCATGAAAGGGTTCTTTTTGAAAAGCTCCGGAGGTCGGCGCAGGGCGAAAAGGCGGTCGGCCAGCGCCTTCTCCTGCCGGAAGTGGTCAGTCTGCCTCCGCGCGATTATCACTTTCTGATGGAGTCACTTCCGGTTCTTGAGGAGGCGGGCATGGAAGTCGAGCCATTCGGCGGGGATTCCATTGTAATCAAAGCCGTTCCTGTCCTGCTGTCCCATGCGGAGGCGAGGAATCTGATTCTCGATCTGATCACCGACTGCGCGGAAGCCGGCCGGGATCTTCCTCTGCACGAAAGACGCGAGAAGATTTTCACATCACTCGCCTGCCGGGGAGCCGTCAAGGCGAGCCGCGATCTGACCGGCCCGGAGGTGACCGGACTCTGTCGGGATCTCGATGCCATACCCCATGCCCACACTTGTCCGCACGGAAGACCCCTCGTCGTTTCACTTTCCGTCGACGAACTGGAGAGGATGTTCAAGAGGAAGTAGGGTGGCGTTCATGGCGCTCTCCGGCGCACCAAAACCACGGGTGATCCTTCTGGTTGGACCGACCGGTGTCGGCAAAACAGGGCTCGCTCTGGATATGGCCGAGCGCTTCGGGGGTGAGATCGTCAGCGCCGATTCGCTCCAGGTTTATCGGGGAATGGATATCGGCACCGCGAAGCCCACGTCCGAGGAGCGGCGGCGCATTCCCCATCACCTGATCGACGTGGTCGATCCGGATCAACCTTTCGACGCTTCCCGGTATCGCGATCTGGCCCGCGAAGCCATCGCCCGTCTCCATAGGGAGAAGAAAACCGTCTTCGTGGTCGGCGGTTCCGGCCTCTATGTCCGGGCCCTACTGGGCGGCCTGATCGCAGGGCCGGGTGCGGACGAAGCACTGCGGGAGAGGTTGCGGGATGAGCTGAAACGTCAGGGGGTGTCCTATCTGTACGAAAAACTCCGAGCCAAAGACGAAGCGGCGGCCGCGCAGGTCAACCCCGGTGACAGCGTCCGGATCATCCGCGCCCTGGAGGTCTTGGAAGCGACGGGAAGGTCGATCGTCGAGCATCAGAAGGAGCACCGTTTTGGAGAGAAGCCCTACGAGACACTCCAGATTGGTCTCATACTGGAGCGGGATCGGCTGCTGGCGAATATTGGCGCCAGGGCGGAACGGATGATCGCGTCCGGTTTTGTGGAAGAGGTCCGGCGGCTGCTTGCCGCGGGCTATCATCGCTCTCTCAAGCCGATGCAATCGCTGGGATACCGACATGTTTGCGCGCATCTTGCCGGGGCGGGGAATCTGGAAGGAACCGTCCGGATGATCAAGCGCGATACCTACCGCTACGCCAAGCGTCAGATCACCTGGTTTTCCGCCGAGCGAGAAATCGTCTGGCTTTCCCCGGACCATGTCGATGCTGTGGCGGAGCGGATCGACCGTTTTCGAAACCCTTTGTGATTTCGCCCGCAGGCAATCACCGGCTCCGGAGCCCCGCCCGGTCGCGCCGAGCCGGCACGGGAAAACCCTTGACTTGAAAGAGGGATACATATATGGGAAACGCAAAATGATGTTTTCGGGTAAGGTGATCGTGGGCCGAGCGAAATCGACAAACCTGCTCAGGTTACTTGCGACGCTGACCGTCGGCGTCCTCGTGATCTCCTGCAATCCGAAGGCACAACAGCCTCTGAGCCGACTCGACACCCCGGAACACCACACCTTTGCCGGCGTCGTGCTGCTCAATCAGGGGAAATTCACCGATGCGGGACGTGAATTTCAGTTTGCCCTCCGACTGGACCCCCATCATGCGAAAGCCCACGCCGGTGTCGGTCTGGTTAAAGCCTACAGCGGCGATTTCGCGGGTGGATTGGAGGCAATCGGACAGGCGGAAAATGAGGCCCGAAGCGCCGAAGAGAAGGTCTTCGCTCTGGTGGGGATTATACGCGTATGTACGCTGAGCTACGGGGTGTGTCTCAAGATCGGAACCGAGTGCAGTTCCGATGACGCATGGCTGAGACGGTCGAAGGATGCCTTCGACAGGGCCGTTCTGATCGATCCCAGATCCGCTCCCGCATATTTCTTCATGGGCGAGCGCTTTCTGACGGCGCTCGATCTGGAACTGGCCGACCGGATGTATAGTCGGGTCCTCGAACTCAATACGGAATATGTCGGCGAGGCGGCCGGGCGTCGGAGACTCGTCCGGAAGATCGTGAAGGCGATGCCCGAGACGATCACGGGGCGGAAGGCCGCCCTAATCGAACGACTCACACGGGCCGACGTTGCGGCCCTGTTCATCGAAGAGATGAAGATCGACGCGCTCATCGAGAAGCGGACGCTGAAGGCATTGAATACGGCATCAAAGGGTCCGGGAAAAGCGGGTAGAGTTGTTGCCGGACAGAGCAAGGCGAAGGACATCACCGGTCATCCGCTTCGCTCTCATCTCGAGAGGGTCGTCCGTATCGGAATCAGGGGACTCGATATTTATGCGGATGGGACTTTCCGGCCCGCCGAACTGGTGGATCGGGCGAGTTACGCGATGATGATCGAAGATGTTCTCAGCAAACTCGCAGCGGAAGCTTCCCCTGCGCCCCGTTCCATCGGCGCGCCTTCACCATTCTCCGATCTGCGTGAGGACCACCCCTACTTCAATTCGGTGCTTCTGGTCACCTCGCGGGGAATCATGGAAGTGAAGGATTCGGCGACCGGTTCGTTTGCGCCGCTCGGTCCGCTGTCGGGTGCGGATGCCCTGCTTGCCATACGCAATTTGAGGAACGCGTTGCAATAGCTGTTACAAAGAAGGTCATGGTGAGCATTGGCATTACAGAGGCGCGGCCTGCCGGTCGCCCTTTTATTTTGTCAGGAGAGTGGATGCATGGGTAGAAAAGAGTTAACCAAGGCTTACGAACCCGGCCCGGCGGAGGCGAAATGGTATCAGTACTGGCTGGACAATGATTTTTTTCATGCGGCGGACCAAAGTTCGAAAAAACCCTTTTCCATCGTGATCCCTCCGCCGAATGTCACGGGCATGCTTCACATGGGGCATGCCCTGAACAATGTCCTCCAGGACATCTGCGTCCGCTATAAACGGATGCAGGGATATAATGCCCTCTGGATGCCCGGGATGGATCACGCGGGGATCGCGACGCAGAATGTCGTCGAGCAGGAGCTGGCCAAAGAGGGTCTGACGAGGCACGATCTCGGCCGGGAAAAATTCATCGAACGGGTGTGGGAATGGAAGGCCAAGTACGGCGGGGTGATCATCCATCAGCTCAAGCGTCTCGGCTGCTCCTGCGACTGGGCCCGCGAACGCTTCACCATGGACGAAGGTCTTTCCAATGCCGTCCGCGAGGTATTTGTCCGGCTTTACAACGACGGCCTCATTTACCAGGGGGACTACATCGTCAACTGGTGCCCCCGCTGCAGAACCGCCATCTCCGATCTGGAAGTCGAATACCACCAGGAGGCCGGCCATCTCTGGAATATCCGCTATCCCTTTGCCGGGGGGGAAGGCGGGATCGTTGTGGCCACGACGCGGCCGGAAACGATGCTGGGCGATACGGCGGTGGCGGTCAATCCCAATGACGGACGGTATAGGGATCTGATCGGCAAAGAAGTCATTCTTCCCCTAATGAACCGGCGGATTCCCATCATCGCCGACGACTATGTCACCATGGAGTTCGGGTCAGGCGCGGTCAAGATCACGCCGGCCAGCGATCCCAACGACTTTGCCATGGCGTTGCGCCATAAACTCGAGATCATCCGGATCATGGACGACAACGCGGTGATCAACAAAAACGGCGGGATCTACGAAGGCCAGGACCGCTACGAGTGCCGCAGGAACGTGGTTCGCGATCTGGAGGCAGGCGGCTTTCTCGTCGGCACGGAGCCGTACGCGCACAACATCGGCCAGTGCTACCGGTGCAAGACCGACATCGAGCCGGCCGTTTCCCGGCAGTGGTTCGTCAAGATAGCGCCGCTGGCCAGGGAGGCGACGGCCGCGGTGGTGACGGGAAAGACCCGGCTCGTCCCGCCGACCTGGGAGGCGACCTACTTCGAATGGATGAACAACATCCGCGACTGGTGCATCTCGCGGCAGATCTGGTGGGGTCACCGGATCCCGGTCTGGAACTGCCAGGGGTGCGGGAAGATGATCGTCGCCTCGCAGGATCCCGATCGTTGCCCCGGATGCGGCGGCGTAAAGCTCCGCCAGGAGGAAGATGTCCTGGACACCTGGTTCAGTTCGGCGCTCTGGCCCTTCTCCACGCTCGGCTGGCCCGAGCGGACCGAGGCGCTCCAGACCTTCTACCCCACCTCGCTCTTGGTCACGGGTTTCGACATCCTCTTCTTCTGGGTCGCACGGATGATGATGATGGGGCTCTACGTGATGAAGGACGTCCCCTTCCGCGATGTCTATCTTCACGCCCTGGTCCGGGACGAGCACGGCGAGAAGATGAGCAAGTCCAAGGGAAATATCATCGATCCCCTCGAAATGATGGACCGCTTCGGGACCGATGCCTTCCGGTTCACCCTCGCTGCCTTCACCGCCCAGGGACGCGATGTCCGGATGTCGGAAGAGCGGATCGAGGGCTACAAGTATTTCATCAACAAGATCTGGAACGCCACCCGGTTTTCGATGACGAACCTGGGGGATGACTGGGTCCGCTCCGGCGTTGGGAACGAGGACGAGTCGATTGCCGACCGCTGGATCAGGGCGAGGCTCAACCGGACCGTCGCCGAGGTGATCCGGGGCCTGGACGAACATCGCTTCAACGACGCCACCGCCGCGGTTTACCAGTTTGTCTGGCACGAGCTCTGCGACTGGTACCTGGAGCTGGTCAAGCCAGTCCTTTACGGCAAAAAGGATACCGCCTCGGTGGGGGCGGCGCGGAAGACCCTGTTCGACGTCCTGACGACCTCGCTCAAGCTCCTCCACCCCTTCATGCCCTTTCTCACCGAAGAGATCTGGCAGACCCTGGTGGCGGACGGAACCTCGATCATGGTGAGCGAGTTCCCCAAACCCGACCAGACGGCGGCGGATCCTGAGGCGGAGCGGGAGATGGGCCTCATCATGGAGGTGATCACCCGGATCCGGAATATCCGCGGGGAGATGAATATCGCCCCGTCGCTGAAGCTCCGTGCGACCCTCGCCGTACCCGCGGCCGACCTGATCCCGACGTTGGAGAAGGGAAGCGCCTACATCACGAATCTCGCGAACCTGGAGAGCATGACGATTACAGGCGAGACAGAGGAGCCTAAGGGCGCGGCAACCGCGGTGGCCGGTCCTGTCCGGGTTTACGTCTTTCTCGCCGGGGTGATCGACATCGCGGGGGAAGAAAGCCGTTTGCAGAAGGAGCTCGCCCGCGTCGCCAAAGACCTGGAGTTCGTTTCACGAAAGCTGGACAACCCCGAATTTCTGGCGAAGGCGGCGGGGGCGGTTGTCGTCAAAGAGCGGGAGAAGGCCAGGGAACTCGGGGAAAAACAGGCCGCCCTCGAATCGGCGCGGAAACGGCTGGCGGCCCTGGCCGGGGGGAAGGGATAGCGGATCGCGCCAACCCCTTGATCGACCCATTCCCATCGGCCTGTCTGTTTCTTATCTGAAGGCAGCCTCCATCTCCAAACGGAATTTCACTGCCTGATCCTCGGTGTTGCAGGCCACGTCATCCCACCGGACCGTCTGCCCGGCGGCGACGGACTTCACGACCCTGAGCCCGTGCGCCAGGCCGATGGGGAGGGCGCCTAACAACAGCGATTTTTGGGCCGGGAGCAGGGTGCCGAACACGGTGAAACCGCCCTCCCCGTCCAGCATCTCTCCCGGGTGCAGATCCCTTTTTGCCGTGGCCGCGACATCCCCTGAAAATCCGCGCGGGATTCCCGTCGGCTCGCCGCGGAGCGCGGCGGAGGCCACGCTGATGCCCAGTTCGAGGCCGATCAGATGGGCCGGCCGGTAAAGCGCCGTGTACCGTCCGCTCTCGTCGGTGATGACGCCGTACTCGCGGAAGCACCGGGCCGAGTAGCTGTTCTCGGTCGTCAAGGTCACGAAAACCCCCCAGCGCAGATCGCGGTAGACCGGCCGGCCGTCCCGCTCGAGGCTGGAGACCACCTCGACCTGCCCCGCGGCATCGAGGAGACCTCCGGCGCTCCGGGGCTTCAGGATGCGGGGGAGGTCGTCCGCGCCGCAGGGGGGGAAGCGAAGGCCGTTATTGGGTGGCGTGAGGCCGGTTGCATTGGCCACGGCGGCCATTTCGATCGCCGATTTCGTCCCGTCCAGGAAGGAGTTGAACATCTTCGCGTTGAAGTCCCCCTGGGCGAGCTGCTCCTCGGTGAAACCGTAATGGCTCCACACCGTATCCGGCGTCGACTGATGGTAAGCGGGCAGGTATTTCGTCCCCTTGCCGGCGGACACGACTTCAAAACCGCAGGCCCGGGCCCAGTCGACCAGTTCGCAGATCAGGGCCGGCTGGTCTCCATAGGCCAGGGAGTAGACGATCCCCGCGGCCTCGGCCCGTCTTGCCAGGAGCGGACCGGCCAGCGCGTCGGCCTCGACGTTGACCATGACGATGTGCTTTCCCTCCCGGCAGCACGCCAGCACATGGGCGATGCCAGCGCCGGGATTGCCCGTGGCGTCGATGACCACGTCGATTCCAGGAGAGGCGATCATCGCCGGGGCGTCGTCGGTGATGAAGGTGCTCCCCTCGGCCAAAGCATCCGACGGGGAGGACGCCGACCCCTGTCCCTCGGGCCACCCGGTTCGCCGGAGCGCATCCACGGCCTTTGTCGGGACCAGGTCGGCGATCGCCGCGATGTGAATGCCCGCCGTGCCTTTCGCCTGGGCCAGATACATGCTCCCGAATTTTCCCGCGCCGATCAGCCCGACCCGGAGCGGACCCTTTTCATCGTTTCGTTTCATCAACAGGCGGTAGAGATTCATGGCTGTTTCCTCCAAGGGGTGTTTGCAAAACGTCTCTTTCAACCGTGAAAATATAGAGGGGTGTTTTTGCCTGTCAAGGGATATTTGGGTCCCGTTCGCAAAAGGGGTTGATATTCTTCCCTGAAAAAGTTACATTTAACAGTAGGAATCGGGGGATCGTGCCAAGTCCTGAGGGGAGACCATCATGCTGCCGCGACAACTGCTTGAAAAGGTGATTCGGACGGCGCTCGAAGAAGACATCGGGGCAGGGGACATTACGACCGACGCGGCGCTCGATGGTGATGAGACGGGCATCGCCCGGGCAACGGCCAAGACCGAGATGGTTGTCGCCGGGATCGATGTCTTCGGCCAGGCATTCCTTACCTTCGATCCTTCCTTGCGCTTCACGGCGCAGCGGCTCGACGGGGAGAAGGTCGGGCCGGGGGAACTCCTTGCTGAGATCACCGGCCGACTTGCCTCGATTTTGACGGCCGAACGCACGGCCCTGAACCTCCTCCAGCGCATGTCCGGAATCGCCACGATGACCAGGCGTTACGTCGAGGCGGTCGAGGGAACCCGGGTAAAAATTCTCGATACCAGAAAAACCGCGCCGGGATTGCGGATCCTCGACAAGTACGCCGTTCGCGTGGGAGGAGGGCACAACCACCGTTTCGCCCTCTACGACGGAGTCCTGATCAAGGACAACCACATCGCGGCGGCCGGCGGGATCGGTCCGGCACTCATGCGGGTCCGCGCGAGGATCCCGCATATATTGAAGATCGAGGTGGAGGTGAAAAGCGGGGCGGAACTGGAGGAGGCCCTGGCCGCCGGGGCCGATGCAGTCATGCTCGACAACATGAGCCTTGCGGAAATGGCCCGCGCGGTTACCCGGGTTGCGGGAAGGATCCCTCTCGAGGCCTCGGGAAACATGACCCTGGAAAGGGTCAGGGAAGTGGCCAATACGGGTGTCGATCTGATTTCGGTGGGGGCGCTCACCCATTCCGTAACGGCGGCGGATATCTCGCTCAATGTGACGCAGGCGGAAGGACGGTATGACTGAATTCGGCGCCGAGGCGTTGCGGGCACGTCTGGCCGGACGGAGGCTTGGGCATCGGTTCCATTTCCTGCCCGAGATCGATTCGACCAACCGTCTGGCGCTGCAGCTCGCGCAGGAGGGAGCCCCCGAGGGGACGGTCGTTTTCGCCGATTGCCAGACCGAGGGGAGGGGCCGTCTGCAAAGGGTTTGGCAGTCGCCGCCCGGCCGCAACCTCTATGCCTCTTTCCTGCTTCGTCCGGCCATCGCGGCGGTCGATGCCGCCCGGATCACCCTGACGGCGGGGGTGGCAGTTGCCGAGACGGCCTCGTTTTTCTGTCCGACGGGAGTGGGGTTGAAATGGCCGAACGACGTCCGGATCAGGGGAAGGAAGGTTTCCGGGATCCTCACCGAGATGCGGATGACCGGAGGCGCGGTCGATGCGGTCGTGGTGGGGATCGGCGTAAACGTGAACATGACCCGGGCGGATTTCGCGCCGGAGCACCGCGAGGCCTCGACTTCGTTGAGAGAGGAGATGGGGAAGCCCTGCGCAAGGGAAGATGTCGCGTTTCTCTTGTGTGAAAAACTCGATGGGTGGTATCAGATATTGCTCGGCGAGGGATTCACGCGCGTCAGGGAACGGTGGCTTGCTCTCTCAGAGATGGGGGGAAGCACAGTCCGGGTCCGCTTCCAGGGCGAGGTGCAGGAAGGGGTGTTCGCCGGCATCGACAGCGACGGCGCGCTCCTGCTTGCCGATGCGCTCGGTACGCTCAGGCGGATTACGGCGGGCGATGCCAGCATCGTGAAAG